>Ga0209251_1000010_pt1 | contig 185481 bp, 169 predicted proteins | sample SaaInlV_100m_DNA_6_FD_184665 | JGI IMG/M metagenome (GOLD analysis project Ga0209251, IMG submission 184665) | Marine microbial communities from expanding oxygen minimum zones in the Saanich Inlet - Saanich Inlet SI073_LV_10m_DNA (SPAdes) (version 2) | ecosystem: Environmental > Aquatic >...
TTACAGACAGTACCTCGGCAAGCACCCACCTCTATTACTTAATCTACATTTTTAAAGAACTTTCCGTTGAGACGTCGTCTCAGGGAGGACGCATTATACTTATCCAAAGCCGCGTGACAAGGGGTTTCTAATAAGAAATGCTAAATACTTTGATCAAACGCTAGAAGCGCATGTCGCGCGCGTCACCCCAATGGCAATAGTGAGTTATTGAACGCCGAAACGGCGCGCCTTACACACTCAGATCCGCATTTACCGAGGCCTAGCTACCCAATGAAAACATTTTTTGCTCAAGGATGTTTAGAGTAGCCCACGCGCCTTGTTTCGTGCAAAAACTAGCCTCCAAACGAGGAGCCCAGCTAATATCGCACCGTAGAGTAGCGCCTCTGAGAGGTCGGTTCGGACTATCCAGACCAAATGTATGATTGCCAAAACACCAGCGACATAGACCAATCGATGCAATCGGCGCCAATTCTTGCCGAGCTTGCGAACCATTACTCTGGGGGATGTCGCACCAAGGACGATCAAAATCAAAAAAGAGGCAAAACCGATTGTTATATAAGGACGCTCGACAACCTCTTCAAGAATAGCTCCCCATCTGAGGCCGAGTAGAAAAATCACCCAAACTAGGAAATGGACGCTCGCATAAAAAAGGGCGAATAGCCCGACCATTCTTCGCCGCTGAGCGAACTCCATACGCCCTGACAGATGCCGGAGCGGCGTCATAGCCAAAGCAAGTAAAAGAAAGCGAATTGACCACTCGCCTGTTTCAAGCGCAAGCTCTTTCGCAGGGTCCGGACCGAGATCGTTCTGGAGCACCTTGAGCAAAAGCAGCACGAAAGGAATGAGACAGACAAGGAAGGTCAGAATGCGCAGGCGCTTCATCTTGTAACATTCCTCTTTAGCGACTGAACTAGCCGCTGAGTGTCATACCCTATCGGCCCATACCCGCACCGGTAGCAGCCAAACCAGTCAGCTTTAGAGCCGACTGGCGCGTTTGCTAACTAATAGTAGCGACTTAAGTCCATCCCTTTATAGAGAGAGGCAACTTGTTCGCCGTAACCATTAAACGGCTGGGTAGGGATCACTTTGCGGTCGAACAGCGTCTGCGGAAGCCTTCGCTCCATATCTTGGCGCCAGCGAGGATGATGAACAGCAGGATTCACATTGGCATAAAACCCATACTCGCGCGCCTGCAAATCCACCCATGTCGTGTTCGGCATAGTCTCGCGGAAATTGATCTTCACGATAGACTTGATACTCTTGAATCCATATTTCCACGGCACAACTAGGCGCATCGGTGCACCGTTCTGAGCAGGCAGGTGTTCACCATAAAGGCCCACCGCCATAAAGGTCAGGGGGTTCATTGCCTCATCCATCCGCAACCCCTCACGATAAGGCCATCGGACGATTGCAAAGCGCGAGCGTATACCCGGCATCGATTCGTCATCGACAATCGTCTCGAACTCAATAAATTTTGCTTTGGACGTTGGTTCAAACCGCTTAATGAGATCGGCTAGGGGAAACCCTATCCACGGGATAACCATCGACCAGGCTTCGACGCAGCGCAGACGATAGATGCGCTCTTCGAGATCATGTGGCTTTAGGATGTCTTCGAGCGCGTAGACCCCAGGCTTACCCACCTCCCCCGCGATTTCGACCGACCAAGGATCGGATTTAAACTCACCAGAATTAGACGAAGGGTCGGCTTTGTCCATGCCGAATTCGTAAAAATTATTATAACGAGTTACATCCTCGTAGGGCGTGAGCGCCTCGTCTGTAAAATAGGGAGCAACATCGGGCGCACGAGCGATCGAAGTGAATTTATCCTGAAGCCACGGTGCTGCAGGCGAGGTTTTGAGGCCTGCGGGCGCTCGCGCTTTTAGCGCGTCCCCAGACTGCGCACCCGCGAGATTTGGCAGGAGTGACCCGCCGACGAGCAACCCCGCTCCTTTCATGAATTCGCGCCGCTGCTTATAGACACTGTGCGGCGTAATTTCCGAACCTGCTATATCGTTTGGCTTTTTGATTAGCATGTGTGCACTCCTTCTCTTTAATGCGAGTAAATGAGGTTGACTGCAATGACTCTCAATCACTGCCCCGCCTTGTTATTTGCTACGTAAACTCTGCTGTTTGCGATAAAGCCACATGAGAGGTCCCGTTGTCGCGTAGGCAAGGGCCATCAAAAGCAGCGTCTCGTGGGGATTTTGTGCAATAACTACGAGCAACACGACTGCCGCCACAAAAAACAAATAAGGCACGGTGCCTTTGAAGTCGATTTCTTTGAAACTGATATAACGGTAGTTCGAAATCATCAGCATGCCTATAAATACGGTTGCGATAGCAAGTCCGATCGCTAGGGGCTGCGTCATAGCAACCTCATATTTATGCCCAACCCACGGTATAAAGGTAACAACAGCAGCAGCGAGTGGCGACTGCAGCCCGACGAAGAAGCGCTTATCTGTAGTCCCAAGCTGCACATTGAAGCGCGCAAGACGCAGCGCTGCACAAGACATATAGATAAAGCTCGCTGCCCAGCCAAAGCGTCCTATATCTTCGAACGCCCAACTGAACATGATCAGCGACGGTGCTACGCCGAAGGATACCAGGTCCGAGAGGCTGTCGAATTGGGCGCCAAACGCACTCTGAGTATTTGTCAGACGCGCGATTCGGCCATCGAGCCCATCAAGCACGCCCGCGATGAAAATCGCCCAGCCCGCCTCATTGAAGTCTCCGGCCATTCCCGCGATGATGGCATAGAAGCCAGAAAACATAGCCCCGAGCGTTAATAAGTTTGGGAGTAAGAAAATCCCGCGGCGGATTATTGTTTTACCCCCTTCGGACACAATCTCCTCGTGCTCATCTATAGGCAATAGAGTCTCGAGTCCGTCCTCCATAGTCGTCTCTTCAGCCGCTGCTGTGGATTGATCCAAACTGGCCTCTTCTTCAATCGGCTCTTCAATCGACTCTCCTGTCGGCCCTTCAGTCGGCCCTTCAGTCGGCCCTGCGCCCGACGACTTTTCGCTCACACGTTCTGAATCTGGGCTGCCGACGTTGCTATCCTGTAGGGCTTCGTCCTTAGCCGACGATTGGAGTTCTTCTGACATAGTCTTAAAACCTTTTGTGGTACGTTGAGAGCAATCCGGTCCCCATACCCATGATGACAGGCCAAAGCTGCAATTCGGCGATTATAGCGCTCATCTAATCAGGCTCTAGCCCTATTTGATACAAAGGCGTGTTTAATCTTCATTTTACGCCTGAATGTAGATGCTATATTATCGCGCCTCACCTCGGTGAGCATCACACTTATCACCTCTTCAATGAAGTGTAACTGCGCGCTCACCTCAATGCCTTAGAATTAAACCAAGTGAATACCGGAGTCTAATCCATGAATTACTTTAATACGCTGCCTTTACGCCTGCAGTTAGACCAACTGGGCAAATGCCGCTTTATGGATGCTAGCGAGTTCAGCGATGGCGTGACCAAGCTGCTTGGTAAAAAAGTCGTGATCGTGGGATGCGGCGCCCAAGGCTTAAACCAGGGTCTCAACATGCGCGATAGCGGTCTCGACGTGTCCTACACGCTCCGCGCAGCGGCGATCGCCGAAAAACGCGATTCGTGGAAGAATGCGACCGAGAACGGCTTCACCGTTGGCACCTACGAGGAACTCATTCCGACAGCTGATTTAGTGCTTAACCTGACACCCGACAAGCAGCATACGCAGGTTGTCGAGCAGGTCATGCCTCTGATGAAGCACGGCGCTTGCCTCGCCTACTCTCACGGTTTCAATATTGTCGAAGAAGGCATGCAGGTGCGTGACGACCTCACAGTCGTCATGGTTGCACCTAAGTCACCCGGTTCTGAAGTGCGCGAAGAATATAAGCGCGGCTTCGGTGTGCCCACTCTGATAGCGGTTCACGCCGAAAACGATCCGAATGGTGACGGCATGGCTATTGCGAAGGCTTACGCAGCAGCCACGGGAGGCGACCGCGCTGGCGTGTTGCAGTCATCGTTTATTGCTGAGGTTAAATCCGACCTCATGGGCGAGCAGACTATCCTCTGCGGCATGCTGCAAACAGGTTCGATCCTCTGCTTCGAAAAAATGGTCGAGAAAGGCATCGACGCGGGTTACGCGTCAAAACTCCTCCAGCACGGCTGGGAAGTCATCGCAGAGGGCTTGAAGCACGGCGGCATCACCACAATGATGGATCGCCTGAGCAATCCTGCTAAGTTAGTCGCAAACGAGCTAGCGGATGAGTTAAAAGACATTATGCGTCCGCTTTTCGAAAAGCATATGGATGACATTATCACTGGCGCGTTCTCAGCAGGCATGATGGAAGACTGGGCCAACGACGACATAAAACTCCTCACTTGGCGCGAAGCCACTACCGAGACTGCGTTTGAGAAAACGCCCGCAGGCGATATGACCATTGCCGAGCAAGAGTATTATGAAAATGGGATCGTCTTAGTTGCGATGGTTAAGGCAGGCGTAGAGCTCGCCTTCGAGACAATGACAGCCAGCGGCATCATCGAAGAGTCTGCCTACTACGAATCTCTCCATGAGGTTCCTCTCATCGCGAACCTGATCGGCCGCAAGAAACTTTATGAAATGAACAAAGTGATCTCTGACACAGCGGAATACGGGTGTTATTTATTCTCCCACGCCTGTGTGCCAATGCTTGAAGACTTCATGAAGAAAATCGACGTAGACGTGATTGGCCGCGGTCTCAACGCCAGCGACAACGGTGTCGACAATGCTGCTCTCATCGAAGTTAACGACAGCATTCGTAGCCACCCAATCGAAGTAGTTGGCAAGCGTCTTCGCCGCTACATGACCGCAATGAAGCGCGCGATCTAACTAAGAAGAAACAGTCTCTGCGATAGCGCAGCGCAAGTAAAAAGGCCCCATCCAACCGCAGTAGCGAGTAGATGGGGCCTTTTTTTACGTTGGAAAAAACTCTCTATAGCGTAAGCACCTTGTCGCCACGTGAAATTCCACACACACCGGTGCGCGCCACCTCAAGCACTGTATTCTCAGCTTGCGCCGCAATGAAGGCGTCTAACTTGTCGCTTGTTCCGGTCACCTGAATGCTTAACGCCGTCGCAGTGATGTCCACAATTTGTCCGCGGAAAATATCGGCTATACGCTGAACTTCTGCGCGCTGAGCGCCCACTGCTTTGACTTTAATGAGCATGAGCTCGCGTTCGATATGCGCACTCTCAGAGAGATCGACAAGCTTTACCACGTCGATCAACTTATTGAGGTGTTTAGTAATCTGCTCGATTTTGCGCTCGTCGCCGCTTGTCATGACAGTCAGGCGCGACAGAGAATTATCTTCGGTTGGCGCCACCGTAAGCGAGTCGATGTTGTAGCTCCGCTGAGAGAAAAGCCCGACAACGCGAGAGAGAGCTCCAGGCTCATTTTCCATTAATAGCGATATAATTCGGCGCATCTTATGTTCTCTCCGTCTTGCTCAAAATCATGTCTTTCATCGCCCCACCCTTAATGGCCATGGGGTAGACGTGCTCTTCGGGGTCGACCATAACGTCAACGAAAACGAGCCTGTCTTTTAATGCAAAGGCCTCTTCTAACTTGGAATCCAATTCGCTTAAATTTTCAACTCGAATACCGACATGCCCGTAGGCTTCGGCAAGCTTGACGAAATCGGGCAACGACTCTGCGTAGGTGCTATGCGAATAGCGACCACCGTATTGCATGTCCTGCCATTGCCGCACCATGCCAAGCGATTGGTTGTTCAAACAAATGATCTTCACCGGCAGGTTGTACTGCATACAGGTCGCGAATTCTTGCAGATTCATCTGGAAGCTACCCTCACCGGTGATACACACCGAGATAGCATCTGGAAACGCCAATTGCACGCCCATCGCCGCTGGGAAACCGAAGCCCATAGTGCCGAGACCGCCAGAATTAATCCAACGTCGTGGCTTATCGAAGCCATAGTACTGAGCCGCAAACATTTGGTGCTGACCCACGTCCGTAGAAATATACGCGTCTCCTTTAGTAATGCGATGGACAGCCTGCACGACTTGCTGCGGTTTGATGACACCGTTAGTGTGCGGAGTCACGCCGAGAGAATCCTTCTCGCGCCACTTCGCGATTTGCTGCCACCACGTCTCAAGCGCTTCTGCATCGCACGCTTGCTGCGCCCGTTCTAGGCAGTCGATCATCTCTTCGAGAACAGCAGTCACCGAGCCGACGATCGGCACATCTGCCGCGACGGTTTTTGAAATAGACGCAGGGTCAATATCAACATGCAAAATAGTCGCATCGGGACAAAACTTACTAGTGTCGGAATTGGTCACACGGTCGTCAAACCGCACGCCAATGCCCAGCAACACGTCGCAATAGTGCATCGCCATATTGGCTTCATAGGTCCCGTGCATACCCAACATGCCGAGGAACTGCGGGTCGGATGCAGGATAAGCACCGAGGCCCATAAGCGTGTTAGTGATTGGATAGCCGAGCTTTTGTGTAAGCTTGGTTAGCAGGGCCGCGCCCTCACCCTGAATGACACCGCCTCCGGCATAGATCATAGGTCGCTTTGCGCCTAACAGGGCATCGACTGCTTTCTTAATCTGCCCACTGTGTCCTTTGCCAGGAACAGTATAGGAGCGCATTTTTATATCCTTCGGATATTCATAGGGATTTTTCACCTTGGGATCAGTGACGTCTTTTGGAATATCGATAACCACAGGCCCCGGACGACCTGTTGTCGCAATATGAAAGGCCTTCTTCACAATCATAGGGATATCAGCGGGGTCTTCGACCATGAAGCTGTGTTTTACGATAGGCCGCGAGATGCCCACCATGTCGGTTTCTTGGAAACCGTCGGTGCCGATTAGACGGCTTTCGACCTGCCCCGACAGAATCACCATAGGAATCGAATCCATATAGGCTGTTGCGATGCCGGTTATGGCATTGGTTGCGCCCGGACCCGAGGTCACAAGTACAACGCCGGGCTTGCCCGTCGCCCGCGCATAGCCGTCAGCGGCATGCGTTGCCGCTTGCTCATGCCGAACCAGAATATGCTCGATTTTGTCTTGTCTAAAGATCGCGTCGTAAATATGGAGTACTGCGCCACCGGGGTAGCCAAAAATAAGGTCTACGCCCTCGTCATGTAACGCACGAGTGAGCATGTCGCCACCGGATAGTTGTTCCACTTGTTTCGCCTCTTAATTTGCGTCTGCATTATTGCAGTCATTGGGTTAACGCTAGAATAGTTTGAGCTGATCACCTACCCAATCCCGCGGCAGCAGCGCCACGTTGCACATTCGCTTGAAGGACAATCGGCTAGAGGACATGCGAGCGCAGTGAATCCTCGCATAGCGAATAAGCCGAATTTATTAGGTTTAGGCGCGAGTGCTCGAATACTCGCTATTTAGTCGGCCTCATACGCGATAACGTGATAGAGACCTTAGGTGGCTATTTTTAACACCTAGGGGTCGATCTGCAGCTTAGCCGGGTGCGGCAAGCAAATCGAGTCGATGGAAGCAGGGTTTCGCCTGTTTCCATGACGTAATAGGCGAAGTCTGACATCTCGCCTAGGAAAGTCAAGTGACTGAAAGGGATTTAGGCACCAAGAAGGCAGAAAATGCTGCGCATTGGCTTCTAACAAATCTTCGAGACCTCAATGCACCGCCGAGGCCTCGAAACTGAGGCCACCGGCCGGATTAGCATCCACAAGGATCACGCTACCCGGCGCGAAAGAGCCCTTAAGCACCTCCTGTGCCAGCGGATTCTCGATGTGGTTCTGAATAGCGCGCTTCAGCGGTCGCGCGCCGTAGACAGGGTCATAGCCCACCTCTGCCAGTTTATCGAGTGCCGCACTCGATACCTCTAAAACCAAGTCTCGCTCGCGTAACCGATCATTAAGCAGTTCAATCTGTATCTCAGCAATTGCACGAATCTGACCAGACTGAAGCGGCTGAAACACGACGGTTTCGTCTATGCGATTCACAAATTCTGGCGAAAAGTGTTTGACGACATCCTGTAGTACCGTTTCCTTCATCGCCGAGTAAGCCTCCTCTTCACCGGTCGCCCCCGTAATCGCCCCCTTTAGCATCGCTTCTTGAATGTGGTCTGAGCCGAGGTTCGAGGTCATTACGATCACTGTATTGCGAAAATCAACTGTACGACCATGCCCATCGGTTAGCCGGCCATCGTCCATGACCTGCAAGAGAATATTGAACACATCGGGATGCGCTTTCTCGATCTCATCCAGTAGCAGAACAGAATAAGGTCTGCGCCTCACCGCTTCGGTTAGATAGCCGCCCTCCTCATAGCCAACATAGCCAGGAGGGGCACCGATCAACCGCGCAACTGAATGGCGCTCCATGAATTCCGACATATCGATCCGCACCATGGCGTCTTCGGTATCGAACAAAAACTCTGCTAAGGCCTTACACAATTCAGTCTTTCCGACCCCAGTCGGGCCAAGAAATAGAAACGACCCATTCGGCCGATTCGGATCCGAAAGGCCCGAACGAGAGCGACGCACGGCATTAGACACAGCGGAAACCGCCTCGTTCTGGCCAATAACTCGCTCGTGCAAACTGCCCTCCATCTGCAAAAGTTTTTCGCGATCGCCTTCAAGCATTTTGCTCACCGGAATTCCCGTTGCCCGGGCAACCACTTCGGCGATCTCTTCATCTGTTACGCGACTGCGCAGCAGTTGCTTTTCCTGCGCCTCAACGGTGGTGGCAGACTCGAGTTTCGCTTCGAGCTCGGGGATAATGCCGTATTGAATTTCGGACATGCGCCCCAGATCGCCTGCGCGCCGAGCATGCTCCATATCGCTCCGCGCCTGCTCTAGCGAGCTTTTAATGGTTTGCACACCCTGCACTGAGGCTTTCTCAGCTTTCCAAATTTCTTCGAGGTCGGAGAATTCTCGCTCTAATTCCTCAATCGATTCGGCGAGCTTTTCTTTGCGTTTTTGCGTGGCAGGATCCTCGTCCTTCTTGAGTGCCTCTCGTTCTATTTTTAGCTGAATGAGACGCCGCTCAAGTCTGTCCATTTCCTCCGGCTTAGAGTCAATTTCCATCCGAATAAGGCTCGCCGCTTCATCAATTAAATCGATCGCTTTGTCGGGCAACTGCCTGTCTGTAATGTAACGTTGTGACAGCTTAGTCGCCGCGATAATCGCGCCATCGGAAATCGCAACGCCGTGGTGAACCTCGTAACGCTCTTTAAGCCCTCGCAGTATTGCGATCGTATCTTCCTCGGAGGGCTCATCGACCAATACCTTCTGAAAGCGGCGCTCCAACGCTGCGTCTTTCTCGATATACTGACGATATTCATCGAGCGTTGTAGCACCAACACAGTGCAGTTCGCCTCTCGCGAGCGCTGGCTTCAGCATGTTACCCGCATCCATTGCACCCTCGGCCTTGCCTGCCCCAACCATCGTATGTAGCTCATCGATAAATAGAATGACGTTGCCCTCAAGCTTCGCGATCTCGGCAAGTACCGACTTGAGCCTCTCCTCAAATTCACCCCGAAATTTCGCACCCGCGATAAGTGCGCCCATGTCTAAGGAGAGAATTTTTTTCTCTTTTAGGCCTTCGGGAACCTCGCCATTAATAATGCGCTGTGCCAGCCCTTCGATGATTGCCGTTTTGCCAACACCGGGCTCACCAATGAGCACAGGATTGTTTTTCGTGCGGCGTTGCAACACCTGAATTGTTCGCCTAATTTCGGCATCGCGCCCGATCACAGGATCCAGTTTGCCCTCGGCGGCGCGCGCAGTGAGGTCGACACAGAATTTCGACAGCGCCTGCCAGCTATCCTCGGCATTAGCACCATCGACATTCGCACCACCGCGCAAGTTTTGTGCGGCAGTTTCTAATGCCTGCGCTGACACCCCAAAACTATTGAGCAGTTTGCCAAGCGCACCACTCTCGTGCATTGCTGCTAGCAATACCAACTCGCTAGAGACAAAACTATCGCCCTTAGTTTGAGCAAGTTTGTCGGCCTGATTTAACAACTTAGACATTTCTGGAGAAATGCCTACCTCGCCGCCGTTGTCTGCTACGCGCGGCAAATCATCGATGAGTGTTGCCAGGCCTTGCTCTAGTTGACTCAGATTAAACCCTGTCTGCGATAGCAATGGACGCACTGAACCGTCTCGCTGTTGCACGAGGGCATGCATCAAATGCGCAGGGGCAATCATGTTGTTCTCTTTACCAAGCGCTAAAGACTGCGCGTCGGCAAGTGCCGACTGCAATTTGCTTGTGAGTTTGTCCATTCGCATACCCGTGCCCTCTGCATTGAGTTGTGCGGTGTATCAACCGCCAAATTATTTAGCTTGTAGTCTCTAAATTGGGGCACTGCTAGAAAAACAAAGGGGGGGGGATACTCTAAATAGGGGAGGCAGAAGACCTTACTTGATAAATATCAAGCTTAAGAGCCTGCCGGATTCGGCTTCTCGCCTGAAAGAATAAAAACGCTCGGGCTCGCAAAAAGTGCATAGCCCTGCCCCAGAGATTGCCCGAATACCGAGGGTTTTGAGCCTTATCACGGCTAATGCATAGATATCTGCCATAAATTTCCCTGCATTCTTACTCGGCGTGAAAGCAGCGTGAATCGCTGTTAAGCTTTCCGCCGACTCGCTTGCCGCAGAGAATTGGTTCCGAACCTCAGCACCAACCTCAAAGTGGCAAGGGCCTATTGCAGGACCGAACCATACCTGAATAGCCGATGCCTCCCCGCCCATAGCTCGAACCGTCGCCTCAAGCACGCCTTCGGCTAGTCCACGCCATCCTGCATGGGCAAGCGCTACTTGAGACGTTGTGGGATTATAGAAAAACACGGGGAGGCAATCTGCGGTCAAAATGCAGCACACCTGCCGCGGAATGCGGGTAACGACTGCATCCGCTTCGGGGCACTCACCCACAGACACCTGCGGGATTCTGTCAATTTCGTGAACAGCCGTTCCATGAACTTGATTTAACCAGTGCCACGAAAGCCCATGCTCAGCAGTACCCCTGCGACGCTGCAGGTCAACGCTTTGTGCTTCTTTCTGAATCTGAGACAGAGTCTTAGGCGCCGATTTCAAATTATTCAAGACTTGATTGGCAATAAGCGTGCGATGCTGCGCAACACGCTCGACATTATCGCCAACATGATCAGCAAAATTAAAACCAGTAAAGCCGCTCTTTCCGGCCGACACGCCGCGAAGCGTGACACCAGCAAACACTTGGCCATCGTCATTCCACGGCGATTCAATCAATTCAACGGTGGGCATCGCCGGCACTCCTGGTACACAAATTAGGCTCAGCTATTTTCCGCAGCACTGCCGCGTTCAGACAGCGCGGACATCGTCATCAAGAACGGTCAATAAATCCTTAAAATCCTGTGGCAACTGCGCCTCCCAAACCATCGTCTCGCCCGTTGCTGGGTGCTGCAAGGTGAGCCTGCGGGCATGCAGGGCTTGGCGCTTAAAGCTGCGCAGACACGCAGCTAACACTGGCGAGCATCCGGCCGGCATCTGTAACCTGCCAGAATAAAGAGGATCGCCAACCAGCGGTATATTGATATGCGACAGGTGCGCACGAATCTGATGCGTCCTCCCCGTCTCGAGTTGAACGTGAATATGCGTGTGAGAACGATAGCGATTGAGAACTCGGTAGTGAGTCACCGCTTCCTGCCCGTCTTCGACAACGGCGCGTCGCTTTCGATTAACAGGGTGCCGTCCCAGAGGTGCATCAACTTTGCCGCCTCCGGTTAATACACCTTGTGCGACCGCTTCGTATTCACGCTTGACCTCTCTCAGCCGCAGCTGTTCGACGAGTTGCACATGAGACTCTAGTGTCTTGGCTACCATCAGTAACCCGGTCGTGTCCTTGTCGAGACGGTGGACTATCCCCGCCCGCGGCACCTCCTTAAGCGAGGGGCAGTGACTCAGCAAGCCATTTAACAACGTCCCATCCCGGTGACCTGCCGCGGGGTGAACCACCACATCGGTTGCCTTATTTAAAATAATGAGATGTTCATCTTCAAACACTATATCGATGGGCATAGCCTGCGCTTCCCATTCGCGCTCGGCTTGCAGCACTACATCGACACTTAGTTCGTCGCCAAGGTAGACCGTGTCTCGAGGTCGCGCGGCGCTCGAATTCACCTTGAGCTGCCCCTCTTTTATCCATGTCTGGAGGCGAGCACGCGAATAATCAGGAAACAATTGCGCTGCGACGAGGTCTAAGCGTTGATTCGCGAACGTTTCGGGCACTTGTGCACTAAGTACAATATGAGTCATGGCTTTCAGCTTTTACAACGATTGAGGGTTTAAGCCGTGCATAATACTCGATATTCGCAGTCTACACAGGCCAAACCTCGCCGCGCTCCGTGAGCTGTGGTTAAATAGCGCGCATTATCAAAGATAGAGCTTAACTCATGAAATTACGCACCATAGCCCTCTTGCTCGTCCTGAGCTCATTTCTCTCAGGTTGCGGCCTGTTTGGAGGAGATGAGGAAAGAGATGAATTCGCTGGTTTAACCAACGAAGAGCAGTTCTATCGCCGTGCGTTAGATCAGCTTAATGGGCAAAATTTTACAGGGGCGATCGCAACGTATCAGGGGCTCGAGTCGCGCTTTCCGTTCGGGCGCTTTGCTGAGCAATCGCAGATAGAAATTGTCTACGCTTATTACCGCAACAGTGATGTGGAGGCCGCGCGCGCCGCTGCCGACCGTTTCATTCGCTTACATCCAGACAGTGACAATATCGACTACGCCTATTACATGAAAGGCTTAGCGTCTTTTAGTGAGAATTCAGGCTTTCTAAACCGCTTTCTCCCCGTAGATCAGACCAAACGCGACCCCGGTAGAGCGCGCGAGTCGTTTTCAGACTTTGCTCAGTTAATCGCGCTCTATCCTGATAGTCCTTACGCTGCGGATGCACGTTCGCGCATGGTCTATTTACGCAATAACTTGGCTGCCTATGAAATTCATGTGTCCAATTACTACCTCGAGCGCAGGGCTTATATTGCCGCACTCCGACGGGCTCAGTATGTGGTCGAAAATTTCCAAGAGTCGCCCGCAGTGGCAGATGGCGTAGCTATAATGGCAGAATGTTATCTGCGTCTGGGCCTGAACGATCTGGCCGACACCTCACTCGCGCTTCTGCGCAGCAATTACCCAGAACATGCCTCTTTAACAGAAGCGGGAGATTTCAATGTCCGTACGGAAATCACGAATCCCTCGCTTCTCTACACAGTGAGTTTCGGCTTGATAGGCGACAATCGAATCGAGCCACCATTGGCGCCAACCCGCCGCCCTTACTCCTCGGGCAGCCAGCAAATCATCGACGAACAGGGTCAGATTCCTAGCGAATCGGGAAAGCGCTCATGGCTGAGCATACTTACGCTTGGCGTACTTTAATTCTTGGGTAGTTAGCCGCCAATGGGCCAACCATTAGTGATCGGGTAGCGCCGGTCACGCCCAAAGCCGCGTCGCGTTAAACGAACGCCCGTAGGACTCTGCCGGCGTTTGTATTCATTCACGTCGACCAACCTTAGCACTCGCCTGACCAATTGCTCGTCGAAGCCTTCGGCAACAATTGCTGACGCACTAGCATCCTCTTCGATATAGAGCTCGAGTATCCTGTCGAGTATGTCATAGGGAGGCAGATTATCTTGATCCACTTGCCCAGGTGCGAGTTCAGCTGACGGCGGTCTGTCGATTACTCTCTGAGGAATTGCCTCAAACGTGCCACTATCACCAGTCCCTCCCAGCTCATTCCGATACTTTGATAGCTCATATACCAGAGTTTTAGACACATCCTTGAGCACATCGAAGCCGCCAGCCATGTCGCCATAGAGCGTAGAATAGCCAACAGCAATCTCACTCTTGTTGCCTGTCGTGAGTACCAGATAGCCTTTCTTATTAGAAATGGCCATCAATAGCACTCCGCGACATCGAGCCTGAAGATTTTGCTCTGTCACGTCTTCAGCTAAGCCTTCGAATTCTGAGGCAAGCGCCCCCACAAACTGATCGTAAATCGACTTGATAGAAATCGATCGGTAGGCCACGCCGAGTGTCGCCGCCTGCTCGGCGGCAGCATCGCGACTCAGTTGAGAGGTATATTCGAACGGCATCATTACGGCGTGAACAGCATGCGCACCAAGTGCGTCGACGGCAATCGCCAAAGTTAATGCAGAATCGATTCCACCTGACAGCCCGAGCACAACGCCTTTGAATCCATTTTTTGTCACATAGTCACGCACGCCGATAGTGAGCGCCTTGTAGACCTGAGCGAGATCACTTGGTTGAGTCGCGCATGACCCACAGGCTGGTTCATAGCGACCTGAACTCGACAGCTTAAAGACAGCCGGATAGAGGCCCGCTTCGAACTGCGGCGCTTGCACCACCGCGTTGCCGACGCTGTCAACTGCAAGGGAGCCTCCATCAAAAACCAACTCGTCCTGCCCGCCAACCAAATTAACGTAGGCGATTGGAGCGCCGATAGCTTGCGCCCTTCGTTTAAGTAGCTGGCGGCGCTCGCATGCTTTGCCACGATGAAAAGGCGATGCGTTGATATTCAACAACAAGTCGAGTGACTGGTGCTCAAATTGTTGAGTGGGCATCTCCTCCCAGAGATCTTCGCAAATTGTGAATCCAAGCCGAAGGCCATGGATTTCTAAAACACAGGGCTGATTTCCCGCTTGAAAATACCTCCTCTCATCGAAAACTTGATAGTTAGGCAGGCACTGTTTTCGATAAGTCGCAAGAAGTTTGCCCTGATCGACAATGGCGAGAGAATTATACAATTTGCCTTCGTAGCTTTCGGGGTAACCAAAAACAAGCGTTGTCGGTAGCTTTGCTGCAAGAATTCGATCCATCGCTACTTTCATCCGAGGCGCAAGACTGGGTCTTAGCAACAGATCTTCGGGTGGATAGCTTGTAAGCGTGAGTTCGGGGAAGATCACAAATTGAGCATTAGACTCGGCGATCGCTCTCCGTGCTGAATCGATCAGCAGCGTGGTGTTATCGTCTATTGCACCCACAACGAAATTAAGCTGCGCCATGACTACGGTAAAAGGACGTGTGGTCGACATAATGTTCTCTGAATCGTGGGCGCAGCTCAAAATTTAGGCCTTTTCAAACCCTAGGCCCTTTCAAATTTCAAACCCTTTAAGCAGCTCTAAAGATGGAGCGCGCCTTTAAGTTACGCAATTGTAGCGAAATCTGTCGATGAAGACAGCGCTGTTGCACTACCATTCAACATTGTGTACGCAATTCGTCTGGCCTTTAGACCTTAAACACCAAGCCCATACACGCGACCCCACCGCACACCGATAAAATAGTGACATTAAAAGCGGAACATGCCCTCTCGAGGGGATTTTGTATTTGATGTTATTTCGCACCAAGGTTGCCTGGCGACTATCGTTCATAGAGCGCACATTACTGTGCAAGAGAGCTGACTGGTACTGAAAACCGATCTTTCATATAGAAGCGCTCGAAAAGGAACTCGTCATGGCAAGGTCTCACTCATTTTTTAGCCCGGCCGAAACAGCAAGCGGGACAACGCTCGCCGAGCTTTCGCTAGCGATGCTATTGATAAGTATTTTAGTGGGGCTTTCGTTTCCTAATATTCGGCATCTAAACGCCCTTGCTCAGTCAACACTTACTCTTCAACGACTTAGCAAGGCTGTCGAAAGCGCCAAAGTATCGGCGATTTCAAGCGGAGAAATCGTCACACTGTGCGGCTCTGAAGACAGCCGAAGTTGCCAAGGAAAATGGAGCGAGGGGGTGCTGAGCTTTATAGACAGGAATGGCAATCGCGAGCTCGACAATATCGATCAACCGCTTAACTGGCAGTCAATGAAAGATATCGAAGGAGTCATTAGCTGGAAGGCCTTCGGCAATCGACAGTATTTACTCATGGATCCACAGGGGATGATGGGCACTCAAAATGGAAGCTTCACCTATTGTACTGAAGAAGCCGATCATAGCTTCGCTGTTCAGTTGGTCATCAACCGTACTGCGAGAGCGCGCATGCGGCGCGATCTCGATCCGCTCGACTATTGCCATAATTAAGCGTTAATGAGCCCAGCATTCGTTTAGATCCGACAGGCTGCCTTTTGCGCCCCGTACTCCTCTATTATCTATACTTAACGACGTGCAGCCGTCGGCGCTTTGCGAGCCTAATGGCGTAGCGGTAGCCACGAAACAAAAATCTAGGTGCCCATCTGCGCAAGCATCAACCGAAATAGTGTAGAGGCCGCTGGTGGTGTGTTTCTCTCTGCCGGCCGAAGCCGGCGAATTTAGAGGGGACGAATCATCGATATAACGGTTAAACCTCGAAAAGTAGCGCTCTTGATCAGAGCTCACGACGAGTAACATCGATTTGGCTTCAGCGCGTCGAGAGCTTAGAACCACATCTCGATAACTCGGCCAAGTCAATACCGCGACCAGCGCCACAATGAATAGCACCACAAGCATTTCGATTAATGAGAAGCCAGTGCTAGAACGCTTAACCCTAATCAAGTAGCCTCCACGATTGTCTGCCAAATAGCGCATTGTTACGCCTAGTCGGTGTATCCCCGATCCGTGACGCCAGGTCGGCCCCCAGTGAATGTAATGGCCCCTCTCCTTTAACAGCCCCCCTTTCAACAACCCGATCCGCACTATCAACATTAACGAACTGATCATCGTCATTTAACCTCTCGTAACGTCTCGCGAAAGTAGACTGCACTCGGACCCTATTAGTTACCCTCCGCCCTATGCCTATCGCCGTAATTCGGTGAAAAGCGAGGATAGGCTGCAGTCGACCATTAACGTCGACGGACTCCCCGTCGCTTACAAGCCTATACTGCTCGATAACATAATGCGCAGGCACAGCAAGAGAGGTCACATCTCCGACGGCAGTTCCATGGCTTTCCCACCACTGGACATCGGTGCCGGACACGTCCCACCACACCCTACTATCCGATAAATCCTGCCCCAGAACGCCCTCTCGCCAAACCCCTCCAGCCCCCTCAGACGAAGCGATAGGCAAAACCGCTTGTGACCTTAACCATGCCTCCCCTGCTTCTAGCGCGGTTTCCGCTGCGTCGAATGCGCGCGCTCTATCTTCAATATTCGCTGCCATACGTTCGCCCAGTACAGCTGATTCCATCGTTCCAACACCGAGCAATAAAAGCGGCACTAACAGCAGCAGGCACACCACCAATGTGGTGCCTGAAGCCTTATCAGCGCGAGGAAAGTCGATTACTACTGCTAACATCACAACCCTAACCCATGGTTGCGAAGATAATAAGTTGCAACGAAGCCATGCCGCAGCCGTCGATCCTCAGACAACTCAACTTTGCCGGTTGCCGAATAGACGACCCCATTGAACTCATACTTTTGACTGGGGTCAGTTTGAGCGTAATCGACCGACCGCATCAGTAAATTCAGCCTCACCGATACTACATTTGAGAAATCACTCACTTGGTCAGCTGGTAAATAAGCATGGACGCCGCCAACAACACCATTGCCTTGAGCCACTCCATACAGCAGCTGCATACTTTCCACTCCTTCAACGAGCTCCTCTGCAGCTTCTGGCAATCCATCTGAGCCAAGACTGCGCCGAAACAAAGCTGGCGGATTTTTCGCGTCAGCACCTCGTTTACTCACATAGAAAATATTACTTTTAATACGCATTGCTTCAGCCGGATCTGCCGCAGAGGCGTGAGTCAGTAGTCGAATGTTCGCTCGATTGCCCGGCATGCAGGTGCCAGACATAACTAATACAGCAGAGGATGGCTGGAGGGCTATCGCGCAAGTCTGAACAATGTCTGCGCTTGCGCAATCACTGACTAAAACGAAATCATTACGCGAAATATCTAGTGCGTTTATTAGCCTTATACTAGACGGTGAATGATCCACTCCAACTACCGTCGATGCTGCCCCTTCGACGCTCCACGTGCGCAGAATGTCAGAATTAGGCAGAGCGCCGAAGCGCGGCAAGACATGTCCTTGCTCTGACGTGTTCCACTCAGACGAAGTTGTTCCAACCAAACTCAGAGTAGTCGCTGAGGGAATCGCGTCCTTAAATGCAGTCCCTGTAGATTCCCAACCCTGCAAACCAAACCAAGGTTGAAAGCTAGCAGGAGCAGCATCAAGGTTATTATTGATTTGACGATCACCCAGCGCGCCAAAACAGCCTAGGTATCCTGCCATCATGAGTTCATCGCCAAGGAATGAAATTGCGAGACGAGCACCTTCTAGCATTCGCTGTCGGGCAGCCATCTCCGCATGGGTGACACTCGCCCTAACAAAAATTTGCAAAGCGCCCAATAGTAAAATTAAACCAAGTGTCATCGAAATAAGCACTTCAACAAGTGAGTATCCGTTGGTGCGTAGCTGAGTGCCCTGTAAGTTCATCACAGAAAAGCAACACCGGCAGTAACCAACGTCTCAGCGATCCCATCTCGATTATCATCCCACCAGATTTTTACTGCGACCCTTGTGCTTGATCCATCACACTCATGATCAGCAGGCGTCCCATCACTAGGTGTATCGTCCCTGCAAATCACCAATACACCGTAAGGAAGTTCTTCTGCCGCTCTAATGGACAATTCATGCAAGTCAGTTTGGGCCAATGCCTTAGAAGAACAGCCCGCTCGCTTAAAACAAGAGTCGTTCGCCTCAGATGTGGCAGAAGAGTAATCACTCGCAACGAATCCTGTTCGATTCGCGCGAATCCTTTCAACCGCATCTGTACTGATTAGCGACGCCGACGTGCGGAAGAACGCACTTCGCTCTGCTTGTAAGCCAAGCGTCTGCAAGCCCATCAAGCCAAGCAGGCCAATATTCAAAAGCAGCATTGACACCAAGATTTCGATCAAGCCAAAACCTTGATAATTTCCTGAAGACAATGAGTTTTTTGCACTCAGGGCAACTCGCATTGCTCTAATTCCCTTTCTTGATGACAAGCCATGTGCGAAAAGAGCATCCTAGTATTTTCAATTGTTAGCGCTATCTTTCGCCCTACCCCTAAATTAGTTCGCAATTGATTCGAAAGCGAATCAAGCGCCACTTTTGATTGCAGCTCCCAAAACCCAGGATCGCAGTAAGCTAAGCATTTGAGTCCAGGCTGACGGCTGCGAGTCAATCATGAGTCCTAACCGTGGGCTTATCCAAAAATCAGGCTATACTTGCGCCGGCCACTCGCTGAGAGTGGCAAATATTTATACATAGCAACGCGCTTTCGCAACATTGAGAAATAGACATGGATATCAATCTAGCGAGTATTGCATTGCTCTGCCTTACGGGGTTTTTCGCAGGCGCAATTAATACAGTGGCAGGAGGCGGTTCTAATCTAACCCTTCCAGTGTTGATGATGCTTGGCTTGCCTGCGGACATCGCCAATGGCAGCAACAGAGTTGCAGTGATGCTTCAGTGTCTCGTTGGTTTGCGAGGATATGACAAGAACAACAGCCTAGACAGGCCTGCGTTAATCCCGATACTTATTCCCACAATGAGCGGAGGCTTAATCGGCGCACTAGCCGCTGCGGTTTTGCCCAACCTTTATTTGAAGCCTCTACTGCTAGGCACTATTCTCTGCATGAGCCTCATCATTCTTGTGCGCCCGAGCATGATCGCTCACTCGCCTGATACAGTGGCGCTGACACCGGATGAGAGCCGAATGGGCTGGTGGGGGCTGTTCGCGGCAGGCGTTTACGGCGGATTTGTCCAAGCTGGCGTTGGATTTATATTAATCGCTGCGCTTGCTGGCGGGCTGCGCTATGACCTATTGAGGGCAAACGCGCTTAAGACTTTATGCGCGCTCGCGTTTACGAGCATTGCGCTGCTCGTTTTCATCATTTTTGGTAAAGTGGCTTGGGCGCCGGGGCTGATCTTAGCGATAGGCTCTATGACAGGCGCACATCTCGCAGTCAAACTTGCCGTGCGCGCTTCGCCCGAAGCAATTAAATGGTTTTTGTTTCTAATGACACTGGTTGCCGTGGCGGGAGGACTCTTCCTCTAGCGCATCAGTCACCTTACGGTTCGCCTTGCAAGCCTATAGTGTGCTTCGCCCGCTCAGTCACGCACCCCGTCTATTTCAGGCTGCGGAAAGTAGAGCGAGAACCTTGCTCCACCCAAATCGCTCGTGCTTATAGACACGTTCCCTTGATAGCTCGCCATGATGTCACTCACCACGGCGAGCCCTATCCCCTGCCCTTGGGCAAGCGTGTCAGCTCGCGCACCGCGTTGGAGCACAAAGTCTCTCTGATTCGGCGCGATTCCGGGCCCATCATCTTCGATGTAAAACTCTAGGGCTCCAGTGCTACCCTGCCTTGCGATTATCCGCACTTGGGAATCACCATATTTGAACGCATTGTCCAGAGTATTGCCTAGCACCTCGAGCAGATCGCGCTCGTCACCCCTAAATTGCAACCCTTCTTCACACCGGCTATCGACGATAAAATGACGATCTGCATACACTTTCCTAAATACTGCCAGCAATTCGGTCACTGCTGTGGACACATCGACGCGGACAGCGAGCGTCGAGGGACTTTGGGAGGTCACTGCTCGCTGGAGCTGATAGCCTACAATCTGAGCCATCCTTGCGAGCGTCTGCCTGATCACCGCCAGCTGCTCATCCAGCTCGTCTGAGTTGTTTTCATAGCGCAACAAATTCGACATATTTTCAATCGACCCAGACGCTACACTTAGCGGTGTTTTCAGACTGTGCGCAAGGTCAGCCAGTGTCGTTCTATAGCGTTCGCGCTGGCGCCTCTCAGAGTCGATGAGTCTGTTGAGGTTTCCCGTCACTGCGCGCAGCTCATCCGGATAGCCCGCGGTCAGGCGCTCGCTGCTTCCTTGCTCGATATTGCGGAGCTCTAGAGAAAGACGCACCAGCGGACGCAGACCCCAGCGTAGCAAGATCAACAGAACAATCAGTAGCAACGCCGCTGCGCCTCCAAGCCAGCGACCTAGGCTTCTGCGAAAATCACGAATTTCGGAAAAATACGGCGCGGCTAATTCGACCACACTCACACTAAATGGACTCTCAATACCTTCCCATAAAATCCCGTAGCTGAAGCGAAACAGCTGCTCGCCTGTGGCGTCTATTACTGTTTCGAACACCGATTCACCAACGCCCGGCATGGGCTGTGTTTGCTGTCCACGCGAAGAAAAGGAGAGGGTTAACGCGGAATCACTCCGCCACATTTCGACAAATGCCGCATCGTAAACGAAGCCGTAAAGACCGGAGTTGATCGACGCGTAGCGTGGATCTTGAATGTCTTCGATGACAAAGAACTCACCGGCCTCTTGCTCTAGCGCGGCGAGAAGGAGATAGACTTGCACCTGCAGCCTCTCGGCGGCACCCGCCTCGACACTGTTCCGGTAAGCCCGATCTAAGGCCACTCCAGTAAAACCGAGGAACAACAGTAAGACTGCGCTAAGGACAAATAGCATGCGAGCACGAAGAGAATAGCGAGTGCCTCGAGAAGCCTGAACGCCGCTAGATCTCTGCACGACTGCTTTCAGAGGCCAGCTCGAGGTCAAAGCGATAGCCTTGGCCCCGAACAGTTTCGATCGGATTGAGGGATTGATCTGGATCCAATTTCTGCCTTAGTCGCCGCACAAACACCTCGAGCACATTACTGTCTCGATCGTGGTCCTGAGCGTAGAGATGCTCGGTTAGCTGCGCTTTCGAAATCACTTTCCCTGCATTTAACATCAGGTATTCCAGCAATTTGTATTCATAGGCGGTTAGGTCAACAGACTCATTGTTCAGCAGTACACGCTTTGCGCTGAGATCAATATGTATCGGGCCGAATTCAAGAGAAGAATGAGCAAATCCCGCAGCACGCCGCAGAAGCGCATTGACGCGAGCGACGATTTCTTCCAAGTGATACGGCTTTACGACATAGTCATCGGCGCCCGCGTTGAGACCCTTCACTTTCTCATGCCAATCGCCGCGTGCGGTCAAGATCAATACTGGAAAAGTTCGCCCTGCCCGACGAAGCTCTTCGATCAAGGTGATTCCGTCGATTTCTGGCAACCCCAAATCAATGATCGCCGCATCGTAGTCATATTCTGTTCCGTAGTAGAGCCCATTGCGGCCATCCGCCGCGGCATCCACAATAAATCCGTGCTGAACTAACCCCGTTTCGAGCTGTTGCCTGAGCAGGTCTTCGTCCTCTACTATAAGAAGTCGCATTGAACACTCCGAAATATCGTCGCATTACCGACCACCACGCCGCGGATCCTTGTCTCGTTATCCACCTCGAGTGATTTTTCCTGTGCGCGCGTGAACGAACAGCGTAAAGACCTTTCCTTCCTTCTCCATCCTTATCTGATAGCGCCTATTAGCTCCATTGCCCACGAGACTAATACGCAGCACATTACCCGAATATTCCGAACGTGCACGAGCAACGGCTTGCCGCTCCGTTAATTCAAGTTTTGAAGCATTGGGGGCTGGAGGCACCGAGGCGCCGCGGCGTGAAGGCTCCAGTTGAGTCTGGATATCCTGTGCAGATTGGCCCGAAACCTCGATCATCGGGACAAGAGCGAGCGCGAAGAACACTACCTTCATCTGCACTTTTATCAATCCTACTTTACTCACACCCGTTCTCCCGGCGCTAGCCTTGGATATTTCTCACTGTAACCATCACCTAGAAAACAGGCTGTACCTCTACGCGCACTTTCATCTGTGACCCTGGGTCTTGCTCTGTTCGAACACTATACTGCTGACCATTGAATTGATAGATCACATCGTAGCCAAGAAGTCGCTCCTCTTCATGGCTAACAAAAACTGTCTCACAACGCTCTACAGTCTGGTATTCCCTAGTATCGGAGCTTTGACTCTGGCGCGCAATGTCGCGTCCAACGGAGTTACCCAACACCGCGCCCAACACCGCGCCAACCCTTCTGCTGCTTTTATTATTGCCTACTGCATTGCCTAGCGCCCCTCCGATTATCGTACTCACAATAATCGGTGTACCGGAAGCCTGCTGATTTCTTCTCTCAATCACCACGCGTTCTTCGACACAGCGTTCCTGTGGAGTCTCGATTCGAGTAAGTTGATAGACTGGCTGCGCAGAGATAACCGCGACCGACTCATAGCTCGATTGTGCCAAGGCGGTTCCTGAGACTACAAGAAGACACAGGCCGAGTATGCTGCCTTTTATCACGCTTTTTTGGCGCCCAAATACCCCTATGTCATTTATGCCGCACTTTTTTCTAGTGGAGTTCGTCATGCCAGTTCTCCTCACTGCCGTCGCTACGCAAACGCGAAATGCGTCTGATTGAATGTGACCTTACAGCGAAGCAGCTGAATACTAGCTTAAGCGATACTTAGCAGCGTTTGCTCCACACCACTAGCGCTCCTTGTCTGCATGCTTTAAACTATTTAATTAAGCTGTTGTTAAAACTAGAAAATAGTAGATCAAAGTTAATCACCATGCGGCTTTCTAATCATGGCTAATCACGACGCCGCAATGAAGGCGGCCACTAAAAATCAATAATAAATCGGCAGGGACACCACGTAGCATGCAAAAGAATCCTTATCTCATCGCTCTCCTATTCACACTTCTCTTAGCCTATCCAGTTCACGCGCTTACCAACGCCAATTACACGTTAACCGCTACCGACTTTTTTGCCGGCATGCTTTTAATCGCAACCCTCTCGCTTGTGTCAGCAATACTCGCGCGACCGCGTAACGCGACAAAAAATAATCGCGGTAATCGACATTCACGCAGCCGCAGCAAAGCGCCGAGCAAACAGACGGCGGTAAAGGGAAACAGAGAACAGGGAGAGGTGAAGTGGTTCAATTCAACCAAAGGATTCGGCTTCATCACGAGAGATAGCGGTGAGGATATTTTTGTCCATTTCCGCTCGATCCGAGGCGAAGGACATCGGACACTAAAAGATGGAGAGCGAGTTGATTTTGTCGTCACCGATGGAGATAAGGGATTACAAGCAGACGACGTTATCGCCCTCTAAATAGCGCTCAGGAAATAGAACTCAGGAGATAACGTTCACTCGGCAGCATTTAGCCGGAGGCTGCCTTGGCTTTGCCGCTCAATAATGCGGCGGCCTCTCGTCGACGGTGCCTCCTTCGATGGAGCCGTCGCGTTCACGCAGCCCCTCTAATTGCTCTTTGCAGTTTTTAAGCTGCACCGCCAACTCCATAATCTGCAGCCCCTGTTTCGCGACAACGTCGTTGAGTTGCTGAAGCGTGTCTTCCTGAAAACTAAACTTTTCTTCTAGTTCGATTACCCGAGCATCGATTTTTACTTCACCGTCACATGCCATCGTTTTATTCCTATCACTTGAGCTGAACCAAGCGTGTTGCCGCTGCGTTGGAGGCTGCACCTAGCCATCAAAGAAAAAACCACTAAGCGGCACAATAACCTGGCAGAACACAGCGAGTCACTCTAGGCACGTCCCTTGCGGCCGACGTCTCAATTGAAACATCGTAACACTGATGCGCCATTTCTATTCATGATACAGTTAATGGCATTGTAATAACGCTTCTCAGGAACATTTCATGCATTCTACAGATCAAACACCTCAGACGACTGACCAGGCGCCAATCAACTGGACGAACATGATCCTGTTTACTGTAACGCCTGCTCTCGCGGTGACCCTCGTCCCTGCGTATGGTTGGATCTACGGCTTCGACGCATTCGAATGGGCTATGTTCGCCGTCATGATGGTTTTTTGCGGCATGTCGATTACAGCAGGCTATCACCGCCTCTGGTCACATAAGACCTACGAGGCACATGCATCCGTTCGCTTCTTGTTCGCTCTGGGCGGTGCCTTCGCGTTACAAAATGATGTGCTTAATTGGGCGTCCGACCATCGCCGTCATCATCAGCATGTAGACAATAATGACAATGATCCCTACTCCGCCGGTCGCGGCTTCTGGTTCTCGCATATTGGTTGGATCCTGCGCCATTACGACAGCGCGAAAAATGACTTTTCTAATGTCAAAGACCTTCAGCGCGACCCTATTGTTATGTGGCAGCACAGGAACTATCTCGCACTCGTACTCATTATGAATATCGGCCTGCCAGCCTTCATTGGCTTTCTCCACGGTGACATCATCGCCGGATTACTTTTAGGCGGCCTGCTCCGCTTGGTCTTAAGCCAGCATGCCACTTACTTTATTAACTCGCTTGCTCACATGTGGGGAACCCGCCCCTATAGCGACAATAGCTCTGCACGCGACAATACGCTTCTTGCTCTGATCACCTACGGTGAGGGCTACCATAATTACCACCACACTTTTCAGTGGGATTACCGCAATGGTATTCGCTGGTGGCATTTTGATCCGACAAAATGGTTGATCCGTTCGCTCGAACGCGCGGGCCTCGCCAGCGGCTTAAAACGCTGCGCGCCCGACAAAATCGAGCGGGCGAAACTCGAAAGGCAGTTTCAACTCGCTACAGAGAAATGCGAACGCTTGGCAGTCGAAGGCGATTGGCAGTCGCGGCTAGAAACTGAATACGAAGCGCTGCTTCACACTGTGCAGCAATGGGCAGAGCACAGGCAGGCTTGGTACGAGGCGAAGGGTAAAGAATTACAGGAGCATCTCTCTCATCTTGAGAAGCAGCAGTTAAAAGCGCATTACCTCGAGTTTAAGTACAAATTAAAACTGCAAAAACAACGTTGGCAAATTGTTATACGAACACTCGCAAGCCCAGAACCTGGCGTCGCCTAACGCACAGTGACCAAGCAACTCTGCGGCTTACCCGAGCAGCAACGATTCACGATGAAGAAAGAGTGGAGCAATAAAAATGACTAGTCAGATTAGCGGTGCACGACCTTTGACGCCCTCGCAGAAGCGCCTAAGCGGCAGGCAAAAAACAATCACCACACGTCTCGCGATCACCTGCGCGCTCGCGTTTGCTTCTGTCTTCGCGAATGCCGTTGAGGAAGGCGATATGGCGCCCAACTTCACGCTCCCTTCGATCTATGACGGTAAGCCGACTATCGACTTGGCGTCTCTCAGGGGAAAAACAGTGTATGTCGATTTTTGGGCCTCTTGGTGTGCACCCTGTCTGCGTTCGATGCCCGCTTACAATGAGCTTTACAATCGCTACCATGATCAAGGGTTGGAATTCGTCGCTATCAATGTAGACAATCCAATCGAAGACGGTCTCGACTTCCTCCTCGACACGCCTTTAGATTTCCTAATCCCTTCAGACCCCGACGGCGAGGTTACCGAGCGCTTCGGCGTTGTTGGCATGCCGACCTCTTACTTGATAGATCCAACCGGCAAAGTACGACTGGTCCACATGGGATTCCGCGATGGTGATATGGAGGAGATAGAAGCAGCTATTCAAGAGGTTATGGCGGAGTAAAGAAGGCGTCACATAAGCCTGAGCGTAGGCTCGTCCAATACGGCGAGCTGCTCTCGCAATTCCAAAATATGCTCTGCCCAATAGCGCTGAGTATTAAACCAAGGAAAGCTGAGAGGAAACGCCGGGTCACTCCAACGACGAGCCAGCCACGCACTGTAGTGCATGAGTCGCAGCGCACGCAGACTTTCAATAAGGCTTAGCTCGGACGGCACAAAGTCGAAAAATTCATTATACCCCTCAACAAGTTCGATTAGCTGCCCCTGCTGCTGATCTCTGTCTCCCGAAAGCATCATCCATAGATCCTGCATCGCAGGGCCCATCATTGTGTCATCGAAGTCGACGAAATGCGGCGTATCATCGCGCCACAGCACGTTGCCCATATGGCAGTCGCCATGCAGCCTAAGCTGACGGATCGGGCCATGGGCATCGAATCTCGCCTCAACCTCTTTCAGTAAATCAGCGCTGAGTGTCTCGTAGGCCCGCTGCAAATCGCCGTCAAGGAAGCCGCTTTCAAGCAGAAACTGACGACTTTCGCAGCCTAGCCGCTCCACACTCAACTCATAACGATGCTCGAATCGAGCGCGTTCGCCAACCGCGTGGATTCGCGCGACGAATCGCCCCATGGACAATAAATCGTCGGGATTTTCGAGATTGACTGCCCGACCGGCCAGACGCTCGAAAATAGAAAATCGAAACCCCTCGTAGACGAAGATCGTCTCTGCGTCGCGCACTATGGGCGCACCAACAGGGATCTCGAGATCACGCAATTCGGCCATAAAGGCGTGCTCTTCTCGAATTTGAGCATCGCTCCAGCGCGCGGGCCGATAAAACTTCACGATCAAGCTGCTTCCGTCTTCGAGGCCGACTTGATAAACCCTGTTCTCGTAGCTATTGAGCGCAAAGACACGCGCATCTGCACGGTAGCCGAGTGATTCGACGGCAGTCAGCACGAGATCTGGACTCAGGGAGGCATAAGGGTGAGGCTGCGAACTTTCGGGGGGAGAGGAAACGCGAACTGCGGCAACATTGCCGTTAACCACAGTTGCATCGCTTTCGCGCTCACCTCCGTGGGACTCGGAATTAGAGATGTTACGAATCCTTGGATTTGGGCTTAACGCCTACGAGTGACATGGGAAATGGTGAAACGTTATCGCCATTGCTGATTTTACTCACGCCGGATTTTTCGACCTCGTCGATCCGAATGACCGCCTGCATGGGAATGAAGCTGCGGCGTACACCGGTAAATTCCGTCTTGAGCCTTTCTTCCGAGGGGTCGACCAAGACCTGGCTGCGTTCATTGAACACATAGTCTTCTATCTCGATAAAACCATAGAGGTCGCTCTGATAGACCTGCTTCACGAAGACCTCATAGACCTTGCCCTGATTCAGGAAGGTGACTTTGTATATCTCTGAGGTATTATCCATCTAAATCATACTCTTAAAAATGCACTCTCGTGCGTAAACTACTGTGACGCGCTGGCTCTCGGAGCTGATTTCGCGCCAAACTGGGGATTGCTTTTATCTCATTTGGCTAAATCACTAGTTTTCAACGTATTATGCGTGAATTCCTAGTTAAGTACCGCAACTATTTACTGCTATAATCGCGTCTCCGTTGGACTGCAGCCCATTGCGGGTCGACTATTATTTAAAGACACCCCTCTTTTTAGAAACTGAGGCCAAGTTCTAGTTAAAAACTGAGACCAAATTCTAGAAGCTGAGGCCAAATTCTCACTTTTCGACAGCGCTGCCGCATCGCCAACGCAGAGTTTCCACCGTCAGCAGGAGTTACCATGAGCGTTCAAACCCAAGACCCACAGCCGGCCTTGCCCATTGCCACCGACAAGCCCGCTGACGCAGGTAAAAATAAAGGCCGCCGCGTCTACATTAAGACCCATGGTTGTCAGATGAACGAATACGATTCTTCGCGCATGCTCGACCTGTTAAAAGACAGTGAAGGTGCGGTGCTGGTCGACGAGCCCGAGCAAGCCGACGTGCTGTTGCTTAACACCTGTTCGATCCGGGAAAAGGCACAAGAGAAAGTCTTCCATCAATTGGGTCGCTGGCGGCTGCTAAAAGAAAAGAATCCTGCGCTCAAAATCGCCGTCGGCGGCTGCGTCGCAAGTCAAGAAGGCGCCGCAATTGGCAAGCGCGCGCCCTATGTGGATGTTGTGTTTGGCCCACAAACCTTGCACAAATTACCCGACATGCTGAGTCGCTCGATACCCGGCGCGCCGCTTGTCGACATTAGCTTCCCCGAGATCGAAAAATTCGACCATCTGCCGCAGCCAGAAGCAACCTCATGCCAAGCGTTCTTATCGGTCATGGAAGGCTGCAGCAAATATTGCAGTTTCTGCGTTGTGCCCTATACCCGTGGCGAAGAGGTTAGCCGTCCACTCGATGACGTCTTGGCGGAGGCATTTCACCTCGCGGAGCAAGGCGTTCGGGAAATCAATCTTTTAGGACAAAACGTCAACGCGTATCGCGGTTTAAACGACGGCGGAGAAATCGCCGACCTCGGACTGCTCATCAAATACATGGCTAGCATCGACGGCATCGACCGCTTGCGGTTCACGACCTCGCACCCTATCGAATTCAGTGAGAGCCTCATCCAGACTTACGCGCAGGTGCCTGAGTTGGTCGACCATCTTCACCTGCCGGTGCAAAGCGGATCAGATCGCATACTCGCAGCGATGAAGCGCGGCCACACCGCTCTCGAATACAAATCGATCATTCGTAAAATTCGCGCAATTCGTCCCAATATCAGTCTTTCTTCAGACTTCATTGTCGGCTTTCCAGGCGAGACCAACCGCGACTTCGAAGACACCATGAAACTCATTATCGAGATCGGCTTCGACACGTCGTTTAGCTTCATCTACAGCGCACGTCCCGGCACACCGGCGGCCGAGCTTCCTGACGAAACGCCAGAGCAGGAGAAGAAACATCGCTTAGCCACGCTCCAGTCGCAGATTTTGATGCAAGCCAATGCGATAAGCGCAGGCATGGTCGGCAGCGAACAGCGTATTCTCGTCACTGGCGTGTCCAAAAAGGATCCTGGCGATCTCCAAGGCCGCACCGAGAACAACCGCGTAGTTAATTTCCGCTGCGATGACGCATCGCTTATCGGAGGCTTCGCCACAGCTAAAATTACCGACGCCCTACCCAACTCCCTCTTGGGAATACTCGTTTAATTCTGGTAGATCCACTCAGCCATAGAACTTTCGAATTAGGACCGCATGACAGCAGATACTTCGATTAGCAACCACATCGCACTCGAGCCCGATAGCGCCGCTCGCCTCGCCAACCTCTGCGGACGTCTCGACGAACACCTGCGGCAGATAGAGAATCATCTCGGGGTTAAGATTACGCACCGCGGCAACAGCTTCAAAATCACCGGCGACGAAGCTGCTGTTAATGCCGCCTCTTCGACTCTCGAGCATCTCTATAAGGAAACCGCGACGGGCGAAACACTCAACCCCAATGCAATACATTTGGCGTTGGGCGAGACCGCACAAGCGCTCGATGAGAACGCAGAGGGCGCAGACACGGCCAGCAGCCTTTTTATTCGCACGCCAAAGTCCTCGGTCAAGCCGCGCAGCTCGCATCAGCGAGACTATGTGGAGAGCATACGCCGCCATGACATTAATTTTGGTATCGGCCCAGCAGGCACTGGCAAAACCTATCTTGCCGTTGCCTGCGCTGTCGAAGCGCTTGTCAGTGAGCGCGTGAATAGGCTGTTACTTGTGCGACCTGCAGTTGAAGCTGGAGAAAAACTTGGTTTCTTGCCCGGCGATCTCGCGCAAAAGATTGACCCTTATCTGCGCCCGCTCTATGACGCACTCTATGAAATGCTGGGTTTCGAGCGTGTTGGCCGGCTCATTGAGAAAAGCGTCATCGAGGTGGCTCCGCTCGCGTACATGCGCGGTCGCACGCTAAACAACTCGTTTATTATTCTCGACGAAAGCCAGAACACCACGACCGCACAGATGAAGATGTTCCTCACGCGCATTGGCTTCGGTTCAACTGCCGTCATCACAGGAGACGCGACTCAGATCGACCTCCCTAAAGGGGAGCGTTCGGGACTTATTCAGGCCGCTCAGATTCTCGAAGGCATCGAAGGTATTAGCTTCAGCCATTTCAACTCGAAAGATGTCGTGAGGCACAGGCTTGTTCAAAAAATTGTCGAAGCCTATGACGAACACGACCGCAAGAACGTCACCTCGCTCCCTCATCAAGATTCACGCGGCGAATCGAAGCGCACAAGTGAGAAAGATGAAGCCAGGCATGACTGAAACAACGAGTGAGTCAGCGACGCCGCTGATATCGGTCGCTATCAGTTCTGCGTGGGATCCTGATGACGAGGCCGCAGCATCCGCCATTCCGCCAAACTGGTTACCCAACATAACGTTTTGCGAAAAGTGCCTCAGCGCCGGCATTGCGCTGCTGCGGTCGAGCTCGCAGCAAGCGGATGCTGTCCGATCAGGCGAAGCAGAGCACCAGCCCTGCTCGACAGATGACTACGCTGTCAGCATTCGCTTTGCAGATACCGCCGAGTCGCAGCAGCTGAATACAACCTATCGTGGTCGCGCCAAACCTACCAATGTGCTTTCTTTCCCCGTCGTCGATGAAGCCGAGCAGTGGCTACCTGCCGTCGCAAGCACTGAACCTCTAGGTGACGAGAATGCGCTTGGCTTAGGTAGGTTAATGCTTCTAGGCGATCTAGTCTTATGCCCTAGCATTATTGAAAACGAAGCATCGGAACAAAAAAAATCGCTTGAAGATCATTGGGCACATCTTTTAATCCACGGATTACTTCACCTGCTCGGCTTTGATCATATCGATGAAGACGACGCAGAAGAGATGGAATCGCTAGAAATTGAGGCCTTAAGAAGCCTTGGAATCCCCAACCCGTATTTGTTAGATTAATCGTTCTCAACCGGCAGCAAGACAGGCCATGACGAGATCACAGGAGCAGCAGAGAGAAATGTCAGACGACCAATCACCCCTCGATCCGAGACCTAAGTCTTGGATCGATAAAATTGCACATTACTTCTCAGACGAGCCAACGGACACTAAAAGTCTACTGGAACTTATTCGCAATGCAGAGCAAGACAAAGTGCTCGACGCCGATGCACTCAGCATCATCGAAGGCGCTCTGCAGGTATCAAGCATGCAAGTGCGAGATATCATGATTCCCCGCACACAAGTCGTTACCGTGCCCTCAGATTTAGGGCTTAACGAAATCATCGAATTGATTACTAAAGCGTCACACTCTCGATTCCCCGTTATCGGCGAAACTATCGACAATGTGGTCGGCATACTCCTCGCCAAAGACTTACTCCCAGCGATGCTGAACGCAAGTAACTCACGCTTCGATATCAAAGACGTGGTGCGCCCTGCAACCTTTGTTCCCGAAAGCAAAAGGCTTAACGTACTGCTCAAGGAATTTCGAGAGACACGGCAGCATATGGCGATAGTCATCGACGAATACGGCAACGTTGGCGGCGTTGTGACTATCGAAGATGTCCTTGAGCAAATAGTCGGCGAAATCGAAGACGAGCACGATGTGGATGACGACAGCTTTATTAAGAAATTCGACGACCAAAATCACATCGTTAAAGCGCTCACACCAATTGATGAATTCAACGAGTATTTTTCCACTGACTTCAGCGAGCAGGAGTCAGCCACTATCGGCGGCCTCGTTCTTCAGCGCTTCGGGCACATACCCGAGCGCGACGAGACGACTCGCATTGGCGCGTTTACGGTTACTGTCCTGAATGCCGACAGCAGACAAATCAAACTGCTTAAAGTGACTACCGAGGCGGAATAAACAGGACTCGGCTGCGCGGACTCCCTGTTTACCTCGGGCGAGCTAAGGTATCCTTAGCGTCAGTCGCGGAGGCCATTCCCTCACCTACCCTAATTCAAGTGTCCGCTGAACAATCAGCTAACGCGTAAAGACTATAGAGATAGCATGAAGACCATTGACGAGAATTACCCAGCACAAGACGTAGAAGTTGCCGCACAGGCGTATTGGGATGATCACGACTGTTTTAAGGTGACTGAAGACCCGAACAAAGAAAAATTCTACTGCCTATCGATGTTTCCGTACCCGAGCGGTCACCTCCATATGGGCCATGTGCGCAATTACACAATCGGCGATGTCATCTCGCGCTTCCAGCGCATGCTCGGCAAGAATGTTTTGCAGCCTATGGGCTGGGACGCCTTCGGCCTCCCCGCAGAAAATGCGGCAATGAAAAACAACGCCGCGCCTGCTGAATGGACCTACGGCAATATCGACTATATGCGCGAGCAATTGCAGCGCCTCGGCTATGCCTACGACTGGAGCCGCGAAGTGGCGACATGCCACCCTGACTATTATCGGTGGGAGCAGTGGTTTTTCACCCGACTCTTCGAACAGGGCCTCGTGTACAAGAAAGAAGCCGAGGTTAACTGGGACCCCGTCGACCAAACCGTGCTCGCCAATGAGCAGGTTGTCGATGGCCGTGGCTGGCGCTCTGGCGCACTCGTCGAACGCCGAAAAATCCCTCAATGGTTTATCAAAATTACCGATTTCGGCGACGAGCTGCTCGAAGACCTCAACAAGCTCGATGGCTGGCCCGATAAAGTAAAGACTATGCAGGCAAACTGGATCGGTCGCTCTGAGGGCATCGAGCTCGACTTTACCGTGCAGGATGAAGCGGATGCAGAGCTGAGCACGTTGTCGGTTTACACGACGCGGCCAGATACGCTTATGGGAGTGAGTTACGTAGCTGTGGCAGCACAGCACCCGCTTGCATTGAAGGCCGCCGAAGGTAATCCGGCGCTGCAGAAGTTCATCGCCGAGCAAAGCAACGTCAAAGTTGCCGAAGCAGATATGGCAACGATGGAAAAGCTCGGCATGGACACCGGGCGCCTCGCGATTCATCCCCTGACTAACGACACTGTGCCTATTTTCGTCGCCAATTTTGTCCTGATGAATTACGGATCGGGCGCTGTAATGGCCGTGCCCGGCCACGATCAACGCGACTGGGAATTCGCGCAAAAGTATTCGCTTCCTGTGCATCAGGTCATCGCGCCAGCGGCTGGCGAGGAGTGCGATTTAAGCGCAGCGGCCTACACCGAGAAGGGCACGCTCATCAATTCGGCCGAATTCGATGGGCTCGATTTCGAGCAGGCTTTCGCTGCGATCGAAGCGAAGCTGTCGGGAATGGGCAGAGGCAAAAAAACTGTCAACTTCAGGCTGCGCGACTGGGGCGTTTCGCGCCAGCGCTATTGGGGTGCGCCGATTCCTATTATTCACTGCGACACCTGCGGCGCCGTGCCCGTACCAGATGATCAGCTGCCGGTACGCTTACCCGAAGACATCAAAATGGACGACGGCGGCTCGCCCCTCGGCAAGCTTGCCGAATTCGTCGACACCGAGTGTCCTCGCTGCAAGTCGCCGGCGAAACGCGAAACCGACACATTCGACACCTTTATGGAGTCGTCGTGGTATTACGCGCGGTATGCCTGTCGCGACCAAGACAGCGCGATGCTCGACGAACGGGCTGACTACTGGCTTCCCGTCGATCAATACATCGGAGGCATCGAACACGCGATCTTGCATCTGCTCTACGCTCGCTTCTTTCATAAACTCATGCGTAATGCAGGCCTCGTCACAACCGACGAACCCTTTGCGCAGTTGCTTACCCAAGGCATGGTGCTAAAAGACGGCACCAAAATGTCTAAGTCAAAGGGCAATACCGTAGACCCTCTGCCACTCATCGAACGCTATGGCGCCGACACAGTGCGTATGTTTACTATGTTCGCCGCACCGCCCGAGCAATCACTCGAATGGTCAGACAGCGGTGTCGAGGGCAGTCACCGGTTCCTTAAACGCCTTTGGCGCATTGTTGCCAATCATACGCCGGTCGGTCGCACCGACTTTACTCAGGAATCGTTGAGCACCGATCAGCAGGCACTGCGCTTCAAAACGCATCAGACGCTTGAGAAAGTGACCGACGACTTCGGCCGCAGGCATACCTTCAATACTGCCATCGCCGCGACTATGGAGCTGTTAAACGCCGTTTCGAAATACGGCGAGACAAACACGAGCGCGCTAGATAAGGCGGTGATGCAAGAGGCTCTTGAAATTTCCATCGCCATGCTCGCCCCTGTAGTCCCCCATTTTTGCCATGTCCTATGGGACTATTTGGGTGGCGAAGGTGCAGCAATAGATGCGGCATGGCCTAAAGTTGATAAAAGCGCCTTGGTGCAAGACAACATGACGATGGTCATTCAGGTCAACGGTAAGCTACGCAGCAAGCTCGAGGTTGCTAAAGACACCGCCAAGGAGCAACTCGAAGCACTCGCACTTGCAGACGAGACGGTGCAGAAATTTACCGCCGAGCTAACCGTTCGCAAGGTCATCGTTGTGCCAGGCAAATTGATTAATATCGTTGCGGCTTAGCTCGGCACAGCGCTGCACAGCGCAGAACAGAACAGAAAAACAGAGAGTACGGAGGCACTGCATGCACTCGTTTAACTACTTAGCCAACTGGGTGTCTAAGTGCTGCGTCGCCTTTGTGCTTGCACTTGCTCTAACTGCCTGCGGATACAGCTTGCGCGGAAGCGAGCAGGCAACTACGACGCTTTCGCAAATCATCTTAACCGCCTCAAACCCAAACGACCCACTTGTAGCGGAACTCATCGGCGCGCTGGATGCCCTTTCCGTCGACGTCGTAGTCAATAGCGATGTGCCGCGAGACGGCGCTTCAATAACGCTTCGTCTTGGCGATGAGCGGTTGGACCGACGCGCAGTATCGGTCAACTCGCGCGCACGAGCAGCGCAGTATGAATTGTCACTTCATAGCCAACTCACGCTCACAGTCGGGTCAGCTGTCCTCCTCGACGCTGTAGAGGTGAGTGTGCAAAGTGAGTACTTTGAAGAAATCGAAAACCTCGCAGGCACTCAGGATGAAATTGCACTGCTCACGCAAGAGATGCGTCGCAGCCTCGTCCTACAAATAATTCGACGCGCCAGCGCAGCGATTCAATGAGGGGCTAGGTGTGGAAATATCCTCGGGACAACTCAACGCTCAGTTAAGGCCGCCCAATCGAGCGCTTTACTGGGTTTCCGGCGACGACCCGCTCCTTATGCTCGAGGCGGGCGACGCGATTCGCACCTTTCTTCGAAAGCAGGGTTTCGATCAGCGCGACTTGTTTCACGTCGATAAAAATTTCGATTGGGATAATTTCCTACAGCTTGCCAACAGCCTTTCTTTGTTCGCTGACAAACGAATCATTGAACTGCGATTTTCCTCGGCGAAACCCGACGACGAAGGAAAGAAGGCGCTGCAACAATTTGTAGACAATCCGAATGATGATATCGCCGTCATGATCCTTGGGCCGAAACTCGACAAAGCGGCCACCTCAACCAAATGGTTTAGCAAACTTACTGCAAATGCCCTGCTGGTTAAGGTTTGGCCTCTTAAACGCGAAGAGCTTCCGGCCTGGCTGAGCGCACGGCTCAAAATTGCCGGCATCAGTACAAGCCGAGAAGCAGTCGCAATGCTTGCCGATCGGGTTGAAGGCAATCTGCTCGCTGCAGTCCAAGACATCGAGCGCATAAAATTGGCGTTCGCGGGTACTGGCCAGCCAACCAAACCGTTAGAAGCGAGTGAACTCGTCGACTTTGTGAGCGACAACTCGCGGCTCACAACTTACGATTTGCTCGACGCGACCCTGCTCGGAGAGACCAGCCGAGCCCAAAAAATTCTTGCTGGGTTAAAAGCTGAAGGGGTTCATCCGTTGCCTATACTCGCAACGTTTACGCGCGAACTCGATAGCCTGCTTCCCATGCTAGCTCTAAAGGAGAAGGGGCAAAATAGCGAAATGATCATTAAAAACGCGCGCGTGTGGGCTAATCGCAAAACTGCAGTTAAAAGCGTGCTGTCGAGGCTGAGCAAGCCTCAGGCATGGCAATTGCTGCATCAGGCACGCCATATCGATGGGGCGATAAAAGGCATGAATTTGGCAAACCCTTGGGATGAGCTTAGTCTTCTCTCACTAAAATTAAGCGGCGCTTCGCTTGCATCGGAACGCCGCTGAGAGAGTCGGCCCTGCCGCCTAATACGCTATTGCAGTCCTCGTCGAAGAAGCAGTGGCTCTATAGACGCTTCACGACCCCTGAAGTCCTTAAACAAACTCATCGCCTCGCGGCTGCCGCCCTTAGAAAGCAACGTATTTCTAAAATGATCCCCGTTTGCTCTTACTAAGCCCCCGTTCTCTTTAAACCACTCGACACTGTCAGCATCGAGCACTTCGCTCCAAATGTAAGAGTAGTAGCCTGCGGAGTAGCCTCCCATGATGTGGGAGAAATACGCGCTTTTATAGCGGGGCGGAACTTGTCTAATATCTAATCCCGCTTTGGCGAGCGCATCCGCTTCGAATTGAGGGATTTGTTCGGCAGTTGGCACCTCATTGGGCGCGAGTTGATGCAACGCCTGATCTAAAACCGAAGCAGCCAAATACTCCGAGGTAGAAAAGCCTTGATTGAATTTCTGCGCGGCAAGCACTTTATCGAGAAGCGCCTGAGGCATCGGAGCGCCTGTTTCGAAATGCACAGCATAATTGGCCAACACTTCAGGCCACGTTGCCCACATCTCATTGACCTGCGACGGGTACTCGACAAAGTCACGCGGTACGCTTGTACCCGAAAAATAGGGATATTCGACATCGGAGAATAACCCATGAAGCGCATGGCCAAACTCATGGAACAGTGTCGTCACTTCATCAAATGTCAGCAGTGTCTCAACCCCTTCTGCCGGTTTAGTGATGTTTAGATGGTTCGCAACGACTGGGCTCGTTCCCATCAGGCCATTTTGCGGCACGTAAGCATTCATCCAAGCGCCGCCTCGCTTTGAGGGGCGAGCATAGAAGTCCCCGATAAAAATACCCAATTTAGTTCCGGCCACATCGAAGACATCAAACACTCTCACGTCTTCTTGATATACCGGCAGGTCGAAACGCTCAGCGAAGGTTAGCCCGTACAGTTTTTCAGCCGCAAAAAATACCCCGCGCTTAAGGACATTATCTAATTCGAAATAAGGCCGTAGCTGCGACTCGTCAAATGCGTAGCGCTGTTGCCGTAATTGCTCACTGTAGAACTGCCAATCCCATGCCTCTAGCTCGAAGTCACCGCCAGTGGCATCAACAATTTCCTGCAGGTCTTCGGCTTCGCGCCTCGCATTCGCTGCCGCAGCAGGGGCGAGCGAGGCTAAGCGGGCATTTACTGCCTCGACAGTGAGCGCGGTAGCATCTTCGAGCACATAGTCGGCATGGGTAGGATAACCCAGCAAGTTTGCTCGCTCTGCTCGCAGCTTCAGAACGCTTGAAAGAATTTGTCTGTTATCGAACTCGCCGCCACGAACGCCTCTTGCGACCGACGCTCGATGAATAGCTTCCCTAACCTCTCGATTCTGAACACTACTTAGCGCAGGTTGGCCGCTCGTATTGAGAAGAGGCAAGACATATTTGCCGTCGTAACCCCTGCTACTCGCCTCTTTACCTGCAGCAACGATTAGGGCCTCATCGAGCCCTGTCAGCTCCTCGCGTGTATCGACAACGACCGCCATAGCGTTCACTTCATTGAGCACATTCTGACTAAACTGTGTCTGTAACAACGCAGCCTCTGCATTTATCTCTTTCAAGCGGGCCTGTTCGGCACTACCTAATGCCGCACCTGCGCGGACGAAATCGGTGTAATACTTCTCGATCAGACGCACAGCCTCCGCGCTCAATCCGAGGTCTGCTCTGCGTGTATAGACACTCTCGATGCGGGCGAAAAGTGCTCCATTCAGGACGATGGCATCATCGTGTGCGGCTAGCTCAGGGGCAAGTTCCTGCTGGATTTTCTGCAGTGCGTCATTGGTGTGTGCGCCCGCGAGCGCAAAGAAAACTCGGCTCACCCGATTGAGTAACTGCCCCGATACTTCGAGTGCAAGAATAGTGTTTTCGAAGCTCGGCACGGCCCCCTGATCCGCTATCGCCTGCGCCTCAGCTTTCTGCTGCGCCATCCCAGCTCTGAAAGCAGGCAGATAATGTTCGCTCTCTATGCGGTCGAAGGGAGGATAGTCGAAATCAAGGTCGCTTACTCTAGCAAAAGGGTTGTCTTCACGCATGCTCACGCCCGCCTCCTGCCCGGCGGCGGACGCGTTCATTAAACCTAGCGCTATCGCAATGACTATTAACTTTGCTTTCATTGTGAACCTCTCTATTGATTCAATTTCTAAAGTCATCGACTGTCGATGCTTTTCGTAACGGACGATTCAGGCACGAAGGAAGAGCGAGGCTGTCCTGTCCTAGCTATGCTGCCGGTTACTGCAAGTAAACAATAAGGATCGCGGCAGGACAGACGAAGCGAATATAAAAGGGCCAAATTCGCCAGAAAAAACCTGATGCGGCATCGGGCGCACCCTGTTTAATCTCTTCGAGTATTGTTGCGCGGTTCCATATCCAACCGCTAAACACGCAAAAAAACAGACCCAGTAACGGCTGACTCATTTCCGTGGTTGCAGTGACCACTAAATCGAATAATGAGTCAAAATTAAACACGATCACTAGTGAAATCAACGCAATTATCGATCCCAGTAGGAACGCTGCCGCAGGCCTGCGAACCCCCTTTGACTCGACAACAAAAGAGACCGGCACTTCGAGCATCGAAATTGATGAGGTGAGCGAGGCAATCGCCATCAACGCAAAAAATGCGAAAGCAACAAAACCGCCAACAGCCCCCATCGAATCAAACAACGCTGGCAACACCGAAATAATCAGTCCGGGGCCTGCTATTAGGCCTCCTTGCACGTCAAATATTTCAACGCCACTTGCGAGCGCCACATACATAGCCGGTAAAATAAGCAAACCTGCCAGCACAGCTATACCCACATCAAGCAAAGCAACGAGACTCCCGATAACGGGCAAATTTTCGCTTTTGCTGATGTAAGACCCATAAACCAACATGGTTCCGACGCCCAAAGAAAGCGAGAAAAAGGCCTGGCCCATAGCACTGACTAGCAGTCCAGGGCGAGCGAAGACGGAAAAATCTGGCACTAGGTAAGCGCGAAGTCCCTCCATCGCACCTGGCAACGTGAACACATAGACTATGAGTAATACCAAGATAAGAACAAGCGAGGGCATGAGGCGAGTTGCCCATTTCTCGATTCCCTCTTTGACGCCTGCACTAATTATAAAGATGGTGAGCAGCATGAACACAACGACGAAGAGCGAGTTGCGCACTACACCATCGACGATAAGCCAGTCCGCTAACGCCGTCAGTCCAATTAACTGCGCCACTGGCTGCAACAAAAACGCGAGCATCCATCCACTGACAATGGCGTAAAAACTGAGAATAAAGCTAACTGTCACGATGCCTAAGCCGCCTACAAAAGAGCCAAACAATCTGCTTTTAGGCCCCGTAGCAATTTTTCGTAGTGCAGTAACGCCATTCGCGCGGGCGTAGCGGCCAATGATCAGCTCCGCCATCAGCGCAGGATACGCGAGCGCAAACGCCAGTAACAGGTAGGCGAACAGAAAGGCCGCACCACCGTTACTCGCCGCATTGGTTGGAAAGCCCCAAATGTTGCCAAGGCCAACGGCCGACCCCGCAGCAGCCATAAGAAAGCCGAATCGAGAAGAAAATTCGCCGCGCGGACTCGCCATATTATTATCCTTTTGCACGCTAGCACTGCTAACGCTGCAGTGCTGTTACAGCTTTTTTGCAAGTAAAAACCCGTAAACTGCAGCGCTTTCGCAGCAAACGCCAGTCAGCTTATTGATCGTAAGTGTCGAGCAAAAATCGTGCGCTCGTAGCATCTATCAATTTGAACACTACATTGGTAATAACACTAACCGAGCCGCTCAGATTGACCTCGAGCGCTGGAATGGTCAGAAGACCGGTCGCACTGTCGAAAGTCGCCATGCCATCAAAGGCTGTTTGCCTAGGAATGACGCTTTCCTGATTGACCTCTATTACAAATCCCAGTGCGGAGGCGACAGAGCGTAAGTTGAGGCTTAAAAGCTCGCTGCCGTCGTCGATGTTTACGCTTGTAATCAGCAGGCCGGTCCCACTTTCATAAACATGAGACGACGTACTAAACCGCTCGGTGACCTCTACATTCATGTAAACGAACGACGAGGGGTTGTCGTAGAATTCTGAGAAATAAGGCGCGTTGGGTGCTTTTGCGCCGAGGCTCACGAACGGTAACGCATCGATGGCATCAAGTACTGCCATACCGTCTCCTAATACGGTACCGAACACCGTAAACCCGCCATTATTCGCATCCAGATTGCCACTATTATCTGCGAGGTTCACAAACCACTGGTTCGTCGCGCTATCAGGATTGCCATCAACTTTCGCCATCGCGACAGTGCCGCGCAGATTCGATGCGCCAAATTCATTCACGACAGTCTCGCCTGTAGGAATATCGATAGGCCCTTCGAACAACTTGAAACGATAGGCCCCGCCTTGCACAACAAAGTTATCGACAACTCGATGCAGGTAAGTGCCGTTAAAATCATTACGGGCAACATAACCAAGAAAATTGGCCACCGTAAGCGGCGCTGTTTCATCCAACAGCTCGATCGAATAGTCCCCGACGCTCGTACTGACTCGTACGATTGTTCCTGCCATTGACGAAAAGCTTGCCAGCGAAAGCGTCAAAGCAGTAGCGACACAAAGCGCGCGCAAGAAAATCCTTGCATAATGGTTGTTGTCAGGAATGGGCATAGACTCGAGCTCTTAGGCAAAATATCAGTCGATATTGTAACTGCGGCACCGTCGTGGCGCCACAGCCGGAAGCAATCCTTTATAATCAGGCGACAAACGGCGCGTTATATAGAGAGCGGGGATGCTGTGTGCTATCTTCTCGCTCCGCATCCATCAGCATGGTGAGACACAGCTTATTTTTGCACGAGGGAACGCGCTCAACGCCTTAAACAATCTAGCGTCACCCTGAAGTTATTACAGGTACGGATAACCATTGAATACAAAACAGCACTCTCTTCAGCGCGCGGGTAACAGCAGTTCTAATCGCCTCGGAATCGGCATCGACTACGGCACAAGCAATAGCGCCGCGGCTATTTTCGACGGCACCCATGTAACCGTAGCTAACCTCGAGCCTCACGCCAAAGTGATGCCTAGCGCGACCTATATCAATCGCGAGTATCAGATCGTTACGGGGCAGGCCGCGATAGACGAGTATGTCAGCAGTAATACGGGGCGGACAGTCGAGTTAAGCGCAGAGATTCTAGGCGAGGGTCGTACTACTACTGGGCAAACGGGCGATCATGGCCTGCCCGAAGAAGCATCGACGTCGCTTATCTACGGGCAATCACTTGTCGATGGCGGGCAACAGGGCAGACTCTTTAGGGGCATAAAGCGGTTGCTCGGTAACAACGAGTCTCAGCGGCTGATGGTGTTCGATAAGCCTTTCCGTCTCGTCGCTCTCATCACTCCCCTGCTCATTCGTATACGACGTACAATTGAAGCACAGCTGCCTTTAGGTATAAATCCAACGCCTGTCATCGATCACGCCTGTATCGGACATCCAGTCAATTTCGAAGGCTCACAGAACGACCGCAATCGCGCCGCACTTAGCGCCCTTTCAGAGAGCTACGGCTATGCCGAGTTCAACCGGCAGAGCTTCTATCCCGAGCCTAACGCTGCCGCACTCAGCTACCTATACGCGAATCCGCAGTTGCAAACCAAAACCCTGCTTGCAGTTGACTTTGGTGGCGGCACGCTAGATCTCTGTGTAATAAAACACACGAACGAAGATTTCGAGGTCGTCGCAACACACGGTATTGGCTTAGGCGGCGACCATATCGATCAGCTTCTCTTTAGAGAACTTATTTTCCCTCTTCTAGGTAAAGGCGAACGCTGGCGTCGTGCGGGCGAAGACCGAGAAATAGAGACGCTTTTCCCTTTCGAAGAGTACGAAGACCTCCTGCTTAATTGGGCGGTGAGCTATATGTTAAACCAGAACAAATACACTACCCCGCTGCATCAGCGAATTCAGGATGGTGACGAAGCTTCAACCAAGTTTCAGCGCCTTTACGACCTCATAAAAAATAATCACAGCTACCTCGTGTTTCAATTGCTCAAAGACTTAAAGGCTGAACTTTCACACTCGGAATCGGCGCGACTCGACATACCCGAACTAGATATCGAGCTGACCCTCACGCGCGCGCAATTTGAGACTATGATTTCCAGTCTAATGGCGAAATTTGAACAGGCTATCGACGACACTCTCACGCGCGCGGCAATCCAAAGCAGTGACATCGAACTGGTTATTCGCACAGGCGGTTCATCGCTCATCCCAGCAGTAAAGCGCGTACTCGAAGAACGATTCCCAGGTAAAGTAGTCGAACACGACCCCTTTACGAGTGTCGCGGCGGGTCTTGCCATTGCAGAATATTTAGGCGCGTCGCACACCGAATCACAAACTTAGGTTTATCGGAAGGGGACTTGCAATAAGGAGCAGTAAAACGAGAACCTGGAACAGGAATTGGAGTGTGAAAAAGAAAGTGGAGATGAAAATTGGCGCTGAAATTTTCTACGCCAACCTAACCATCATCGAGGCACAGTAACCGACAGAGAGTCTGCTCCCACCGAAAAAGTAACGCTCTCGACGTGCCCGCCCCGCTCAACATTCACGAGATTCGACTGATCAGGCCACACATCGCGCAACACGCTGTTGATCACGCGAAGCTGCAGCGACTTGCCGACTTGGCTGGTGGCAAAATTTGGCACTTCTTGATAGACCCAGAGATACTGACCATCGATCTCCTCTCCAAGGTAATGAGGTTTGAGCTCTTGCAGCGGCTCGCCTTGAACGTCGAGCGCAATAGCGAAACGATTGACAACATAACTTCCAAACAACGCACGCGAATCAGGTGACTCGATAATATCCTGCTTTTCTCCAAAGACCACACTAGCCGCATGTTCGGCATCGTGCAAAAACAGGCGATGCATGATTTCAAGGCTGCCAGTATTCGAATTGAACAGCAGCCTTGTTACCGCTGTCTTCTGTTGATGACCATAGACAGCGGCGCTGCAAAAGATTAACAGCCCCGCCACAGAGAGAAGACCCGCACGCTTTGCCGCGAGCGTAGTTCGCAAGAAAAATGTCCGACTAATTGCCACTCTCATCTTCTTCATTCTCGTCATCATCACCTGCCACTTTCAGCTCGGTTTTAATGTCCTGCATAATGTCTCGCGAAACACGGCGACTGCTAGACGACGACTTAAAGCTTTCGATGCGGGACGGGACGAGACGGCGAGGATAAAAATTGTTCTCTATATCAGCGTCTGCAGTCTCCATACCTGAGTCTATCGTCAGCGATACTATCTCGCGCTCGGTTACTAGTAGCTTCTTCACCATCTTGGGCGACTTACGCCAGATTTCTGCAGGATAACGAATCTGCTCTGCCGCACCGTCGGCGTATTCGACATCGAGTATAATTGGCATCACCAAGCCGCCCTTGTTGGCAAACTCGACAAGATAGTAGTTGCGCTCTTCGCTGACCGCTTTGTCTAACACTTCTCGCTCCCAGTCTTCGAGTCCTTCAAGGAACGAATTGTAGGCATTGCGCTCTTTATTGGTCACCGTAAATTCATCGTTCTCGTCATAAAAGTCGCGGACATCAGTATTACGCTCTACCCAAGTGCGCATGCCCGCATCGCGGTTACGCTCACTGAATAACGACGGCGAAAAGGCTTTGTCGTCTTCGCGCTCACGCGCAAAATCGATATCGGGATTCTCCGTATTCATTTCCATTTGATACACGCGCTCTAAGGAAATATCGACGTGGTCTGTGGTGTAGAACCACCCACGCCAAAACCAATCGAGATCAATGCCCGAAGCTTCCTCCATTGTGCGGAAGAAATCCGAAGGCGTCGGACGCTTGAATTCCCATCTGCGCGAATATTCTTTAAATGCAAAATCGAAAAGTTCGCGGCCCATAATGGTCTCGCGCAAAATATTCAGTGCAGTAGCAGGTTTCGAATACGCGTTCGGGCCAAGACGCAGCACGCTATCTGATTGCGTCATCACGGGCACTTGGTTGCTCGATACCATATAGTCGACGATGTAGCGCGGCTCAACGCCCCACGGAATTTCAGCATCCCATTCACGGCCAGCAACGCCATCGAGATAGCTATTGATTCCCTCATCCATCCAGGTCCACTGACGCTCATCGGAGTTAACGATCATGGGGAAGTAAAAATGACCGACTTCGTGAATTACGACCCCGATAAGAAACCGCTTCTCAGCCAGCGTATAGGTTCGGCTGCCATCGTCTTGCAACGTTGTACGTGGTCCGTTGAAGGTAATCATCGGGTATTCCATACCGCCAACGAAGCCAATATTAACCGACTGTGCAGTCGGATACGGGTAATCAAATGAGAAACGGCTATAGACCTCTAGCGTGTGAATCACCGACTCTGTTGAGTATTTTGCCCAGAGGTCACCGCCCTCTTTTGGCCAGAACGACATGGCAACCACCAACTCCTGCTCGGCGCCCTCTTGGCGATAGCCTTTTGCGTCCCAGATATATTTGCGCGACGAAGACCAAGCGAAATCGCGCACGTTTTCGGCACTAAATCGCCATGTCTTTGTTTCGTTGGTGCCTTCGGCTTCGTTCGCTAGAGCCTCCTCAGGCGTAACGATCAAAATTGGTCGCTCGGCAGTCTCGGCCTCTCGGAGGCGACGTCGCTGCTCATCGGTTAGTACTTGGTTTGCGTTTTCAAGCTCACCTGTCGCTGCCACGATATGATCGGCAGGGACAGTCATGGCAACCTCGTAGTCACCAAACTCTAGCGTGAACTCACCCGAGCCCAAGAATTCCTTATTCGTCCAACCTTCGTAATCGGTATAAGCGACAAGACGCGGGAACCACTGCGCCAGCGCGTAGATGGTGTTACCGTTTTCACCTTCGTCGGCAAAGTGCTCGTAACCTGCGCGCGGGCCTATTACGTCGCCATTAACGATGTTGTAGCTATAATCGATTTTAAAATCGACCGAGGCACCTGGGCGCAAGGCGCGCGCCAAATCGACTCGCATCAATGTGCCGACAATGGTGTGATTTAGCGCGTTGCCCGCCGCATCAACTACCGACTGAATATCGTATCCAAGCTCAGCTTCTTCCATATACTGAATTTCACGAAGCTGACCAAGACTTACACGCGCAGGCGAACCTGGCTCGGGGCTAGACCGGTTGAACGTTTCGCTCAGTTGCGCAATAGAATCGTTACGAAACCGGTTTTGATCAAGCTGCAACCAGAGATAGTTGAGCGTATCGGGGGAATTGTTCTGATAGGAAATCGATTCAGTGCCCTGAATGCTGTGCGTCTCTTCATTCAGTATGACATCGATATCGTAATCGACTTTTTGCTGCCAGTATTCATGACCCGGCTGCCCCGCCGCGTTGCGGTAGACGTTGGGCGTCGGCAAAACTTCGTCTAGCTGGCGAAATTTATCTTGGTAGTCGCCTTTAGTCTGCTGGATACCCTGCGCGACTGCAATGCTGCTCAAGAGGCTCAGAGCGGCGCCAAAGCAGCTTATCTTTAGGGCAGCAGCTAAGCCTAAGGCCTTGAATTTTGGATCATTCATAAGTAGATTCCCTGTTAGTTTGTTTCGTTTCATAACATCCCATCGGGTTCGCTACGAATCAGGTGAATAGAATTTTTAAGCAGTGCGCTATGATACTCTTTTTAGGCGCCCTTGGCAGGTTTTAGGCGCCCTTGGCAGGCGCATTCCGGGTAAAAATTTCACCCCACGAGTGCATTCACGCTTAACAGCCAGACACAGAGACGAGCATAGGCAGTGCTAGCAAAATTGAGAAAACAACCATGGATCTAATCGCTATTGCAGTCCCATTTTTCCTCGCGCTTATTTTGGCTGAGTTTATTTATGGCATCTCTCGCGGCCGCAACACCTATCGCCTCAATGACACAATTAACAGTCTTTCAATGGGCTCACTCAGTTCACTCAGCGGGCTTGTGATCGTAGGTGGATCAGCCTTGATCTATGAGTTTATTGTTAAGACTTTCCAGCTTACGCAATTACCCGCAGAGTCAACCCTTGTATGGGTTGCCACTTTCATCCTGTATGACCTAGCCTACTATTGGAAGCATCGCCTAGGTCATGAAGTCGCTCTGTTTTGGGGCTCGCATGTCTCTCATCACCAGAGCGAAGATTACAATTTAGGCACAGCCCTTCGCCAGACAAGCATCGATTTTCACGGCTTTTTATTTCTAATACCCTTCTTCATCGTTGGCGTGCCAGGCGAGGTCTTAGTCGCAACGGTTAGCCTCAACCTGATTTATCAATTTTGGGTGCACACGCAACATGTACCTAAACTTGGGCCTATCGAATGGATTATGGTTACACCCTCGAATCACCGCGTTCATCATGCACGCAATGATCAATACGTAGACAAAAATTACGGCGGGGTTTTCATTATTTGGGATCGCCTATTCGGCACGTTTCAAGACGAACTTGCCGAGGAGCCCGCTGTTTATGGTCTGCGTAAGCCCTTGAATAGCTGGAATCCACTCTGGGCGAATACCCATGTCTACTGGCGGCTACTAATCGATTTCGTCAAGATGAAAGGCATCAAGAACAAAGTGCAACTCTTGTTTAAACCACCGGGCTGGCTGCCCGCCGACTACACGAAAACCTGCAAGGCCGCAGCGCCTGTCGATTTAAAATCGAAATACGACCCTAAAGTTGCAGGCATCACTCGGGCCTATGTGTTCGGGCAGTTCATCATTACTGTGGTTGTAAGCCTCTCTCTCGCTGAACTCGCCACCGTGGCGAGCACAGTCGAGCTGTGGGCGGCGGCAGGCTTCATCGCACTGTCGCTCTTTACCCATGGCTATATCCTAGACAAGCGAGTGCGCAGCACGCCCTTAGAATGCAGCCGGCTCTTGCTCGCTGTGGGACTCGCGTATCTTTTGCCACTGGGTGCAGCGCTTGCGGCGATTTTAAGTTATTCGGCCGCCGCTTCGCTGGTTATGATTGCAGTAGGGCTCGTAATAAGACGTCCTATTTTCGCGGCTGAAGGCAAACGGAATGATGACGGCCAGCTAAGTCAAGAACTGTCAGACGCCTCCGCCTAAGCCCGCCCTGAAGAGCGGTAGCTGACCTATCCGAAAGGGCAAGCACCCAGCACAGAGACGCAGGCCTAGAGCGCGATAAGCGGGAATTCGTCGATCAAATCACCCGACTGGATTTCACGCAGTTCAAACTGTGCTTGCTGCGCCTCTCTCAGGGCTTGCCTAAGTGTCTTACCCTCCTCCAGATCGGTAATCACGAACGCAGCCCTGCCGGTTAGAGTCGCCAAAGGCGCGACACTCACTGGGTTGAACAGATACTCGTTATTCTCGCTGAGCAAGCCTTTCACGCTCGCCTCGACACTTAACGCCGCACCTGGCACCTCATCACGCACCGCGCGATAGAGGGAGGAATCGCCGCTGGCATCTACTACCCGAAGAAACAACTCAACGTTTCGCGTGAACAGTTCGGCATTCTTCACTTCAACAGTCGGCGTATAGATAGGGTAGCTAAAGCCTACCTCAACGATGCCATTACTCGACGCATCTGTTATTAGTGCGCTCAGAATCTGTTCTCCTCGAACACCTTCTCCTTCGCGCTGGGGCAGCAGAAGATAGTAGTAGAGGCCGACGAAAAACAGATAAGGGATAACGAAGAATCCGGCAAACACGCTAGAGGAACGCAAAAATGGCGAGAGCCATGGGCGCACACCAAAAAGCGCAAAAATCCCCACGGCGGCGCTGAGCAGCGCTCGCAAGGGAATAGCGAAGGTACCGACTAAAACCGCATTGGCATCGAGCCAATAAAAAAGAGCAACGGCAGATACCAAGTTCAACACGGCCAACATGCGAATCATCACGTTACGCCTTAACGACGATTTCTTCGCCCTGGGCCTGTTTGTCGGCATGATAAGACGAGCGCACTAGTGGTCCACTCGCAACGTGTTTGAAACCAAGTTCTTCGCCAAAGACGCGGAGTTCGTCGAACTCATCGGGATGCACGAAACGTTCGACTTTGAGGTGATCTTTGCTGGGCTGCAGATACTGGCCTAGCGTCACCATGTCGACATTATGGGCGTAGAGATCGCGCATCACGTCTTTCACCTCGTCGATAGTTTCACCAAGTCCTAGCATAAGCCCAGATTTGGTTACGACCTCGGGGCGAAGTGCCTTATAGCCTTTAAGGAGATCGAGTGACCATTGATAGTCGGCGCCTGGCCGCGCTTTTTTATACAAGCGAGGGACAGTCTCGAGATTATGATTAAATACATCAGGAGGCGTGTCTTTCAAAATATCCAAAGCAATTTGCATACGGCCTCGGAAATCTGGGACCAGCACTTCGACCTGAATTTCGGGATTAAAGCGGCGCGTCTCGCTGATGCAGTTCGCGAAATGTTGTGCCCCACTGTCCTTCAGGTCGTCGCGATCGACAGACGTGATCACGACATAGCTCAAGCCCATTTCGCTTATCGCGCTGGCGAGTTCGGTCGGCTCATTCGCGTCGAGTGCGTTCGGCTTGCCGTGCGCGACATCGCAAAATGGACAGCGCCGCGTGCAAATCTCACCCATAATCATAAACGTAGCGGTGCCATTGCTAAAACACTCGCCCAGATTAGGGCACGAGGCCTCTTCGCAGACAGACGCTAGTTTATGCTCCCGGAGTTTTTGCTTGATGTGATTGATTCTTGGCGAAGCAGGGATTTTGACGCGGATCCAATTCGGTTTGGTCGGCAACTCGTCCGTTGGGATTACCTTAAGCGGAATGCGCCTCACCTTATCGGCACCACGCAGCTTCTCACCTTCGACTAATACATTCCGGCGCTTTCGCTCTGTTGTCTCTGTCATTCTGACTCAACTCACTTCGCCGGCAGGCCCGGCTTTCAGATTTCTGCCCCGTTCAATAGGGCTTGTGTTATTTCCGCCAAACCCCGTAAGGGGTAGCATGAACCTAGGTTCGGTAGCCAAATCTGGGGAGTAACGCGGCTACTAATGCGCTGCTTACTTCTTGCATGAGGTTACGTTCAGCATCCACCGGGCCGATCAAGTCGGCGACCTGTGTCACCCTGAGATCCTCGAAACCACAGGGATTTATTCTGTCGAAGGGCGACTTGTCCATGTCGACATTAAGGCTGAGGCCATGATAGCTCAGTCCGTTCTTTATGCGTAAACCAAGTGCTGCAATTTTAGCACCGTTAACGTAAACACCCGGTGCGTCGGCGCGCCGCTCACCCCGAATATCAAACGTCGCTAACGCCTCTACAATGGCTTCTTCGATAAGGTCCACGAGCTCGCGGACGCCCATTTTTCGACGTTTTACGTCGATCAACAGATAACCTACTAGCTGCCCAGGCCCATGGTAGGTCACTTGTCCACCGCGATCGATATGCACAATGGGGATATCGCCCGCATCGAGGATATGTTCTGACCTGCCCGCCTGACCCTGGGTGAAAACCGGCTTATGGCTCAGCATCCAAATTTCGTCGTCGCGTCCCTGCCTGGGATGTTCGGCGAGGTAACGCATCGCTTGCCATAACGGCACATAGTCTTGCAGCCCTAGCCGCCTTACTTTAAGCCCGATTTCGCTCGGCCTTGTTAGCGGTAGACCAGCCGCGGGTTTAGCTTGCTCCCACTTATACGCGTCTAAACGCATTCTAAAGCACCATCTTCACGTGCTCGATTGTCTTCAGCTCTGCAAAAATATTTTCGAGCTGATCGGGGCCGGTGGCAGCAATGGTGACGCGAACAGACACATAATTGCCGTTTTTGCTTGCATTGAACTCGATCAGCTCTTCGGATATTTTCCCTGCGTGACGTTCGAGCACATTAATCGCCAGCGCTTCAAAACCAGGCGCCGACACGCCGATAACCTTAATGGGGTAGAGGCAAGGGAATTCAATCTTCGGCGCTTCCTGATCAGTACCAAGTGGCGTCTCGGTGAACGTGATGTCTTTGGTCATTACACCGAGCCTATGAGAATAGATTGCTGAAAAACAGGGTTAGCCAGTCGATGAAGCGCTTAAAAAGCCCTCCCTGCTCGATAGCCTGCATAGCGACCACGTCACCGCGGTATATGAGATCACTGTCGAGCGTAACATTGACCACGCCCATGATTTGACCACCTACTAAGGGAGCGGTGACCGCCTCTTCAACATCGACCGCGGCGGTTAGATTCTCGCCCTGACCGCGCGGAATAGTGACAAAGACATCTTCTGTGACGCCAAGGTCTACAGTCGACTGTTCCCCTGACCAGACCGGCACATTGGTTAAAACCTGCCCTTCGCTGTAAAGCTGATGGGTTTCGAAATATCGAAAACCATAGGTGAACAACTTTTGTGTCTCGATTGCGCGCGCCTCTGTGCTCGCGGTACCCATGACGACAGAGATCAGACGCATACCATCGCGTTCGGCAGAGGCCACGAGGCAAAATCCGGCTGCATCTGTCCAGCCTGTTTTAAGGCCGTCGACATTACGATCGCGAAACAGCAACGAGTTGCGATTAGACTGTGTAATGCCGTTGTAGGTGAACTCGCGCTCGGCGTAGATCGGATAAAAGTCTTTGTGTTTGATGACCGTTTCGCGTGCGATTAACGCGAGGTCACGCGCCGACATCGTATTGTAATAGAGCTCCGTATCGAGTCCACTCGCATTCATGAAGAAGCTTTGCTGCATGCCCATGACTTCGGCGTATTGATTCATCATGTCTGCGAAGGCTTCTTCGCTACCCGCAATATGCTCGGCGATCGCGACGCTAGCGTCATTGCCCGACTGAATAATGATTCCGCGCAGGAGGTCTTCGGCGCGCACCATCGTATCGACCCCAACGAAGGTCTTAGAGCCCTCCATACGCCAAGCCTTCTCACTGATATGCACGGGCGTGTCGAGCGTGAGACGACCACTGATGATCTCTTCGATCGCGATATACGACGTCATGATTTTAGTCAGGCTTGCGGGAGGGAGCGCCTCGTCGGCGTTCTCTTGAATCAATACCTGGCCAGTTTTGGCGTCGATTAAAATGTAACTCGTTGCCGCTATATCCGGCGGGCGAGGAATAATCGCCGGCGCTGCAAAAGCCCTTAGGGTAGGCAGCATGCCAAGGCACAGGGCAAAAAGGATATTGAATGTGCGCAGGTTGAATCGGGCTCTTGATATCATGGGAAACTCTACTCTTTGTCTGAATTTTCTTTCGCGGCTCTTCTATTGCTTTCTCTTCAAAACACCAAGGTTAGGGACACCACTTTGCCGCTTATCGATTGCCTATGATACTCGGTCTTGAGCGGAATTATTGACCGAATTTAAGGTTATAGAGAGCGAATGGAAGTCTACCCCGGTATTCTACTGCCTACACAAGGCAATGCCTACGCGCCACAGCCGATAGCACCGAATAGTCAGTGCTTTGCCCCGTTTTTGTCATGCTTCGCCCTCGTTCAGACCCAGCATTTGATTAATCGAGTTGAGCTAGTCAGACACGGTGTAGGGAGTACCGAGATTAGCTGAAGCGACGCGCGCCTTGAGCATGTCGACCTCAGTCAGATCGCTTAGTGGCCCGATGCGAACGCGATGCAAAGTCTGACCCTGTGACGAACGCACCTCTTCTATTCTAACGGGCTGTCGAGTAAGGCCCTGTAGCTGCTTTGCGACCTCTTGCGCACTACCGCGCATCGAATACGCCCCAACTTGAAGGTATTGGTTGGCGATTTTGCCGCCGCCGACCCGTGCTAGCTGCGGCTGCTCGATTCGCTCACGAGGGGCATCTCCCTTCACCACGATAGCTTCTAGCTCAACGCGCGCCGTTCCCCTATCAGCATAGCCAAGTTTTACCGCTGCGGCGTAGGACAAATCGATAATTCGATCACCGTGAAATGGCCCGCGATCGTTAACGCGCACCACGATACTGCGATTATTATCGAGATTGGTCACCTTTAAGAAACTCGGAATCGGCAATGATTTGTGCGCAGCCGACACTTCATACATGTCAAAGATTTCGCCATTGGAGGTCTTATGCCCATGAAATTTTTCGCCGTACCAAGAGGCCACTCCGCGCTCGAAATACCCTTCCTCGGAAGACATCACCCGATAGCGCTTGCCAAGCACTTCGTAGGGACTGCGGTTTCCGGCCATCGTGCGGTTAATCGCAGTAGGCACCACGTCTCTCACCTCGGAAGCCTTCAGCACCCGCGTCGGGGCACGGTCTTGTGAGATCTGGTATCGACCCGCATTCGGTGAGGCAGGCGTTGCCGACGGACTGCTAGCACACCCGACGAGCATGACCAGCGCTGGCAGAAGCAACGCCTTAGCTACGCAGCGCACACCCCAACGCACCCTCTCTTCGATGCGCGTAATAGCGCCCAGAACAGCCTCAACCGATGTGTCGATCACGTCCACTCTCATTGTATTGTCTCACTGTGATTGGATTAGCTTGGGTATCTGCGCGCCCCTCATGCGAGGGCGATTCATCACGCGGTTACTCTTGTAGGGTAGCGGTAGCAGCAAAGAAAGTTTGAGTATTTTAGTGCTCTGCCCGCCTTTCTAGCTCATTGCGCTGCCGAGGAGACGCGACGATTTCTATCGTGGCGATTTATTTGCGCTATGAGTTTGTATAGACATAAGCAATCCGAAGCCAATAAATAGCGTCACAACCGCAGTCCCGCCCCGCGAGATAAGTGGCAGAGGCAAGCCGATAACGGGCAGAAGACCCGAAACCATCGCCATATTAACGAAAAGATACAGGAAAAAAGTGAGCGTAATGCTGCCAGCCAAGAGGCGACCGAACATGTCACTTGCGCCGAGTGCTATGCGCGCGCCTCGCATAATGACAAAGAGGTAGAGTGTGATAAGCACCAACACACCAATCAACCCAAACTCTTCTGCGAGCACCGCTAGGATAAAATCGGTATTACTTTCGGGAATGAAATCTAAATGCGACTGCGCGCCATTCCCATAACCCTTGCCGTAGACGCCACCCGAGCCAATCGCTATCTGCGACTGAATGATGTTGTACCCAGCACCGGTTGGGTCTCGGTAAGGATCGAAGAAAGTCAGTATCCTGTTCTTCTGATGCGGCTGCGCCAGAAACAAATACCACGCTGGCGAAGCGATGACCGCCGCGGCGATTCCTGCAAAGACAAATCGCCAACGCAGCCCTGCGAGAAGCAAAACAAAAATGCCCGACATAGTCACCATAAGCGCCGTGCCCATGTCGTTCTGAAGGACAATAAACGCCGCAGGAAATAGCGTGAAGACTCCCGCCCAGAAAACATGCTTTAAATTTGGCGGCAAGGCGCGGCTGGCGAGATACCAGGCGAGAAGCATAGGGACAATGAATTTTAACAATTCAGAGGGCTGGAAACTTGGTAGCCCAGGGAGATCGAGCCAGCTCTTTGCTCCGTTCTTTTCAACCCCAATCACCAATACCAGACCCAGTATCAATAACGCCACCACATAGACTGTGGGAGCCCAGCGCCGATAGAACTGAATATCGAACTGCGCGACGACACACATAACAAAAAGACCGATGCCCATCGTGCCCGCTTGCCGTGTGACAACCTCAGTATCACCCGCAGTGGCGCTATTGAGCACAAAGAGCCCAAATCCACAGAGGGCGAGCAGGCCCGCAAGAAGTATTGGGTCAACATGAACCACTTGCCAGAAACTGCGCAGCCTGTGTGGCTGAGAAAAACTAACATTCGACTGGCGGACGAAATCTCGATTACTTGGCGCCTTCACGTGCGCGCCTCTTCTACGCAGGCGCCGGACGCTGTGGGTTGAAGTGAGGCTACTCTCCTGCCCCGTTTAATCATGCACATGACCCTCATGCTCGGCGTTGGCGAGAGTGAGAAAGCCTGCAGCTGGATCAGTTGACTGCTGTGGCGCTCGGCCAGCATCAAAACTGAGCAGCGCATCGGGGTCAGTCGCAAGCGAGGTGAAGTCGATCTGCAAGATGTCGAGTAGATACGCATCTATTACCGCTTTTGCGACTGGGCCAGCAACACTGCTGCCATGCTGTCCATTTTCGACAAAAACCGCGACGGCAATCTGAGGCTTAATAGTAGGGTGCTGCGCTGGCGCATAGGCGACAAACAGCGCGTGGTCTTTATTCAAATCCGACACGTCGATATCTTCGCTCTGCAGAATATCTTGGGCAATACTTACGACCTGAGCGGAACCCGACTTTCCTGCCATTTTGTAAGACATCTCGCGATCAGCGCGAGCAATCGCCTCGTAAGCGGTGCCATAATCTCTAAACACCTGCGAGTAAGGCCGGTGCACGACCATCGTCATCGATTCTTCGATATAGCGCCAGTTGTCCGGATTATCAATCTGAACATCTGCCACGGGGTTTAAGTCTTGCGGTTCAAAAGGCTCACCGTCGACTGCTGCCAGCATTCTCGGTTTAACGACAACCCCTTTATTAGCCGCGATCGCGGTTGCGGTGGCTAGCTGCAATGGCGTCGCCCACATGTAACCCTGCCCAATAGAGGAGTTAATCGTGTCCCCCGGATACCACGGCTCGTTCCTTGTTGCTTGCTTCCACTCGCGCGAAGGCAGTACACCCGTGCGCGCGTAACCAACATCCAGCGTAAAATTTTGACCAAAGCCAAACTGACCTAGAAAGCTATGGATAGTGTCAATACCCATGCGATAGCCTAGGTCATAGAAAAAGGTGTCGCAGGATTGGAATATTGCACGCTGGAGATTGGTCTCGCCATGGCCCCCACCGATCGCTGTTCGCAGCGTATAGTCGCCCCAGCGATAGCGCACGCCGGGAAGCCTGAAATACCCGGGGTCCTGAATCACAGTGTCTTGATCAGTGAAACCGTGCTGCAACCCACCAAGGCCAATGAACGGCTTTACCGTCGACGCCGGTGGATAAGGGTTGACTGTCCTATCAAACAGAGGCGTGTTGACGTTATCGGTGATGAGGCGTGAGTAATCCGCATTGCTGATACCTGTTACAAACAAATTAGGATCGAAGCCTGGCTTGCTTACCATAGCTAAAATCCCTCCGGTATTCGGATCGATCGCAACGACCGCACCACGCTGTTCGCCAAGTGCCTCGGTGGCAATAAGCTGCAACCGATTCTCTAAGAAGAGAGTAAGGTTTTTGCCTGCAATAGGATCGGTGCGTTCGAGCCGCCGCATAACCTGTCCACGGTTATTTTTCTCGACAACCTCGTAACCTACCTCGCCGTGTAACAGCTCTTCATAGGTGCGCTCGATGCCCGTCTTACCAATGTGGTTGGTTCCGCCGTAATTCTCGCGAACGTCTTCTGCGAACGCATCGAGCTCTTCTCTGTTGATCTCTGACACATAGCCAACGGCGTGCGCATTGAGGTCGCCGGCGGGATAGCTGCGAACGAATTGGGGCTCGATACTGATACCGGGAAGACGATGCGCGTTCACCGACACCCGTGCCTTCTCTTGTTCGGTAAGCACATAGCGAAGCGGTATAGAGGAGAACGGGACGCGGCGGCGCTTGAGCCTCTCACGAAATTGCTCGACGTCTTCGGACTCTAAGCGAATCAAAGAGGACAGCAGTTCGAGAGTCGCATCGATATCGTCGACTCGCTCTCGAACAACCGAGAGATTAAAGATAGGTTGATTGTCAGCAAGCAGCTCGCCGCTATGATCGAATATTAGCCCTCGCGCTGGCGGCACATACTGCGAATGGAGGCGATTCCCATCTGCGCGCGAAGCAAAGTAGTCGTACTGAGTAACCTGAAGATTGATGAGCTTAAGCAACAGCGCGGCGAAAAGAAAAACGACAACAGCACTCGCAACGACCATGCGCCTTGCGAAAAGCCTTCGTTCAGCCTCGCGATCTTTGAGCTGCCACTTGCCTTCCAATTCCTACTCCGCTTGTCACTGTCACAAAGTTCGACACCGTGAGTCGACTAAAGTTTTACTCACTGCGTTGTATTCACTGCCGCCACACGATTGATTAAGCCCTGTGGTAAGGGTGTCCTTTACTCAGGCTGGTAGCGCGGTAGAGCTGTTCGACTAGTACCACTCGCACCAAAGGGTGCGGCAAGGTTAGCGCCGACAGCGACCAGCTCTCATCGGCACGCGCTGCGCATGCCTCGGACAATCCATCTGGGCCGCCGACTAGCAGGCATACATTACGCCCTTGGCGCTTAAAGTGCTCGAGCCTTGCCGCCAGCTTCGGCGTATCTAATACTTTGCCAAGGACTTCGAGGCTTACCACATAGTCGGCCTCTTGGACGGAAGCTAGAATCGCCTCCCCCTCTTTCTCTCGACACACCTCGGGGCTCTGAGTCTTTAGCCGTTTAGCCATCGGCAGTTCGAGCAGGCTAAATCCCAAATCACCGACGATCCGTTTGCTGTATTCGTCGACACCTTCCTGCACCCAGCGCGGCATTTTAGTACCTATACTAATCAGCTTAAGCTTCATGCTCGGCTGCTGTATTGGCGATTGCATCCTCGGCAGGCGCCTTGAAACTCCAGAGTTCTTCGAGGTTATAAAGTGCGCGCATAGGCGCAACCATAAGATGAACGACAACATCACCGAGGTCGACCAACACCCACTCGGCGGCTATTTTGCCCTCAATGCTTTTGACAGCTTGCCCTGCTTCTTTTGCGGCCTTGTCGACAGAGTCTGCGAGCGCTTTCACGTGCGTGCTTGACGTGCCGGTTGCGATAACCATGAAGTCGGTGATCGACGTCAGCCCCTGAACGCTGATGCTACGAATCTCTTGTCCTTTCATGTCACCTAGCGCTGTCACTGCCAGTTCGGCGAGCTGCTCGCTGTTAAGTGCTTTTGAGTTTTTCAATCTTAAATCCTTATTTATTAGTAATTTACTTAATTTAATTAATCTTTATTATCACTTTTTCTGTAGAGTTCGTGCATCGCTATATAAGCCTGTACTGCACTTGGCAGCCATCCCTCTCTGCCACGGTCTTCAGTTAGCCCTTCTTTACCAATCGCCGCACGAACAAGGGAAGAAGACAAAGGATTCTGCAGCTCATCGAGTAAAATAACCTTCCCTGCAGCAGCGCTAAAAAGCGCCTCGGGACTCGCCACCTGTCTCGCTTTGAGCTGGGTGAGGTCAGCGCTTTCGCGCGAGACAGAAACACCTGGCCGTGAAACGACTGCGAGCAAATTTTCATCTAACAGTCGCTCCCATCGCTCCCATCGAGGCAGCCCTTCGAAGGCGTCTCTTCCAAGCACGAAGACAAAATCGGTGTCCGGGTCCGCTGCTCGCAACTGCGTAAGCGTATCAACACTGTAGGAGACGCCTTCACGCTCAAGCTCGATCGGGCTGGCTTCAAGTTGCGGTTTTTTTGCACACGCAAGTCCCAACATGTCGAGGCGCTGGGGACCGCTCGCGCTAGCCGCATGCCGATGATTAGGCAATTTACAGGGGACGAGGAGTATTCGATCTAGACTCAGCGCTTCAACTGCGAGTTCGGCTACGGCAAGATGGCCGCAGTGCACGGGGTCGAACATTCCGCCATAGACACCGACCCTCTTCCTCATGTGCGGATATGCCCATCCCCTAACACGATATATTTCTGTGAGGTCAAGCCCTCTAACCCCACAGGCCCGCGCGCGTGCAATTTATCGGTCGAAATACCGATCTCCGCTCCAAGGCCATATTCAAATCCGTCGGCGAATCGCGTCGATGCGTTAATCATCACCGAACTCGAATCCACTTCGCGTAAAAAGCGCTGCGCCTTCGTGTAGTTCTCGGTAATGATAGATTCGGTGTGCCCTGAGCTGTATTGATTAATATGTGCTATCGCCTGGTCGAGGCCATCGACGACTTTGACCGACAGTATGGGCGCGAGATATTCCTCACCCCAGTCTTGCTCTGTTGCGGCGATCGCAGCCGGAACCAATGCCTGAGTTGCAGGACAACCCCTTAACTCCACCGCATGTTCGGCAAACTCAGCGGCGAGCACAGGCAAAAGCGCCGCTGCGACTGATTCATCTATGAGCAGTGATTCGAGCGTGCAACAAGTGCCGTAACGCTGTGTCTTAGCGTTAAGCGCGACGCGCACTGCCTTGTCAAAATCGGCGTCGGAATCTATATACAGATGGCAATTGCCGTCGAGATGCTTGATGACCGGCACGCGTGAATCGCGGCTTATGCGCTCGATCAGTCCCTTACCGCCGCGCGGAACGATGACATCGACATACTCCGGCATCGTGATTAAATGGCCTACTGCGTCTCTATCTGGACGATCTAGCACTTGCACGACATCGACGGGCAACCCTGCCTCGCCAAGTCCTGCCGTGATGCACTGCGCAATCGCCTGATTGGAATTGAGGGCCTCTGAGCCACCACGGAGTATCGTTGCATTGCCCGATTTAAGGCAGAGACTCGCCGCTTCGCAGGTTACATTCGGGCGCGACTCATAAATAATACCAATGACACCGAGCGGCACGCGCATACGCCCGACTTGAATACCACTGGGCCGCGGCTTCATCTCGCTGATAGCGCCAATAGGATCGTCGAGTGCAGCAACCTGTCTAAGCCCTTCGAGCATGGCATCAATCCGTGCCGGCGTCAGTTCGAGACGGTCGAGCAGCGCCGCGTCGAGGCCTTTTTCACGCCCTGCGGCCATATCCTGCGCATTGGCTGCCAGCAGGGTTTCCCGCGCGCTATCGATGCGCTCGGCTATCGCGATAAGCGCCGCGTTCTTCTGCCCCGTCGTCGCTTTCGCGATCATTGCCGACGCGGCGCGCGCGCGTCTGCCCAGGTCAGTCATATAGGATTGTAGGTCTGTCATCTGCTTTCCTAGCTCGGCGCGCCTTTGCATAGGCTCGCCAATTTACTTTACGAACCCTAAGTATACCCTAGGCCGCGGGCCGCGGTCTGCCGCTCAAGGCCAAGAGATTGGACAGAGGCGGTAGCTAGCGCTTATCCTCGGATTCCCAAGCAATGCGCGAGAAGCCTACTCAGAATGACTGAAACACCCGAGCAGCAACCAGATCAAGACGTAATTTCGGCAACTGGCGAGACTGGTGCCAGGGAGGCGACTATTCTTCAGGCGCTCTTCCCCGTTGCAACGCTTGTCCTTCTGCTCTCCCTGTCGGTCTATTTATTCGGCGAAGATGCAAGCTACGGGCCCAACCAGATCGCACTCTGTATTGGCGCCGCTTTTGCAGCCGCTATCGGTTGGCGCAATGGTTTAAGCTGGGAAGCGACCGAGGACGCTATCGTTGCGGGCATCACTATTTCTCTTAAACCAATCCTCATTCTCTTTAGCGTTGGCGTGTTGATCGGCACCTGGATTCTATCTGGCACCGTGCCAACAATGATTTATTACAGCCTCCTAATACTCGATCCCTCCATCTTCTATGCGGCAAGCTGTCTCATTTGCGGCCTTATCGCACTCAGCATTGGTAGTTCTTGGACCGTCGCTGGCACCGTAGGTATTGCCCTCATTGGCGCTGCGGCAGGCCTCGGCCTATCTCTCGAAATCACTGCCGGCGCGATCATCTCCGGAGCCTATTTCGGTGACAAAATGTCGCCCCTATCAGAGACAACAAACCTCGCTCCGGCGGTAGCAGGCACGGATCTATTTAGCCACATCGGCCATATGATCTGGACGACAATACCCAGCATTATCATTGCTCTGCTGCTCTATCTTGCGCTCGGACTCAGCATCGATACCAGTGCGAGCGCCGACGATCTTGCGATAACCATGCGCCTGATCCAAGACAATTTCACCATAAATCCGCTGATGCTATTACCCGTGGCTGCCTTACTTTTTATGGCGAACAAACGCCTTCCACCAATACCCACGATTCTCGCCGGCGCGCTTATCGCTGTCGTGTTATCCCTCTTTTTCCAGCAACCTGCGCTAGCTGCGATGGCCGGTGACTCGTCAAATATGACATTAGGGATTATCAAAGGCATTTGGCAGACGCTGTTCGATGGCTTCGTACTCGATAGCGGCAATGCGACACTCGATGATTTAATGACGCGCGGCGGCATGAGCTCGATGCTTAACACGGTGTGGCTAATCCTCTGCGCCATGGTGTTCGGTGCCGCAATGGACTTCACTGGCTTACTACGCTGTCTCGTTGCCTATGCTCTGTCATTCGTTCACAGCACCGGCAGCCTGATTGCCACGACGATCGCCACCTGTATTGGCGCGAATATCATCACCTCAGACCAGTACATTGCGATCGTCTTACCCGGTCGCATGTATAAGCAGGAATACGCGAACCGCAACCTAGACCCGAAAAATCTCTCTCGAACCTTAGAAGACGCAGCGACCATGACCTCGCCTCTGATCCCATGGAATACCTGCGGTGCTTACATGGCAGGCACACTCGGAGTAGCGACGTTCGCCTACCTCCCGTACTGTTTCTTTAATCTTATTTGTCCCGTCGTCGCTGTTATCTACGGCTTCTTAAACTTTAAAATTACCCCGCTCGATGAGCATGGCAACGAGGTTCCCGAGGCTGCGAAAGCTTAGTCGAGGCCCATCTCGAGAAACGCAAGGAGCTCGGTGCGCGAGAAGTCGCTTTCGATCAGCGACTCCTTCATAGCCTTCGCGAGTTTTTTCACTCTGTACTCCGCTCGCGAGGCCAGAGAGCGCGAGCCTAACGCACATTCATACTCGATTTCGCGTAGCCCTTTTCCACGCAGAGAGCGCGAGCCCCGTCCAGACCTATGTTCTTGGAAGCGCCTTGCCACATCGGTGCTGATGCCGGTGTAGAGACCTCCGTCTTCGCGGCGCAAAAGATAAAGGCTCCAACAAGGTGTGCCTTTTTCTGCCGCTGTCACGACCTTTGCCGGTTTTGCGTTTTTAACCCCATTAGCTTCGTGCAACGGACTAAAGCACTTGCCAGTGCAATTTATCTAACCTAGCCATGCCTTCTTTCTCGAGCTTGATGAGATGCGCGCTCATCGTTCGCTTAGCCCAAGGCAACAGGTGCTCGCCCACATCGTCGTAGGCGCTCACGACAAGTTCGTCGTCGGTACATGGCGAAAGCAAACGCAGGCGCTCGAGTATTTTCGCTTCGCGCTTAAGGCGATGAGCAATCAGTTTTTCAATTTCGGTAAAGGGCGCAGGCATAACGTCCCCATGCGCTGGCGCAAGCGCAACGAGTGGCAGCTGAAGCAAGCGTTCAAGCGACGCCAGATAGTCACTCATGTCACCGTCGGGCGGCAGGATCACCGGCGTAGTTCCCTGCAACACATGATCCCCTGTAAACAAAAGCCCCTCCTCCCTCAACAAAAAACACAGGTGGTTGGAGACATGCCCAGGGGTATGAATCATTTGTAACGAATAGGACCCTGCTGTGTCCCGGCACTCAATGATGTCGCCATCGGCACACTCAATATCGGAGACAAAGCTATGGTCCTGGCCCGGTGCTTGTGGCGCATTCAGCCCAACCAATCTTGCGCCAGTCTGCTTCGCGAGTGCAAGCGCGCCTGGGGAGTGATCACCGTGGGTGTGGGTGACTAAAATATTCACCAATGTCGCGTCGCCGATCGCAACCAAAAAATTCTGCAGCTGCACAGCATCGATGGGACCCGGGTCGATCAGAGTGAGTTTGTCTGAACCGACCAAATACGTATTGGTGCCCGGTCCGGTCATGGGCCCTGGATTCAATCCAAGTATCCGGCGCACCGGCACCTCTCCAGTTTCAAGGTCTACCGCAATACCAGGTTGCAACAAATTCATCGAATGCTCTCCCCACTGCTTAAAAACAATATCCAGGCGGCGCTCTCATCGATTGTGATTCGCAGCCTACGTGCTAATCCCCTACGTGCTGATCCAAAGCTCGCTAGCCTCTATTCTCTCCGCTTTATAGTATCGCGAACCGGCACTTAGCCCCAACTCTGCACTCCCGACAATCTGTTGCGGTATGCGTATGGAGTTCGGCCGTGTTTCACTTCATAATCCGGTGCTACTCAAAAGGCACAACGCACGACGTTGGCTAGCTAAAAAACAGGGAAGCGCATGCACTCAATAAAAACCTACAACCAGATCTCTAACCGCGGACTAAGCCGTTTCTCAGCAAAAGACTATATTGTCGCTGGTGACGCGATAGGCGGCGATGCGATTTTACTGCGCAGCCATAAACTTACTATTGATGAGGTGGGCGACGCACGAGCGGTTGCGCGCGCTGGCGCCGGCACCAATAACGTGCCGGTGGCTGATTGCACCGAACGCGGAGTCGTTGTTTTTAACACCCCCGGCGCCAATGCCAACGCAGTGAAAGAACTTGTCCTCTGCGGATTATTACTCGCCTCTCGCGGTATCATTCCAGGTATTGCTTTCGCTGAGTCACAGGCTCATTTGAGTGACCACGCCGAACTCTCCAAGCTAATGGAGCAAGAGAAAAAGCGCTTCGCTGGCAGCGAAATTGCCGGTAAAACCCTTGGCGTAATAGGCCTCGGCGCCATAGGCTCGCTCGTCGCAGAAATGGCGATAGGCTTAGGCATGAAGGTCAATGGCTTTGATCCGGCACTCTCGGTCGAGGCCGCTTGGCGCCTTCCAAGCAAGGTCAAACGCATCGAGAATCTCAGCTCCCTTGTCGCCAGCTCTGATTTTATTACGCTCCACCTGCCTGCAATCGAGGCAACGCGCGGACTCATCAACGACGAAATCTTCAATGCCATGCGCCCCGGCACGAGCCTTATCAACTTCGCTCGCGACGAAATTGTCGACGCCGAAGCGCTCCTGAGAGCACTCGACGCGAAAAAACTTGGCCGCTATGTCTGCGATTTTCCTCGGCATGAACTCATGGGCCGAGACGATGTCATCGCAATGCCACATATCGGCGCGAGTACTCGAGAAGCAGAAGAAAACTGCGCTATTATGGCCGCAGATCAGCTGATGGATTTCCTCGAAAATGGGCATATACGCAACTCGGTTAATTTCCCCGCTCTGACTCTCGACAGAGCCGAAGGCGCCGCGCGCGGCACCCGTCTCGCGATAAGCAATCGAAACGTGCCGAAAATGCTAGGACAGATTCTCGCTGTTCTTGCTGATCAAAATATCAACGTGCTCGACATGATTAATAAAAGCCGCGAAGACATTGCCTATAACCTTATAGATTTGGAGAGCGAGCCCTCAGCGGACTCCCTCGCTGCAATCGCCGCGATCGACAATGTGATTAAAGTCACGCTCATTTAGTGAGCTAATTACCACACAATACAAAACAACTTTTGGGAAAACGCTATGACACAGGTTTACAATTTTGGTGCCGGCCCTGCGATGCTACCTGCAGAGGTTATGAAAAAAGCGCAGGCTGAATTTCTAGATTATCAAGGCATGGGAGCTGGCGTCATAGAGATAAGCCATCGCTCTGACGAGTTCGATGCTGTATTGAATCGCTGCGACGAACTGCTCAAAGAGCTCGCTGGCATTCCCGACAATTACAAAATTCTTTATGTGCACGGTGGCGCGCAAATGCAGTTTTCTGCGGTGCCGTTAAACCTACTGGGCCTGAGCGCGACTAAATCAGCAAGTTATATCGAGACTGGCACTTGGGGCGTTAAAGCACGCAAAGAAGCCGCGCGCTATGGCAACGCTACCACCGCAGCAAGCAGCGCAGAAACCGGTTTTGACCGCATCCCTGAATTTGATGTCTCGAGCTTACCGGCAGACACGGCTTATTTACACATCACCAGTAACAACACGCTTTACGGCACGCGGTGGCACAGCTTTCCGCAGACCGGCACTATCCCTCTGGTCGCAGACATGACCTCGGAATTTTTGTCACGCGAAATTGATATTAGCCAGTTCGGCATAATTTTTGCCGGCCTACAAAAAAATCTTGGACCAGCAGGGTTGGCGCTCGTCATCGTTCGCGAAGACCTCCTCGGCCATGCGCTGAAAGAAACCCCCTCATTACTCGATTATAGCGTTTACGCGGGCAGCCATTCGCTCGCCAATACTAACAACACTTTTGCTATTTACATGATGGGCCTCGTGCTCGAGTGGGTAAAACAACAAGGCGGCGTTGCTACTCTCGAAGCTCAGAACGAGACAAAAGCCAAACTCCTTTACGACGTGATCGATGCGAGCGAATTTTACCTTGGCGTCGCAGACCCTGCGCATCGTTCGATCATGAACGTCACGTTCAATCTCGCCAAACCTGAATTACTTGATGCTTTTGTCGAACAGGCTTTAGACGCAGGCCTCTATGCACTCAAAGGTCACCGTGATGTAGGCGGCGCACGCGCCTCGATCTATAATGCAATGCCATTGGCAGGCTGCGAAGCCCTCGCCGTTTTCATGCGTAAATTCGAGAGCGAAAACGCCTAGGCTGAAGGTAGATGGAGCGAGAGCCCGTTTCGTTTAGCGAGCAAAACCAACCGCGGCAGCGCAAAATTATTCATTGCGACTGCGATTGTTTTTATGCCTCCATCGAGATGCGAGACAATCCCGCGCTGCGCGGTAAACCCATAGCCGTTGGCGGTTCTCCAGAACGCCGCGGCGTGGTGGCAACCTGCAACTACGAAGCGCGCGAATTTGGCATTCATTCAGCGATGGCCTCAGCCACGGCACGCCGTCTCTGCCCGGACTTGATTATTATCCGCACTGATATGGAAAAGTATCGCCTCGCCTCTTCACAAATCCATGAAATCTTTCAACGCTATACCGACCTTATCGAACCGCTCTCCCTAGACGAAGCCTTTCTGGATGTCAGCGACTGCGATGAGTTTAGAGGCAGCGCGACAAGAATTGCTGAGGCAATACGAAACGAGGTGCGCGAGGTCGTAGGCATAACTATTTCGGCCGGCATAGCGCCGAATAAGTTTCTTGCCAAAATCGCTAGCGACTGGAACAAACCCGACGGACAATTTGCTGTCCTACCGAACGACGTCGACGATTTCGTCGCGAAACTTGCGGTAAAAAAACTCCATGGGGTTGGCAAAGTCACTGCGGCAAAAATGCACAGGCTGAATCTGAGAACCTGCAAAGACCTGCAAAACTTTGGTGCAGACGCCTTAACCGAACACTTTGGCAGCTTTGGCGAGCGGTTATTTGAACTCAGCCGCGGCATCGATAATCGGCCAGTTTCAACCGATCGCATCCGCAAATCAGTCAGCGTCGAAAACACATTTGATACAGATCTTCCCGATCTCGACAGCAGCCTTGAGGCAATGCTTGGACTCTTACCGAAACTGGAGCTACGACTAAAAAGGTTAGATAACCACTATGCAATTAAGAAGCAGTTTGTGAAGTTGAAATTTCATGACTTTGTGACGACCACAGTGGAAATGCTTTCAGAGGACACCAATCCTGAGAATTACCACACTCTCTGCGAGCAGGGATTTGCCCGCGGAGAACGAGCCGTGCGCTTGATCGGTGTTGGGGTTCGCGTTGAGCCGTTAGAAAATAGCGCCGAGGTCGTCTCAGGAGATCAGCTGAGCCTACTGCCAGCAGATGCAGAGTATGTGAAAAAGCCATGAGCAGATATCGCGCGCCGCAAAAACCCAGTTCCAACTATGTCACAGCAGAGGGGCGTCAGCGCTTAAGAGACGAGGTGTATCAGCTCTGGAAAGTCGAGCGCCCTGTCGTTACTCAGGCTGTCTCCGACGCAGCGGCACAGGGAGATCGATCCGAGAATGCTGATTACATCTATGGCAAAAGACGCCTACGAGAGATAGACAGTCGAGTGCGCTACTTGAGCAAACGTCTCGAAAATTTTATTGTTGTCGACCGGCCGCCCGAAGACCCTACCCGCGTTTTTTTTGCCGCCTTCGTAAGCGTCGAATTCGAGAACAGCGCCGGGGTTCTAACACAAGCGCGATACCGAATTGTCGGCGCCGACGAACTCGATCCTTCTCTCGGCTATATCAGCGTAGACTCTCCTCTTGCACGAGAGTTGATCGGGAAACGAGTGGATGACGAGGTCAGTGTCTCAACCCCAACTGGGGTAATCGACTATGCAATCGTCGACATAGAGTATGCGCAAGGTTAGGATTGAGTCGCAGTTACGTGGTCCACATTTTAAGCATTCGAGTGAACGCCCTTTACTCTGGCGGCAGAGTCTTTTGGAGTTGCGCCGATGACAGCAGTTACTCTGATCGCCCTACCCGGCGCACTAGGCTCCACGCTCACCATTCCCCTCGAGATGCTTAGCGCTGCACGCGACATCGCGCGATCGCGCCGGCATCCGGCCGCAGAGCTTTCCCTTACAATAGCGAGCGATGGTCACCGCTCTGTCGAACTGATGGGCGGCATGCGCTTAGAATGCGAAAGCTCTCTCCCCGACCTAACCTCAGCGCCGACCTCTCACATCGTTTTCATCCCTGGCTTTTGGGGCAATCCACGAGCGATGCTTCTAAAGAACGCAGGCGTTGTTGCATGGCTCGCTTCACAGCAGCCCGCCATCGTTTGCGCCATCACCACAGGGAGCTATTTCATTGCAGAGGCGGGGCTACTCGATGACTGTGACGCGACCACGCACTGGCGCTTTTTCGATGCTTTTGCAAAACGCTACCCGCGCGTCAACCTCCAGAGAAATCGGTTTATTACCCGATCGGCCAATCGTTACTGCACCGGCAGCGTGGATGCAGTACGCGACGTTATGCTACATCTAGTAGCCCATCTATTCGGCCGAGATATCGCCGCAGAAATTGCTCGTCATTTCACACACGAAATCGGGCCATCGATTCAATCCGCCCTACTAGCAGCATCACCACAAGACAGCCATCATGACGAAATCGTCGTGCAGGTGCAGTCATGGATCCATTCAAATTATCATCAAGAGGTAAGAAATGAAGATCTCGCAAAGCTCGCTAATATGAGCATTAGAAATTTAACGCGAAGATTTAAAAAAGCCACACAGACAAGCCCCTCAGCCTACTTAAGAAACACTCGCCTCGAAGAAGCTAGAGCACTTCTTCGTGACAGCAATGCGACCATAATTGAGATAGGCGATCTTGTCGGCTACCGAGATGCGAGTCACTTTATCGATGCATTCAAAACGCATACCAGTTCGACGCCAGGCGAATACCGGCGCCTTGTTCGAGCAAAAGTATTCTCCGCGGTCTAACCGTTTCCAGTTCCGTTTAAAGTTGAAACACTAGCGCGAGCGGGCCTTTAGCGCGGCAAGTTGCTCTGCGGTCGCTTCTGCCTGATGATTTTCTTTCCACTGCGCATAGGGCATGCCATAGATCGCTTCGCGCGACTCCTCTGCCGTAATCTCTAAACCCTTGTCTTCGGCAGCCGCGAGATACCATTTCGACAAGCAATTGCGGCAGAAATTGGCGAGGATCATAAGGTCGATATTTTGCACCTCTTTGTTGTCATCGAGGTGTGTGAGGAGACGGCGGAAAGTGGCCGCTTCGATTTCAGTTCGTTCTTGCTCAGTCATAATTTTGATCTCGTTTTTTTACGCAGTGACTATCCTGTTATAGGCAGCTTTTCACGAGGGCCAGAAACAAAAAAGCGCGCCGAGCTCTATTGTAAAGCTTAGCGCGCCTTTATGTTACCAAACGTTATTTATGCGACGGCGTATTCGCCCGTCTCGTCTAGCTCCTCGTCATCGACAGCGTCGCTCTCGATACTCGACTCTCCTACTAGCTCACCAACGCCTAATTCGTGTATCGGTGTCGCCCGATGCTTTTTATCGACAGATCGCAGCTGTCGTTCGGCTACGTTAAACGCATCTCGTATGGCAACATAGAGATCTTCATGAGCTTGTTTGTCGTGCTGCTCCTGATTGACCCTCACTTCGATTTGCGGCGTGTGTATTTCGATACTGACTGAATATACTTTCCCCTTGTGATGATGATTATGCGGGGAATCCAGGACAACGCGGCCGTTAATTATTTGATCGCAGTAGCGCTCAAGCTTATCAATTCGTTTCGCAACGGCTTCGGTTAGCGCGTCAGTTTGATCGATACTATGGAAAACAATTTGGATGTCATTAGTCATTAATTACTCCTAGCTACCATTAAAACAATCTAACTTATTATCAGCTCACGCTTGCGCGTGGCCTATGCCCTTCTTACTTGTGGATGCCCAAGTCATTTAGATCTTAAGCTCCACTCCTCCTTCTCTCTTTAACAGTTTCATTCTAATCATTTGCTTTTTAAGCCCTCGTTGTCGCAGCCGCATACCCTCATCGCCGAAAGCCACTGCAGCCGATTTGCGGGCGCAGAATGTCATCCCAATGCAGCAGTGCGTCGAGAATCTGCGATAAGCGCAATGCCTTTCGCGTTTCTATCCAGAAAGTTTTCTGTGCAAAGCCACAAAGGCCATAGAGTGAAGAATAAGATGAAATGAGGAACAAAAAAGAGAGTTCTGCAGATAAAACTAAGCGCCTAGCGCAAGAGCTGCACTGAGATAACAAGGTCGCGCCTACATCAGCACTCACTTGAAGAATCGACACGAGTAGTGGCATTCCCCCTCCGTTTAATCACCCTCAGATTAACGCAGCTTAGTGATGATGTCTAAAGAATCTCAAGATATTCCGCGAGCCTCGTCACACTCCTTGTTCTGGATCAATTGAAATAGCTTCCATCATTCTGAAAAAGCTAAAAAAAACACCTAGCGTGCTCGCGGCCGTTGCTGCGATTGAAAACACCAGTGCCAAGGCTCGTAGTCGATTCCGAAGGAGTTATTGCGAGGGTAGGTCAGCGTGAACCCAAAATCGCCGGCGCGTGCAAGCAGCCAGTGAAAGCAGTCGGTGTCGTCGAATGTCTCATCCAGTGCTGCCGCACCCTCTGTCGTCACGTCAACCGCATTACCTGTGTGATGTTCACTGAAACCCGGTGCAGCGCTCACTTTGAGGATATCGCGAAGGGATTGGCCGGCGCTGAGCTTGCGCCCGATAAGCTCTGCTTGATAGTCGATTCCACGGAAACCAGACACGAGCTGCAGGCTTATTCCTTGCGACGTGGCGGCTTCTAGCATCCCAGCCCATGCCCGGGCGGCGTCTGGCGCTAGCTGCTGAGGGCGACCAAACACGTCGTCTCCTACAGAGACCAGTTGCATCGCCTCTTCGCAGAGCGGGTGATCACTCATGCCGAGTTTAGCCTCTTCGAGCAACGCAGCCTCGAGACCAAGTCGCTTATGCAGCGCTGCAAGCTTAGTTAAATAACCTATGTCCAATGTCGTCGACAACCTAGAAGTCTTGGTGAATACCGACCTTTATCCTAGAACTGCCGCGCGAGGGTTGCAAGCAGTGAAAGGCGCACGAACGAGCGTCGATAACGCCTGACAGCCAAAATTTTGTCTTTTTAATTATATTGTATGGCTTTTTAGTCTCATCTTACCGACGAATCAATCGGCATACTTTGGACTTAGTCAGCCACTTCACACTCAGTCGCGAGTCAAAACCGTGTACTTGCGACCCTAAGCAGGGACAAATATGACGCCATTACCCATAATTGCCGGCTTCGGAGGCATTAGCCCTGCCGGCCGCAGCTCATTGAATCGCGGCTACCAACGCCTGATCGAAAACACGCTGAGCCAGACGCAGCGGCAGGATTTAGTGGCAAGCCTCGCCGGATTGTCTGGCGCCGAGGCGACTCATACTTCGCCGGAGGCGCTTCTACGCGGCACCCTAATCCGCGCATTAGAGAATAATCTTTTCGACCCTCAGCGGCAGCGCATGCACACGAGCCTGCAGCTTATGCCAGAACATCACCGCGCAGGCAGCCACAGCGCTGAAGACGGCGGCGAACTGCGGTTTCGCATTGCGAAACGCCAACTGCCAACCTCTTTCACCACGAGTTTTCTCACCACACCCTCCCTTAGCAACCCCCGGCTCCCCGAGGGCTGGAGGCTGGTTGAGGAGGACGGCGAACACGCAACAATCGCCTGCACAAGCGCCGAGGTTATGTTGGCAACCTACAGCGAAATGAGGGTTACAAGCGCAGGCCAACTGCCTAGCGGCTTCGACCCTGCTGCGCTTTATGCTTCACGCAATCATCCACGTGCGCTGCAGATGACCGTCTATGGGGCCTCGGATGCAATCAATTCCCTTGGTATTCCCTGGGCAAAACTACGCGCGCGCGTCGCCCCAGATGCAATCAGTGTCTATGCTGGAAACTGTATGGGGCAATTAGACAGCGCAGGGTTTGGCGGCATGCTGCAGGCGCGATTGCTAGGCAACAAAGTCAGCTCTAAACAGCTCCCACTTGGCCTAATCGAGATGCCCGCAGACTTTATCAACGCTTATTTATTAGGCAACCTAGGCACTACAGGGACGAGTGTGGCAGCCTGCGCGACATTCCTTTACAACCTGCGACAAGGCATTAAAGACATACAGTCTGGCGAATCGAGAATCGCTATTGTCGGCACCAGTGAAGCGCCGCTCACGCCCGAAGTGTTCGAAGGCTTTAATGTTATGGGTGCGCTCGCAGAAGATTCGAAACTGCGCGCTCTCGACAGCCTCGCGCCCGGTGCTTCTTTCGATTCGCGTCGTGCCTGCCGCCCGTTCGGCAATAACTGCGGCTTTACGCTCGCCGAATCGTCGCAGTTTGTCATTCTGATGGACGACGCACTCGCACTCGAATTGGGCGCCAACATACTAGGCTCAGTGAGCGATGTTTTCATAAACGCCGACGGCTACAAAAAATCAATCGCAGGGCCCGGCGCGGGAAACTATCTTACGGTCGCCAAGGCCGCTGCGGCGGCGCGCTCCATTGTGGGTGAACGCGCGCTGCGTGAGCGCAGCATCGTTCAGGCACACGGTACAGGCACGCCGCAAAACCGCGTCAGCGAATCGGCTATTTTAAATCGCGTTGCGAAAGAATTCGGCATACAAGGTTGGCGCATCGCCGCTGTTAAGGCGTTCGTTGGGCATTCATTAGCGAGCTCTGCCGGCGACCAGTTGATGTCTACCTTGGGGCTTTGGGCACACGGGACAATACCCGGCATAGAAACAGTCACGGAACTCGCCGACGACGTTAAACGAGACAACCTCGACTTCGTTTTGAAACATCGAGAGAGCGATGTGGGAACAATCGACGTCGCACTCTTAAACTCTAAGGGTTTCGGTGGCAACAATGCGTCGGCGACAGTGCTCGCCCCTCACATCACCCAAAAGATACTTGCAGCGCGCCATGGACAGAAAGCGATGACGGATTACTTTCATCATAACGAGGCTATTGCTGCTAACAGCAACGACTACGATGCAGCGGCCTCGCGCGGCGACCATCGCATTCTTTACCACTTCGACGACGGTGTGCTCGGCGAGGAGGCCCTCGCGTTCGGCGCGACAACCACTGGACGCTGTGCGTCGGTGCAGGTGGGCGAAAATCGCCCACCCATCAATCTTGATCTAAAAAGCCCCTATGCTGGACTCGCGGATTAGCCTTTGATCTCGAGCGCATGCTCCTCGGCGATGCGCTGCTTCCAGATCGCAGGCCCGGTGTTGTGCACCGAAGTGCCAGAGGAATCAACCGCAACGGTAACCGGCATATCCTCAACAACAAACTCGTGAATAGCCTCCATGCCGAGGTCCTCGAATGCGACGACTTTAGACTGACGAATCGCTTTCGAAACAAGGTAGGCTGCCCCGCCCACGGCCATGAGATAAACCGCTTTGTGCTTCTTGATGGCCTCTATACCGATGGGGCCTCGTTCTGCTTTGCCCACCATGCCGATCAATCCTGTTTTCTCGAGCATGTCATCGGTGAACTTGTCCATACGCGTGGCTGTTGTTGGGCCAGCTGGCCCGATCACTTCGTCGCGCACGGCATCTACGGGGCCTACGTAGTAAATAAACTTATTCTTAAAATCCACGCCAGCAGGCAGGGGCTCGCCATTAGCCAGCTGCGTTAACAGACGCTTATGTGCCGCGTCGCGTCCGGTAAGAAGTGTGCCGGAAAGCAATAACGTCTCGCCTGGTTGCCAGTGCGTAATTTCCTCCGGGGTGACTGTGTCCAGATTCACACGCCGCGCTCGCGGCCCTACATCCCAAGTGATCTCAGGCCAATCGGCTAAACTCGGCGGTGTCAGCTCTGCAGGGCCGTTGCCGTCGAGGTGAAAATGGGCATGTCTTGTCGCAGCGCAGTTAGGAATCATCGCAACAGGCAGCGAGGCGGCATGGGTAGGATAGTCGCTGATTTTAACATCGAGCACGGTGGTCAGGCCGCCAAGGCCTTGCGCACCGATGCCTAGATTATTCACGCGCTCCATGATTTCTAGCCGAAGCTCTTCGACACGCGAATTTGGGCCCCGCTTACGTAATTCATGTATATCAATGGGGTCCATCAAAGACTCTTTCGCCAGCAGCATTGCTTTCTCGGCTGTGCCACCAATACCAATTCCAAGCATGCCTGGCGGACACCAGCCTGCACCCATTGTTGGCACGGTACGTTCGACCCAATCAACAATGCTGTCGCTCGGATTTAACATGGCGAGTTTGGACTTGTTCTCCGAACCGCCCCCTTTGGCGGCGAGTTTTACCTCGACCGAATTTCCCGGCACGATTTCCATATGCACGACCGCAGGCGTATTGTCACCCGAGTTTTTGCGCAGACCCGCGGGGTCGAGAAGTATAGAGGCACGAAGGACGTTATCGGGGTGGAGATAAGCACGGCGTACGCCTTCGTTAACCATGTCGGTGATCGACATAGAGCCTTCCCACTGCACCTGCATACCGATTTTCAAGAATACGCAAACAATACCGGTGTCTTGGCAAATGGGCCGCTTACCCTCGGCACAAAGGCGCGAGTTGATTAATATCTGCGCCATCGCGTCTTTTGCAGCCGGAGATTCTTCGCGCTCGTAAGCGCCGTGAACCGCTTGCACAAAGTCGATGGGATGGTAATACGAAATATACTGCAATGCGTCGGCGACGCTCTGAATAAGGTCTTCGTTACGAATTAGGGTTGTCACTGTTTCACCTCTAAAGTTTGGCCATGCCTTGCATTGATGAAGGCGCTGGCTTAAGGTTTAGCGCATAATTTACAGTCTACCATCGCTCAACCGGTGCTGCGATGTTCTGCCGATCGAATTATTGGTTTTAACACCCGGAAATCATTTCGTGGCTCGTTCGCGAAAGCTCGCATACAACCTCATATTATGGAATCTACTGCATGCTCGACTCTAGCAATGCCAACATAGAATACAGCCTCGACGCAGGCGTCTTTGTCCTTAAAATAAATCGTCCGGAGAAAAAGAACGCACTGCTGCCAGGCATGTATTCGGCCCTTGCCGAAGGCCTGCGCTGGGCAGACAACGCCGACGATGTTCGCGTGACACTGATCCGCGGCGTGGATAATTGCTTCACTAGCGGCAACGATGTAAACGGATTTGTGAGCAACGATTCCGATTCTTCGCAGGGCCGTCCATCGCAAGATCTCATGCATGCGCTTAACGACAGCAAGAAGCCGATTGTAGCGGCTATTAGCGGCCTTGCCATTGGCATCGGCACAACGCTGCTGTTTCACTGCGATCTGGTCTACGCCTCACGTGATTGTTTTCTGCAAATGCCTTTCACGCGCTTAGGGTTATGCCCCGAGGCGGGTTCGAGCTATTTGTTGCCTCGCCAATTAGGCCACCAGCGCGCATCGGAAATGCTGCTCTTGGGCGATCGCATGAGTGCCGAACAGGCGCGCGACTATGGCGTGGTGAATGAGGTTCTCGATCAGGCTGACTATTTAGACTATGCGATGACTAAAGCACGGCAACTCGCCGCCCTACCTGCCGATTCGGTTCAAACCAGTAAACGCCTCATTAAAACTGGCTCACCCGAGGCGACGCGCGCGGTCATCAATGATGAATTGGTCGAGTTCAATCGCCTGCTACAGACACCAGAGGCGCAGGCTATTGTGCAGGCATTCTTAGCGAAGTCAGCGGCTAAATAATAGAACCCGTAGACACAAGAGGCGGAAGACTTTTACTCGAGCAAGAAGTCTTTCGCCGCGTTTACCTTCTTAGCAAGGTAGTCATTACCCCCGCGGTCGGGGTGTAATTTGCGCATTAAATCTCGATGCGCGGCGACAATATCAGCCCGCTCCGCACCCTCTTCGAGCCCCAGCACTTCCAGAGCGTGCGCTCTATTCATTTCTTCGTAACTGCCGCTTTCGGCTCGCTTGTTCGTGCCTGCCGATTCTTCCCAATCTGGGTGTGCATGGGCAAGATATGCCTGCAATAGCTGGACAGAATCACCATCTGCACCGCACTCGGAGAGCAGCCTTAAGAGCTCTTCGAGACTCATGCTCACGAGCGGTCGCCCGGCGAAATCGCCTTCAACCACCTCACCCTGCATTTCTGCCGTTTCATGATCGAGCGACATGGCCAAGAACCGCGTTCCGATTGTGGACTGCTGCCCGGGTTGACGAGGTTTGCTGGCACCCGCGCGCCCGCGCAGCATTTGCACCATCGGCAGAAAGCGGAGCAGCGCTGGCAGCAACCTGAATAGCGAGGTCGCCGCCAATCCTAATGGCGCCAAAATAAATTGCACCGGCAATCGACCCATCGCAATTAACACGCCAACCACTAACAATCCCGTAAGGCTTATTACGAGCCAGCGTTTCTGAGTCGCCGAAAGGGATGCATGGCGCGTAATGCGCTGGGCCAACCAATAGGCAAATAGGGGCAACAGGATGATGAGCAGCAGTCTAAAAATCATGGAAGGGATAACTCATTCAGTTTTAGCGGCGAATTTGACTTTCGAGTAAAGCGACTGCAACAGCCGCGTCTTTGTTCCGCGTGCCAAACGCGGTCAGTGCTTTCATGCCGCCAGCTGCGTAGGCGGCAACTGCGCGTAATAGATGCGCAAGCTGCGCAGCGCTCGCAGAATCGAAGCGACTATATGCGCCTCCCGAAAGCCTGCATAAGTCTTTAAAACCTGCCGTAGCGATCGCGTCGCGACCTTCTTGAAAGACAAACAACGGCACTTTCAAAAGACCCAGTTTGCCGGCGAGATCCGCGAGCACATCGATGTCTTCTTCCAAACAATCGCCTACGTAGACCACACAGCTGAGCGGTTTAACTGAGTTTTCCCGCATCGCGTGTTGCAAGACAGCACCGATTTGAGTACGCCCAGCCTCACATCGAAGCCCCTGCATAATACCCAACACGCTGTCCGCGCTACTCTGCCAATCGCTGGCGAAGAAATCACCGAACCCGCGAAAATAGCATAGCTGAACAGTAAGGCCGCCGAGTGCCGCCGCCTCGCCAAACATCTGCGCTTGGAGATGGCTCGCACTATCCCAAGTAGCCTGTCTGCTCGCCGTTGCATCCAAGGCAAAGAGGAGTCTCCCGTCGCCACTACCCTTAGGTAGCGAAGCTACTTTAGTTAAAAAAGCATTTACCTCCGCTGAAGACGCGACGAGTTGATTGCCTCCCACTTTCGCGGCTTTGTCGGCGGGAGGAGAAGTGCCAGACGCCGACTCTTCAGCAATCGAGGTTATACTGGACTGGGTGAGCTTACTCAGGAATGTGGTCAGAAATTTTTTCTTCATAGCCGAAGATTAGCATGGTGAAAGGCGTGCGATACAACTGAAGTTTGCCATGCCAGTCCGGCGCGACTTTGATCGGCTTTATTACGGCATCAGAAAATTCTGTCTTACCAGCCGTTCGGGCGGAATAACAGTCGAGTGAGTAACGCAGGCTTAAATCTTGTTCTTAGCTCGGTAACACCTGTGCTAATGCTTGAACGGGTGCTTGAGCTGGTGCTTGAGCTTGAAAACCTGGGCTTGAAAACCTAGGCTTGTAAACCTGAGCCTGAAAAAAAAGGATGGTGCGGACGGGGAGACTTGAACTCCCACACCTTTCGATACTAGAACCTAAATCTAGCGCGTCTACCAATTCCGCCACGTCCGCAGCGCTTAACCAAAAAACATGCACTGGTCGGTTAAGGGAGGCGCATTATACCCGATCAGCGCGTTTTGCCAAGCGCTAGTAAGCGAAGATACGGCATCCTATACTCTGTCTCGAATAATAGTTAACGCAAAGGAACAACTATGGCTCATTTAGATCTCGACATTACAGACGGTGTCGCAACACTCACGATGAATCGTCCAGAGGCACGCAACGCACTCAGTATGGAGATGCGCGCCCAGCTCATCGAAGTACTTCATGACATCGAACACAATAATACGGTGCGCTGTGTTGTGCTCAAGGGCGCCGGCGATCACTTTATGGCGGGCGGCGATGTAAAGGGTATGAGTGAGTCAATAAAAAAAGACCCCTCCGATGTGCGCAAAGAATTTCTACTTCGTATTCACGACCTGCACCCCATTATGTTCGCCATGCGCCGCATGCCGAAACCTATCATAGCTAGTTGTCGCGGCGCAGCAGCCGGTGCCGGTGTCAGCATGGCGCTTGCCTGCGACCTGGTGATTGCCGCAGACGATGCCTTCTTTACACTCGCTTATTGCAAAATCGGTACAAGCCCCGACGGCTCTTCATCTTTCCACTTGCCCCGCGCGGTAGGCATCAAGAAGGCGATGGAGATAGCACTGTTAGGCGATAGATTTGGCGCGCAGGAGGCAAAAGACATCGGGATGATTAATTTCGTCGTGCCAACCGCCGAACTCGACGCCGAAACGGCGGCTCTCGCTCAGCGTCTCGCCGCTGGCCCAACGCATGTCTATGGCAATACGAAGGCATTATTCTATCGCTCTCTCGAAAGCGAATTCGAATCGCAGCTTCAGGCAGAGGCAGAGTATTTTGCCGACTGCGCGTCGCGTGCCGACTTCAGAGAGGGAGTTAGTGCCTTCGTCGAGAAGCGGAGTCCTAATTTTACTGGCAATTGAGAGTAAGAGGCGAAAACACCTCCCTGCTCTCCCCAGTTATTGCGCTGGGCGAAGCATCGACTGCAAGGTTTCAACATTCTGTTGTAACCTGTAGAGGCTGTCGTTTACTTGAAGTCTGTAGGCATTCACAGACTCCATTGACTGCTCGACATAGTCGAGCCGCCCAGCCAGCCCGAGCACCGTGCTGTCTCCACTATTAAGAGACGCTTGAATCGACACGAGGTCCTCGCGCAATCCGTCGAGTTCCGCGACCTGCGCGTTTAACTGACCCATCGCCGTCGTCGCTGCAGCCAGCTCATTGGCTAGAGTATTGAGTCGAGTTTCGACGCCAATCAACGATTCCGCCGAGGTGGCGAGACGCGAAGCGTTCTGCGCAATCGTCTCGTCTTGGCCTTCATTGGTAAGTCTGATCCTCGCAGCCTCGCCTTTCAACTCGTCTATATTGCCATTGAGTACGCGTCGAGCAGCCCAAAGTTTATCGATCTCAGAAAAATTAAAGTCCATCCGCTCGATCATCTTAAGCGTCGACTCCTCGGCACTATCACCAACAAGGCTTAGTCGACGTTCTAGATCGGCAATGCGAAGCTCCGCCGAACGCGCATCTGCATTGGCTTCTTGCGTATAAAAATAGCCATAACCCGCACCGCCAAACGCAGCTAAAAATAAAATTGCTATCGCAGCCTTCAGACCCGCAGAGCTGCGAGGCTGCGAAATGCCTCGCGCAGGCATGACGATATCCTGCCCCTGAGCTTTGCGATTACTGAGGTGACTGTCTACATCATCGCGCTCGGGCACCATCGGGGGAAGCCGACCGAGGTCATCGTTGTCTCTCATGCTTAGGCTCGCTGAAACGATTGGAATTAATGGACTCATTATCTACAAATTGGACAACGCCCGCTATCCCTATACCCCTAGTTAGTCACTATGAATGCATCTGCGATTCAATAGCCTGCCGAATGCAGCAAGTGCTACACTTCGCTTCGAGTAATTAAAAAAACCAATAAAGGAGCTACCCCCATGGAACTCGATAATTTAGTCCCCTTTTTAGTCCGCTGGATTCACCTTTTCGCAGGTGTCGTGTGGATAGGCATCCTCTACTACTTCAACTTTGTCCAAACTGAGTATTTCAAAGTCGCAGACCCGGCCGCGAAAGCCTCGGCGATATCAAAGTTACTCCCTAATGCACTCAAATGGTTTCGCTATGGCGCACTAGTCACCTTTATTTCCGGCATCGCTCTCGCAGGCTATCTCGCTGCCGCAGTAAACTTCTACATCATTCTCGGCATGCTCATGGGTACCTTCATGTTCCTCAATGTGTGGCTGATCATCTGGCCGAATCAGAAAATCGTCATGGCCTCGAATGAGCAAGTACTCGGCGGCGGTGAAGCGCTTCCCGAAGCTGCGGGCGCCGCGGGTAAGGCGGGATTAGCCTCGAGAACTAATACCTTGTTCTCACTGCCAATGCTGCTTTTCATGGTAGCCTCTGGACACTTAAACGGGCTTGGTGGTTTGCCAATGGGCGCAGAAATGGGCGTCAGCAGCACCGCATCGGCTGTTGCTGTTATCCTCATTCTTGCGATCGAAGCGAACGCTATTAAAGGCAAGATGGGACCGATGGCGAGCGTTGTCGGCGTTGTGCACTTAGGTGTTGCACTAGCTGCCGTGCTGTTAGTGGTTGTTCAATACCTCTAACCACTGCTTTTCTCAGGCAGCTGAGTTCACTCGGCTGCCGCTTTCAAGACTCTGCATACCCTGAACACTTTCCACACTTTCCACACTTTCCACACTTTCAACACTTTCAAGACTTTCAACACTTTGACGATTTTGAAGGGTCGATTTGAGTCCTTATGCTAGCAGGTCTAAAATCGACCCTTCGCCGTATTTATTACCGTAAAATCTCTAATCATCAACCCTAAGTAGTAGCAGGAGCATAACCAATCTCATGAGCTTACACCTACCAGAACTCCCCTTCGCCAAAGACTCACTCGCACCCCATATGTCGGCTGACACCTTCGACTATCACCACGGCAAACACCACAACGCCTATGTTGTGAAGGGTAACGAACTCCTCGCCGACGCCGGTATCGAAGGCACAGATTTAGAGCAACTCGTTCACGACACAGCGAAGATCGGGGGCGCACTGTTCAACAACGTGGGCCAACATTACAACCACAGCTTTTTCTGGAATAGCCTAAGCCCTAACGGCGGTGGCGCACCGACCGGCGACATCGCCGCGCGCATCGACGCCGATTTCGGCAGCTTAGACGAGTTCAAAGCTCAGTTTGTCGCGGGCGGCGTAAGCCAATTCGGCAGCGGGTGGGTGTGGCTAGTTGAGCGCGATGGCAAGCTAGCGATTGAAAAGTCAGCGAATGCCGAAACGCCGCTGACCTCCGGTGCTAAACCCCTGGTCGTTTGCGATGTTTGGGAACATGCCTATTACCTAGACTTCCAAAATCGTCGTCCAGACTTTTTGGCGTCGTACATCGACAACCTCGTCAACTGGGATTTTGCCAACGCGAATCTAGCGGCGTAGTCAGCAAGCGCTGAGAGAGATAATCAAAAACTACCGCTCATAAAAAAAGCAGACAATGTCATTGTCTGCTTTTTTTTGTGACGTTGCTTTTACGCTGTCGTCACACGAAAAGGGGCGAGCTTTACATCATGCCGCCCATACCACCCATTCCGCCCATGCCGCCCATATCAGGCATAGCCGGCGCAGCACCCTTGTCTTCAGGTGCATCGGTAACCATCGCTTCGGTGGTGATCATTAGACCAGCAACCGAACCGGCAGCTTGAATTGCTGTGCGTGTGACCTTTGCGGGGTCGAGAATACCCATCTCAATCATGTCGCCGTATTCACCTGTCGCCGCGTTGAAGCCGAAATTGCCCTTGCCTGCTGCAACTTTGTCCAAAACTACCGAGCCTTCACCACCTGCATTGCTGACGATCTGACGCAGTGGCGCAGTAACCGCTTTGAGCAATAAACCAATACCGACGTTCTGGTCTTCGTTGTCGCCCTTGAGGCCTGTTACCGCTTGCAGTGCACGCACAAGTGCGACGCCGCCGCCAGGAACAACACCCTCTTCGACCGCTGCGCGAGTCGAATGCAATGCGTCTTCGACGCGTGCCTTCTTCTCTTTCATTTCGATTTCGGTACCCGCACCCACTTTGATTACGGCAACGCCGCCGGCAAGTTTCGCGACGCGCTCTTGCAGTTTCTCACGATCGTAGTCAGATGAAGTCTCTTCGATCTGGGCACGAATCTGGCTTACGCGGCCTTCGATTGCTTTCGCGTCGCCCGAGCCATCGATGATAGTCGTGTTTTCTTTCGTGATCTGCACACGCTTAGCGCTGCCCAAATCGTCTACTGTCGCGCCTTCGAGGTTGAGGCCAACTTCTTCAGAGATAACAGTACCGCCGGTTAGCACAGCGATGTCTTCGAGCATTGCCTTACGACGGTCTCCGAAGCCAGGCGCTTTAACCGCAGCGACTTTCACGATGCCGCGCATGTTGTTTACAACCAGTGTCGCGAGCGCTTCGCCTTCGACGTCTTCTGCGATAACCAACAGAGGACGACCAGACTTAGCCACGCCTTCGAGCAGGCCAAGCATGTCGCGAATGTTCGACACTTTCTTGTCGACCAAAAGGATAAGCGGACTTTCGAGATCGACGCTCATGCTCTCTTGGTTGTTGATGAAGTAAGCAGAGAGATAGCCGCGGTCGAACTGCATGCCTTCTACGATGTCCAGCTCGTTCTCAAGACCTGAACCATCTTCCACTGTGATGACGCCTTCTTTGCCAACCTTGTCCATTGCCTCAGCAATAATGCGGCCGACCTCTTCATCAGAGTTCGCAGAGATAGTGCCTACCTGTGCAATCGCTTTAGAGTCGGTGCAAGGAGTCGAGAGCTTGCCTACCTCTAGCACGAGCGCCGCAACAGCCTTATCGACTCCGCGCTTCAAATCCATTGGATTCATGCCTGCAGCGACAGCCTTTAGGCCTTCGTTGAGAATTGATTGGGCAAGAACGGTGGCAGTCGTTGTGCCGTCGCCAGCGACGTCAGACGTCTGCGAGGCAACTTCTTTAACCATCTGCGCACCCATGTTCTCGAAACGATCAGCGAGTTCAATCTCTTTCGCTACCGAGACGCCATCTTTGGTGACTGTCGGCGCGCCGAAAGACTTGTCGAGGATGACATTGCGGCCCTTAGGACCGAGAGTAACTTTAACCGCGTCTGCGAGAATGTTGACACCCGCGAGGAGTCGTTGGCGCGCGGGATCGCCGAATTTTACTTCTTTAGCCATGTTGAATATTCCTGTCTAGATAGAGGTTGTTCTTGGAAAACTCGAGCGCATAGCTCTTAGCTTTCGATAACGCCGTAGATCTCGCCTTCGCTGAGGATCAATAGTTCCTCATCGCCGATCTTGACCGTGTTGCTGGCGTATTTGCCAAATACCACGGTGTCGCCTACTTTTAAGTCGACCGGCTGCGTGTCGCCGTTCTCTTGACGCTTGCCTGGTCCCACGGCGATTACTTCACCTTGAGCAGGCTTTTCAGAAGCAGAACCGGGCAGCACGATGCCCCCTGCGCTTGTCTTTTCTTCTTCGGTGCGTCTTACAACAACGCGGTCTTGCAATGGGCGGATATTCATCTTTCGTCACTCCTAAATCAAAGGTCTTGATTGCCAGAATTGAAAAGGGCTACGCGGGGCTATGCCGTCGAGAAGCCGATCATCACTTACCAAGTGTCGACGCCCTGTGGCGGCGAGTTAGTAGATGAGTGCAAGATGGGGATTGGTGGCAGGAATTCAATGCCTAGAGGGCAAATTCTTTGCTAACTCAGCACTAATCAAATGGCCTGTTTAAAGGCGATCGCAGTTAGCACGATGGTGACTCGAAAATTCTTGGTAGAATTTTTCGAGATAGATTATTTAATTTACTGAATTTGATCAATTTTTTTATTTATTTTCTTCGCTCGAGGAATGTGATGAGCGGGCTTTTTCATCCGCCTCACTCACCCCTTTATCCAGTGTTGCACTATCGCCCTCTCTTACAATCTCGCCCTCGATGATTTCACCCTCGGCACTCCCAGTGGCGCTGGTATCAAAACCTTGGTGCTCGCCGCTGACACCACTCTGCGATCTGCGGTTAAACCCAGCGCTAAAGCCACCGCTTGAGCCACCAACAGACCCACCAGAAAAACCGGCCCCCAGCCCGCCCCCCGCGCGCACTAGACCGCTGCGAAGCTGTCTCGCCGCGATGAGTCTTCGCAGCGGCCCTGCCAGAAACACAAACCCTAGCGTGTCTGTTATAAATCCTGGGGTTAGCAACAATGCCCCTGCGGCGGCTAAAAGCATACCTTCGATAATCTCCTGTGCAGGCAGCTCTCCCGAGCTGAGTCGTGCATTCGCCCTCGTTAGGGTCGCAATGCCCTGTTGCTTGAGGACCTGTACGCCGATCACAGCCGTTGCCACCACTAAACCAAGCGTAAACAGCCCCCCAATCTGATCGCTCACCTCGAACAACAACAACATCTCGACAAGCGGCACAGCGATGAAAAATAAAAACAGGAAACGCACGAAATAAACTCCTTGGCTGGACAGGCTGATCATTCTACGCGATCTTGTCGCGCATGCACCCTATCGAACCTTTCAACCCTCAAGAACGAATTTGGCAGATTGTCTACCAGATTCCGGCAGGCCGCGTCGCAAGCTATGGACAAATTGCGGCACTCGCCGGTTTGCCTGGCCGTGCGAGACAAGTCGGCAACGTGCTAAAAAATCTGCCGAAGCCAACGACGCTGCCCTGGCATCGCGTCTGTAATTCTCAAGGGCGGCTCTCATTACCCGAAGGCAGCGCAAGCTATCGAGAGCAGAAAGACCGGCTCGAGTCTGAAGGCATTGTCTTTGTTAGAGGACGCATTGCACTCGCGCGTTACGGGTGGGATGCCGTAACCTGACGCGCAGAATAGCCCGGCAGTAGCCGCCCGACCCACACCAAAAGCCCCAAACCTGGGATTACCATCAGCGTTGTCAGAATGAAAAAACTCGCCCAGTCGCCGCCGAGCGCGTCGATAACAAAACCGCTCCCAGCTGCCAGTGTCGTTCTTCCGAAATTCGATACAGACGCCATGAGCGCATACTGTGTACCGGTATAAGTACGACTGGTGAAATACGAGATAAACGAGACAAACGCGACGGTTGCAAAGGCTTGAAAGAAATTATCAACCAAAAGCGCAAGCATAAGCAGATTTGTATTTGGGCCAACCACGGCGATCAGCGCAAACATGAGGTTGGCACCCGCCATGGCGATGCCGGCAACAAAAAGTCCTCGGATGACACCGAAGCGCGTGTTGATCACCGCGCCCAGCAACGAAAACCCAGCGGTGACTAGCCCACCAAAAAATTTCTGATACAGGCTGATTTCGTCGCGCGAGAACCCAACTTCGACATAAAACACCAGCGACATACGCCCGAGCATCGCTTCGCCGAGTCGAAAGACGAGCAGAAGCAACAGCACCGAAAGTGCGAGGCGAAAACCGCAGCGCTGAAAGAACTCGGCGAAAGGCGCTATTAGTGTTGTTTTAATCCAGTCGCTCAAACTTGGCGACTCACTTTGTGCCACCGCGGCTCCTACAGCCTCTTCGCCTTCGTTGGGGGGCCTAGGAGTAAGGAGCACCAGTAGAGCGAGCACTGCAACCATAGCCGCTAAGACGAGATACACGCGATCCCAGCTCATGCCGATTGTTTCGCCGCCTAATGCCACCGCGAGCGCACCACCGATAAAGCCATAACCGGCAAACCAGCCCGTGGTGCTAACCGCTGCCGCATACGGCATTTTTCTATCCATCTCTTCACGGTTAAACAGCATGATGCGGTAGGCATCAACGCTGATATCGAGTGTCGCAGAACAAATAGCGATACCGAGTGCCAGCAGGCTGATCTGCACGAGACTCACGCTAGGATCGCTTAGGCCAAGGCCGAGAACCAGCAGCGACATACCCGCAAGGCAGAGCACAATCCATGACCTGCGCTGGCCAAGGCGTTTACCTAGGAAAGGTAAAGACATGCGATCAACAAAAGGCGCCCACAGCCAATTGACCGCATATACCGTGGCGATCACGCCAAAAAAACCTATCGCCGACCGCGAAAGGCCTGACTGCTGCAGCCAAAGCGTTAGCACCGACCCATGCAGAACCCACGGAAACCCACTACAAAAACCGAATAGCAACACAGCGAGAAATCGCCTGTCGCGAAGCTGGGCTAGGGTCTCGACGAAAGACAATGAATCGCGCTGAGTCGCCTGCAAGATTAGTCTCTGAAATTATTAAACTGCAGGGGTATATCGAGCGGAAGCTCTCGCAGAAAGGCGATGACTTCTTGCAAATCGTCGCGCTTTTTGCCGGTTACGCGTAACTTGTCGCCCTGAATCGCTGTCTGCACTTTCAGTTTTTTATCTTTGATCTGCTTCACGAGTTTGCGAGCAATGTCAGACTCGATACCTTGCTGCACAGTCACCGCAAGCGTTGCGCGCTGCCCGCTAAGCTGAACCTCTCCTTCGCTGAGGCTTTTCACATCGACTCCGCGCTTGACGAGTTTGCCCCGAAGAATCTCGAGCATTTGTTGCAGCTGAAAGTCCACCTCGGCTGTCAGCGTGATTTCGTTTTCCTTCGCTAAGGCGAAGGATGCATCAATTCCTTTAAAATCGAAGCGTGTGCCTACCTCTTTGTTGGATTGTTCCATCGCGTTGCGCACTTCGTGAACGTCAACCTCGGACACGATATCGAATGTTGGCATTGGGTGTCTCCTAAATAGTCGTGGCGGCTGATGCCGCTAGCCAGCAAGTAACCTAGAGCTTGCTGGTGAGGTAATGTTACCATCATCATCTACGCGAAGCCTCCCAATCAAAACTCGGGGGGAACTCGCCTCAAAATGAGCAGATTGTGAGCCAATTCCAACCCTTTCGACTTCTACTAGCTGCCTCTTTACTCGCTTTTACAGCGATATTGGGCTCGCTATTAAGTGGCAGCGTCGATCTGTCATTTAGCGACCTCATGAGCTATGTGCTAGGCGACCTTCCTGATCTGCAGCGTCAGGTGTTCGAGGATATCCGGCTCCCTCGCACCCTGGCCGCGTTCGTCACGGGCGCAGCGCTCGCGCTCGCCGGCGTCCTTATGCAAGTGCTGCTGCGCAACCCTCTCGCCGATCCCTATATTCTCGGCCTCTCGGGTGGCGCAGCCGTCGGTGCGCTGGCAAGTATTATGCTGGGACTTGGCGGCTGGTGGCTCTCGAGCACCGCTTTTGTCGGCGCGCTTATTTCCGTAGGCGTTGTCTTTGGTATTGCCAGCCGCGCGGGCAGTTGGTCGACAACGCATCTCTTGCTTACCGGTGTCGTAGTCTCAGCCGGTTGGGGCGCGCTAATCAATCTGATGCTCTCGACGAGTGCGAGCGCTAGCGTGCAAGGCATGCTGTTTTGGCTTATGGGAGACCTCAGCCAAAGTAGCGTCGGGCCCGCACAAATCGGGGTATTAGTCGTTGGCGCCGCCCTCGCTATGCGCGCGGCGCGCTCACTCAATGTCCTTGTGCGAGGTGACCTCGTCGCGGCCAGTCTTGGGGTCGATATTAAACGCCTGCGTCTCAGCCTTTTCTTTGGCGCCTCGCTGCTCACCGTTATCGCAGTCACTACCGCCGGCAGTGTCGGCTTCGTCGGTCTGGTTGTGCCTCATATGCTGCGATTAATCGGGGCGCGCGACCATCGCGTCCTCATCCCTTTTTCGCTTCTGACAGGCGGCACATTTCTTGTTGTTGCCGACACGCTCGCGCGCACACTCCTCGCGCCTCAGCAACTGCCCGTGGGCGTGATCACCGCGCTTATCGGCGTACCTAGCTTTATCGCCATACTTAGGAGCACTCCGAGCAAATGACCCCGCTTCTTACAGCGAACTCGCTCTCGCTGCGTGCCGGCTCTCGGACGCTGTGCTGCGATCTGAGCTTCAGTATAAACACGGGTGAGCGCTGGGGTTTGCTCGGGAAAAACGGCGCAGGGAAAACGAGTTTGCTGCATACGCTCGCGGGTTTAAGAACACCTGCCGCAGGGGATGTATTACTTGGCGACCAAAACCTATCGACGCTGAGCTCTGCTCACATCGCCCTTCACATAGGGCTGTTGCTCCAAGAGTCAGTCGATGCGCTGCCCTCTACTGTTATAGAAACGGCCTTACTCGGTCGCCACCCGCATGCCCGGGGGCGACTTTTCGACAATTCGGAAGATCTTGGCCTCGCTTACGAATCATTGCGCCAACTAGGCATTGAAAGCCTCGCCTCGCGCGCTGTTACCTCCCTTTCGGGCGGTGAACGGCAACGTTTGGCGCTCGCCATGTTGCTAGCGCAACAACCCCGTCTTTTGCTCTTAGACGAGCCTAGTAATCACTTAGACTTAGGCTTTCAAACACAACTGATCACCCTGCTGCTTTCGCAGGTTGGCGGCAAAAGCGAAGCGACGACCGAGCTCTCGGCGCCGAACCATCACACGCCTAAAGAAGCCGCGGTGATCATGGCCACTCACGATATCAATTTAGCTGCGCGGGTCTGCGACAACATTGTGTTAATGGTAAGTGATGTCGAGACCTTAGTTGGAAGCGCCGAGGAAATACTCACCGAAGAAACCCTCGGCAGGGCGTATGATTGCCCGATAGCGCGGGTCGAGCATAAGGGTAGAACGTTGTTCTACCCTGTCTAGAAACCCTTGCGATTAGACGCCCGAGCCCTAAAGAATCAGATTACGAATATCGCTTAGCACTTTCTCGAGGTAGGTGACGAACAGTCCGCCGTCAACACCATTTACCGCCTTGTGGTCATACGACAGAGTGATCGGAAGCATCTGGCGTGGCACAAATTGCCCCCCGATATACTGAGGCTTTATCTGCGTCTTCGCGACACCTAAGATCGCAACCTCAGGGGCGTTCACTATAGGCGTAAATCCAGTGCCGCCAATAGCGCCCAAGCTTGAGATAGTAAAGCAGGCGCCCTGCATTTCCTCTCGCGACAACTTGCGATCTTTCGCCTTATTCGAAAGCTCTATAACCTCTGCCGCGAGCTCCCAGAGACTTTTCTTGTCTACGTCACGCACAACCGGAACCACAAGACCGGCCTCCGTCGCCACCGCCACGCCAATGTGAATATACTTTTTCTGAATTAAGTGCTCGCCCGAGGAATGCAGCGACACATTAAACTGAGGCAGCTCTGCTAAAGCGCCAGCGCAGGCTTTCAGCAAGAACGGCAAGAAAGTCATCTTGACGCCCTTCCGTTGTGCTTCGCCTTTGAGGCTCGCCCTAAACTCTTCGAGGTCGCTAATATCTATTTCATTAAACTGCGCCACGTGCGGCACTGCGTTCCAGTTGCGCTGCATATTAATTGCGGTGAGCTTGTGCAACTTGCTGCGCGGCACTTCTTCGATCTCGCCAAACTGACTAAAATCGATATCAGGTACTGCAGCAATCCCAACGCCTGTCAGTGCCGTCGCGGGTGTATTAATACGTGTTTTAACAAAACCATGAATGTCTTCTTTGATGATGCGCGACTTTGCCCCGCTCCCACGCACCTGCGTAAGGTCGACGCCGAGTTCGCGCGCGAGCTTGCGCACCGCAGGGCCCGCATAGACTTTGGCTGACTCGGCGCCGGGCACAGGAGCCTGAATGCTCGGCACCGACTGCGGCTCGGGTACGGAGGCAGGCGGCTGTGGTTTACTTGGTTCGGACTCGTTTGAGATCGGCTGGACCGGCGGTGCTAAAGGCGCAGATTCAACCGCAGCGGCTGCTGTTAGGATACGCACGATGCTCGTGCCCGCCTTAACTTTGTCGCCAACGCTGACGAGTATTTCTTGTACTTCACCTGCTCGATCTGCGGGGACATCCATCGCCGCTTTGTCCGATTCGAGCGTCATAAGCGTGTCGTCGACAGTAAGCAGGTCACCTACCGCGACTTGAATCTCAATAATCTCCACTTCGTCTTCGGTTCCAATATCGGGCACGACGATATCGAACGAAACCGGTGCTGTGACGGCCGCCGTGCCGAGCCCAACGTCCGCTGGTTGCTCGGCGACTTGTTCAGCCTTCTCGTTATCCGGAGTCGCAGCGACATCGGGGATTACGGCCGATTCAACGCCTGCCTCGACTTCGAGCGTGAGAATCACACTACCACTGCTTACCTTGTCACCAAGGTTAACCTCGAGGCTTTTAACAATGCCGCTCCTGGGCGCAGGAATCTCCATTGCCGCTTTATCACTCTCTAACACGAGAAGAGAATCTTCCTCGGCTACTGTGTCGCCGACAGCGACAAGAAGCTCGATGACTTCGACATCGCTCGCATCACCCAAATCTGGTACTAGAATTTTTTCTATAGCCACCGCTTCGCTGCTCCCAAAATGATTCGACTCAAATCGCACGCCTCTCGCTAATGCGTGAGCGGATTAGGTTTATTCTGGTCGATGCCTTCTTTCTTCATAAAGGCAGTGATTTGTTTCGCTTCGATCAACCCGCGCGCGCGCAGTTCGGTGAGCGTTGCCAAAACAATAAATTTGGCGTCCACCTCGAAGAAATGACGCAGCTTCTCGCGGCTATCGCTACGACCGAAACCGTCGGTGCCTAGCACCTTGTAAGTGTCTGGAACGAATTCTCTAATCTGGTCCGAGTACGACATCATGTAATCGGTAGTCGCGATAACAGGGCCCTGCTTACTGCCGAGCTGCTCGGTGACAAACGGCTTCTTTATCTTAGCCGCAGGATTAAGCATATTTTCGCGAGAAACCGTCAGCGCTTCTCTGCGCAATTCGTTAAAACTCGTTACGCTCCAAACGTCGACGTGAGCTCCAAATTCTTCGCGCAGCTTAGCTGCCGCCTTTCTTACCTCACGAAGTATAGTTCCGCTGCCTAAGAGACGAACTCTAAGCGCGCTTAACTCTTTTTTAGGCTTTGTCGTTGCATAGTCCGTTGCATCGCCATCTTCTAGCAAATACATGCCACGAATGATGCCTTCTTCAACGCCCTCGGGCATTTCTGGCTGCACGTAATTCTCATTCATGGTGGTGATGTAATAAAACACCGACTCCATTTCGTCGTACATACGGCGGAGTCCATCCTGAATGATGACTGCAAGCTCATAGGCATAGGTAGGGTCGTAAGTGACGCAATTTGGAATAGTGCCTGCCAAAATATGACTATGGCCATCTTGATGCTGCAACCCTTCGCCATTAAGTGTTGTGCGCCCTGCTGTTGCACCAATAAGAAATCCACGCGCCTGCGAATCACCGGCGGCCCAGCAGAGATCTCCCACGCGCTGAAAACCGAACATCGAGTAATAAATGTAAAAAGGAATCAACGGATAGTTGCTAACGCTGTAAGACGTCGCGGCGGCGAGCCATGCCGAAAATGCGCCGGCCTCGCTAATGCCTTCCTCAAGCATCTGCCCCTGTTTATCTTCGCGGTAAAACATGACTTGATTAGAGTCGGCGGGGTCATAGAGTTGGCCGACTGATGAGTAGATTCCCATTTGCCTAAACATGCCTTCCATACCGAAAGTACGCGCCTCATCAGGAACGATCGGTACAACACGCTGACCAATCTCCTTGTCCTTCGCAAGCGTTGAGAGCATGCGTACAAAAGCCATCGTCGTGGAGACTTCGCGCTCACCGCTACTCTTGAGCTGCGAGTCAAAGGCACTCAGTGTTGGAACCGGCAATGGAGTTGTCACACTGCGACGCTGTGGAACAGGTTTGCCGAGAGGCTCGCGCACTTTGCGCATGTATTTAAGCTCGAGGCTATCTTGGGCCGGCCGGTAATAGGGCACTTCCTCGAGCTTATCGTCGGGAATTGGAATACCAAACCGGTCACGGAACTTTTTGAGTGACTCGACGTCCAGTTTCTTAACTGAGTGGGCGTTATTCTGGGCCTCGGCAGTATCGCCAAACGCATAGCCTTTGACGGTTTTCGCCAAAATTACTGTTGGCTTACCGCTCGCGCGCGCGGCCTCAGCGTAAGCTGCATAGACTTTATAAGGATCGTGGCCGCCACGATTGAGCGCCATAATATCGTCGTCCGAAAGATGCTCGACCATCTTGAGCAGCTCAGGGCTTTTACCGAAGAAATTCTCGCGCGTGTACGCGCCACCCCGGGCCACGTAATTCTGATATTCGCCGTCTACTACTTCGTTCATGCGCGCCTGCAGGATTCCGTCTTTATCGGCCTGCAGCAGCGGGTCCCAATGCCTTCCCCACACCACTTTAATCACATCCCAGCCAGCGCCGCGGAATACGCCCTCAAGCTCTTGGATGATCTTGCCATTGCCGCGCACAGGCCCATCTAAACGCTGAAGGTTGCAGTTGATCACGAAGATCAAATTATCGAGCTTCTCGCGCCCTGCCTTGCTGATCGCGCCAAGTGATTCTGGCTCATCGGTTTCCCCGTCGCCAAGAAAAGCCCAAATTTTGCGTCGGCTATTGTCGAGCAGACCGCGACTGGTCTGGTATTTCAGCAGGTGAGCTTGGTAGATCGCCTGGATAGGTCCTAACCCCATCGACACCGTTGGAAACTGCCAATAGTCCGGCATCAACCAAGGGTGTGGGTAGGATGACAGTCCATTGCCATCAACCTCTTGACGGAAATTATCGAGTTGCTTCTCATCGATACGCCCCTCGAGATAAGACCGCGCATAGATACCCGGCGACGAGTGCCCTTGATAGTAGATGAGATCACCTTCATCGTGTTCATTGGGACCCCGGAAGAAATAGTTGAAACCAACGTCATAGAGCGTCGCCGCCGATGAGAACGTTGAGATATGCCCACCGATACTCGCATTGCGCATGTTTGCGCGCATAACCATGGCCATCGCGTTCCATCGCACAATGCCGCGAATCTCTCGCTCCATAAACATATCGCCTGGCATACGATCTTCGGTCGTTGGACTGATGGAATTACGATAGTCGGTGTAAACCGCCGTGGAATCTTCGCGAGGATCAACGATCGAAGCGCGGGCAGACAGTGTGTTCAGCAGGTAATGTGCTCGGTCTGAACCCTCTTCATCGATCACTGAATTCAGCGCGTCTAGCCATTCTTTGGTTTCTTCGGGGTTTATATCTTGATGTTCGCTCATCGATCTCATCCTTACCCTGTCAATATTAGTAAAGCTAAAGCTTTATAAAATAGGTGTAACTAAATTACAAGATACCAAGATTTTAGTCTTGATCAACTAACGATTCCAGTTTCATTACGAAATTATGTAGTAAAACTACATAAAAATAGAAAAGACAGAGTATGAATGCTGCTACCAGGTATTTCGCCGACAACCCTCTTCCAGTTAGAATCCGACCAATGTGAGAACAGCAACGACCACAAGCCACACTATTTGACTGCGCTCTAGCAGGCCGCTGAGCGCTTCGATCTCGGCGCCCATAGCCGCCTCGTCACAGTCCGCGTTCTGGACTTCATCTGCGGCCGGCTCAGAGAGAGCACAACGAGCCCAGTCTGCGATTAATTGGGCGTTATCGCTTGTCGTATTAAACTCCCACAGATGGCGGCGAAGACGAGAAACACAGCTATTGAAGTCTCCAACAAGAGAGAAGGTAATTGCCAGCAATCGGAGTGGCACCCACTCGATGATAGCGATAATCTTTTCGAGAGGCATCGCCAGTCGCCGATCTTCGCCCCTGCAGAGTTCGGATCTGAGCTGATAGCTGACATAGCCGAACATGACGCCTTCGGGCCCTGCTAGCATATAGAGCGTGTACATCATAAACATACGCTCAAAGCTTCTGTAGGCGAGCAAGCGCTTAAATCGACCAACGAGCGCCGAGCCGTCTACTGCATTCGGGGGTACTTCGAGGCTAAGCTCCGCCTGTAAATAGTCAACACATCCCTGCCTATTGCCTGCGCTCCAAGACTTTAAGAAGTCTCTTGCGAGCCTGCCAGGCTGAGTTCTGTCCATGGCAAAGAGGAGAACAAACAGATGCAGGAGCATCGTCGCTACACCGTAGAACGCCCCTTCAGCCAGCGCCTCAAGAACCATCACCGCGCCAAGCAAAACGCCGTAAATTGCACCTAAGGCTACCGAAAGCCTAAATTTTTCATCTATTTTGAGCTTGCCAACCGATTTGCGCAGCGCTAGCTGATAGCGCCCAAACCAAGAGTCGTCAAAACGATCGACCTCTTTAAGCCAGGTTGCCGTTAAAATAAGACCCAATAAAATAACTAAAAATTTCACGCATCATCCTCGCTCGAATACCCACGATTTCTCACCTAGACCCTGCATCCTAATGCTTACGACGACACTCGGAGTCTCGCGATCTCGCTGTTGAGCTTTTGCCAATCAAAGCCCACACCCGGATCGGTCTTTCGCCCAGGCGCTATATCACTATGACCGACAATGCGATCAGTCGTTACATCGGGGTAATAAAATTCTAACGCAACAAGAATCGCAGCAAGGGAAGCATACTGCGCTTCTTCGTAAACATCGCAATCGGTTCCTTCTAGCTCGATGCCGATCGAGAAATCGTTGCACTCTTCTCGCCCTCTGTGCTCAGAGCGGCCAGCATGCCATGCGCGGCGGTCAAAGTTGACGAATTGAACAACCTTGCCTGAACGCTCTATCAGCACGTGCGCGGAGACTTTAAGCCCAGCGATCTCCTCGAAATAAGGATGCTCACTGCTCTCTAACTGATTGCAAAAGAATCGTTGGATCGCCCCACTGCCGTATTCCCCCGGCGGCAAACTAATGCTGTGCACCACAACAAGGTCAATAGAGACGCCAGCGGGACGCTCGCCAAAATTAGGCGAGGCCACCTGCTCTGCCGGGACAAGTTCGCCCTTGGTAATACTGTATTTCATATCAAGTTAATCGTTCTCTGCACACTCACGATCTCTAGCATACGCCAGCACAGCGCGCCCCGCATACCCTCTATTCCTATTCTATCGACCTTGCGCCATACTTCTGCTATCACCCTTTCGATGTCTAAAACTTCCGCTGTTACGCAGGGCCCGCAATGCAAACACTCCACACCCCCCTTCATCGACCCGCAGGGGAAGACGTCACTAAAATCGTCACGATGACCTTAGAGGAAGATATCGGCAGCGGCGACATTACCGCCTCTTTAATTCCCGCCGGTCGCGCAGCCACCGCTAAAATCCTTGGGCGCGAAGCAGGCATTCTTTGTGGAACGTCCTTTGCAGACGAAGTTTTTGCGCAAGTCGCTCTAAACTCAGGCAATGTTACAATCGATTGGCATGTCCAGGATGGCGAACCAGTCAACGCGGGCACGGTGATTGCTACCCTCTCGGGGTCTGCGCGCAGCATCCTTACAGGTGAGCGCAGCGCGCTCAATTTGTTGCAAACACTCTCTGCCACCGCTTCGACGAGCCATCGCTATGCGACATTGGTGCAACACACAAAGGTGAAAATTCTTGATACGCGGAAAACCTTACCCGCACTGCGCGTGGCACAGAAATACGCAGTGCGTGTTGGTGGCTGTGACAATCACAGGATCGGGCTTTTCGACGCCTTTCTAATCAAAGAGAATCACATTGCGGCGTGCGGCGGCATCGCAGCATCAGTGCAGCGCGCCAGAACACTCAACAGTGCTTTGCCAGTCGAGGTCGAAGTGCAATCGATGAGCGAGCTAGACGAAGCCATCGCCGCTCGTGCGGATATTGTCATGCTCGACAATTTCGATTTAAACCAAACTCGGTTGGCTGTCGCGCATGCCGCAGGGCGAGTCAAACTCGAGGCGTCTGGCAGTATCGACGACGAACGCTTGGTAGCAATAGCAGAGACCGGTGTAGATTATATTTCAATCGGCGCACTCACCAAACATTGCCGGGCGCTTGATCTGTCGTTACTGTTCGACTAAGCGCAGCTAGCCAACTGTCAACTGTCATATAAGAGACGCTTGCGAAAAACCAATTCACCCCTAAATAAAGGCTTGAGGGAGCGTACGATGGAACACTTAATAAGAAGCTTAATGAAAAGCTTGGCAACAAACCCTCCAAAAGAGCAAGGCGCAATGCCAACCCGCACTCTTCTGCGGCTAACCTTGCGCGCTTTACTGACCCCAATCACACTACTCTGCACTGCCACACTCTGGGCACATGCGGGCGGGCTCGATCAGAACGGCGGGCACTATCAGTTTAATTCCTATCATTGCCACCTTGGCGGCTGTGAGATGCCGGACACATTTAATCGGGTCGGTCGCGACAGCCTTCTTATCGATAGACGCGATAGGGAAAAATTCTTTAACGAGGAGGACTGGAATTTCGAGCAAGATTTCGACAATGACTGTCAGTCGACACGTCAAGAAATGCTTGTGCTGACGAGCAGAATCGAGGCACGCTACACCAATCCAAGAAATTGCATAGTCAGAACAGGTGAATGGCTTGACGAATACACGGGCGAGATTTTCACAGTCGCAACCCAAATCGATATCGACCACGTCATTCCTAGACTCTATGCTCACACGCACGGGGGCGATCGATGGCCACAGAGTAAGAAAATCCAATTCTCCAACGACCCAATCAATCTCGTACTCGTAAAAAAGCGCGAAATAAGAAGAAAATCGAATAGAGGCCCTAGCCGTTACCTGCCGCGCAAAGAATTCCAGTGTGAGTACGCAAACCTTTGGAAGGGTTTAGCCGAGAAATACGACCTTGATTTAGACCAGAGAGACGCCAATACACTGAAAAAGATAGAGGAGGATTGCGGTACGGATTGATTGATACCGGAAGACCAGAGGCCCGCCTAGCCGGATAGCATCGACGAGCCAAGGTTTGTTTGAGAGTTGAAAAATTAGTTACGGGGCAACGATGCTGATATCAGACATGTTGCCGTCTGGATCTAGCGCTGTCTCTCCCGCTGGGAAGCCATTCTCAGACAAAATATAGGCCACGACGTCGGTGTATTCCTCGAGCATCAATGAACCCGGATTATCGGCAGGCATCGTTCCTAGGATTGTTTCCCACATCCAAAGCACAGGCTGTCCATCCCAAGACTTGAGTGCATCCCGATAGAAACGCATGTCGTGACAGGTCTTGCAGCTTGTATCGTATGTTGCTTTGCCCGCATCAACTTGCGCTTGGGTAAAGACACCGTCCTTTATTGTGCGAGCCTCTGCGAGAACCGCCTGCGAGGATATCAAACCTGCGACCAGCAATGCCGCGGAGAAAGCCCGCGTGGCGGCTACGTGAATCGACAGACTCATCGAACTACTTCTCGAACTACTCGTCGCTTTTCTCATTTTACTACCCATTCTAATCACCGCTATCTATAGCCTCGGGTCTTGCTGCTTCGAGACTCCCATTTGATCGCGCACCGCGCGCAATAAAGCTCCGGAAACATAAACTACCTGCTTAAATCATTCAAGCGTGCGTTATGTTGGTTTTCACGAATCTAATACGCGCTTTTCGAGAATTCAGCTTAGGTTGCGTCATATTAATGCGAGCTGAACCGAGTTTTGGCGGTTACAGACACACCACGAGACGCGGAGAGAGGCAGAGAGAGGCAGAAAGATACAAAGAGACACAGAGAGATACCTAGCTGGCTACGATCTCAGCGCTCAATTTCATCTCATTTAAAAAATAGCTGTCAGGAAACCTTCCGTATTCGGTTCTATATATGGCAAGGGCTGCACCTCTAAAGAGCGCGGCCTTAACTACCGTGAGCAGTCCTGTTTACTCACTGCCTACGAGAAGAATACTCAGCCTAATTTGAGAATACGACGGAGAAACACTATGAATACGCTCACCCTTTACTCGCCTACCCGCTACCGCTTGATACGTCGTTCGCAGTCCCGCGATAGTGGCTTTACTCTTATCGAAATAATGGTGGTCATCGTCATTATCGGCATTCTCGCCCTAATTGCAGTGCCTCAATACAACGTTTTCGCACAGCGCGCCGAATTCACGGAGCTCGTGTCTGCTGCCGCTCCGCTACGAACGTCTGTCGAAATTGCAATTCAGACGCGCGGGCCCGCTGATCTCGACGCATTGGACGGAGGCGCGGTTGCTGCGATGGGCATTCCTGCTACGGTTGTCGCAGCAGCCAGTGTGCACGGTAGCCTAGTGGCAAACGGTGTGATCACTATGACCTGGCAAGCGGATGGCTCTCCCCTGGCAGGAATTACCTACACCCTAACCCCGAATGGCATCGTGCCTCCGGTGGCATGGGTCGTGGGCGGCACCTGCGTCGCGGCTAATTTCTGCTAAGAACTCGTGCCTGCGCACCCCACCAAAACTCGCGGAGTGCGCCGGCATGGACTATACCTTTATAAGTAAAAATCCCGATAAGACCTAAAAATGCAAAGGCAGCCGACTTCGATAACATTTTCTTGGCATGGATACGATAGGTTTGGAAACCGTCGGAAAGGTGAAATCCAAGCCCTAGATAAACAGCTAGCGCTGCATAAACTAGCGAAAATGGGCATTCAACGTAGTCGCGTTAAGCGCCCAAGCTCGCCCCTGTCTTTCTCGCTAAGCAACAAGATAAAAACTGCCCATGTTGCTCTTTTCACCCGTCAGTTAGCCACGATGATGAAAGCCGGAATTCCGTTAGTGCAATCGTTCGATATTGTCATTCAAGGTTTAGACCATCCACGAATGAGTTTACTGACAACAGCCATCAGGGCCGAGATCGCAGCCGGCAATAGCTTCGCAGAAAGTCTTCGCCGTTACCCGCGAGTATTCGATGCGCTTTATTGCAATTTAATTGAAGTCGGGGAGAGTTCAGGCGCACTGGAAATAATGCTCGACCGACTCGCCACGTTTAAAGAAAAAACAGAGGCGCTTAAATCGAAGATCAGAAAGGCAATGAATTACCCTATAGCCATAATCCTCGTGGCCTTAGCGACCACCGGAATTATGCTCATCAAAATTGTGCCCGCACTTGCCGAAACCTTTTCGAGCTTTGGTGCAGAGCTACCTGCATTTACGCTGTTGGTTGTTTCACTGTCGGACTGGGTTATTGCCTATTGGTGGCAAGTGCTGCCCGCTGCCGCCCTCACCTTCGTCCTATTTAAAGAGGCCTTGTTGCGCTCAAAAAGGCTGCGCCGACTCGCCGACCGTGCGCTCCTTCGTCTGCCCATCTTTGGCAATATCGTGCGCACTTCTTGCTATGCGCGATTCAGTCGGACTCTCTCTACCACCTATGCCGCAGGAGTCCCCCTAGTGGATGCACTCGCGTCTGTCGCTGGCGCAACCGGCAACAGTGTCTACGAAGAGGCGACCAAGCAAATTCGCTCCGATGTCGCTAGCGGTCAGCCACTGCACTCCGCCATCAGCGACACAGCGCTTTTCCCTAACATGATCAGTCAGATGGCCAGCATTGGCGAAGAATCTGGCTCGCTCGATGCGATGCTTGAACGCAGCGCGAGCCATTTCGAGGCCGAAGTAGATGACGCAGTCGATAGCCTGACTTCTCTCCTAGAACCTGCCATCATAGTTGTTATCGGAATTCTTGTCGGAGGCTTGGTTATTGCCATGTACCTGCCCATTTTCCAATTAGGATCAGTGATCTAATCATACTTTCGGAGTCGCTCGACAAACCATGACACTCGCCTCAGCCCTAGTCAGCAACCCTACTCTTTTTCTCGGCTTCGTTGCGCTTCTCGGACTTCTCGTCGGCAGCTTTATCAACGTTATCGTCTACCGTCTGCCAATTATGCTTGAGCGCGCCTGGCAGAGTAGCGAGTTGCCTACTGAAGCCTTCAACCTCGCCGTTCCGCGTTCGCACTGCCCTTCTTGCGCGCAGCAACTTAGCGCGAGTGAAAATGTACCCGTTGTCAGTTTCCTGTTTCTTCGCGGACGTTGCCGGCACTGCAAATCCAGAATATCAGCCCGCTATCCTCTCGTTGAAATAGCCGCCTCCGTTGCTTCTATACTCGTCGCCATGACCTTCGGCTTTACAGCGAGCACACTCGCTTTCCTCGCTTTCGCATGGTTTCTGCTCGCACTCAGCCTGATCGATTTAGACCATCATCTATTACCCGATGATTTGACGCTTCCGCTCCTCTGGCTTGGCCTATTAGTCTCAGCGTTTAACCTTGGATTACCCGGCGTCTCGCTTTTTGATGCGGTAATAGGCGCAGCCGCCGGCTATATGACGCTCTGGAGCCTGTTCTGGGCGTTTTTATTGGTTACTGGCAAAGAAGGTCTAGGTTACGGGGATTTCAAGCTGCTTGCGGCTCTCGGCGCATGGTTAGGCTGGCAGGCTATCCTTCCCGTTCTCTTGCTAGCATCATTGGCGGGAGCAGTAATAGGGCTTATCCTCATCGTCTTTGGTGGACGCGAGCGCAGTGCACCTCTGCCGTTTGGACCCTTTTTAGCCGCCGCTGGTTTTGTCATGCTAATCTGGGGACCGCAAGCTCTCGCTCTGTATGGGACGCTCTTTGCGCCGCATTAGACCGGTACATTGAAGCAATTTCGGCTAAAAAAAAGGTACAGGGCTCACGAAAACAACGGATAAAGCGGGACCCAAAAACGAGACTATGAGCATAATGATTGTTGGACTAACCGGTGGAATCGGCAGCGGCAAAAGCGCAGCAGCAGAACTTTTTGCCGCACAAGGGATAGAGTTAGTCGATACCGATTTGCTTGCCCGGGAAGTCGTCGAGGCAGGCTCACCCGCCCTGCTCGCCATTGCCGAGCACTTTGGTGATGATCTGTTAGATTCAGCGGGCAACTTAGATCGTGCTCGTCTACGCGCGCTCGTTTTCGCTGATCCAGAGAAGAAAGTATGGCTTGAAGCCCTGCTCCATCCCTTAATCAGGGCGCTGATGATGAGCCGTCTCGCTGCCTGCACAGGCCCTTACTGTTTGTTAGTCTCTCCTTTATTACTTGAGACCGACCAAGCCGAGGCTGTCGACAGAGTTCTAGTGATCGATGTCAGCAAGGAGACTCAGCTAGCTCGAACGCTGCAGCGCGATGGAAGCAGCCTCGAAACTATCGAGGCAATAATCGAGGCTCAGATCGCTCGCCCCGACAGGCTCGCCCGTGCAGATGATATGATCAGTAACGAGTCAGATCTTGCATCGCTCGCTGACGCTGTTCTCGCACAGCACAAACAGTATTGCGTCATGAGCAAAGCGGCGCAGATGTCGAAACCTAACGAGTAGAAGAATGAAGACAGTCAATTGCCCTACCTGCCAGTCAGTCGTTGAGTGGGCAGAGAAAAACGAATCACGCCCATTTTGCAGCGAACGCTGCCGGTTGATAGATTTCGGCGACTGGGCAAACGAACGCCATGCGATTGCTGGCGAGCCTGATTATTCCGATGAATTCGATGAGGCTCTGCTCTCTACAGACCCTACTCAGTATCAGTAAGGTCTCTGGCACTCGCTAGTCCCACCCTCTCTCCTTCTTGTCCATCGAGCAATTCTTCACTGCGTAGCGCGCTGATAATCTGCCTATTCGCCGCAGGAAATTCGTCTGGGTTAAGGTCAGTCACCGCGCGCCATTCTAATGGCTGCGATTCGCGCGAGGTAGGCTCGCCTGTAAAGCGAGTTACCCTCCAGACATCGAGCAATACGCGGCGATCGACATACCTGTAATCGAGCAGCTTAAACGGTACAGCTGCTTCGACTTTGATCCCAAGCTCTTCGTAAAGCTCGCGACATAACGCCTCGCGCACGGTTTCGCCTTTCTCAACTTTGCCGCCGGGAAACTCCCACAGCCCGCCTTGGTGCTGCCGCTCGCTACGCAGCGCGACTAGCACGCGGCCAGCCGAGTCTTGAATAACCCCAACGGCAACAAGCAATGACGTTTCCGGCACGGCCACTAACTGCGATAATCGGCGTTTATGCGGACATAGTCGTATGACAGGTCTGCGGTGAATATTTTCTCAGAGAAGTCACCCCGTGCGAGGCTTATCGAAATAGTGATCTCGTTTCTGTCCATCTCTGCCTGACCAGCCTCTTCGGTGTAGTGCGCGTCACGGCATCCATTCTCGACAATGCGAGTATTCCCTAACCACACCTCGACAGCATTAATATCAAGGCTATCCAATCCCGCCCGTCCGATCGCTGCCAATATGCGCCCCCAATTGGGATCTGAGGCGAATAAGGCGGTTTTAACCAACGGAGATTCGGCGACGGCATAGCCAACTTGCAAACATTCGCTGCTATCGCGGCCACCAGTAACTGCAACCGTGACAAATTTAGTCGCGCCTTCCGCATCTTTGATTAATGCAACAGCCAATTCGCGGAAAACGTCAGCCAACGCTTCCTCGAAAACAGCGTGGCATTGCCCCGACTCCGCTTCAACCGGCGCAGCCGAATAGCCTGTCGCAGAGAGCAGGCAACAGTCGTTGGTAGAGGTATCACCATCGACTGTTATTCGATTAAAACTGCGCGCAACCTGTTCACGCAAAAGGCGATCAAGTGTTGATTGCGTTAACCTCGCATCCGTAAAAATATAGGAGAGCATTGTCGCCATATTGGGCTTAATCATGCCCGATCCCTTCGCAATACCGGAGATCGTTACCTGATGCCCTTCGACCATGACTTGACGAGAAACCATTTTGGGCCGCGTATCCGTCGTCATGATACCTCGCGCCGCCGCTGCAATTTGATCTACCGCCAGCGCTTTGTGAGCGGCAGGCAGCGCGCTGACAATTTTGTCGACCGGCAGCAGTTCACCTATAACTCCGGTTGAAAACGGCAATACTTGCTCAGCATTAACACCGCATTCGCGCGCAACGGCTTCACAGCAAGCGATCGCATCGCGTTCGCCCTGAACTCCTGTACCCGCATTCGCGTTGCCAGTATTAATTAACAAATAACGCGGTGACATAGCAGCAATATGCCTACGTGCGACCGTAACCGGCGCAGCACAGAAAGCATTAAGCGTGAATACACCCGCTGTTTTTGTCTTTTCAGCTAGCTCAAACAAAACTAGATCAAGGCGATTCGCATAGCGGATACCGCTTTCAATCGCCGCCGAACGAACGCCTTCGACGCTCACGTTTTCCATCTTACATCCTACCTATTGGTTGTTTGAGTCTATCAAGCTCCAGCGGCATCACCGCCTAAGCAATTTTTCCGTGGCAGGCTTTGTATTTTCTACCAGAACCACACGGGCATAATTCGTTGCGACCTACTTTCGGAAGCTCGCGCACGAATGGAGCAGGATCAACTCGGTTCGATCCCACAGGCACGGTTGCGCGCTGAGCCGCATCCGAGGGCGCACGGGGTTCGGAAAGCGCCGAAGACTGCTGATGCTGGAGACTTAGCTTCTGTGCTGCAAGCTCCGCCGCACGCTGTTTCTCTATTGCATCGGCCTCGTCGTCCTGCCGAATACGAACATGACTTAATACCTTGGTCACTTCTTGCTGTAGGTTAGTCATCAAGTCTTGGAACAACGCAAAGGCCTCTCGCTTATACTCCTGCCTAGGATTCTTACCGCCGTAGCTGCGAAGGAAAATACCCTGTCTTAGGTGGTCCATCGTAGCGAGATGCTCTTTCCAGAGACCGTCAAGAATTTGCAGTGTAATCTGCTTCTCAAACGCCCGCATCTTGTCCCCGACAGCCGCACTTTTCTCCTCGTAGGCCTGATTTAGATTCTCGAGCACCCTCTCTTTAATCTGCTCTTCATAGAGTTTCTCGTCCGCATCGAGCCAGGCTTGCACTGGCTGCTCACTCGCAAATTCGACCTGCAGTGCCTGCTCAAGACCCTCGATATCCCATTGCTCGGGTACGCTCTGGGGCGGGATGAAGGTATCGACAAGCTGCTCCACCACCTCTTTGCGCATATCGACGAGAAGGTCTGAAATATCATCGCTCGCCATCAATTCATTGCGCTGACGGTAGACAATTGTGCGCTGATCGTTTGCCACGTTGTCATACTCTAAAAGCTGTTTTCGAATGTCGAAATTGCGCCCTTCTACTTTTCGCTGCGCCTTTTCTATTGCGCGCGTCACCATGCCATGCTCGATTGCCTCGCCGCGCTCCATGCCCAGTTTCTGCATAAAGTTTTTAACCGCGTCTGTCGCAAAAATTCTCAGCAGATTGTCTTCCATCGACAAGTAAAAGCGCGAATATCCCGGATCGCCCTGACGCCCTGCACGGCCACGCAGCTGATTGTCGATGCGTCGGGACTCATGACGCTCCGTGCCAATAATATGCAAGCCGCCGGCGGCGAGTACTTGATCGTGTCTCTCCTGCCATGCTGCCTTCACTTCCTCAATTTTTTCGGGGGTGGGATCTTTAAGATCCTCTACTTCGACCTCCCAATTTCCACCGAGCACAATGTCCGTTCCTCGCCCAGCCATGTTGGTTGCAATAGTGACAATACCTGGACGACCCGCCTGCGCAATAATCTGCGCCTCGCGTTCGTGAAACTTCGCGTTCAAAACCTCGTGAGTGATTTTACTTTTAGTGAGAAATTTCGAGATAGCTTCGGACGTTTCGATTGATGCAGTGCCTACAAGCACCGGCGCTCCTGCAGCGCTGATCTCTGTGATATCGGCAACTATTGCCTCAAGTTTCTCCTCCATACTCAGGAAGATAAGATCGTTAGCATCATCCCTCACCATCGGGTTATTAGTTGGGATGACCACCACGTCTAGTCCATAGATCTGGCTAAACTCGAACGCTTCGGTGTCGGCGGTTCCAGTCATACCAGAGAGTTTGTTGTAAAGGCGGAAATAATTTTGGAACGTGGTCGATGCAAGCGTCTGGCTCTCGCTCTGAATCTCTACCCCTTCCTTAGCTTCCAACGCTTGATGAAGTCCCTCGGATAGTCTGCGGCCTTCCATCGTCCGTCCCGTATGCTCATCAATCAGAACAATACGCTTCTCTTTGACAATATATTCAACGTCGCGGTTGAAAAGGTAATGTGCCTTTAACGCTGAATGTACGTGATGCAGTAGCGACAGATTCGTTGCGGAATAGAGTGAGTCACCGTCGGCCAAAAGCTTCTGTTCGATCAGTAAACCTTCGACGAACTCGTGCCCAGATTCTGTGAGCTCTACCTGACGGCTCTTCTCATCAACGCTGAAATGGCCCTCCTCCTCGGCCACATAGCTTTTGTCCATCTGCTCCATCTTCGTCTTTTCGATCTTTTCGCCACGCTCAAGCTTTGGCACAAGTGAATTGATCGCGATATAGAGTTGTGAACTGTTCTCGGCAGCACCGGAGATGATAAGCGGCGTACGAGCCTCGTCTATCAGAATAGAATCGACTTCATCGACCACCGCGAAATTGAGTTCGCGTTGCATCTTATCGGCTACCCTAAATGCCATATTGTCGCGCAGATAATCAAACCCAAATTCGTTATTAGTGCCATAGGTAATTGAGCTCTCGTAGGCGGCTTTCTTTTCCGCTGGATTCTGCCCAGACTTAATAACCCCCACCGTTAAACCAAGAAACTCATAAAGCGGACGCATCCAGTTAGCATCGCGTTCGGCGAGATACTCATTCACGGTGACAATGTGCACGCCCTTGCCGGAGAGCGCATTTAGATAGGCCGGCAGCGTGGCCATCAATGTCTTGCCCTCGCCCGTGCGCATCTCAGAAATGCTGCCCTCGTTAAGCACCATGCCGCCGATCAACTGAACGTCGAAATGGCGCATGCCTAACACCCTGATGCTCGCCTCACGCGCAACCGCAAACGCTTCAGACAGGAGTGCATCGACGCTTTCGCCTCCGGCGATTCTCTCCTGAAACTCGACAGTTTTAGCCTTTAACTGGTCGTCGCTGAGGCCTTTTAAGCCCTCCTCTAACACGCTGATCTGAGTGACACTGCGTTTTAGTTTTTTGAGCTTGCGCGAATTGCTGCTGCCGAAAATCTTGCTGAATAGTTTCATAGTGTCTTCGATTTATAAGTAAATTCTAGAAAATGTAGTGTTCGACCGAAATCTCTTTCCGGACGAGTAGAAGCGCTCTCTCGGCCTTTGTGTTGAGGGCGAGCAGAGTCAGCTACCGAATTGGGCGTAGGAGTTAGCGGATGGTGCGGCGGATATAAGAGGCAGGATCGACGACGCGGCCGTTTTTATAGACCTCGAAATGAACATGGGGTCCAGTAGAACGGCCTGTGGAGCCTACTAAGGCGAGTTTATCATCACGGGATACGACATCTCCCACCTCGACAAACAATTCTTGCGAATGGGCATAGCGCGTCGTAAAGCCATTGCCGTGGTTGACCTCAACCATCAGACCATAACCAGACCGTGGTCCGGCCCAGGTTACAACGCCACCTGCGACGCTACTAATCTGTGCACCCGCCTTGCCAGTGGTCAGATCTATGCCGCTGTGGAAACTGCTCTTGCCGGTGATAGGGTCTGGGCGTCTGCCGAATGGGGATGCTATCCACGCATTCTCTATCGGGCGCCCGGCGACAAAGCCGTCTTCGATAGCACGCTGATCGATTAACAGACCTTCGATATTACCAAGCTGCTGCTGCCGCTCGTTTATAAGCTCTTCAAGCTCACTAATCGACGCCAACAAATTAGAACCTGCAAACTCATCTGGCGTGCCGCTTGCGATACCAATTTCAAGCCCACCGACGAGGTACGAGGACGTCGCCACCGCATCGAAGCTATCAATATTGGCTAAGCCCGCCACCCTTTCACCCAGCGCATCGAGGCGTGAGAGGCGAGCCTGAAGCTTAGCCAGTTTAAGAGTGAGTGCGTCTAGTTCTTGTTCTGAGGCAGAGCGGAGTTGTTCTAATTGAAGCGCCTGAAGCGCCAGCTCTTTCTGCCAGTTCTCGGCTGATTGCTGGTTAAAGACTAAAGAGTCGTCGTTTTGACCGGCGGCGAGCTGATAGCCGAAATAACCAAGACCAACGGGGGTGCCGAGCAGGCAAAGCGACAGGAGCGCGCGCAGCCATCCTTTGAGCTCGAGGCTACGACTTTGACCGTGGCGCTGATCGATTAAAAGGAGTTTCATTTAATTAGCTATAAATTATTCGGCTACAAGGGCAACGGGCTATAAGCAACTACGCGTCAAGAGAATAGGCATCAGAGACGCCTTAAGCCGCGCATGAAAAAGAACAGCGAGAGTAATTGACGCAGCAAGAGGATGCAAGCGTTGAAGCTCTCAACGCGTTCGGACCCTCACCGCCAAAAAGGCGAGATTTAGAACAAAAACCAAGCCCTTACCCGCCTGTAACAGGGTTACGCGGCGAGGACGGGTTTCATATACGAGATCGGCACATTGTTGTCTTCTTCGAAGCTTACAATCTCCCATGCATCTTCGTTTTCTTCGAGCATGCGCAGTAACGCGTTATTCAGGGCATGGCCCGACTTGTGCCCTTTGAACTCGCCGATGAGGCTATTGCCAAGAAGATAGAGATCGCCGATTGAGTCGAGGATTTTGTGCTTAACAAATTCGTCTTCGTAGCGGAGGCCATCTTCGTTGAGAACCTTATAGTCGCCTACTGCGATGGCATTATCCATGCTCGCGCCAAGCGCTAAATTACGATTACGCAACTCTTCGAATTCATGCATAAAGCCGAACGTGCGGGCGCGGCTCACCTCTTTCACAAAAGACGTGCTGCTGAAATCAATGGTCGCTTTCTTGGTGTACTTTTTATAGACGGGGTGATCGTAGAGCAAGGTATAGCTGACTTTAAAACCGTCGAAAGGTTCAAGGCTCACAGTCTTGTCACCCTGTTCGAGTCGCAGCGTCTTGAGGATCTTTATAAACCGCTTAGGCTCTGATTGCTCTTCGATACCCGCCGATTGAATCAGGAATACGAAAGGCCCAGCACTGCCATCCATTATCGGCACTTCCGGGGCGCTCACGTCGATAAACGCATTATCGATGCCAAGGCCAGAGAGCGCCGACATCAGATGCTCGACCGTTGATATCTTTACGCCGTCTTGAACGAGTGTGGTAGACAGCGTCGTCTCACCAACATTTGTGGCACTTGCCTTGATTTGCACGACGGGGTCTAGGTCCACGCGTGAAAAGACTATGCCGGTGTTCACTGGGGCGGGCCTCAGCGTCAGGTAAACCTTTTCACCTGTGTGAAGGCCGACGCCGGTGGCGCGGATGATGTTTTTAAGAGTGCGTTGACGAAGCATAGGTCGGCCCTGCCAGGGTTGTAGGCTTTGATGTGTCATTGTGGCCGCGGAAACTAGCTAACACCGCTCGCTCGCAGCATCCCAAGATCGGGTTGCCTGCGGGCTAAGCGGGAGTGTAGCAAAGGCCTATAGCTTTCCCAAGTGACTTTTCTTGGTGCACAACTGCGTGCGGCCTCGTTAATCTGCCTGATTGCGCAGGAAAGCGGGAACATCCAAGTAGTTGAGGTCTGCGTCAGGCTCAAAAAGTGGATCGATTTTAGTGGCTGTGTTGCCTGTACCACGATCCGTGCGCGGAATCGGGCGACGAATAGCATCGTATTTGGGTGTATTGTCGACGACTTTCGTTGGGCGGGCGTGAACTGAGCCTAGACCCGTTGCCACGACTGTAACTCGAATTTCATCTTTGAGGCTTGGATCGATCACGGTACCGATGACCACGGTTGCATCATCAGACGCAAACTCTTCGATCGTATCACCCACCTCCGAGAATTCTCCGAGGGATAAATTCTCACCTGCCGTGATATTCACGAGAATGCCGCGAGCGCCTTCGAGATTAACGTCTTCGAGCAGCGGGCTACGAATCGCCGCTTCAGCTGCCTCTCTCGCACGATCTGGGCCGGATGCATGCCCCGTACCCATCATCGCCATTCCCATTTCCGACATAACCGTTTTCACGTCGGCAAAATCGACATTGATCATGCCTGGGTTCATGATGAGGTCGGCAATACCTTTGACCGCGCCAAGAAGCACATCGTTGGCCGCCTTGAACGCATCCAAAAGCGACGCGTCTTTCCCTAAGACATCGAGAAGCTTCTCGTTAGGAATGGTGATCAGTGAATCTACATGCTCGCTGAGCGCTTCGATGCCCTGCTGCGCGACTAATAAACGCTTGCGTCCTTCGAAGGGAAAAGGCTTGGTCACAACCGCGACTGTTAGGATTCCTAGCTCGCGCGCCACTTCGGCAACAATTGGTGCCGCGCCAGTTCCTGTGCCCCCGCCCATACCTGCCGTGATAAAAACCATGTCGGCGCCCGCAAGGATCGCCGCAATTTCATCTCTATCTTCTAACGCCGCCTGTCGACCTATTTCAGGATTCGCTCCTGCGCCGAGGCCTTTAGTTACACCCGAACCCATTTGTAGAATGGTTTTTGCGTCGATGTTGCTCAGCGCCTGCGAGTCGGTATTCGCGCAGATAAACTCTACACCCTCGACCTGATTGCTAATCATATGGTGTACCGCATTACCGCCACCACCGCCAACGCCGATCACTTTTATCTCGGCTGTCTGCGCAACGTTTTCGACTAGTTCGAACATAGTGCCCCCTAAAATTAAGTTATTCTTGCGCGCCTGCGCGCTAATTATCGCCTTGAAACCAACTCTTAACCCGGCTAACCAAGGTTATACGCGGCTCTCCCTTGGTTATAATCCCACCCTGCTCTTGGAACTGCTTCAGCCCGTATAACAACAGCCCAACACCCGTCGAGTAGATGGGGTTTCGAACTATATCGGCAAGGCCCGCAACATTATGAGGCGCGCCAATACGAACCGGTGCGTGGAAAATCTCTTCCGCCAAATCCACCACACCTTCCATCTTGCTGGTCCCGCCGGTTAATACGATTCCTGCTGCCAGCATGTCTTGAAAACCACTGCGCTGCAGCTCTTGCTGCACCAGTGTGAAAAGCTCGACATAGCGTGGCTCGACGACTTCGGCGAGCGCTTGCCGCGACAGTTCGCGGGGTGGCCTGTCACCTACGCTGGGCACCTTAATACTGTCGGCACCATTGGCCAATTGCGTGAGGGCGCAGGCGTATTTAACTTTAATCTCGTCGGCGTCGTCGGTCGGCGTCCTCAGAGCCATCGCGATATCGTTCGTGACCTGATCGCCTGCAATGGGGATAACACCAGTATGGCGAATCGAGCCCTCTGTAAAGATAGCGATGTCGCTTGTTCCGCCGCCGATATCGACGAGACACACACCAAGCTCTTTCTCATCTTCAGTGAGCACCGAATACGCGGAGGCAAGTTGCTCCAAAATGATTTCATCCACTGCCAAATTACAGCGCTTGATGCACTTCTCTATGTTCTGAACGGCGTTAATCGCGCATGTAACCAGATGAACCTTCGCTTCGAGTCTGACGCCGGACATGCCGAGCGGCTCTTTCACGCCTTCCTGTGCATCGATGAGGTATTCTTGGGGGAGGATGTGTAAAACCTTCTGATCGGCAGGAATTGCCACTGCCTGTGCCGCGTCGATGACTCGTTCGATATCTGCGCGCTCGACCTCGCCGTCACGTATAGCCACTATGCCATGTGAGTTCATGCTCCGAATGTGGCTGCCTGCTATGCCGGCGTAAACCGAATGAATCTGGCACCCGGCCATCATTTCTGCTTCCGCGATAGCATGCTGTATCGACTCAACGGTCGACTCAATATTAACCACCGTGCCTTTCTTTAGGCCACGCGAGCGATGGCTACCTATGCCAATTATATTGAGACTGCCATCGTCTACGATCTCACCAACGATCGCTACAACCTTGGACGTCCCGATGTCGAGACCTACGATCATGTTGTCGCTCGCTGCCGCTTTCATACTCTCTCAATCCTTCCCGCCCCACACCAAGTGCGCAGGCTTGTCATTATCGTTGTGCCACGTCGCTCAAAGGAGCGAGTTTAAGCGCGCGTTTTTTTACTGCGATGCCATTTCCATACCGAAGGTCTACCGAGGCGAACTGCGCCGTTTCCGCTCGGTCCTGTTGCGCGTAAAAGCGGGCAAACCGCTGCGTTCTAGCGAGCACATCATGCCGTCCAACCTCAACTTGCATCGCGTTGACCTGCAGACTCCAGCTCTCTCTATGGCTCAGCTTAAGCCCTTTGAGCCTGAGCCCGGCCGGAGACAGAATCTGGCTTAGCTGTTTGTATTGCTGCATCACTGCCGCCTGGCTTCCCTCAGGCCCTTCAAGATTCGGAAGGCCAGTGAATTCTTCAGTATTATTAGGCGAGAATAGCTCTCCATACTGATTCAGCAATTCCACTGCACCCCACTTTGCTATCGGCACTTCCTCCTTTAGGTGTAGCGACAACGTGTCGGGCCATACGCGTCTCACATCAACGCTGGCAACCCAAGGCAGCGCTTTAAGATCGCGGCTAGCGCCGTTTATATCGAAGTCGAAAAAGCTCGCGCCGATATACTGTTGCAGAATGCCTGTCACGTCGCTTTCGCTCACGCGCTGCCATTGATTCTCTATTCTCACCTTGGAAATTGGCTTGCTGAAAAAACCGGTAAGCTCCGCGCGATAAACGGCGAATGTGTCGAGGGCAACGAAGGCTAATGCCGCAAAGAGAACGCTGAGCGTCACCAGGTAGCGAAGCGGGCCACGCGACCTCACAAGCGCAGCGTCAGCGACCTGCGGTTTACGTACCGCGTGAGCGCCCGCACGTGCAGCACCACCGGCCATTACTGTCCTGCGCTCGGCTCTCATTCTCTGCTGCTCCCTTGGTTCTCTGCCAAAATCCGCAGCACTAGCTCATCAAAATCGATACCGAGTTCGGCGGCGGCACGCGGAATCAGACTATGCTCTGTCATCCCGGGAAGTGTATTGACCTCTAAGAGTTGAAAGCAGCCCTTTGAATCGCGCATGACGTCCACCCTTGCGGTGCCGCTACAACCTAGCGCGTGATAGGCCGAGATAACCAGCGCGTCCAACTCTTGAGCGTCTTGCGCTTCAAGGTCGGCCGGACAAATCATCTGCGTTGTCTCGGAGAGATACTTCGCCTCGAAGTCGAACAGCTCGCCACGGGCAACTAACTCAATACTCGGAAGGAGTTCGCCGTCTAGCACCCCAATGGTGTATTCGGGTCCATCGATACAGCTCTCCGCCATAACCCTCGCGCCAACTCGAAGCGCGGCCTCGTAGGCCGACAGCAACTCACTGACGTTACTCGCCTTTGCGATACCTAAACTGGAGCCACCGCTGACAGGCTTAACCACACAAAGACCAAGTCGCTGCGCCACGTCTTGCCAGTCGGTGTGGTCTGAAAGTAACTCGTAGTCTGGTGTTGCGAGGCTCATCTGAAGCCAAATTTGCTTCGCGCGGATTTTGTCCATAGCCAGCGCCGAGGCGAGAACACCCGAGCCGCTGTAAGGGATTTTCACCGTTTCTAAAAACCCTTGTATAACGCCGTCCTCACCGCCTTCTCCATGCAACATGTTAAGGGCGAAATCAGGCGCTAACGCCGCCAGCTTCTCAACTATTTTGTCATCTACATCGAGCCTGCTCGCTCGAACTCCCGACCGAATTAGACTTTGCAGGACAGCCTCACCACTCAGCAGCGAGATCTCGCGTTCGGCCGAATGGCCGCCCATGAGAACGACAACATGACCCGCATTGGTCACTGTTTGCTGCCTATTAAACGCTTTCACCCTGTTCTCCATCTCTTTACTTTTATCCTGCCTTGCCAGATTCGCTGACCGGCGTGCCGCTCGCTTAGGCGACGTGCTCGTTTGCGTAACTACGCCTCTTTACTTGCTCGTGCTGCGAGCGCTGCTGCAAGCTGTTTTGCTAACGCGCCAACGCTTCCCGCGCCTTGCGTAACAACTATGTCACCATTGGCTACTACACCGTCTAAAATCTCTAACACATCGGCTTCGTCTTGCACGAATATTGGATCTACCTTCCCGCGTAGCCGAATGCTGCGGCTCAAGCTCCGCGAGTCTGCTCCAGCGATCTTCTTTTCACCCGCGGCATAAACTTCGAGCAGAAGGAGTACGTCGACTTCGCAAAGCACGTCGACAAAATCATCATAAAGGTCGCTCGTTCTGCTATACCGATGGGGCTGAAAAAGCATAACCAAACGCTTGTCCGGCCAGCCCTCTCGCAATGCTAGGATCGTTGCCGCAACTTCTGTCGGATGGTGACCGTAATCATCGACCAACATGATTTCGCCATCGCCTAACGGGAATGTGCCCTGCACATCGAAACGCCGACCGACACCCGCGAAATTCTCGAGCCCTTGCTTTATCGCGTCTAACTCGACTCCTTCGTCAACCGCAACAGCAAGCGCCGCGGTAGCGTTAAGCGCGTTATGACGACCGGGCATGTTCAATGTTATCGGCAGCCTACTGCCAGTTTCGCGATGATAAACTTCGAATCGCGTCTCGCTCCCACGCTGGGTTAGATTTTCGATCCGAAAATCGGCGTCCTCCGAAAAGCCATACGTCAACTTAGGCCGCGAGACGAGCGGCATAATCTCCCGCACAGAGGGATCATCAATACAAAGCACTGCTAGTCCATAGAACGGCAGATTGTGCAGAAAGTTAATGAACGTCTCTTTTACGCGCTCGAAATCGCCGCCATAGGTACCCATATGATCGGCTTCGATATTGGTCACCACAGCGACCATAGGTTGAAGATGCATAAATGAAGCATCGCTTTCGTCTGCCTCGGCGACTAAATAGCGACTCTCACCAAGTCGCGCATTCGTCCCTGCGCTATTTAGCAGCCCGCCAATAATAAATGTTGGATCGGCGCCGCTTGCCGCCAATACCGAGGCCAGAAGGCTCGTTGTCGTGGTCTTCCCGTGGGTACCCGCGATCGCGATTGAATGACGATAGCGCATCAGTTCAGCGAGCATCTCGGCGCGCGCGAGAAGGGGCAAGTTTGCCGCCGCTGCCGCACGCATCTCTGGGTTCTTTATGGTGACGGCGCTCGAATACACGACCACGTCAGCAGACTCGATATTACTTTCTGCGTGGCCGATAAAAATCGTAGCACCCAAATCCCTAAGTCGCCGTGTGTTCGCGGACTCGGCCATATCAGATCCGGTAATGGCATAACCTTGGTTCTGCAACACCTCTGCAATGCCGCACATGCCCGCCCCACCAATGCCGATAAAGTGGAGCGTCTTGATGCGACGCATCTCGGGAATACTATGCTGCAGCCGCTTAGCGGGCATCTGCTACCTCCGTCATTATTTCAGCAATACGCGTGTCGACACGTCGCGGTGCGAGTGCATGCGCAGCGGTCGCCATAGCGAGAAGCGAGTGTCGGTCTGCATTCAGAGCCGCTATTTCAGACGCTAGTCGATCACCTGAAAGCGCCGGTTGCTCGATTATAGTCGCCGCGCTCGCTGCGCTGAGCCAGCGCGCATTATGCAGCTGTTGCTGATCTTTATGGTGTGGGTACGGCACGAGAATAGATGCGCGACCAACAACAGCAATTTCGGCCACAGTGCTCGCGCCCGAACGCCCTATAACCAGGTCTGCCCAGGCGTATGCCGCCGCCATGTCGTCGATGAATGGCGTAACCGTTAGTCCATTAGCGAGTGAAAATCCTGCGTCTGTATAGGCTGCCTGAGTTGCCTCCAGTTGCGATGCACCTGTCTGATGCCTGACCTCGGGAACCGCATAAGGGTCAGCCTCCTTTAGCCGCGCAAGGGCTTGCGGCAAAGTTTCGTTAATCGCCTTCGCTCCTTGGCTGCCGCCCAGAATTAAAAGCCGCAGAGGCCGCGTTGTAGACGCAAGCTCCGGCAGTGTTTGCCCGACCTGCTCGATGTCTGCGCGCACAGGATTGCCAACGAAAACAACCTTATCGCTCTCTGCGAAGGCGCCAGGGAATGCTTCGAAAACAAGGGTAGCAATGCGCGCAAGTAGGCGATTGGTAAAACCAACCACTGCGTTCTGTTCATGTAGATACAGTTTCTTTCGCAACACTCGTGCAGCAACGCCGCCTGGGCCCGAAACATAGCCGCCCATGCCAAGCACACAGTCAGGATCGATTTCGCGCATAATGACCAGGCTCTGCCACAACGAGTGGGTTAGCATCCAAGGTGCGCCGATCAAGCGCGCGATGCCTTTGCCTTTTAGCCCTTTCGCTGCGATCCGATGAAACTCGTATCCGGTTCCCTCGAGAAGTTTCTCCTCCATGCCGCCCGGCGTTCCGAGCCAATCGACTTTAACGCCGCGCGCCTCAAGCTGACGCGCGATGGCTAATGCAGGGAACACGTGTCCACCGGTTCCTGCTGCCATAATTAGCACCCGAGAGATAGCCATTACCTCTCCCAAACCGAGGTGGTTTTTGTGGCGGCCGCGAGGCGGTCGGTTTCATATTCGATTCGAATTAGCAGCGCAGTCATCACACAGCTCATGATTAAACTTGCGCCGCCATAGCTTAGAAATGGAAGCGTCAATCCTTTCGTGGGGAGCAGGCCAATGTTGACCCCTATATTGATGAGCGCCTGCCCGGCGAATAGCAACCCTAATCCGTAGGCAAAAAAAGCCGCAAAGTAGCTTTCCTGAGATTCGGCGCGCCGACCAATGACGAAAGCTCGGTAGACCAAAATACAAAACAGTGATACCACCACAGCGACGCCAACCATGCCGAATTCTTCACCGATAATTGCCAATACAAAGTCAGTATGTGCCTCGGGCAAAAAATAGAGTTTTTGAATACTATTGCCCAACCCCGTGCCGAACCACTCGCCACGCCCGAATGCGATCAAGGCTTGTGCTAGTTGGTAGCCGTCGCCGTAAACATTCTCGATCGCCCAAGGGTCTCGGAAGGAGGTGAAACGTGCGAGTACATGTGGTTTCGTTATTGCAATCGCGGTAAAGCCAATAACCGCAACTAAAACAATGAGGAGAATTCTCCACAGCTTCGCCCCCGCCAAAAACAACAGGCAGAAAGTCGTCGCCATCAAAATAACCAACGCACCATGATCTGGTTCTCGTTGAAGCAGCCACGCAGCCACGCCAGATACACCAAGCGGAATTAAGAAATGCTTCCAGTTGTCCCTCACAGCCTGATAATTTTTTTGTAGGTAATCGGCTGTGAAGATGACTAAAAATAGCTTAGCGAGTTCCGACGGCTGTAGGTCGAAAAAGCCGAGATCTATCCAACGCGCACTCCCGTTGACGCTTTTGCCGACGCCGGGAATGAGCACTGCGATCAAGAGAATGTACGAAAGCAGGACAAGCAAAAAAGAGAACCGGCGCCAGAGCGATAGAGGAATCGCGAGTGTGATCGCTGAGGCGGCCAGACCAATTAAAGCAAAGACTGATTGCCGCTTTAAATAATAGAAAGGATCGCCGCTGCTCGAATTAGCAATTTCAACAGAGGCTGAGGTCATCATGAGAAGGCCAATGCTGAGCAAAGCGAACGCAACTAGCAACACTGTGTTAAGCGAGCGCGCCGGGGCAGCGGCAAAATCATTAGCCAGAGACAATTGGTTCGTTCGCCCTAAAATTGCCATTTAGCCTTCATCCTTACGCGCATTTTCGCGCACTCTTGCGGCGAAAGTGTCACCGCGATGTTGAAAATTATCGAACATATCGAAGCTTGCACACGCCGGAGACAAAAGCACCGCGTCACCGGCTTTCGCCGCATTCGAAGCGAGCTCGATCGCCTCCTCCATGCTTTGCGCGAACGCAATATCATGAGCCTTCGAGTCTCGCTCTAGGCAGTGCGCTATTAAATTGGCGTCGCGCCCAATCAAAATTACTTTGCGCACAAAAGCGCCTACCGCCGGCACTAGCGGCGCAAAATCTGCGCCCTTGCCTTCCCCACCCGCAACCAGCACAAGCCTACCGCCTGTTGAGGTGGAAAAGTGTTCTCCCAAACCGACAACCGAGGCGAGTGTAGAACCGACATTTGTGCCTTTCGAGTCGTTGAAATAATCTACGCCGCGAACAGCTGCGACCCACTGACATCGATGCGGCAGTCCTTGAAAACTTTCAATGCCCGAGGCTATCGACTCAAGTGAGACTCCGACAGCATGTGCCAGTGCGCTCGCCGCAAGCGCATTAGCGAGATTATGTTCGCCCGCCACTTTGATTCGCTCAACGGCAAGAAAGGCGCGGCCGTTAAAACTGAGCGAGCGAACACCAGCCACTTCAGCTATACCGAAACCGTCTTCCAACGCATCCTGTGTCTTATAACGTACTGTGCGAACAGCTGAATCCAACGGCAGCGTTAATGGGTCGCTAAGATTGATACACACCGTTTTCGCGCCGTTGAAAATATTTTGCTTCGCGCTTAAATATTCCGTGGCGTCGGCATACCTGTCCATATGGTCTTGGCTCAGATTCAGCAGCGACACCGCCTGCGCATTCAATTCGGGGGTTGTCTCTAATTGAAAACTCGACAACTCCAGAACATAAATGTCTTTTTGTTCTTCCTTTAAGAGATCTAACGCCGGCTTGAAATTCTCGCCATCGAGATTACCCCCAACGCCAAAAGATCTGCCGTCAGCACGAAGAATCGAAGCAAGCAAAGCAACTACTGTGCTTTTGCCGTTCGAGCCCGTTACTGCAACGATAGGCTTGTTTACAACGCGCGCAAACAATGCAATATCGCCAATCACTTCAACGCCTGCTTGCCTCAGCTTCGCGATAGCCTCGGTCTTTACACTTACCCCTGGGCTTACAATCAAGCGCGTCGCAGAATTTAAAAAAGCCTCACGAAGCTCGCCGAACTCGCTCACTATTTCTGGGAACTCGTCTCTGAAAACAGCGAGCATTGCAGGCGCTGCGCGGGTATCAGCCACCGCAAAATCGGCGCCTATCGAACGGAGGAATCGAGCACAGGACAACCCCGTTGCACCCATACCGACGATCAGTGACAACCCTTCTAACCCTTTGCTTGATAATTCCTCTGCTTGCGTCACGCCTACCTCGTTACCCCTTAGCGCAGCTTCAACGTTGCCAGGCCGAACAGCACTAACATGACCGTAATAATCCAAAATCTCACTATTACCCGTGGCTCAGGCCAGCCCATTAGCTCGAAATGATGATGTATCGGTGCCATCTTGAAAATTCGTTTTCCGGTCAACTTAAACGAGCCGACCTGCAAGATTACGGAGAGCGTTTCCATGACAAACACACCGCCCATAATAACGAGGACCAATTCGTGGCGAGCGATTATCGCCATCGTGCCAAGCGCAGCGCCGAGCGCGAGCGCGCCAACGTCGCCCATGAATATTTGTGCAGGGTAAGTATTAAACCAAAGGAACCCAAGACCGGCGCCAAGAAGACCACCCGCAAAGATAACCACCTCTCCCGAGCCCGCAACATAAGGAATCTGCAAGTAGCTCGCAAATTCGACATGTCCCGCTAGATAAGCGATGGCGCCGAGCGCTCCACCAACCAATACTGAGGGCAGGATCGCTAGCCCATCGAGACCGTCCGTTAGGTTCACTGCATTACTAAACCCAACGATAAAAAAGTAGCTTATGACTATATAAAAGAGGCCTAGGTCGAGCGCTACACTCTTGAAAAACGGTAAAATATACTGCGTTTCGGCGGGCCCCAAAGCCGACTTGTAAAGCACTACGGCAGCAGCAATACCGATAAGCGATTGCCAAAAATATTTCCAGCGTGCAGGGAGACCTACTGCATTTTTGCGAAAGACTTTACGATAGTCATCGACCCATCCCACCGCGCCGAATGCGAGCGTGACAAGGAGTAGAACCCAAACGTAGTGATTGGTCAGATCTGACCACAGCAGCGTGCTTACCGTGATCCCCACTAGAATGAGAACGCCACCCATAGTTGGCGTACCCGCCTTGCTCAGATGCGACTGAGGGCCATCGTCGCGTATCACCTGTCCGATCTGATTCGCGTTGAGCGCTCGAATCAAGATCGGGCCAACGAGCAGAGAAACGCCCAATGCTGTCAGCACGCTGAAGATGCCGCGAACGGTAATGTATTGCAGCACAGCGAACGCGCTGTTGAACTGCATCAAATAATCCGACAGCCATACTAGCATTGAGATAGTTCCCTATTTTTACTTCTTGTTATGAACAGCCCTCTCTGGAGCCGGTAATTTTCGTGCTAGCCTTCGGCACTCAATGCTGCGACAACGGTCTCCATCCTCGCCCCTCGAGAGCCTTTTACGAGGAAAACCGTTTCACTGTTAGCCAAATCAACACAGTCTTTTTCTAAAGCCTCGCGATCGCTGTAATGCTTAGCCCTCAAACCACCGGCCTCAAGATAGGCTTCCACCATCGCAGTGCAGTCGCTACCCAAAGCGAGAAGCAATGGCACCCCATGCCTGGCCGCATACTCACCGACCTCTCGATGGGAGGATTCAGTTTCATCACCGAGTTCCCGCATTTCACCTGCGACCATGACCTTTTCGCCTTCGGCAGACATCAGCACGTCGATCGCCGCATGGAAGGAATCAGGGTTCGCATTGTAGGTATCATCAAGTAATCGGCATCCTTCTCGACCTGTTGAGGGAAATAGTCTGCCTGGCACGGGTGTGGCCTGTTTAAGCCCAATCCGAACGTCATCTAGGCTCGCGCCAGCTTCCAACGCACAGGCCGCTGCCGAAAGGGCATTCTCGGCGTTATGGCTCCCTAAGAGCTGAATTTCAGCGTCGATTTCGCCCTGCGGCGTATACAGAGTGAATGCCACGCTTCCCCCTGCGAGCAGACGTGTAGCCGAACATCGATAGTCGGCCTCGGGGACTTTATTGCCGTAACTGAACAGCCTCACCTGACGCTGACCGGCGCGCTTAACCCATTGCTGGCAATTGGGGTCGTTAGCATTCAGCACCGCGACGCCTTTGTCAGAAAGTCCGTCGATAATCTCGCCCTTCGCCAGAACGATGCCTTGGAGAGAGCCGAAGCCTTCGATATGCGCAGCGCTCGCCTTGGTAATTAGCGCAATGTCTGGCTTCGTAGCCGCGACACTCGCGGCTATTTCGCCGGCGCCATTCGCGCCCATTTCGATAACGGCGAATTCATGCCGTGCCTCGAGCCGAAGCAGCGTAAGTGGCACCCCAATGGTGTTATTTAGATTTTCGGCGGTTATGAGAGTTGGGGCTTTTGCCTTGAGAATACTGCCGATCATCTCCTTGACCGAGGTCTTGCCCTGACTGCCAGTGAGCGCAATTACTTTAGCCGAACTTCTGTCCCTGTTGAGCCTCGCTAGCGTAGCCAGCGCACTAAGCGTGTCATCGACGACCAGGCGCTGCGCATCGGCTTGCGCATCGGACTGGTGTGTCACAGCAGCCACAGCGCCTTTGGTGAGCGCCTCTTCGACGAATTCATCACCGTTAAACCGCTCGCCTTTCAACGCAACGTAAAGGTCGCCTGCGCTCATGTTTCGAGAGTCGGTGGTGACAGCGGAAAATGTTGCGTCTTTTTTGAGCGCTGACAAGGTCACAGATAACCCAAGCTCACTGGCCAGTTCGCTTAGCGTGAATGCGCCAATCATGATGCACCTCTCGTCAGGCTGCGCTTTAGGATCGCCGCGCGCGCGTGTTCAACATCACTAAATGGCTGACGTTCGCCATTAATCTCTTGATAATTCTCATGGCCTTTACCTGCAATAAGGATTACCGCACCGGGTTTGGCCGCAGCAATGACCGTGGCGATAGCCTCTGCGCGATCCCTCATTCTGACCACTGCATCTGGACCGGCGAATCCGGAGAGGATTTGATCGATTATGGCGCCGCCCTCTTCAGCACGAGGGTTATCGTCGGTAAGAATCACGCGGTCGGCATAATGTTCGGCGACCTCACCCATCAGAGGCCTCTTGCCTGCATCGCGGTTACCGCCAGCACCGAAAACACACGTTAGCTCTCCATCGAAGTGCTCGCGTAATCCGAGCAGCGCACTGCGCAGCCCATCTGGCGTGTGCGCATAGTCGACGACGACGCTTACATCACTTATATCACTTGCAGCAGCAACAATTTGCATGCGCCCTGGCACTGGCTTGAGGCGGGTTAATGCTGCGGCGAGCTGAGAAAAAATGAGTTTGCCCTGAAATGCACTAGCATCCTGAGAGTCCGCCTCGGCAGTGCAATAGCTAACAACGGTGGCAACCACTGCGAGCAGATTGCTTAGATTAAAACCGCCTAACAGGCCAACCCTTACGTCGCCACTGCCGATGGGCGTGACAAGGTGCATTGCTATGCCCTGAGAATCCATCGCAACGCGCTCGGCTCGCACAGAAGCCGCGGCACGAGACTGACTGTAGGTAACTATTTCTACCTGTGATGCAATGTCGTTGATGAGCGAAATGCCATAGGCATCGTCGAGGTTTATCACAGCGCGTTTGAGCCGGGGCATAGTGAAGAGTTTTTTCTTACTCGCGCCGTATGCCTCCATCGTGCCATGGTAGTCGAGATGATCGCGGGTGAGATTGGTGAATACAGCTGTGTCGAATTGCACACCACTTACGCGGCGTTGATCTAAACCGACAGAGGAGACTTCCATAATGACAGGGTCGACACCGGCCGAAACCAGTTCGAACAGTGCGCGCTGAGTGAACACCGCGTCGGGGGTTGTTAAAGCGGTGGCAGACAGCGCATCGGGGCGACCATAGCCCAGCGTTCCGATGGTCGCCGAATCGAGACCTAGACCACTAAACACCTGAGCCATGAAAGCGGCACAGCTGGTTTTACCATTGGTGCCGGTTATCCCAATAACGCCAGCTTGGGCACTCGGCTCAGCGTAGAACCTTCCGGCAATCGCGCTAATCTTTGATTGCAGCGAATCAACGGCGATAACAGGAACGCCACCAACGTCTCTGACGCCAACCCATTGGCCCCCAGACTCTGCGAGCACTGCCGCCGCGCCAGCGTTAATCGCAATTGAAATAAAGTCTCGCGCATCAAGATTACGCCCAAATACTGCGACAAAAACATCGCCCGAGACGACCAGTCTACTGTCTAGTTGAATCCCTGTGACGAGGAGCTCTGAATCCAGTTTGTTGGCAATCGATACAGGAACAAACCCAGCGACAAGCTCGCTGAGTGTCATCCTGGCTGCGCTTCGCTCGGGTTCTTTGTGCATGGCGCTATTCATCGCCTCCGCTAGACATGACCGACTGCCCGATTGGCACATCATCTGGCGGTATATTGAGGAGGCGCATTGCGCCTGACGCTACGCGCGCAAACACAGGCGCCGCAACCTGACCACCATAGTGCTCGCTGCCTTTCGGCTCGTTTATGACAACAACGACAACGATTTTTGGATCACTTGCAGGAATCATCCCAACAAACAGGGAATTGTGAAGGTTTGCTTCATAGCCAAACTCGCCGACAATGTGTGCGGTACCCGTCTTGCCCGCAACCTTGTAGAAGGGAACATTGCCCTCGCGCGCAGAGCCTCCGCGGCGCGGATCCACAACGGTCTCGAGCATGTCTTTGATTTGCGCCGAAATCGAAGTCGAGAGCACTCGCTCTCTAGAGAGTGCAGCAACGTCATCCGCGCTAAGTTTAACCAATGAGACAGGCTTGCGAATCCCACTGTCTGCGATCACCGAGTAGGCCTGAGCCAATTGCAGCGCGGTAACCGAAAGCCCGTAGCCATAGGACAGTGTCGCGGTCTCGATCGCACTCCAGCGCCGAGGACTAGGCAGCAGCCCGCCGCGCTCGCCCGGAAAACCGGTGCCTGTAACCTGCCCAAGACCCACTCTTTCGAGAACATCGCGGATCGGTTCTGGGCCAATTTCTAAAGCAATTTTACTTGTGCCAACATTACTCGACTTGGTAATCACTTTACCGACAGTGAGCGTGCCGTAGTTGTGAATATCTTGAATCGTATGCCCGCGGACCATCATCCAGCCTGGGCTTGTTTCAACAATTGTATCCGCCTCGTAAACGCCACTCTCAAGCGCTGCTGCTATCGTGAATGCTTTTACAGTCGAGCCCGGCTCGAAAACGTCGGTAACCGCACGGTTTCGCAGCACGCCAAAGTCACTGATGTTGCTTTTATTATTAGGGTTATAAGAAGGCTGGTTTGCCATGGCGAGCACCTCGCCGGTTTCGACATCTAACATCACCAACGTTGCCGATTTAGCACGGCGCTTGATGAACTCAGCTTTCAACTCTTTGTAGGCGAGATTTTGTAATCTGAAATCAATACTAAGCTCTATGTTAGACCCGTTCGAGGCTGTCTCTATCGTCCTGATTTCTTCAATAATGTTTTCACGGCGATCTTGAATTATCTGCCGCCGACCTTCGACACCTTGAAGGTGTTCTTCGTATGTAAGCTCTATGCCTTCTTGGCCCACATTGTCGATATTACTGAAGCCAACGAGGTGAGCTGCAACTTCACCCTGCGGGTAGAAGCGCTGGTATTCGTCTTCGAGTCTGACATGCGGGATCCGCATCGCGGCAACGGGTGCCGCCTCGGCCGGAGAGAGCCGCCTTTTAACGAAATGGAATGGTTTGTCACGCTTACTCTCGATAGCAGAGATCAGTGCTTCCGCATTCATATCGAGCGCGTTCGCTAGGCGGCGAATATCATTAGGATTATCGATAATTTTTGAGGGGTTAACGCTGATGGTCACAACCGACGTGCTTACCGCGAGCGGCTCACCGTTGCGATCAAAAATAACTCCGCGGTTTGCTGCAATGGGGATTGTTCGAATAGCTCGATTATCACCCTGACCTTGTAAAAAATCTTTGTTGAAAAATTGAAGCTGACTCACTTTCCATGCTACGGCGCTAACGCATAATGCTAGCCCAAAAACGACCGCGCCCAGCCGCCAGGTTGCCAAAATGAATAACCAGACTGTAGCCATGACCCCCTGCCCTTTAGCAGGAATCTGCGCTCTTGTTTCTCGTCGCGTTGCGCTCATACCAGTCCCCTCTCCCCTTGGCGCCTGTTTAATCTCACTGCCCAACCATCACTATCTGGCTTACGTCAGGTACTCGCATGCCTAACTGCTCGGTAGCTTTTTGTTCGATGCGACCCTCAACACCAAAAGTGCTCTGCTCAATAAGCAGCTGCCCCCATTCGACGCTAATGTCGTTTGCTTCACTTCTAAGTTCTTGAAGACGATTGAACACATAGCGATTCTCGTGTGTCGTTTTGACCACGCCTAGCCCACTACTAAGCAAGCACAGAAGCAGGAGTAGAAAAATCGCTGAGCGCCGCTCGCCCAGCCCCAGCCAGCGCCAAAGCGACTCGGGAGGCGATTGTTTTCTTTGCGTCTGTTTTTGGCTTGCTTGCGCCATCGGTATTCAACCTGCTGTTGTTATTTTTTCTATTCGCGCCAGCGCTCGGCGACTCACGTTAGAGCTTGGCTGCCACTCGCATCACCGCACTCCGCGCACGAGGATTGCGGTCGATCTCATCTCGACTCGGCTTAATCGCTTTGCTTTGCGGCTTCACTTTCGGGTTTAACTGCGACTGCGCTACAGGCAACCCGCGCGGAAAATCGTCGCCGCGTGCATGCTTCGCAATAAATCGTTTCGCAATTCGATCTTCCAGCGAGTGAAAGCTGATGACAACGAACAACCCGCCTGGGCGCAAAATCTCTAACGCTTGATCGAGCGCGAGTTCTAGTTGCTCCAACTCCCGATTAATAAACAATCGTATCCCTTGGAATGCCCGTGTTGCCGGATGCTTATCGCGTTCCCACGACGGATTCGCCTCTTTAATCATCTCTGCGAGAACACCCGTTCTCAGAATAGGTGAGATAGCGCGCTCCGCGACGACACGTCTCGCCATTCTTCGCGAATGCCTTTCCTCGCCATAGTGGTAGAGAACATCGGCGATTTCTGTTTCGCTCGCTGAGTTAATCCACTGTGCTGCGCTAATACCTTGCGTCGTATCCATCCGCATATCGAGCGGACCATCACGCATAAAACTAAACCCTCGCTCTGCATCATCGAGCTGCGGTGACGACACACCAAGGTCAAGCAAGATGCCATCAACACGGCCCATAAGCCCCATATCACCGAGTACTGCGCTCATTTCACCGAAAGCGCTATGTTTAGGCTCAAGCCTCTCATCTTCCGCCTGCAGAGCGTTGGCCACGGCAATTGCTTCAGGATCACGATCGAAGGCGATCAGTCTTGCGTTAGTGGGCAGTTTCTTAAGAATTGCTTTGGAGTGACCGCCGCGCCCGAAAGTGCCATCGATGTAGATCTGAGGCTCGTCGCGCTCATCACTCTGCGCCAGCAAGGCGTCGACGGCCTCGTTGAGCAGAACAGTGTGATGAAGCGATTCGGTCGACATATACGCGCCTTACTCAGATTGTTTTCGGGTCTAGCTAATTCGTCATGATGCGGCGCGTTACAATGCCAAAGAGCGCAATTTATCCGGAAGTTCTGCCGCACCAGCAGATTCGGTAAACCAGAGCTCGCGCTGCGTAGCCCATGCTTCCTGATCCCATATCTCTAATTTCTTACCCTGACCGACCAAGCAGATATGCTTGTCTAACGCTGCGTATTGGCGTAGCTCTTGCGGCAGGAGAATCCGCCCATTGCCGTCGAGCTCTAGATCGGTAGCGTGGCCGATTAACAGGTGTTTCACACGCTGTGACATGGGATCAAAACTCGACAATCCTTCGATTTCGCGCTCTATTTGCTCCCACTCCGCGAGCGGATACAGCAACAAGCAACGGTGATTAGTATCAATTGTGACCACCAGCTGGCCTGCGCAATGACTTAGCAAGCGCTCGCGATAGCGCGCCGGCATTGCCATGCGCCCTTTCGCATCTAAGCTGATCGAATTGATTCCGCGAAACACCGCAGTCTCCCAAAATAACCTTATTTATTGATATAGTTGATAATTTTAGTGGCTATGCGGGTTTGGGCGGCTGGAGGTTGGTGCCGTCTACTCTACGCTTTTTTCCACATTGCCCCACTATAGTACAAAATTATCCACTTTTTTCCACAGATTGCCACTATAAGGACAGAAACTAGCGCATGCAAGCAGAAAATGCCGCTAAGCTACTGATTTTGAGAGTGGCATCACTGAAATAGAAAGACGTTATTGGGGGGCCGCAGTCGGATGCGAAAAGCGAACTACCGCCGTAACGCCCAAAGAGGTGCTGGGCATTAGTGATTTACGCTAGTCGCGAGGGAGAATTAAAAAGTGAGCCAGCCTATAAGCCGGGTTCTGTCGAGGACAATCATTCATCTATGGCTTACGTCACCGCAAGCCTTTAGCGGCCTACCCGAACCCAATGCGAGCAGCATCGATGGGTTCCTATTTGGCCTTGCTCCGAGTGGGGTTTACACTGCCACGAACTGTTACCAGTCGCGCGGTGCGCTCTTACCGCACCTTTTCACCCTTACCGAATCACACGTCTCTCAGCACACACCTTACAGTGGTCTTGAGGACTTCACGCTTGATCTGGCGGTATATTTTCTGCTGCACTAGCCGTAGGCTTGCGCCTCCCAGGCGTTACCTGGCACCCTGCTCTGCGGAGCCCGGACTTTCCTCCGACCCCGTCCTCGAACGACGCAAAGCGACGAAAGAAGAACTAGGACCAGCGATTGCCCAGCTGACTCGCGCGCAGCTTAGTCGAGTTCAGAATTTCGCACAAGCTGCATCTACCCTTGTTTCTCGAGCATGACTGCATACAGCGCGTTTTTGCGCACGCCTACTATCTGCGCAGCGAGCGCGACGGCGCGCTTCATGGATAGCTCAGCACTCAATAACTCAGCCACCTCCTTCGCTTTTTCCATTGCAGTGTCGAGCTCAGAATCTGGCTGCTCTAACCGACCTTCGAGAACGAGGACAAATTCACCGCGCGAGTTATTGTCATCGCTCGCCACCCAGGCAACCGCCTCTAGCAAGCTTCCAAGGAAATGCGTCTCGAATTTCTTGGTGAGCTCGCGCGCAACGAACACCTTCCTCTTGTTTGGCTCGGCGATTACCGCTGCCATATCAGCGAGGCACGCGGCGATCCGATGGGGAGATTCATAAAAGACGACAGTGGATGATTCGTGAGCGAGAACAGCTAATCGTTTGCAGCGCTGCGTGCTTTTAGCTGGCAAAAAACCCTCGAAAAAAAAGCGATCGCTTGGGATGCCAGCGACACTCAAGGCTGCGATTACGGCGCTCGCGCCCGGCACGGGAATCACTGCAATGCCGCAGGCTCTCGCCTTTTCCACCAGCCTGAATCCCGGATCAGAAATCAGGGGAGTCCCCGCATCGGAAATCAGTGCGATGGAGCGACCCGCGCTCAAGTCATCAAGCAGCTTCTGCACGTCGGCGTCGCTGCTAAAGTCGTGATACGACGTCAGCGGGGTTGATACGGCAAAATGCTGTAATAATCGCTTACTATGCCGCGTATCCTCGGCAGCGATCAGATCAACCTGTTTCAGCGCAGCAATAGCACGCGCGCTGATGTCCTCGAGGTTTCCTATCGGCGTAGCCACGACATAAAGTGTGCCGGTCGTTTCCATGCTTATTCTCTCTTTTTCGTCTAAACCAGCTATTTCAAAGCCTGCGGGCGAGGCGTACAATTTTGACTCATTTGGCGCCTAAATTGCTGCGCCACCTTAGGTGGTTTAGTCTAAGGCTGAATTACTCACAGGCGCTTGTCCCATGCTTCGCAAAACCATCGATTTAAGACCAGCCTTGTTTGCCTGCGCTGTATTGCTGCTCATAGGCTGTCAATCGACATCCACGTCGCCTAACGCGACACTTGCCGACGAAGCCACCGCAGCCTCCGTAGACGCGCTGCTCGCAGCGGCCGCTGCAGCCGATTTAACGACTGCCGCTAGGTATCGGCTGCAGGCAATCGATCTACTCATCGCGGCAAACGATCTCGAGCGCGCGACTGAACAGCTCCAAGCCCTGCCGGAGGTGCTGCTACTTCCTCCTGAGCTTCGCGCATTGGCGCAACTCGCACGCGCAGCACTGGCAAACGAAAACGGCGATTTCACCCGAGCGCGTAGTCTACTCCAAGAACTCGGCGTAAGCGCGCAAGAGACACTCCCAATCGACACCATGATCAAAGCCGCCCTGCTCGCTGGCGATGTCTATAGGAATCTCGGCGACCCCACCTCAGCGGCAACCGCGCTGCTCAGCAGCAGTGTAAAAATGGAGAGCGCCTCACCACAACAGGCTCGCCAACTCAGCGATGCGACCTGGCTCACTCTCGACTCTCTCTCGATCGCTGAAATCGATGAGCTAGCCAATGCCAGCGCTAGCTATTATGCGCGCGGCTGGCTCGAGCTCAATCGAGCGATTAGGCGCGAAGAGTTCAGCCTGCGCGGCCAACTTGATGCAATCGCCCGATGGCAAGGCGTCTGGACGCAACATGCAGCCGCAAGCTTTTTGCCAAGCGCATTACTGGGCCTTAATGACGCCTGGGACCGTCGCCCTAGACACATTGGCCTCATTCTACCGTTACAGCAGGCGGCAGGCAGAGCGCTGCAAGAGGGATTCATTGCCGCCTATTACCAGTCTCTCGCCATTTCTCGTGAAGTACCTCGCATCAGCGTAATCGATAGCAGCGAGGCAACCACCGCAGCAAGTGTTTACGAGGAAGCACTGCGTCTTGGCGTCGATCTTGTCGTTGGTCCCTTAAGCAAAACGCTCGTCAACGAAATCGCTGCTCTCCCCCAGCTGCCAACGCTTACGCTCGCCCTTAATTACGCAGACCGCGAGGCTGTGCAGGCGATGCAACCTCCTGCCGACCTCATCCAGTTTGGCCTAGCACCAGAAGACGAAATCGATCAGATAATAGAACTAGCCAAAGAGCGCGGATTTAAGCGAGCAGCAGTGGTGACACCTGTGGGCGAGAACTACACGCGACTAAGAGCGAGGTTTCAAACTCGCTGGGAAGAAACCGGTGGTAGTGTAGTGACTCGCTCTGTGTTCGGCCCCGAGGAAGACTTTAGCTCGGTCGTAAAAAATCTTCTCGCAATCGATGCTAGCGAGGACAGAGCACGTCGACTGCGCGCCGCGTTGCCGCGCAATAACATCGAGTTCACCCCGCAACGCCGCGGCGATATAGACTTCATCTTTCTTATCGCCAACCCTCGGCAAGGCCGTCAACTCGTGCCAACCTTGGCGTTTTATTATGCACAAGACCTTCCTCTGCTCGCCCTGCCTTCGATCTATGACGGCGACCCAACGGCAAGCACACGCGACCTAGACGGCTTGGTTTTTGGCGACGCCCCTTGGATGATTATGCCGAGCGAGCTGCGCGAGTTGGCCGATGAGCACCTCACCGCCGCGCTTGGTTCAAGTCAGCGCCTCAGAGCGATGGGCGTCGACAGCTTCTATTTGGCGATGCAACTCGCCCAGCTGCAGGACAATCCGCAGCGAAGCCTCCGCGGAGTAACGGGCGAACTCAGTCTGACCGACGAAGGCAAAATCAAACGCAAGCTGGTGATGCTTCGATTCGAAAACGGGGTACCCGAGCCGCTCCCAGGCAGCTAAGCCTTCGCAGTAACGCGCTCCCCTCTTCATTTTATCGCCCTCTCTTTTTCTCAGCAGACGGCGCTGACAAAGGAATGTCGCCCGCATGAAAAAAGAGACCTCTGTAGCCACCGGACGCCGCTACGAGTCTTTTGCAGCCTGCTATTTAGAACAGAGAGGCTGTCGAATTACTGAGAGGAATTTCCGCTGCAAGGCAGGCGAAATTGATCTAATAGCGATAGACCCAGCGCATAAGCTCGTGTTTGTCGAGGTAAGGTTCAGGGCGAGCAATCGCTTCGGTGGCGCACTCTCCTCTGTCACCCCCAACAAACAGAGGCGCATTCGTAACGCCGCCAGTTATTATTTGCTCACCCACCCTCAGTACGCAGCGTACTATTGCCGTTTCGATGTAATCGCCCTGAGCAAAGATAAGCGCAGCGATGGGGTTGAGGTAAACTGGATTAAAGCTGCCTTCGTCTAGTCGACGCCCAACTCGCGCGCTCAGCGATGCCAGCCCCTGCGCTCTAATTAACCCTAACAGTGCCACCTAAATCGGCCGATAACCAGAGCATCGAATTTGGAGATAGCAAGATGGATTTACATCACAGAGTAGCTCAGCATTTCGCTGAAAGCATCGAGACTAAACAGCGCTCAGCCGAAACTATGGGGCCATCGATACACCGCGCCGCCGAATCTCTGCTTGAGTGCCTTCTCGCAGGCGGGAAAATTCTAAGCTGCGGTAATGGCGGGTCGGCTGGAGACGCACAGCATTTTTCGGCAGAACTTCTCAATCGCTTCGAGAAAGAGCGCCCCGGCCTGCCCGCTATTGCGATCAGCACAGACACGTCGACCCTCACAGCCATCGCGAACGATTACGACTTTAATGAGATATTCTCAAAGCAGGTAAGCGCGCTCGGCAACCCGGGCGATGTGCTCCTCGCCATCTCTACGAGTGGTAACTCGAAAAACGTCTTGGCTGCGGTTGACGCTGCGCACGGTCGCGAAATGAAGGTTGTCGCGATGACTGGCCGAGATGGCGGCACGATTGCTGCGGCACTTTCGCCTGAAGACACAGAGATCAGAGTGCCCTCGGAGCGCACCGCGCGTATCCAAGAAGTGCATTTGGTCGTTATCCATTGCTTATGCGACTTAATCGACACACATTTATTCGGAGGAGAAACAGCATGATTTCGAGCACTACCTCGACGGTAAAACACATTGTTGCGAGCGCCCTACTGCTAGCAGTCCTTGGAAGCTGCACAACTGTTTTGGTCCGTACGACCGGAGCCGAAGGTATTACAGAGGACCCCACGGAGCGGACTGCCGGCGCAGTAGTTGAAGATCAGTCAATTGAAACAAAGGTCGTGGTGAACCTTAAAAAACTCGAGCCGGAGTTGAAAAAGGCGAACATCAAAGTCATCAGCCACAACGGCGTCGTACTCTTGGTTGGCCAGGTTGCGAGTGATGGGCTCAAGGCGCGCGCAACGCAGATTACCAGCGACTCAAGTACAAAGATAAAACGCATTCACAATGAACTTGAAGTGGCGGGAAAGACAAGCCTCCTCGCGCGTAGCAATGACAACTGGGTTGCGACTAAGGTACGCACGCTAATGCTCGCCAATAGCAGCGTGCCGTCAGGTCAGATTAGAGTCATCACAGAAAATGGCGCCGTGTTTTTGATGGGCCTAGTCACACAGGCCGATGCTGACGGCGCGGCAGACCTCGCAAGAAATGTCTCTGGGGTTACTCGCGTCGTTAAGGTATTCGAGTACCTCAACTAAGCGAGGTCACTTGACTAGCCTGAGAGCGGGTTTCTTTTTATCCGAACCCGCCTCACTGCCGCCTTTGCCAGAATCCAAAGGCGTTGGCGGCTCAGGGTCGGCCGGTGTCTCGGCTTTAAACATCATTCCTTCGCCGTTCTCCCTCGCATAAATTCCGAGCAAAGCGCTCATGGGCACAAGTATTCGCCGCGATACGCCCGCAAAGCGGCCATTAAAGCTAACGTAGTGATCATCAATGCTGAGGTCTTGAACGGCAACTGGCGAGACGTTAAGCACGATCTGGCCGTCTTTAACGTGTTCCTGCGGGACTTCGACTCCTTCGAGCAGAGCATCGACAACGACATGCGGAGTGCAGCCGTTGTCTAGAATCCACTCGTAGAGTGCTCTGACAAGATAGGGTCGACTCGAGGTCATTGGTGTCGACATACCTATCCTTTTGCTGAAGGGTAAAAAACGCGAGAAGGCTGTTACACCATCTCCTTTTCTTGCTCGGAAAGACTCAATATCACCGACTCACGCTCGAAAAGGCGGTCGCGGTAATCGAGAAGAGGCTTTACGCCTTTAGTCTTAGGCAGCTCAATTCCCATCACAGGCAGACGCCATAAAATAGGCATGACGCAGCAGTCTACAATGGTGAATTCATCGCTCATGAAATAAGGCTTTTCGCCAAAAATCGCGGCAATAGAGACGAGGCTGTCACGCAATTCCTTGCGTGCTTTTTCGAGCTGCGCCGGAGTGCCCTCTTTAGCCATTAACTTGTCGACCAAGGGACACCAATCCTGCTTTATACGATAGATCCAGAGGCGACTCATCGCACGCGCAACCGGATAAACTGGAAACAAGGGGGGATGCGGAAAACGCTCATCCAAGTATTCCATCATGATGTCCGCTTCGTATAACACCAAGTCCCTGTCAACAAGCGTGGGTAGCGAGTTGTAAGGATTGAGGCTAGCGAGATCCTCGGGCTTTTTGTCTGGATCGACGTCGATCGTTTCGACGGTGACACCCTTTTCGGCCAACACGATACGAACGCGGTGGCTGTATTGGCTAGTGCCATCAGAGTAGAAAGTCATCGACGATCGTTTAGCAACAACACCCATAGTATTTCCTCTCAATCCTTAGATAATAAACCTGAGCCAGTATCGGCAGTCAGATCAATGGTAGTCCTTGCTAAACTCGCGGCTCATGAAGAATACGAGTATGTAGAGTAATGCGAGAAATGCGAGCACCCAGACGCCGATAGACTGACGCTTGGTACGGATTGGCTCGCCGATGTAATAAAGGAAGTTGACCAGGTCGGCGACTGTCTGATCGAACTCCGCCGCAGTCTGGCTGCCGGTGCCTTCTTCATGCGTGAGGTCACACTGCGTTGGATCGTCTGATCCATGATCGTCGCAAACAACATCGCCCTGCAGATTATGTAGCGCATTAGGCATGCCGACATTCGCATAGAGTTTATTGTTTGCACCTAACGGCCGCGAAGGATCGTTATAGAACGACTTCATGTACGTGTAAAGCCAGTCGGGCTTGCGAACACGACCGATAAGCGTGAGGTCTGGGGGCGCTGCGCCAAACCACACTTTCGAGTCGTCGTCGGACATCGCGTTGGTCATTAACTCGCCAATAGATGTGCCATCGAAAATCATATTCGCTTCGACCAATTCAGCATCGAGTTCGAGGTCTTCGGCCGTACGCGCATAGCGCGCGTAGCCGAGTTCGTGACAGCCAGAGCAGTAATTCATGTACGTGCCCCAACCGCGCTGAAGAGAGCCCTTGTCTTCGAAACTAGTCTCGACGTGCATGAGCTCAACATTGCTCGCCTCAGAGGCATGCGCGGTATTAGTTAACATCAGTGGGATGATGACCATCGCCGCAATGAGTAATAACGCACCAATAAGCTGAGGAATACTAATGAAACGGCCCGTGACACGCTCAGGCGGTGTAGCCGTTACTTCAGCACGCGTGTACCAAGGCATCGCGAAGAAGTAGCCGAAGTAGACCACTGTCATCAGCTGCGCGAGCAGCGTCTTAGCAGGGCTAACTGACTGCGTACCGAGCACGCCCAAAATCAAGAACGCGACAACGAAGAGAAGCAGCGCAGTGCGGCTAAACTTACCTTTGTAGCGCATGGACTTGACCGGGCTCTTGTCGAGCCATGGCAGCACAAAGAGGATCGCAATCGCGCCGAACATAACAAGCATGCCCCAGAATTTCGCGTCGATACCAAACAGCGGGTAAGTAACCGCACGCAGCATCGAGTAGAAAGGCGTGTAATACCATACCGGTGGCACATGCTCAGGCGTCTTAAGTGAGTCTGCTTCTTGGAAGTTGGCGATTTCTAAGAAATAGCCACCCATCTCTGGTGCAAAGAATACGATTGCACAGAAGACAAACAAGAAGACGACAATTCCGCCGAGGTCATGATAAAGCGTGTAGTAAGGGTGGAAAGGGACGCCGTCTATCGGCACACCGTTCGCATCTTTGTTCTTCTTAATGTCGACGCCGTCGGGATTGTTCGAGCCCACTTCGTGCAGCGCAAGAATATGCAGCACGACCAACGCGATCAGCACGATTGGCAGTGCGACAACATGAAGAGCGAAGAATCGATTGAGCGTGGCACCCGATATCAGGTAATCGCCGCGTACCCAGACCAGCAGGTCGTCGCCGATAACCGGAATCGCGCCTGCGAGCGATACAATCACGTTCGCGCCCCAGTATGACATCTGGCCCCAAGGCAATACGTAACCAAGGAAGCCTTCCATCATGAGGACGAGGTAGATAGCCATACCGAATATCCAGATAAGCTCTCGTGGCTTCTGGTATGAGCCATACATCATGCCGCGGAACATATGGAGGTAAACCACAGCGAAGAAGGCCGAGGCCCCAGTTGAGTGCATATACCTAAGCATCCAACCGTAGTCGACATCACGCATGATGTATTCGACCGAGGCGAACGCAGCCTCGGCGCTCGCGGTATAGTTCATGGTTAGCCAGATGCCAGTTAACAGCTGGATAACGAGTACAACCATCGACAACACGCCGAAGTAATACCAAATATTGAAGTTTTTGGGCGCATAGTACTCGCTCATATGCTTCTTCCAAGCTGACACGATCGGCAGCCTGTCGTCTGTCCAGTCGCGGAGACCGACTAATGCGCCCACCACGAGGCCGGGCTTGTTTGATTCGCTCATGCTGCTGTCTCCTCGTCGATACCTATAATCAACACGTTGTCGTCCTCAAATGTATGCGGCGGCACTTCCATGTTGCGCGATGAAGGTGAACCACTGTACACACGTCCAGCGAGGTCGAATCGTGAACCGTGGCAAGGGCAGAAAAATCCACCACGCCACTCTTCGTCGAAAGGCTGCGCCTTGAGTTCGATATGCGGAGTGGGTGAGCAGAAAAGGTGCGGACACAGACCAACCAAAACCATCACGTCTGGGCGACGTGCACGGAATTCATTTTGCGCGTAGGCAGGCTGCTCTGGTTCTTGCGAATCTGGATCGGTGAGGCGATCGGGGTCTTCATTGAGCGCTGAGAGCAACGCTTCGCTGCGCTTAACCACAAAGATAGGACGTCCGCGCCATGCAGGAATAGGCCCAAGCATTTCACCGTCTTGTAGACGGCTAATGTCTATGCGCACAGGAGCACCTGCCGCACGCGCTTTAGCGCTTGGATTCCATGAACCTACGAAAGGCACCGCGGCGCCTACTACACCAGCGGCACCAACCGCTGTCGTCGTACCAACTAAGAACCGTCTACGGCCAACATTCGCACTGTTGTCAGTCACCGTTTATCTCCTCGAGAGCTAGCTTTAATAGAATGTATTCGCGCCCGCCACGAGCTCTTTATTGACACGGACGAAGCAGACTCCGTGCTAGCGTCAGGGCAGAAATGGGGCGAGTATTCTGTTGAATGGATTGCAGCGTCCATTGCGGGTCAGCAAACCGCCGCAATCATAGACAAAACCTAGGGTTATTTCAAGTCGACTATGACCGAATCCGTCAGTAGATGATTGAAATCAAAGGGAGAAAAATATTTTTAGCCGCAAAAAAAAACGCCGGACTCGCTTGCGAATCCGGCGTTTTCGAACGTAGCTTTCGCACGTAGCTTTCTAACGTCAGTCTCGAACGTCGTAGAATTAGCGCTTTGAGAACTGTGGCTTCTTACGCGCTTTGCGTAGGCCCACTTTCTTACGTTCTACTTCTCGCGCGTCGCGAGTCACGAAACCTGCCTTACGTAGTGTAGGCTTTAGCTCCATGTCATATTCCATCAATGCACGCGTGATGCCGTGACGGATCGCGCCGGCCTGACCGAAGCTACCACCACCACGCACTGTCACGTTAATGTCGAACTTCTCGATCATTTCCACCAGCTCTAATGGTTGGCGAACAATCATGCGAGCAACTTCTCGACCGAAGTATCCGTCTAGAGGACGCTTGTTGACAGTGATCGCGCCGCTGCCGTTCTTGAGGTAGACCCTCGCAGTCGAGGTCTTGCGACGACCAGTTCCGTAGTATTGCGTAATAGACATAGAACTAAGCTAACCTCTTAAAATTGAACAGCTTGTGGCTGTTGGGCACCGTGAGGATGCTCGCCACCTGCGTAGACTTTTAATTTTTTGAACATGGCACGGCCGAGTGCATTCTTAGGCAGCATACCTTTCACTGCATTTTGAATGACGCGCTCTGGCGCACGCTCTATGAGCTTTTCGAAAGAAATAGATTTCAAACCACCGGGGTAAGCCGAGTGGGTATGGTAAATCTTACCCTTCGCTTTGTTGCCTGTTACCTTCACTTTTTCGCAGTTCACGACGACGACGAAGTCGCCTGTGTCGATGTGCGAGGTGAACTCGGGCTTATGCTTGCCACGGAGGCGAAGCGCTATCTCAGCCGCCATTCTACCTAGTGTTTGGCCTTCGGCATCAACCAGGAGCCAGTCCTGATTAACTTCATTTGTTTTTGCGCTGTAAGTCTTCATCGATTAGTCATCGGTCTTTACTTTAAGGAGGGCGAATACTACCGGAGCAAATTAGATCTTTCAAGCGAATTTAAAAGGATTTCACCCTCTTCAACCGCGATGCGCTGTCGCAAGGTAATCTAAAGATTGCATTTCCAATAGCCGAGAGGCGGTTCGCTCAAATTCGAAACTCAACTGCGTTCCCGTATAGAGCGCTAATATAGGCGCTGTCGCCGAAGCAATCAACTTAACTCTGCGATCATAGAGCTCATCGATGAGATTGATAAAGCGTCGGGCCTGATCATTGCGCGTTTCATCGAAGACCGGAATCCCGCTGATCAGCATTGTATGGAACAGCCTCGCCAGTTCGACATAGTCGAAAGCGCTTCGCGGACCGTCGCACAACTCTGCAAACTCGAACCAGACCACATCGTCGCCGACCCAAAGCGCGCGAAGCTCGCGCCCGAGGACCTCGACGGGAGTCTCGTGCGTTAAATGGGTCTCAGAAGGCACCAACTCATGGAGGCTTGCAAGCATAGCTGACCGAGCCTGCGCGTCATCTGGGCTATGATAAAGCGTCGCCTGTTCGAGGCTGCGCAACCGATAGTCGATGCCTGATCGAATTTCGACCACTTTGGTCTGCGCGTTAAGCAAGGCTATTGCCGGAAGAAAGCGAGCGCGCTGCAGCCCATTGCGATAGAGCCCGTCGGGCTGAATATTCGACGTGGTCACAAGCACCACCCCTCGCTCGAATAATGCGTCTAAAAGCCCAGCGAGAAGCATTGCGTCAGCGATGTCTTGCACAAAAAACTCGTCGAAGCAGAGCAGCTTAGCTTCTTTAGCTAACTCATCGGCAATGCGAACGAGCGGGTTCTTGTGCCCTTGCAACACCGCTAGACGCTGGTGAACCTCTTGCATAAAGCGGTGGAAATGCGTGCGCCGCTTAGGCACAGAATCTACAGAGTCGAAGAAAAGATCCATAAGATAGGTCTTCCCCCGTCCTACCCCACCCCACAGGTAGAGCCCCTTGCAAGGTGTCTCATTCGCTCGCCCGAACGCACGCTTAACCTGATTCCGCAAGCCACGGCCTTGAAGAGCAGCCTCCTTCAACTCGTTCAAGAGTCGCTGCAATTCACCTACGATTCGAACTTGCTCGGAATCTTCGCTGATCTTTCCTGAAGCGACATCATCCCTGTATTTTGCTAACACATTGCCTTTGGACACGAGAGTTTGCTTCCTTACTTCGGGCAGGGTCGATGGCTCAGACCTTACTCATATTATGCTGCTGTTACCTTGAACTCAGCGGGCAACAATCGAGTGTTTTCACTGACTAAACTTAGAATTTTTACGAATTAGCTTATGCCCGCAAATCCTTAAAGCTAAAAAATAAGCCTAAAATCGCGAGCCGGTGATTGTACGGCAGTGCGGACAACCCCTCTACACGAACCTTCAATCTCATTAACCTTGTAGGCTATACTACCCACCGAAACGCAGGCAGTGACAAGTCCCTCTAACCTCCGGACCCACTGCCTGCCGAACCCCCTTAGTCCGAGGACCCCCGAATGACCTGGATTATAGTAGCAAGTAGCCTCCTCGCGGGAGTTGTTATCGGTTTGCTCATCGGCGGGAAACTGAGCGCCAACCCGAGTCGTGTCAAAGAGCTCGAAGCACAGCTGCGCGAGGCAAAGGAAACCGATCGGAGATACCGCGACAATGTCAGCGATCACTTCAGCATGACCGCCGATCTCGTGCACCACATGACAGAAAGCTATCGCGAGGTCTATGAACATCTCGCTAGCGGGGCACAGGACCTGTGCCCCGAAGACGTTGCCGGTAAATTACTCCCCGCCAAGACAGACGCTGGCTTTAACGAGGAGACAAGTGCTGGTGAATTAGGCGCGCTAGTGCCGCCGAAGGACTACGCCGCCAAGGCCACGCCCAATCAGAAGGGCGCGCTCTCCGAAGATTTCGGCCTTGAGAAGCCGGCGCCAGCGGACGACTAACAGCCAAAAAAGGCTCAAATCATCCACGCGATCTTAAACCGAGGGCGCAGCTGCTTTGATCGGCGCAGGGCAATCAAATGTGAATTGCCTTGAACCCTCTCGCCACTTGGTCATCGTTTAGCCATTAATTATTCGTCACTTAAGCGATCGCATTGAGGAGTCTACGCACCTCAATCAAGTTGCATCTGGACTAACCACAAGGCTCGCTATGCAAGATTACACGCTAACGCATCTGAAACAACTCGAAGCCGAGAGCATTCATATTATCCGCGAGGTAGTCGCCGAATTCGACAATCCGGTGATGCTCTACTCGGTCGGCAAAGATTCCGCTGTCATGCTGCATCTTGCCCTCAAAGCCTTTTATCCCGGAAATCCGCCCTTCCCACTTCTTCACGTCGACACGACTTGGAAATTCCGCGAGATGATTGAGTTTAGAGACCGCCATATCGCCAACCTGGGCCTTGAACTTATCGTGCACACGAATCAGGAAGGCGTCGCCGCGGGCGTTGGGCCGTTTACTCATGGCAGTGAAAAACACACTGACATTATGAAAACCCAAGCGCTCAAACAGGCGCTTAACAAACACAAATTCGATGCCGCTTTCGGTGGCGCACGCCGCGATGAAGAAAAATCGCGCGCGAAAGAACGCGTGTTTAGCTTTCGCGACAGCAACCATACATGGGACCCAAAAAATCAGCGCCCCGAACTGTGGAATATCTACAACAGCAAAATAAATAAGGGCGAAAGTATTCGCGTCTTCCCACTGTCGAATTGGACAGAACTGGATATTTGGCAGTACATACATCTCAATAATATTGACATTCCCGGCCTATATTTTGCAGCCCCTCGACCTGTCGTGAACATTGATGGCATCGACATTATGGTCGACGATGACAGAATGCCCATCGCTGAACACCAAAAGATTGAGATAAAAAACGTTCGATTTAGAACCCTCGGCTGCTATCCACTGACTGGCGCAGTCGATTCTAATGCGACGACACTGCCCGAGATAATTCAAGAAATGCTCCTTGCTACAAGCTCGGAGAGACAAGGGCGACTGATCGATAGCGACAAAGCTGGCTCGATGGAAGAGAAGAAACGCAAAGGCTATTTCTAAAGTATTCAAACCCTATTTCAGTCAAGCCAAATGCCTTCTCTTGGCCACTAAAAACAAACTAAGGCACATTATGTCTCACAGCTCAGAACTGATTCAGTCCGATATAGACGCTTACCTTGCTCAGCATGAACGCAAAGAATTACTGCGCCTATTAACCTGCGGCAGCGTCGATGACGGCAAGAGCACGCTCATTGGACGCCTGCTCCACGACTCCAAAATGATCTATGAAGATCAGCTCGCGGCGATAGAAAAAGACAGTGCTAAGTCGGGCACTACTGGCGAACGCATCGACCTCGCGCTGCTCGTTGACGGCCTTCAAGCCGAACGTGAGCAGGGAATCACGATCGATGTAGCCTACCGTTATTTCTCGACTGCGAAACGAAAATTTATTATTGCTGACACGCCGGGTCACGAACAGTACACGCGCAATATGGCAACGGGCGCGTCGACCTGCGATCTCGCTATCATTCTTATCGATGCGCGCCATGGCGTTCAAACCCAGACACGTAGACACAGTTATATTGCGTCTCTACTTGGTATCAAACAGCTTATTGTCGCCGTCAACAAAATGGATCTTGTCGATTACCGTGAGACACGGTTCGATGAAATTAGGGAAGAGTATAAAGCGTTTAGTGAAAGCCTCCCGGCCGCTGAGTTTCACTTCATTCCGCTTTCGGCGCTCGAAGGCGATAATGTCGTCGAGGTCAGCAAAAACATGGCCTGGTTTTCTGGCGAGCCGCTGATGACTCTGCTTGAGAACATTCCGATAAACGCGAGTCGCAATCTTGTCGACTTCCGCTTCCCGGTGCAATACGTCAATCGCCCGAACCTCAATTTTCGAGGTTATTGCGGCACAGTAGCATCGGGAGTGGTGCGTAAAGGTGACTTAATTACCGCCCTGCCCTCGGGGAAAAGCAGCCGAATAAAATCGATTGTGACCTATGACGAAGAGATTGAGACCGCGTTCGCTCCGATGGCGATCACGCTTACCCTCGAAAACGAAATCGATATTAGCCGCGGCGACATGCTTGTCCACAGCGACAACAAGCCCGGCTCTGCATCGACGTTCGAGGCAGACCTTGTGTGGATGGCAGACGCAGAGATGCGCCCAGGTATCGACTATGACCTCAAAATAGGCAGCAAAACCACGGGCGCTCGAATCAAAGCGCTGCAGAATTTGGTCGATGTTAATACTCTCAACCGAAGCCCAGCGCCTAGCCTAAAACTCAATGAGATTGGCCGTGTCGAAATCCAAGTGGAACAGGCACTGAGCTTCGATGACTACCAGCAGAATCGAGCGACGGGGAGTTTCATTCTTATAGACCGGCTGACCAACGTAACCGTCGGCGCAGGGATGATTGCATACAAGGCAAGCAAGCCTGCCTCCAATAAATCTCATGGGCATGGCAGCTATGTTACTCCTGACGAGCGCGCCGCTCGCTTCGGGCAACAGCCGGTCACTTTACTCTTCATCGGACTGTCTGGCTCAGGAAAAACGACGCTTGCACATGCGGTCGAACGCGAACTATTCGAAAAAGGCCATGCCAGCGCTGTACTCGATGGAAAAACCATGCGCCAAGGAATAAGCGGCGACCTAGATCATAGCTCGCAAGGACGCGCTGAGAACCTAGTCCGTAGTGCGCATGTCGCGCAATTCTTAAATGACTCTGGTCTGATTTGCTGCGCCTCTTTTGTGGCGCCGACTCGCGCTTCCCGCGAGAGAGCAGCGAACATTATCGGGGCAAATAATTGTCTTATCGTCTATTTGAACCCCCCTCTTGCGGTGTGCCAACAGCGCGATCCGAGTGGGCTCTACTCAGCGTCGACGACAGATATTCCGGGCGTTTCATTCGAATACGAGACCCCAACTAACGCTGCCCTCGAATTAGACACCTCAGCGCTGACGCCGCAAGACTGCGTCGAAAAAGTGATGAGGCTACTGGGCGAACGAGGCGTTTTATAGCGCTAAACGGGATTGTCTATGTCGATGAACTGGTGGGCTAAGTCGAATTTATCTGCCAGCACTGCCGCGAGCGCCTGAACACCATAGCGCTCGGTGGCATGATGGCCCGCACTGATGAAATGCACCCCCGACTCGCGCGCGATGTGCACCGTGGGCTCAGATATTTCACCAGTGAGATAGGCATCGACACCTGCTTGCACTGCTAAGTCTATGTAGCTCTGCGCGGCGCCAGTACACCAAGCGATACTCTCTATCTGTGAGGCACCTCCGGCACTCAGACTCGCTTCAATAATAAGCGGGTCTCTGCCCAGACAGTCTCCTATATGCGCAGCCAATTCGGCACAGCTCATGGGCCTCGGCAGGCGACCTACAAGCCCTATAGGGTGATTACTGTGACGGCCCATCTCTCCGGTCTGCTCGAGTCCGAGGCGCCTTCCTAACTGCACATTATTACCGAGCTCGGCATGGGCATCGAGTGGCAGGTGATAGGCCAGCAGGCTAATTTGGTTATTGAGCAACAGCTCGATGCGCTTACGCTTGATGCCGACAATCGTCTGCTCCTCGCCCCGCCAAAAATAGCCATGGTGAACGAGGAGTGCATCGGCTCCCGCGTCGATTGCAGCTTCGATAAACGCCCTGCTTGCGGTTACCCCGCTGACTATTTTTTCAATCGTAGGCTTGCCTTCCACCTGCAGCCCGTTAGGAGCATAGTCTTTAAACTGCTCTGTGCGAAGAAGCGAACTGATTGTCGATTGCAACTCTGTAAGGCTTACCGCCATGGACCTGTCCTCTGGTAGACTATGCGCGTCTATTGATACTTCGCCTTCAGGCGCTAGGCATAAGATAATAACAATAAAAGCTAGGGCAGACCTCTTACAGTGAAACCAAGCAATCGAGCGCAAGCCATCGACCGCCTCGCGACTACGCTGCGTTTTCTCGCGTGGCCTATTGCCTGCGGGCTTCTCTTGGCGATCGTCATCGTGCAATACAACCAGCTCGCGCAATTGTCGCGTAGCAGCCAACCACCCCCCTTGGCCAGGGCACTTGCCGCACCGAGCTTTGCCGATGTCATTGCACATGCCTCGCCGGCGGTCGTGAGCATTAATGCAACAAGCGTTAACGTCGGTTCGGTAGAACGCGCCTCACCAGACAAAGTTAATCTCTACCTCGAAGAGCGCGCGAGCCTAGGCTCCGGCGTTATTATCAGCGCTGACGGCTATATTCTCACTAATTTACATGTCGTCGATACGCTATTCGATGCGTTCAATGCACAGGTCACGCTCGTCGATGGTCGTCAGACACCCGCAACCGTCGTTGCTTGGGATGAAGGCAGTGACCTTGCTGTATTACACATCAATATGGACGGACTCACGCCCATCCCTCGCGGCGACGACAGCAGCCTCCGCGTCGGCGACGTTGTTTTCGCTATCGGGTATCCCCGTAACGTTGGCCAGTCTGTCTCGCAAGGTATTGTCAGCGCGCTTCGACGCGGCGCCGATGGCACTATCGAGCGCATACAAACAGATGCCGCAATCAATCCCGGAAACTCGGGCGGCGCGCTAATCAATTCGAACGGCGAACTCGTCGGCCTAAACTCTTCGATTCTCTCCAAATCGGGCAATTTCGAAGGGATAGGGTTCGCAACGCCTGCCTCCCTCGCCGTGAACGCGCTCGAAGAAATGGTCGCTCAGGCGATCGAGGGTAACGCAGGCTATTTAGGCGTTATCACAGGTGAAGCGCTCGGGCCGCGCTCGAGCGAACTTTTCTTCGGCATCGATTCGGTGCGAGGAATGCTTGTCGAAAGCGTCGATGATGGCGGTGCCGCGATGCGCGCGGGAATCCAGCCCGGAGACGTTATCACTCGCGTGCAGGGAACCAAAGTAATCGATGGCGGCAACATTATGGCCGAGGTTCGAAATAAAAAGCCGGGGGATACTATCGAGGTAGAAGTCTACCGGCAAGGCCAGACTCTCACCTTGCCGACGACTCTCGGCTTCGGCCAGGCGATTATTATCGAGCCCTAACTTAACTCGACTAGGCTTTGATAAGACGATACTCAGCAGACAGCGCGTGTGCCTGCAGATGCTCGTTGCGCGCCAGTTCACCGGCGGTCTTTGCCAGACGGCTAGCCCCTTCTCGCGTACTAAAGATTATCGAGCTGCGCTTCTGAAAATCGTAAACGCCGAGCGCCGAAAAGAATCGCGCAGTGCCTGACGTTGGCAAGACGTGGCTTGGACCCGCGCAGTAGTCGCCGAGCGCCTCGGCGCTATAGCGCCCCATAAAAATAGCGCCCGCATGGCTTATCTTTTCCAGAAGCGATTCTGGATCAGCGATCGAAAGTTCGAGATGCTCAGGCGCTATGGCATCACTTACCCGTGCAGCTTCGTTTAGGTCTTCAACCAAAATAAAGAGCCCACGATTGGTCATCGATTTTTCGATGATGTCGCGGCGCTCCATCGTAGGTAATAACCGCTCGATACTGGCCCTAACTTGATCAAGGTAGTTCGCGTCGGTGGCAATTAGAATTGATTGCGCCTGTTCGTCGTGCTCGGCCTGAGAAAACAGATCCATAGCGATCCAATCGGGGTCAGTTTCGCCATCGCAGATAATGGTTAATTCCGATGGTCCGGCTATCATATCGATACCGACCTCACCGAACACCAATCGCTTCGCCACGGTGACATAGATGTTGCCCGGTCCGGTAATTTTATCAACCTTAGGGATGCTTTCGGTGCCATAAGCCATCGCAGCAACAGCTTGTGCACCGCCAATGGTATAGAGTTCGGTGACGCCTGCTAGCGCAGCGGCGGCGAACACAAGCTTTCCTGCCTCACCATAGGCGGTGGGAACGGTGGCTATAATTTGTTCGACACCCGCTACCTGCGCAGGAATGGCGAGCATAAGAATCGACGAAGGGTAATTCGCCTTGCCGCCCGGCGCATAGACGCCCACACGCTGTAAAGGGCTTACCTTCTGCCCAAGAACCGAACCGTCCTCTTCGCGGTATTGCCACGACTCCTGCTTCTGCTTTTCGTGATAACTACGAATCCTGCCGGCTGCAATTTCTAATGCCTCGCGCTGCGCCGCATCGAGACTCTCGAGCGACGCCTGCATCTGTTCGCGCGTCACTGTCAATGAGGCCATAGATTGAGCCCCGAAACCGTCAAACTGATTCGTATAGTCGAGAACTGCGGCGTCCCCCTTTGCCCGCACCTGGGCGAGAATATCGCTGACGGTTGCCGTCACGTCGTCTGCCACAATCATCTCTCGCTTCAGATGCGCTTTCAGCGCGGCGTCGAAATCTGCACTCGCACTATTAAGCTGTTTGATGGGAAGAGAAGGAGTGGTCATAGATAATTCCTTTTGCTCGCTGCGTTAATCGTTGCGCCTATGCCGCACGATTGGCAACGGCGGTCGATAATTTATCGAGTATTTCGCGAATCGCCGCATTCTTAATTTTCATTGAGGCTTTATTAACAATAATCCGCGAGCTCACGTGCGCGATAAAATCTTTCGCCTCGAGCCCGTTAGCCGTCAGTGTCTTGCCGGTGTCGACTATGTCGACAATCGCGTCGGCCAACCCCATAGAGGGCGCCAACTCGAGTGCGCCGTTGAGCTTAATCAGCTCAATTTGCACGCCTTGCTCGGCGAAATAGCGTTTAGCGATATTGACGAATTTGGTCGCCACTCTTAGACGGCCGACCGGCGCTGCCCGACCTATCGGTTCTGCTGTCATTAAACGGCAGCGGGCGATGTCTAGATCAAGCGGCTCGTAGAAGGCCTCGTCGCCGTATTCGAGTAACAAATCTTTTCCTACTACCCCAATGTCGGCGCTGCCAAATTCAACATACGTTGGCACATCGGATCCCCGAATTACCATCAGCTTGACGTGAGCGAGATTGGTATCAAAAATAAGCTTGCGGCTCAGCGAAATATCCTCCGCAGGAACGATATCTGCCTGCGCGAGCAATGGCAGCACTTCATCGAGTATGCGCCCTTTGGTGAGCGCAATGACGAGATTAGGCATGGTCATAAATCGAGTCTCTGTTTTCCACGAAGGGAATCTTTAACGCGTTTCTGCAAAGTTTTCTAACTCAGACTTTTTACGAAGGTATTCTACGAATTTTTGCGCCGAGCAATTGCAGCTTCTCCTCGATGCATTCGTAGCCGCGATCGATATGGTAGATGCGATCGACAACCGTCTCACCTGACGCTACCAGACCGGCAATAATCAGGCTGGCCGAGGCTCTAAGGTCAGTGGCCATGACCGGCGCGCCTTTTAAGGTCTCGGAACCCTCGACGATCACGGTGTTACCTTCAACCCTAATAATTGCGCCCATGCGGTTCATTTCATGCACGTGCATGAATCGATTTTCGAACACGGTTTCTGTGATTGAGCCTGACCCTGACGCGACAGAATTAAGCGCGGTGAACTGCGCTTGCATATCAGTCGGAAACGCGGGGTAAGGTGCGGTTCGAACAGACACTGCCTTCGGCTGTTTGCCATGCATGTCGAGAGAAATCCAATCCTCTCCCACCTGTACGTCTGCTCCAGCTTGTTCGAGTTTTAACAACACGGCCTCGAGAATATCTGGACGCGTATCTTTAACCTTAATCTTGCCGCGGGTCGCTGCGGCAGCGATCAAATAAGTGCCGGTTTCGATTCGGTCTGGCATCACCGAATACGTGCAGCCGTGCAGGTCAGACACGCCGTTAATCACGATCGTATCCGTGCCATGACCGCTGATGTCTGCACCCATGGCAATGAGGCAGAGAGCGAGGTCGACCACTTCAGGCTCGCGCGCGGCATTTTCTATGATTGTCTGACCGTCTGCGAGACACGCGGCCATCATGACATTTTCTGTGCCCGTTACTGTGACCATATCCATAAAGATATGCGCACCCTTTAACCGGTCTTTGACAGAGGCCTTGATATACCCGTCTTCGACAACAATATCCGCACCCATCGCTTCGAGCGCCGTAATGTGAAGATTCACGGGACGGCTGCCGATCGCACAACCACCGGGCAAGGCAACCTCGGCGCGCTTGTGTTTGGCAAGCAAAGGCCCCAAGACAAGAATGGAGGCGCGCATCGTCTTTACCAATTCGTAAGGCGCGCTCAGATCGGTGATCGTGCTGCTGTCGACTTCGACATTGAGCTTCTCATCGATAACGGGCTGCACGCCCATACACCCTAGCAGCTCTAGCATTGTCGTGATGTCGAACAGATGCGGCAGGTTGCAAATAGTGACCTTGTCGGAGGTGAGCAATGTCGCGGCGAGAATCGGCAAAGCCGAATTTTTCGCTCCGGCGATTCTAATCTCGCCTTCGAGGCGAACGCCGCCTTCGATTATTAACTTATCCATAGGGTTAGCTCTGCTGTGCGCGCAATTCGCGGGCTGAAAATTGATCGAGGAATTGCACCATCGACAGTGAATGGCTGCTGTCTGATTCAGCATTTACTGGTGTGAAGACCAAGCGACTAGGCTTCACCGGGCGCCGAAAGTCGCATAGTTACCGCATGAATCGCGCCACTGCTGATATGCTCATTAAGCACTTTATAGATAGTCTGCTGCCGCTTTACCGCATTAAGACCTTCGAAGATGCTGCCCGTAGCTGTGACGAGGTATTTGCCGCCTTCACCCTGAACATCGATTTCAGTCGCTGGCAGCGCCGCGACCAATAAATCTTGAATTGTGCTCGCTTCCACTTATTTCTTCTCCGTTTGGTGCGTGATCTTGTAAGGCCTGCTGCTAGCGCCAATTATTGAGTACGGCATCAATGTCGTTGTCATGCTCTGTCATCAGTGCCGAGAACTGCGAGTAGTACTGCCTACCGAGGTTAATTCCCGCGAGGCTCAAGTTTTTGAGTTTCCAGGTATCGTCTTCGGTTATGAACATTTGGTAGCGAAGCTGCAGGTTGATATCGCCGCGAAGTTCCATGCTCACTACCGTGTCGGCGCGCGGGTCATCTGACGGATTGGGATTCGGAAGAAAAACCAGTTCCTCGCCGCTGTAGGATACCAACGAAGCGCCGTAGAAACGGGTGAGCGTAGATTTCAAAATGTCAGCGAATCGCTGCGTTTGCGCCGGCGAAGCATCAGCTGCGTATTTCGCCATCACGACATTCGCCACGGCAGTGAAATCGACGAAGCTTTCTAGATCGGTCTCAATTGCAGCAAAATAGCCCTCACGATCACTCAGGAATAGTGATTTAGATTCAAGCGCCGTAGCCAAAAGCGTATTAACGCCTAATTCAGCCGTCTCGACAGCAGACAGTCCCTGCGCGCTCGCGCGCCCGCTGAGAAGCTGCAGACAAAGTGCAGCAACGAGGAAACCACCGACTAGAAACCGATTCTGACGGACAGAGGAAGAGCGTGATTGATAGGCATTGATGCGCTCGCTGCAGTGCTGCATGTCTTGCTCCTTAAAGAGGACTCTAATTGGGCTTTGCGGGTTATTAAACTCGACGCAGTTTACCTCATATGCCGGTGGCATTAAATTATTACTTGCAAAGGCTCTCGTTCCCCCTTCTAATTACCTGCTAACCCTTCGCACAAGAATCCCGCTCTATGCTCGTAAGCTCAGTCGTTATCGCCCTCGGCTTTATAGGCCTTATCTGGGGAGCCGATAAGTTCGTTTTCGGCGCGTCTGCACTTGCGCGTAATGCAGGCGTCTCGCCGCTCTTGATCGGTCTCACTATTGTCGCGTTCGGCACCTCGGCCCCAGAAATATTCTCATCCGCAGTCTCGGCACTCGAAGACAAGCCTGAACTCGCGATTGGCAATGCCTTTGGGTCGAATCTATTCAATATTGGTGTCGCACTCGGCGTCGCTGCAATACTCCGCCCCCTGACTCCGCCAAAATCGTTAATCAAAAAGGAATTGCCTGCGCTCATCCTTGTTACGCTTGTGACAGGCGTACTCCTGTTCGACTTGTTTATCGGCCCTTTCGACGCGCTAGTTCTTATCGCGCTGAGCCTCTTCCTAGGCTACAAACTCCTGCGCAAGAAAAAAGCCTGCGACGCTATAGAGACCGACGCGCTCAGCGAGGAAACGAGTGCAAGCGACGAGGAACCGGACACTCGCACATGGCAGGCCGTGGCCTATATGTTGCTTGGTTTGATCCTGCTTATTGTCAGCGCCGAGGCACTGGTAGCGTCGGCTAGCGCGATTGCAGAGACACTGGGCGTTTCAGAAGCCGTGATTGGATTGACCATCGTCGCGCTCGGTACAAGTCTACCCGAACTCGCAGCGTCAATTACCTGCGTACTAAAAGGCCACTACGACCTCGCCATAGGTAATATCGTCGGTTCCAACATATTGAACCTGCTCGCTGTGCTCCCTTTCCCTGGCCTTTTGAGCCCCGGCCTGATTCAAGCCCCTCTTCTGTTTAGAGACTTTGCCGCCGTAACACTGCTCACGCTGCTGCTGGCGGCCTTCTGTTACTATGCGGTGACACGTGGCAAGCAGCTTGGACGCGTCAGCGGAGTCATTTTCTTGTCTATTTATTGCGGCTGGTTTACGGTAATGCTAGTTAACGCTTAATCGCTAACAGCCTAAGCACAAACCACTTTTCATCCAACAGACTTGAAAACAGCGCTCACAGAAGACTGCGAGCATCAAGCATAGGTTAATCGCCATGGACGCCCCTAAGATCCCTCCTCATTCTGTGCTTATCGCATCAGCGAGAAAGACAGTAAAGATCGAACTGGAGGCAGTCGCCGCCCTGTCGGATCGCATTGATGAATCCTTTGCCCGCGCCTGCGAGATTATCCTCAAGTCGACTGGCCGAGTCGTCGTCATCGGTATGGGAAAGTCTGGTCACGTCGGCCGAAAAATTGCTGCTACTCTTGCAAGCACGGGAACAACGGCGATGTTTGTCCACCCTGCGGAAGCGAGTCATGGCGACATAGGAATGATCGCCGCTAACGATGTGGTTCTAGCACTCTCTAATTCTGGTTCGACCGAGGAGATCCTCGGCTTGCTGCCAATACTCAAACGTAAAGCGGTGCCGTTGATCAGCCTCACCGGCAACCCCCGGTCAGAGCTTGCCCTTGCTGCGGATGCGAATCTCGATGGCGAAGTGTACGAAGAGGCCTGCCCCCTCGGGCTCGCACCGACATCGAGCACGACGGCTGCGTTAGTCTTAGGCGATGCCCTTGCGATGGCTTTACTCGAGGCACGTGGTTTTACTCGCGAAGACTTTGCTTTCTCGCACCCCGGCGGCAATCTGGGTCGCCGATTGCTCGTGCGTGTGCGCGATGTTATGCATCAGGGAGACGAACTCCCGCAGGTGAAACAAGGCACCGCGCTGACCGCCGCGCTGATAGAAATGAGCGGCAAAGGCTTTGGACTCACTACCGTGACCAACAGCAAAGGCGCGCTCGTCGGCGTCTTTAGCGATGGCGATTTGCGGCGCGCGCTCGATGCAGGCGTTGATATTCACAACACCCTTGTCGACCAGGTAATGTCTGAAAGCTACCATTTTATAAATTCCACCTCGTTGGCGGCCGAAGCTGCAAGGAAAATGCAAGAGACGAGCGTCTATGTGCTCATCGTTTCTGACAGCCCCGGTGAGCTTAGCGGGCTGATAAAAATGCACGACCTGATGCGCTCTAATGTCGTCTAGCCAGAGCACAAAGACTAGAACGGCAAACACCATGAGCCACTGGAGAGAAAGCTAATGCAAGCAAATAATCAGAGACTGACCACAGGTATCTCCGAGCTGCACGAACGCGCGAGCGCCATTGCGCTGCTCCTTTTAGATGTCGATGGCATACTGACCGATGGCCGACTGTATTTTTCGAACTCCGGCGAGGAAATGAAAACCTTTCACACACTGGATGGTCAGGGTATTCGTTTCGCCTTGGATGCAGGCATAGGCGTGGGAATAATCACCGGAAGAGAATCGACTCTCGTGACCCAACGCTGCAAAGACTTAGGCATCAACATTATCTATCAAGGCGTAAGCGATAAGTCGCGCGTGCTCGACCAAATTTGCGCCGAACACAATTTATCAACCGAGGCGATCGCCTATGCAGGCGATGACGCACCCGATGTACCCGTACTCGAGCGCGTTGGGCTAGCCGCGAGCGTCCCCGCAGGGCATCGCTGTGCGCTTGAAGCGGCTCACATGATTACCGCTGCGCAAGGAGGCAGCGGCGCCGTTCGCGAAATCATCGATTTTATTCTAGCGAGCCAAGGCAAACTCACTTACTGATGAATAGACCTCGCATCCTCGCATTACTTATCCCCACGCTCACCGCTGTTGGCCTCTATTTGACGCTCGATTGGGCCGACGACCGCGCCATCGCGACCTCTGAGCGCGCGGGAATGGCCGACACTTTGCAAGCAGAACAGACACTCGAGTCGCGTGGAAAAGGGCCAATACAAGCCTATTCACAAGAGCTCCAGACAACGATATTTGATGTGGATGGCGCGCTGCAGTACACGCTTCGTGCCGACAGCCAGACACAGTTCGAAGATCAAACTAGCCTCCTAACACAGCCGCGTATCACCCTTTTCGACGCGGGCAAGCCGAACTGGAACATCACTGCTGATTACGGCAGAATCGAACGTCACCCGAGCGCGGCCGACGACCCCTCGAGAGAGAACAGCGCAGACGAAGATCTGGTGAGGTTTATCGGCAACGCGAGCCTCAAAGCAGCGCTCGCCAACTCGTCGACCCTCGCGTTACAGTCGTCTGAATTTAGCTTAATTCCTAGCGTGGAAACGATTCGCAGCGACAAACCTGTCCGCGTCATCGACCAAGGAATCAATCAAACCGCCGTAGGTTTCGAAGCCAATTTAACTGAAGATAGCCTGTATTTTGAGAAAGAGATAAGAGGATCCTATGAGCCACCTCGCTAACGCACTAAACACGCTAGCAGGGCAAAAATTGCACGCTTTGTTGCTAGGCTTCGCTGCACTGACGCTGAGCTCAAACGCACTTTCGCTCGCGTCAGACAAACAGGAGAAGGTCACCTGGGAAGCTGCCGGCAATTCAAACATGACAGTCGAGAACGGTCTGCGCACATTGACACTGGAAGACTCTGTTATCGTGACCCAAGGCAGCCTCAGAATCACCGGCGATCGGGCCATTTTCGAATACGCAGTCGAGAGTAACGAACTCAATCGAATTACCGTCTACGGCTCGCCCGTAGGCTACAGTCAGCAGCTCTCGACCGATGGAGAGAATGTGGCTGGAACGAGCAAAGAACTGCGCCTCTACTCTGATGAAAACACATCGGACAGCATTGTAGAGCTCATTGGCGATGCTGCAATTAGCTCGCCAGACTCGACGATGAACTGTGCAGCTATTACCTACCTCGTCGATCTAGACCTGATCCGTGAAGCCAAAGGCCCGTGTAATGGCAGCCTAAGCAGCACCTCGCCACAAGGAAATTAGGCGCGGACATTTCTCGACATGTCTGCCTCAGGCTTCAGCGTGCAGCAATCCATTCGACGACAACACACTTAAAAGAGAGACAACAATGCTCCGCGCCAATCACCTCGCTAAGTCTTATAAACAGCGCCAAGTGGTAAAAGACGTGTCTCTTGAGATTCAAAAAGGGGAAATCGTCGGCCTGCTCGGGCCCAACGGCGCTGGCAAAACGACGTGCTTTTATATGCTCGTAGGTCTCGTTTCGGCCGACGCAGGCGACGTCACTATTGATAATACCGATGTCACCAGCCTACCTATCCACCGCCGCGCACACCACGGCCTCGCCTATTTGCCGCAGGATTCATCCATTTTTCAGACCTTGAGCGTCGAAGACAATATACTCGCGATTCTGCAGACCCGCAGCGATTTGGATGCTCAGGGGCGTGCTGAAAAACTCGATGCGCTGCTCGAGGAATTCAACATACAGCACATCCGAAAAAGCCTTGGTCGAAGCCTCTCGGGCGGGGAACGCAGACGCACCGAGATAGCACGGACCCTTGCAACAGATCCAAGCTACATCCTCCTTGACGAGCCGTTCGCCGGTGTCGATCCGATTTCAGTTAATGACATCAAACAGATCATCGAACATCTGCGTGCACGCGGGATCGGCATTCTGCTCACCGATCACAATGTCAGAGAGACGCTAGATATCTGTGCTAAAGCGTATATTGTGAGCGAAGGACGCATTATCGCCGAAGGAAACTCTGACGCGATCCTCTCTAACAGCACCGTTCGCGAAGTCTATCTCGGCGACAATTTCCGACTTTAACCCGCGTTTGCACTCCTTAGACTGTCGAGAAAAATTCACCTTGCGATGCGAGATGAAACTATGCGAAAGAGGCACAGTTCTTGCTATACTCGTCCGCTCTTAAATCGCGACTTGCTTATGCACTCGCCAAAAAGCGGGCCTAGTTCTCACTAAACACACCAGGCCGATCGTAATTCAACTCTACGCCACATCGATTGCAGTAGTATGAAAATATCGCTCCAGCTTAAGCTTGGCCAACACCTTAGCATGACGCCGCAGTTACAGCAGGCGATCAAGCTTCTGCAATTATCGACTCTCGACCTTCAACAAGAGATATCTCAAGCACTCGAATCGAATCCTATGCTGGAATTAATCGAGCATGATGATAGCGATGGCTTTGACAGCGACGCCGAGACAAGCGAGGACAAAGAGCGAACGAATAACGAAAGCGACTCCTCTCAAGAGAACTACGAGAACGACCGTCAAACTCAGGCCGATACCACAGCAACCGATGACAATCAGACAGAGGGCGAGTGGGGGGAAAACATCCCCACCGAACTCAGCACAGATTCGCAATGGGAAGACACCTATCAGGGCAGTGGCAGTGGCAGCTTTGACGGCGAAGGCGAAAGCATTGAGGCACGAAGTTCGGCTGAAGAGACACTGCAAGACCACCTCCTCTGGCAATTAAACCTCAGTCATCTGTCTGAGCGAGATCGCATTATCGCCGAAGCGATAATCGATTCTATCGCGCCCGATGGCCGGCTTAGCTCCGACATCGATGATCTCGTTCAGGGCTTTGACCCCGAAGATGAAGTAGAAGAAGACGAGGTCATCGCCGTCCTTCATCGAATTCAGCATTTCGACCCGGTAGGCGTTGGCTATAGATCGCTCTCAGAATGCCTTCTCATCCAACTCAATTTGATCGACATCACCGTCCCGGCGCTAGCCTCGGCGAAGCTCATTATTCGGGAGCATATCGATCTGCTCGGCGTAAGAGACTACGCGCAGCTTATGCGCAAGGCCCGCCTGAAAGAGGCCGAGCTGAGCGCGGCCATAAGCCTTATCGAGAGCCTCAATCCGCAGCCTGGCGCCGATATAGCTCCCTCGACAGCGACCTATGTCGTGCCGGATGTTTTGGTAAGCAAAGACCTGGACACACAGTCTTGGCGCGTAGAACTCAACCCCGATGTCGCACCCAAACTGCGCATCAATGCAGACTATGCAGCACTGGTTCAACGGGGTAATTCGAGCGCAGACAACACCTACCTCAAAGACAATCTTCAAGAGGCACGATGGTTTCTTAAGAGTCTTCAAAGCCGCAACGATACGCTCATGAAAGTGGCAACTCGCATCGTCGAGCATCAGGTTGGTTTTTTGGAGCACGGAGAAGAAGCGATGAAGCCGCTAGTGCTTCATGATATTGCCGAAGCCGTCGAAATGCATGAATCCACAATTTCGCGGGTCACTACTCAAAAATACATGCACACACCGCGCGGCATTTTTGAGCTGAAGTATTTTTTCTCAAGCCATGTGTCTACGGCAGGTGGCGGGGAATGCTCATCGACTGCGATCCGCGCAATTATTCGTAAACTAGTCGCGGCCGAAAATACCCGAAAGCCCCTCAGTGATAGTAAAATAGCTGACCTTTTACAAGACCAAGGAATCAACGTTGCGCGGCGTACGATAGCAAAGTATCGAGAAGGGCTTAACATCCCGCCCTCTAACGAACGCAAGCGTTTAACCCCCGGTTGAAGCGTCATTGAAGCGCGCGAGGCAATGTGTGATCCCTCGGGGCGTGACAGAGACGACAAGAAATACACGAGAAACACGAAGAGAGTAGTGAACAGATGCATCTAGAAGAAATCCTTAGCCCAAGCCTGTGCAAAAGCAAAGTTGAGGGAGTGAGCAAGAAACGTGTTATTGGCATCATGAGCAGCCTCATTGCCGAGCAAATTGAGGGCGTCGACGAAGACGATGTATTCGAAGCGCTAATGAGCAGAGAGCAACTAGGCACAACTGGTCTCGGCAACGGAATCGCGATACCTCATTGCCGCATTGCCCAGTGCGACAGATTGGTCGGGGCACTCGTTTCTTTAGCCGAACCGGTTGACTACGATTCTATCGATGGCAAACCAATCGACCTTGTCTTCGCGTTAGTAGTCCCTGAGGGGGGCGATACAGAGCATGTTAAGGCGCTAGGCGAAATTGCGAGCCTCTTCCTCGATGAGGATTTGTGTTTCACTCTGCGCCACACCAATGACGACGAAGACCTTTATAACGTCGCCATAATGACTTAACCGTCTGGGCGCGAAGAAAGCAAGCTCGTCGATTACCAGCACGTCGATTTATAGTCACTATTAAATACAAACTGAAAAGGCACGCTGCGCCATGAAGTTAACGATCATAAGCGGTCGCTCAGGATCTGGGAAAAGTACGGTCCTCCGCATTCTTGAGGACCTCGGCTACTATTGCATCGATAACCTACCTGCCAGCCTCCTGCCCTCACTTGCCGACCGCCTAACTGCCAAGACACTCGACATTGCCAATGCAGCCGTGAGTATAGATGCGCGCAATATCCCTTCAGACCTGCGGCAGGTTCCGGGAATAATCAAACAACTCGGATCGGGCCCCCTCTCGACCGATATCGTGTTTCTCGATGCTAACTCGCAAACGCTATTGAGGCGGTTTAGCGAGAGTCGTCGCAAACATCCCTTGAGCGACAAGGAGGTTGGCCTCAGAGAGGCAATCGACAGAGAATCTGAATTACTCGAACCTCTGTCATTGTTGGCGAATCTCAATATAGACACAAGTGAGATGTCTCTGCATCAACTTCGCGACATTATTAAAGCAAGGCTCGCCACCGACGGCGCTAGCAGCATGACGCTCCAGTTTCAGTCGTTTGGTTTCAAGAACGGAATCGCCACCGATGCCGACTTAGTGTTCGATGCACGCTGCCTACCCAACCCTTACTGGGATTCTAGCCTGCGTTCTTTAACCGGATTGAGTCCCGAGGTTGCGCACTTTCTCGACTCGCAGGAAGAGGTGCAAAAGATGCTTAGTGATATTCAAGGATTCCTCGAGTCATGGTTCCCTAGTTTTGAGAGCAATAATCGAAGCTACATGACCGTGGCGATTGGCTGCACAGGCGGCCAGCATCGCTCGGTCTACCTTTCGGAGAAATTAGGCGAAATATTTACCCCACGCTTCGAGAGAGTCCAAATAAGGCATCGCGAGCTCGATTAGGGCAATAGCGTCCGGCTCACCCATAAGCGAAAATAATCGAATGATCACAAAAACGACAGCAATTGTTAACCGCGCAGGCCTCCACGCGCGCTCTTCGGCGAAACTCGCTGAGGTTGCCGCGGGGTTCTCAAGCGACATTCGAATCGGCGTCGGCTCCAGAGCTGTTGATGGTAAAAGCATCCTCTCACTGATGATGCTCGCTGCAACACAAGGAACGACTGTTTCACTCGAAGCAGACGGCGCAGACGAGGCAGACGCGATTGCGGCTCTTGTCGCCTTGTTCGAAGACGGATTCGGCGAAAGCCCCTAAGGCAACGTTCTAATGCTGGTCGTTTAGCGGTAGAATAGCGGCGGTCGCCGTATTCGACACGGCAACGCTTGTGCAGTCATCGAGGACGACCGCCCGCATGTCAAACCCCCAAGAGTTACAGCCACAGACTGATCACGCGCTCGAATTGCATCAAGCAATCGACAGCGGGTCACTGTATGAAGTTCGGCAGATGATAAAGACACTGCCGACTGCGGGAATCGCGCACCTCCTCGAATCATCACCGCCGAAAACCCGCGGCGTTCTTTGGCAACTCATCGACAAAGACGCCGAAGGCGAAGTTCTTCAGTATCTCAACGAAGATATTCAGGGGCAGATTCTTAGCGAGCTCAATGCCGAGCAGGTAGCGGAACTCACGTTCGGCCTCGAAACCGACGACCTCGCCGACATCTTGCAGCAACTACCCCAACAGGTAGCGGCCCAAGTTCTCGAGGCGATGGACGAACAGGATCGTCATCGTGTCGAATCTATCCTCTCCTATGATGAGGATACTGCCGGTGGCTTGATGAACACCGACACCATTACTGTGCGCCCCACTCACACGCTCGAACTTGTGCTTCGCTATCTGCGCCGCCATGATTCTCTGCCTGCGATGACCGACACAATCTATGTCGTCACGCGCGACGATCGACTGCTCGGCCGCATGCCTCTGCTCACACTGCTTGTCTCCGATCCGCAAACGACGATTAATGAGCTGATGCTCGAAGACCTCGAGGGTATTCCTGTCACTATGGAGGCGCGCAAAGTCGCGCAGCTATTTGAACAGCACGATTGGGTCTCGGCACCTGTCGTGGATGAAGCGGGAAAACTACTTGGGCGCATCACCATCGACGACGTCGTGGACGTTATTCGTGACTCGACCGAACACTCGCTAATGAGCATGGCGGGTCTCGACGAAGAAGATGACACCTTCGCCCCCGTAGCCAAGACTGCGCGACGACGCGCACTGTGGCTTGGAGTAAACCTGATGACGGCGGTGTTTGCCTCGATGGTCATCTACTTGTTTCAAGACACCTTGGATGCAGTCGTCGCGTTAGCCATCCTTATGCCGATTGTCGCCAACATGGGTGGTGTCGCCGGATCACAGACACTCACTCTCGTTGTTCGAGGGCTCGCACTCGGCCATATCGGCCCCGCTAACAGCCGCTGGCTTTTGATACGCGAACTGGGCGTCGCCGCGCTCAATGGACTGACTTGGGCGGCGGTGATCGGCACGATTACCCTGATCTGGTATCAAGATTTTGCGCTTAGCCTTATTATTGCCGCAGCAATGATGATCAACCTGATTACCGCCGCGCTCGCTGGCGCTTATTTGCCGCTGCTGCTGAATAGGCTCAACATAGACCCTGCGCTAGCAGGCTCGGTCGCATTAACGACAGTGACCGACTCTGTCGGGTTTTTGTCCTTTTTAGGGCTAGCGCAGCTCTTTTATCTCTGAGCAGCGCCCGCCAAACAGAGTAATTCACGCGCCTAAACAAATTCTTAGGCCAACAGCAGACTGAGCTTTTAGCATGCGAACCGACAAAAAAAGACTTCCCGTTTCCGATGATCTCTTCGACGGCCCGAGCAAATCACAACTCAAGCGCGATGCGAATAAACTGCAAGACTTGGGTGTTCGCCTCGCCGCGCTTCGCCCCAAACAGCTCGCGACGCTCGACCTGAACGAGGTGCTACTTAAGGCAATCGAGGATTATAATTTACTGCCCAACAGCAATAATGCGCTCAAGCGCCATGCCCAATTCATCGGCAAGCGAATGCGTGGACAAGATTACGACGCCTTGCTCGCAGCAGTAGAAGAGCTCGAGAACCCCCGCACGACGACGCGCCCGGGCACGCCTCGCAAGACGCTCGGGGTGACGGCGCAGGCCTGCGAAAGCCTCGTTGCAGAACCGAGCACCAGCGAAGACGCCATCACACAACTTATCGATCAGCATCCTCGCCTCGAGAGGCAAAAGCTGCGTCAGCTTGTCCGCAATTATTTCGTCGCTGCACGCAAACCAGACGATGCGGCGGCGAAGCGCGCCCGCACGAAGCTCACTACCTACCTTAGCCAAAGTCTTAACTAGCCCGCATCACTCGCCCAACTGCAGGCCCAGCAATAAGCCTCCAACATAGAGGTTATGCTGCGCCGTCGCCTGTACCTATTCTGAGCAACGATGCTACTATCCGTGATCTAAGGCATCGCCGATAAATCTCAATAACAAGAAAAACAAGAGGATAATTATGTCTAGCCAAAGCGCTAACTCCTATTGGAAGGCGAATCTCAAAATCGTCGCCTCACTTCTCATTGTCTGGTTTGTCGTGTCGTTCGGCGCAGGCATCCTCTTTGTCGATGCACTCGACACAATTCGATTCGCCGGCTTTAAATTCGGCTTCTGGATGGCACAACAAGGTTCGATCCTCGTGTTTGTTGTTTTGATACTCGCCTATATGCGTCTCATGGATAGGCTCGACGCTCAGTACGCAAACGACAATGCCGCAGAGAATTCTGCTCATTCTGACGAAGAGGCGGGCCAATGAACGTTCAAACCTGGACCTATCTCTTTGTCTTTTTATCCTTCAGCCTCTATATCGGTATAGCGATCTGGTCTCGCGCCTCTTCCACGAAGGAATTCTATGTTGCGGGAGGCGGCGTTCCCCCTCTCGCGAATGGCATGGCAACCGCTGCGGATTGGATGTCCGCCGCCTCTTTTATCTCGATGGCAGGGCTAATCTCGTTTCTCGGTCGCGACGGTACTTTCTACCTGATGGGCTGGACCGGCGGCTACGTTCTGCTCGCGCTCTTGCTGGCACCTTATCTGCGTAAGTTCGGCAAATTCACCGTGCCTGATTTTATCGGCGACCGTTACTACTCGCAGTCAGCGCGACTGATTGCGGTGTTTTGTGCAATCGTTATTTCCTTCGTGTATGTCTGCGGACAGATGCAGGGCGCCGGCATCGTGTTTTCGCGCTTTCTTGAAGTCGACATTGAAACCGGGGTGCTCATTGGCATGGCGATCGTCTTCTTCTACGCGGTACTTGGTGGCATGAAAGGCATCACCTACACGCAGGTTGCCCAATACTGCGTACTGATTTTTGCCTTCACAGTGCCTGCCGTATTCATCTCGCTGATGATGACTGGCCAGCCGATTCCTCAGATCGGTTTCGGCTCAGAGCTAACAGAAGCTTATGGCGGCGGTTATCTGCTCGACCGCCTTGACGGCATGAGCCAAGCGCTCGGTTTCGCCACCTACACCGAAGGCCAGCGCAGCACCCAAGACGTCTTTTTCATCACAGCTGCGCTTATGTTTGGCACCGCCGGCTTACCTCACGTAATCATTCGCTTCTTCACCGTGCCGAATGTGCGCGATGCTCGTCGCTCTGCAGGCTATGCCCTCATCTTTATCGCTATTCTCTACACCACCGCGCCCGCGGTCGCCGCGTTCGCAAAAACCAATCTGATTAATACGGTAAGTAATGCAGAATACACGGCGATGCCGGAATGGTTTAAGAAATGGGAAACAACCAAACTTATTTCATTCGAGGACAAAAATGGCGACGGACGGATCCAATACGTTGGCGATCCGGCTGTTAACGAACTCGACGTGAACCGCGACATCATGGTACTTGCGAATCCTGAAATAGCGGGACTGCCCGACTGGGTCATTGCCTTGGTGGTAGCAGGCGCACTCGCCGCTGCGCTGTCTACTGCAGCAGGGTTACTCCTCGTTATTTCGACCTCCGTTGCACACGACATGATGAAACGCAGCTTCATGCCCGACATTAGCGACAAGAAAGAATTACTCTATGCGAGGCTCGCAATTTTCGTTGCGGTATTAATAGCGGGCTATTTCGGTATGTATCCGCCGGCCTATGTAGCGCAAGTCGTCGCCTTTGCTTTCGGCCTAGCCGCTGCGTCTTTCTTTCCTGCCATTGTGCTTGGGATTTTCTGGAAGCGGATGAATAAGGAAGGAGCAATTGCGGGCATGGTTGCAGGCTTCGGCTTCACCGCTGCTTACATCATCTACTTCCGCTTTATGAATCCTGCGATCGATAATGCCGACAACTGGCTGTTTGGTATTTCACCCGAAGGCATAGGGACATTCGGCACACTGATCAATACCTGTGTAGCCATTGCCGTTGCGCGTCTCACCCCGCCGCCTCCGGCTGCAGTCATAGAAATCGTTGAAAGAATTCGTCTCCCAGGAGAGTAACTGACCAACGCCGATAGGCGCTGGCTCCACCCCTCTTTAATTTTAACCCGTTAAACAAAACGAGCCGCTAATGCGGCTCGTTTTATTTATGCTTGCAGTGGATAAAAGCCTAGGCCTTATGCTTGCCGTGCTCTGTTTTTTCCCAGTAATCGGTGACAGTTTTCTTCATTTCTTTATGCATGAACAACAAGCCAAAAAGATTGGGGACTGTCATTAAGACTATCGTAATGAGCGCAAGATTCCAGATAATTGTCGTGTCAGCGAATGCTGCATAGAAGAAACCTGCTACGTAAACTATGCGATACGGTAGCACCGATTTAGGCCCGAGTAGGTAAGTCATCGCGCGATCGCCGTAATACGACCACGCAATGGCGGTCGAGAAGGCGAACAGCATGAGGCCTACCGAGACTACGTATTGGCCATATTCACCAAAGTAACCCCGCGTAAAGGCTACTGTCGTAAGTGGTACCGAGTGAATAAGCGACATCCCCGATACGACAACATCAGAATCATCGAGGCGCCCTCCCGTGACACTGAGTGTGCCATTGAGAAGCACGTCGCCGCGCGCAAACACAACTTCTTCGGCGAACGAGCGCGATGCCATGAGGGTGAAGTCCTGCGAGTTCACCGCGCGACCCTCGCTGATAATTAGTTCGCCCGAATACAGGCTAGCTACGGTGTCATCACCGTTAAGTAATGAAAACATTTCTGCGACATCGGCTGGCTCTTGCTCGCTGTAGGCACCTGCGACAAAGCGCATATCCGCACGCTGGAATTCGTTGTCGAACTTTTCTTTCCATGCGCCCGAAGACAATATTACTAGCCCGGTGATCGTACAAATCACGATGGTGTCTATGAAGGGCTCCAGAATCGACACCATGCCCTCATCGGCTGGTTCGTCTGTGCGGGCGGAGGCATGCGCGATAGGGGCTGAGCCTTGACCTGCCTCGTTAGAGTACAGGCCGCGGTTAACGCCCCGGTCGAACACATAGGCAAAGGTTGCACCAAGGAAGCCGCCGGTCGCTGCAGAACCGGTGAACGCGTCACTAAAGATCGCTGCGAACGAAGGACCGATATTGCCAAGATTAGGCAGGATTACCGCAAATGCGCCGACGATATAAATAATCGCCATCGTTGGCACGATCGCCGCGGCCACTGCGGCTATCCGCTTAATGCCACCGATGATCACCAGCGCAAGCAGCACCGATAATACCGCGCCTGTCACGATAGGCTCGATGTCGAAGGTGCTCTGCAAGCCCGCCGCGATGCTGTTAATTTGCGGGAGACTACCTGTGCCAAACGAACTTAATACTGTCGCCATAGCGAAGATGATTGCCAACCATTTGGCGTTCATCCCCTTTTCCATGTAATACATGGGGCCGCCCGCCATCGTGCCATCGGCGGTCTGTTCGCGGTATTTATGCGACAACGTCACCTCGACGAATTTGCTGGTCATGCCGAAAAACGCCGTTACCCACATCCAGAAAAGCGCAGCTGGCCCGCCTAAATGTAGCGCAAGCGCTACGCCGCCAATATTTCCCGTGCCAACCGTGCCCGATAGCGCCGTTGCCAGCGCCTGGAAGTGCGAGGTGTCGCCTTTCGCGCCGTCTTTATCGAAGCGGCCTGTGGTGATTCCTATCGCATGCTTGAAGTAGCGAATCTGGGGGAAGCCAAGGTAGAGCGTAAAGAAAATACCGACTGAGAGAAGCAGAAAAGGAAACCATACGGCGCTTCCTAGATAGCTATCGATGAGTATGAGTAGGTCGTTAACTGCGTCCACAGAATTTCCTCTTTTTATTTTTTGAAGGCGCTCTTTAGCTTAGCGCTCGATGGAGATTGCCACGATCTTTGTAGTATTAATCGTCTTCTACTGAGATCGTCGGCGCAGCAGCACCGCGAGCCTCGTGCGCCAGAGCCTGAGCGTGAACGCCTCGGGCGAGTTCGGCATAGGCTTCTTGTAACTGCGGGTGCAATGTCGATGCTACCACAGGAACACCAAGATCGGTTTGTTCCCGAATTTTTATATCGAGAGGTAAACGTCCGATCACATCGACGCCATAGTCTTGCGCCAACCTCTCACCACCGCCGCTGCCGAAAATCGCCTCAGCATGCCCGCAATTGCTGCAGGTATGCATACTCATATTCTCAACTACGCCGAGTACGGGGACGCCCACCTTATTAAACATTTCAATGCCTTTGCGAGCGTCCGACAGCGCTATGTCTTGCGGTGTCGTCACGATAACAGCACCGCGCACGGCTACAGTCTGCGCGAGGCTCAATTGAATATCGCCGGTTCCCGGCGGCATATCAATAATCAAATAATCTAGATCTGACCACGCGGTGTCTGTGAGAATTTGAGTGAAGGCGGAGACCACCATCGGCGCGCGCCATACCATGGCTGTTCGCTCGTCGACTAAGAAACCCATAGAGTTGCATTCGATGCCATGCGCTTGCAGTGGCACCATCAGACGCTTATCCCGAATCTCGGGCCGTGTTCCGGCAGCAATTCCCATGACAACAGGTAGACTCGGGCCATAGATATCGGCATCGAGCAATCCCACTGCAAATCCCTGCGCCTTGAGTGCAAGCGCTAAGTTTGCAGCTGTAGTTGATTTGCCAACGCCTCCTTTGCCCGAAGCAACACAGACAATATGTTTAATGTTTTCCAGTTTTTTCACGCCCTGCCCCATGATCAATGTGTCTTAATTTACTAGCCTGCGAGCTTAGCAAATTTGACTCAATCGCGCGCACTAATGCGCATGCTATCTGAAAAATGGCTGACATAGGCGGCCCTACACCCTAGAATCAGGCAATGAATTTACTTAGTAGTAACCTGATCACCTTTTCGCATAAGCCTCGCTCCAAAGGCGTCGCAACCTGCTGCCCAGCGGGCGATAAGCAGGACGCACCTGGCACTCTTAAAGACCTCGGAAAATCGATAATAATTGGGCTCGCCCTTCTCTCAGGATCACCGGGATTCGCCCAAAGCGGAAGCACAGAGACTGGCGCCAGCACCGAAAGCCCTATCAAGTTTGCCTTGTTTTCTGCAGCTTGGGGGGAAAATACCGATGACGGCCTGCGCCTAGTCGCCCAGAATCTCTCGCAGGAGGCGATCACACTCGAAAAGATAAGCTTTATCGATCTCCCGCGTGACAATCAAAAAACCGTTCTCACCCTGAGTCTCGGCCTGCGCGCAGAACGCTATGCGCAGACCAATTTGCCACTCGTGGACCTACTCACGGGCGACGACTGCGTTGCACGGACGATGGCCGATGGGTGGAAACTGGTCGAAATCTCCAACTACACGCTCAACCCGTCAGTGCGCAATCTGATTATCGAGAACACGAATTCTTTTCGCATCTACCAATGCGTGCGCGCGGCAAAGCTAACATGGCGCAGCGATGCAGACGCGGCGAGTACAGAATTGGAGGGGTGGGTTCTCTATCACTTCGAAAGCCGGAGTAATTGATCCGTTTGTAATATCCACTCGCCGGTAATCAGTGACATTCAGACATAAAAAAAGGAGGACGCTTACGCGCCTCCTTTTTTATGCTCAGGGAATAAACCTCCCCGAGCGCAGCATTTTAAGACTAGCTAACGCTAGACCCTAGCCCACTAAGATACCGCCGTACTGGACAAAGAACGGTGCAAACACAACGCTCAAAATCGCAGACAGTTTGATCAGGATGTTCAGTGAAGGACCTGAAGTATCTTTCAAAGGGTCGCCTACGGTATCGCCAACAACCGCCGCTTTGTGCTCTTCTGAGCCTTTACCGCCGAGGTTGCCTGCTTCGATATACTTCTTAGCGTTGTCCCATGCGCCGCCGCTGTTTGACGCAGAAATCGCCAATACGCCGCCACAAACGAGTGAACCGGCGAGGACGCCTGCAACCGCTTCAACACCGAATAGGTAGCCGACAACGAGAGGAGTACCCATGATCAACACACCTGGTGCGATCATTTCTTTTAACGCCGCCTGAGTCGAGATAGCGACACACTTTGCGTAGTCTGGCTTGCCGGTGCCTTCCATGATGCCTGGGATAGTGCGGAATTGGTGACGCACCTCTTCGATCATCGCGAAAGCCGCTTTACCGACCGACTTCATAGTCATCGCAGTAAACAAGAATGGCAGAACCGCACCGATAAATACGCTTGTGAAAACCAGAGGATCTAGCAGGCTCATTGTGAATGCTTCGCCGCTGAGCTTCTCAGAAATCGTAATGAAGGCTGCGAAGAGTGCGAGTGAAGTCAAAATCGCCGCACCGATAGCAAAGCCTTTACCGATTGCTGCTGTCGTGTTGCCTGCCGAGTCGAGCACGTCAGTACGACGACGAACTTCTGCCTCGAGGCCAACCATTTCAGCAATGCCGCCGGCGTTGTCAGCAACTGGACCGTAAGCGTCGATCATCAGAGCGATAACCAGCGTGCCAAGCATACCGAGTGACGCGATTGCTACGCCGTACATGCCAGCGAGTTCCCACGAAACAAAGATGCTGATCGCGATGCAGATATAAGGCAACACTGTGCTCTTATAGCCGAGTGCGAGGCCGTAAATGATGTTAGTCGCAACGCCTGTTTCGCAAGACTTAGCCACTTCTTGGACCGGCGCATACTTTTCAGAGGTGTAGTAGCCAGTCAACAGACCAACCGCCAAACCAGACACCAGGCCCGATAAGAAGCAGAAGTAGACGCCTACATTGCTGTAAGTGTTCTCGCCAATCACGAAGTCGGCAGGAATCATTGCCAAAGTCACAAAGTACATAACTACCGCCATTAAGGCGCTAGAGATGATCAACAGCTTCATGAGCGCTGGCGCTACGTCCTCTTCTGTCTTAACAGACACGAGAAGTTTGGTGAGTAGGCTGATGGGAATACCCACTGCCGAGATAAGAATTGGGTAGAGCAACGCGTCAGTGTTAGTCGCGAATGCTGCAGCACTGATTACCATCGCGGCACAGGTGCTCTCTGCACAAGAACCGAAGAGGTCAGCGCCCATTCCCGCCACGTCGCCCACGTTGTCGCCAACGTTGTCAGCGATAACCGCAGGGTTGCGGGGATCGTCTTCCGGAATGCCTTGCTCGACTTTACCTACCAGGTCAGCGCCAACGTCAGCTGCCTTGGTGAAGATACCGCCGCCCACACGCGCGAAAAGCGCGATTGTTGAGCCACCGAGACCGAATCCTGCAATCACTTCCATCAGAATGTGGTTGTTGTCAGGGCCGAGTTCTGACATCAGCGAAGACATGACCACATAAACGATGATGAGACCAAGCGTCGCGAGACCTACAAGCGCAAAGCCCATAACCGCACCCGAGTTGATCGCAACGTCGTAAGCCTTCGAGATGCTTTGCTTAGCCGAGACTGTCGTGCGTGCATTGCCCGCAGTCGCCACTTTCATTCCGATGTAACCTGAAGCTACGGAGATGACGCCACCGAAGAGGAATGCAAGAGCAGTATAGAGGCCCTCGTTATATTGAGGAGTATGCTGATCGTCGATAGCGACAGAGATGAGAATACCAAAACCGATCATGAATATAGTCATGAACTTGTATTCTTGCTTTAGGAACGCCATAGCGCCGTCGGCAATCGCTGTATGAATGAACTTGAGACGTTCTGATTGATCCGGCTCGAGACCCATATCTACTGGAACGTCGTTCACTTTCTTCATATAGAACAAAGCAATCGCCAAGCCCAGCAGCGACAGTGCCACCGTTATTAGAATTGTTGTACTCGCCATCGAAAAGTATCCCCCACAAGGACTGTTTATTTAAAGGCGCGGACTGTAGCACAGGTACCTACCTAATCAAAGCCGGAGAGACTCCAAAATCGCCTCTGCGGCCCAATCAGGACCAGCATCGTATTAGGCCTAGCTGCCGCTTCTATGCTAACAAAGTCAACGAGTTGACTACTCTTTAGCACGTCAAGTAGACATTGAGCACGAGACTTCTGCGAGGAGACGGGCCGCATCAACGCTTCAGGTCAAGACCACTGCCGATGAAGGCGCGTGACAGAGCCTTAGAAAGTCGTGACAATGCAGCGTCTCGAGTCAAAACAAAGTGACACGTCATGGGAAGTAACCAAGGCAATTCAGCTGAAGCTAAGCATCGAAACCCATCGATTGCCCGACTTTTCGCTCGCCTTACAATCGCTGCGATTAGCGCAGCGTTCATCGTCGCCCTACTCATGGTTCAGCGCGAACCCTCTATCGAAGAGCGCCAGCCAATGGGCTCTAGCGCACCGTTAGGCCTCGGGGACATCCTGACCAATGCGCTCGGCGCTATTGACGACTCAGTGCAACCAAGCGGCTCAGTGCGCCCCAGAGAGAATTCAGGGCAAAGAATTATTCTCACGGCTCAAGAACTCGAGGCAGCCCTCAACGCGAGCTTCCCTTTACTGCTGCCCGAGCGAAAAATTGTAGGGCGCGTGGGCTTAGCAGCCGACGGTCTCGCCATTGAGCTAAGCACTCCTGTGTTTGCCGCAACCGATAACGCCTTTGGTATCAACCCTTACCTCAATATTGCTTTTACTATTCGCAGCGAACCTGCGGGGGCATTCCCCAAGATCGACGAGCTTAAGATTGGCAATCTGCCGATTCCAGCCCCTGTCGCCGAATGGGCCGTCTGGCAAATAATCGCAGGCATGCCACACCGAAGAATGGAGACTTTGCTCGCGCTGGATAAAGAACTGAACAGCGCTTTCGATAGCTTTGAGCTTAACGAGCGGCATGCAGTCCTCCAATTTCACGTCGATCGAGAGGCGTTAGACCACCTTAGCTGGGATCTTCAGCGGCTTGTGGTTACGCCTGAGATTTATGCGACGAGCGCCTTTTATGGATCGGTTCTGCGGGAGTATCTCGCAGGCCTACCGCAAGAGAAACGAGCAGTGGCATTAAGTGAAATACTCCCTCCTCTCGCTGCTGCCGCGGCTGCTAGAAGTGAGGCGGGCGCAAACCCACAGACAGAAAATACCGCCTTGCTTTTCGCCTTGTCGGCGCATCTGGTTCTCTCTTCAGGCTATGCGGACGCGCCCAACTCGCCAGAAATCAGGCTTAGGCGTCGCCAAGATCTGGCACAGCATGTCATCAATTCGGCCTCTATTGCGGCCATTGCAGGCGTTCAACTCGCTGAGATTATATCGACCGGCAAAGAGGCTTTTGATGCGCGCTATCGATCGGGGTTCAGCTTCTCGGATCTTACCGCTAATAGGGTGGGCATCAAACTCGCGCAGCTTGCAGTCGAAAGCGAAGCTTCTGCTCTCGCATTCCAGGCAAGGGTCCAGAAAATCGAAGTCGATGCAGACCTTATTCCACTGGTCAGCGGCAGCAGGGACGGCCTTACACAGCGCGAATTTGAAGCGAACTATGATGATCGCTCGAGCGTCGAATACAGGCGCAGAGTCGATTCGATTGATAGCGAGGTTACTGCACTGCCTCTTTTTGCGACGCCTTAGAACTGGCTGACACCCCTTTAATCGGCAGCACCGCTAGTGTATAAAATGCATCAACTATGGCGCCTAATCGAAACTTAGACGCGTTAAGCGTCTGCCTACTCCGCGACTGCGCTTAAGCCTATTTTAGATAATCACCGCTAACCGAAGGCCATCCTCGATGAGCAAGAAGGGATTCACCACTACCAACCTACACTCGGACCGTCTTGATAAGCCAGAACATGGCGTTCTGCACAAGGCCATTCATACCTCGGTTGCTTACAGCTACGACGACGCGCGGGAACTTGCTGAGGTATTTCAAGGCAAGCGCGCCGGCTACAATTACGGGCGACAACTAAACCCCACCGTAACCGCCCTGCAGAACAGAATCACAGCTATGGAGGAAGGTATTGCCACTGCCGCGTTCGCCACCGGCATGGCGGCAATTTCTTCGTCTATGCTTGCGCTGCTGCGAGCCGGCGATCATATCGTCGCAAGCGCCTTTTTATTCGGCAATACGAATAGTTTTTTTGGCACACTGCAAACGCTTGGCATCGAAGTCAGCTTCGTCGATGCGACCGCAGTTAGCAATGTCGAAGCCGCAATCAAAGAGAACACTCGCCTAGTCTTCGTCGAGACAATTGCCAATCCAGTCACACAGATTGCCGACCTCGCAGGAATCGGCGCGGTTTGTAAGCAGCGTGATTTGGTATACTGCGTAGACAACACAATGACGTCCCCACATCTGTTCTTGCCCAAGGCGGTGGGCGCCTCGTTGGTGGTTAATTCACTAACCAAATACATTGGCGGGCATGGTAACGCGCTGGGCGGCACAATCACCGATACTGGGCTATTTGATTGGAGCCGTTTCCCCAACATCTATGACAGCTACAAAGGGCAAGACGTCTCGTTGTGGGGTATTACTCAGATCAAAAAGAAAGGACTCCGTGACATGGGCGGCTCACTCGGACCCGAGGCGGCCCACCATCTTGCCGTAGGCTCAGAGACCCTGCCGCTGCGAATGGACCGAGCTTGCGCAAACGCAATCGCAGTCGCTCGCCTCTGTGACGCGCATCCTGCAGTGAATAAAGTCAATTATCCAGGTCTCGAACAGCATCCGCAGCACACGCGCGCGCGCGATTTATTCTGCAACTTCGGCTCAATAATGAGTATAGATCTCGTGCCGGGTGTCGATTGCTTTGACGTCTTGAATGCGATGCAGACCGTTGTATCTTCTAGCAATCTAGGCGACACGCGCACACTCGCGATTCCGGTCGCACACACTATTTTTTACGAGATGGGCGCAGAGCGCAGGGCGAGCATGGGGATTTCAGACTCGATGATTCGGTTCTCCATCGGGATAGAAGAAGAGGCAGACTTGCTTGCTGATTTCACTCATGCTCTGGACGCCGCGTTAGCAGGAAAATAGATCCCTTTAGCAGGAGTTTAGAAAGTATGATGGTTAAATTATTCGGTACTCACGAACTGAAAGACGACTGCGCTAAGGGTTTCGAAATCGAGGGGAAACGGCTTTTTGCGGTGCGTAAAAAAGGTGAAATTCACCTCTATTGGAATCGCTGCCCGCATTTGGGCACGCCGCTCGAATGGGAAGAGGACAAGTTTCTCGACGGAGACAACGCCCTCATTCAGTGCGCAACTCACGGTGCTTTATTTCAGATAGATTCTGGCAAATGCTTAGTAGGCCCCTGCCGTGGAAAGCATTTGCAGCCGGTTCCATTCGAACTAGCAGACGGCGTTGTCTCCGTTGCCGAAGCCGTGCTTAAACGCCCGTCGGCTATTTAGCGGCGCGGGACATGCAAACAAGCCGTGCGCTTCAAAGCAAAACCGGCAGCGAATTTGTAAGGATGAGTGTGTTTTGAGCAGGGTCGATAGCGACTCCGTAAGCGATGACCTCAACGCCTTCTGCCACGGCCTCATCGATCAACCGCGCATACTCGGGGTCGATCCCCCTCGCCACGCTCACCCGTTCGATGCCTGTATGTTGCACACAGAAGAGCAGCACCGCGCGCTTACCATGCGCCACTTCCGCCATTAACTCTTGCAGATGTTTTTGGCCTCTTGTCGTTACAGCATCCGGAAAAACACCTACGCCGTTCTCCGTTTTGAGCGTCAGACTCTTGACCTCGACGTAGCACTCTTCCCTGCCTTCGCAAGATAGCAAAAAGTCGATGCGGCTGCGCTGCTCTCCGTAAGCCACCTCAGTGCGCCGAGAAGAATAGCCCGCGAGTTCGTTTATTATGCCCTTGTCTAAAGCCTCGGCGACAAGCTTATTCGCTAGCGCCGAGTTAATTCCAATGAAACATCCGTCAGCGTCCTCAACGAGCTGCCATGTGCAGGCATATTTACGCTTAGGATTCTGCGAGTCGGTGTACCAAACTCTCCAGCCTTTCCCCTGGCAATGGGTCATCGCCCCCGTATTCGGACAATGCAGGGTGAATTCGCTTCCATCGGGCCGCCTAACGTCGGCAAGAAAGCGTTTATAGCGCTGGAGTAAAGTCGCCTCTTGTAACGGCTGCTCAAAAATCACGGTAGCTCCCTGCCTATGCCCAACACGCTGCGTCGCTACGCAAGTGCAGCGCGGAGTCGGGCGATAGCGACCTGCAGCTGAGCCATACTTGTTGTGAATGAGAGTCGCAGCATTGTTCGCGCCGAGGCATCGCCAAAATCGGTACCCGGAGTCATCGCCACACCATGCTCTTCGAGCATCCGCCTGCAGAAATCCTCACTGTCGTTTGAGAATTTTGAACAGTCGGCATACACATAAAATGCGCCGGCTATTTCTTCCGGCAAGACGAACCCAAGGGCTGTAAGCTCTTCGACCATATAATCACGGCGCCGCCTAAACTCCTGCCGCCGCGACTCGAGAATAACTTCGGTCGCCGGGTCGAATGCGGCCAGCGCGGCATACTGAGCGAGCGACGATGCTGAGATATACATATTCTGCGCGAGGGTTCGTGCGGTTTCTATAAACGCGTCGGGAACAACTATCCAGCCAAGCCGCCAGCCGGTCATGCCGAAGTATTTCGAGAAACTATTGACGACAAAGGCAGAGTCATCAACCTCGAGCACGCTGGGCAGGTCGTCGACAAAGTGCAGGCCGTGGTAAATTTCATCGACAAGCAGATGCAGCCCCTCACGCCGAGTCCACGTTGACAAAGCCTCGAGCTGAGCGCGATCCAGTATCGTCCCTGTGGGATTATTGGGCGACGCCAACCATACCCCTCGCGTGATATCTGTCCGCTGAGCAATCAGATCATCCACGCTCGGCTGATAGGCTTGAGCGCGCACTACTGGAACCAATTGCGGTGAGGCGTCGCGGAGCTTGATGAAATTACGTACACAAGGATAGGCGGGGTCGGTGATAAGAATGCCGTCGCCCTGCCCAACCAAGAGATGGGCCAACAGCAACAATCCCCCGCTTGCGCCCGGCGTGATCAGTATTCTCTCTGGAGAGATCTCGAGCCCGTGCTGTTTGCGGTAGCGCTCGCTGATTTTGTTTCTCAACGCCTCTAGTCCTGTCGCTGCTGTGTATTGGGTTCGCCCCGCATCTAATGCAGCTTTCCCAGCATCGATAATCGGTTGAGCTGTAGAAAAGTCGGGTTCGCCGACCTCTAGATGAACAATATCTTTTCCGGCTCGCTCTAATTCGTGCGCTCGCTGCATCACGCTCATGACCCTAAAAGGCGTAACACTCGCGAGTGCAGCTCGGGGTTGCATGAACTCAGCCACTTGTTCTTCCTGCATTACTGTCACCTGATTTCTATCGTCTGCGGTCGCCTCGCGTTGCGAGGAATAGAGCCGAATTGTACTCGCTGCTAGGCCAGTTAACAGCGGCAATCGACAATGGCTTATTCGCCCAGCGTTGCACCTACTAATAGCTCAGGATGAAACGCAGGCAGGCCGAATTTTTCACTCGCCCAATAACGCGTGCATAAGGGGGGGAAATCTGCTAGTTTACCGACCCCTTAAAAGTCCTCCGCCAGAGGTGGGGCTGTAATACGCGTGTAGCTTCAATGATCTACTGTGATTTACTATGATCGACTTTTACAGTTCTAGGTGTTCAAGGTCTTAGGTGAAAGACCAGAGCCAACAGCAAGCAAGAGGCAAGTGCATGAGAGAAGCAGTGCATGCGCCATTTAACAGTGCGTTACCTTTCAACTACGTAGGCCAAGGGCCTGTAGAGGCATAAAGAAACACATGTCCAAGACCGCTACCCCAGATACGCAACCCGTTCTAAAGAACTTCGTCCCGTATAAGCCCAAGCGCGGCGAAGAGTACATGAATGAGAAACAGCGCGAGCATTTCAAGCAGATTCTGCTCGATTGGCGCAACCAGCTCATGCAAGAAGTGGATCGCACTGTGCATCACATGCAGGACGACGCGGCGAACTATCCCGATCCGGCCGACCGCGCCACACAGGAAGAAGAGTTTAGCCTCGAGCTGCGGACGCGCGATCGTGAACGCAAGCTGATCAAGAAAATCGACAGTACTATTGAGCTAATCGCTCAAGACGATTACGGCTTCTGTGATTCTTGTGGCATCGAAATCGGCATTCGTCGCCTCGAAGCACGCCCAACCGCAAACAAGTGCATCGACTGCAAGACGCTAGACGAAATCAAAGAGAAGCAGCTAGGCAGCCTCTAGGCTGACTAGTCGCACGGCTGCCATGACCGGCTCTTCCTACGTCGGCAGGTTCGCCCCCTCCCCCTCAGGCCCACTTCACCTCGGCTCGCTTCTGGCAGCGGTGGCCAGCTTTCTCGATGCGCGCGCCAATGAGGGTCTTTGGCTAGTGCGCATAGAAGATATTGACCCACCTCGCGAACCCGCCGGCGCTGCAGACGAAATTCTTACACAGCTTCACCATTTCGGTCTTACTTGGGATGGCGAGGTGCTCTATCAAAGCCAGAGACTCGATGCCTACGCCGCAGCCCTGATGATCCTCGCCAACGAAGGTCTCTGCTTTCGCTGCGAATGCACGCGATCGGCATTGCGCGAACACGGCACTGTTTACAGTGGTCACTGCCGTATTCACGGGCTTAGCGCGCGCGACCTTCAATACGCCGACAAACATCCCGACAGCAGCGATGCCGCCGTCAGATTGCGTGTCGGGTCTGACACCTATTCCCTGCACGATAGAGTCCAAGGCGCCTATGCCCAAACCCTCAACACAGATGTCGGCGACTTTGTCGTCCGCCGAAAAGATGGCTTAATCGCCTACCAACTCGCCGCTGTTGTAGACGATGCCTTTCAGGGTATTACCGACATAGTTCGCGGCATAGACCTACTCGACTCGACTCCTCGTCAACTCTATTTGCAGGACCGCCTAGGCTACAACGCTCCGCGCTATGCGCACCTTCCAGTCATTGTTGACGCAGCCGGCGACAAACTGAGCAAACAAAGTTTCGCACCGGCGCTTGAGTTAAGACGCTCAAATCAGCAGTTGTATCAATGCCTCACACTGCTCGGTCTATCACCTCCTAAAAATCTAGTTACAGGCGGTGTCGAAGCAATCCTTGCGTGGGGCATCGAGCATTGGGATATACAGGCTGTGCCGAAATTGGCTACACTCATCGCTCCTTCGTCAGTCTAACGAGAACACCCCTGTGTACATCCCGCGCTCAATACTCATGCTGCTGGTCATTATCTACCTGCTGTTTTTATTGTCAGTCGACTGGATTAATGCCGCAGGGGAACTTTGGTATCGCCCTTTTATTGTAGCCTTCATTGTTGTTTTGGTCGCAAGCTGGGCTCATCGCGACCAAGAGACTGACGAACCCGAATGAATTTCGAGCTACTCACACTTATTGCGCTCGGAAGCGCGTATCTTTCGCTTTTATTTGGCATTGCCTACATAACCGAGCGCGGCTGGATCCCTCAACGCATTGTTCGGCACCCAGTTGTCTACGTGTTGTCGCTCGGCGTTTTTGCGAGCATCTGGGCCTATTACGGCGTCGTTGGAAGCGCACAGCGCGAAGGCTATGGGTATCTCGCAAACTCTATCGGTATCTCTTTGGCCTTTATGCTCTCGCCTTTGTTGCTGCGGCCGTTACTCGAACTCACCAGAACCTATCAGCTAAGCTCCCTCGCTGACCTCTTAGCGTTTCGGTATCGCTCCCCGTGGGTAGGCACGGTCACCACGCTGGTTATTCTAGTAGGCGTCACACCGCTTATCGCTCTGCAGATCCGCGCGGTTGCTGACACCGCTGACCTTTTATCGCCGGCCGCATCCCACGGCTCAATCGCGGTTGGCTTTTGCGTGCTGATCACGTTGTTCGCGATACTTTTTGGCACATCGAGACGCCCAGGGCGCACGCAACACGACGGACTGATGATGGCCATCGCGTTTGAGTCCCTGATTAAACTCTTTGCCTTTTTAGTAGTAGGCGGGTTCGCCATCTTTGGCGGCTTTGGCGGCTTCGAAGAGATGCAGGACTGGCTAGTCACACAGCCCGAATTATTGGGCAGCCTCGAAGACACCAATTACTTCAGCTCATTCCATGTCATGGCGCTTTTGTTCTTCTCTGCGGCCGTCGCGATGCCCCATATGTTTTATGTCACGTTTAACGGTAACGCGGGCCGCGGCGCGCTCTCGTTTGCGAGTTGGGGCCTGCCGCTCTATTTCCTTCTGATGAGCCTGCCTGTGCTCCCCATACTCTGGGCGGGTATCCATAGCGGCAGCACCATTCCGGTTGAGTATTTTCCAGTAGCCATTGGCGCGGCGTTCGACAGGCCAGGCATTAGCCTGCTTGCCTATCTTGGCGGCCTCTCTGCTGCGAGTGGACTAATCATCGTGATCACACTGGCACTGTCTAATATGTGCCTGAACCACCTTATTCTTCCTTTGCAACAGCCAGCGGCGAGCAAGGATATTTACCGCTGGCTTATGCAGCGGCGCCGGGTACTGATTACCGCGCTGATTTGGGCAGGCTTCGCCTTCCACTACCTGCCTAGTGATAAAATTAGCATACAGCTAATGGGCACGGTTGCCTTCGCAGCGGGCCTTCAATTCCTGCCGGGCATCGTTGCCATTCTCTATTGGCCGCAGGCTAATAAACGGGGATTTTTCGTTGGCCTCGCTTCGGGCGTAGGCATTTGGTTTCCGCTGTTCATGTTGCCGCTTCTGTCCGAGACTTACAGCTTCAGTGATATCGTGATTAATTGGCGCGAGACCGCAGCGCTGTCGCTTATCATCAACTGCCTCGCCTTCATTTTTGGCTCACTCTATTTTGGCAGTAGTGACGAAGAACGCAGCTCGGCAGACCTTTGCACGCTCGACACAATTAAGCGCCGTAAACGTAGCGGCTTGGTCGCCAAGTCTGCTGGGGATTTCATCAAAAGTCTGAGCAAGCCGCTAGGCGAGCGCACCGCAACCCGAGAAGTCGGGCAGGCGTTGCAAGATCTTGGCCTCAAAAAGGATGACCGCCGGCCTTACGCAATGCGGCTATTACGAGGGCGCCTCGAGGCAAATCTCTCAGGGCTTCTAGGCCCGTCTATCGCACGCGAAATTATCGACAGTTATCTGCCTTACAGCATCGTCTCACAACACGGGAGTTCGGATGTCACGGTGATCGAAAATCGAATCGAGGCTTACCGCAGCAACCTGTCGGGCATGGCTGCCGACCTCGATAATCTGCGCCGCTATCACCGCCAGATCCTCTTAGACTTACCGCTCGGTGTCTGCTCGCTTAGCTCCGACCGCGAGATCATCATGTGGAATCGCGCGCTCGAAGAGTTCACCGAAATCAGCAGCGCCGACGTGGTTGGCTCGCAGCTAGATGACCTGCCCGAGCCCTGGCTCACTGTGCTTGAAGAATTCATCGGTGAAGACATCGATCACTCTTATAAACAGAGCTTCGAACTCGCGGCAACTAAGCGCACCGTTAATCTGCACAAGGCGCTCATCGAAGAAAGCGGCGAGACAGGCAGCAGCAACGAAGGCCTAATCATATTGATGGAGGATATGACGGAGACTGAAATCCTCGAAGCCGGACTTACCCACAGCGAAAGACTCGCGTCTATCGGCCGCCTCGCCGCGGGTGTCGCGCATGAAATAGGCAATCCCATAACGGGTATCGCCTGTCTCGCACAGATTATTCGAGACGAGTACAAAGACAGCGAGCTTACCGGACTCGCCCAGCAGATAATCGAGCAGACAGACCGTACTTCAAAGATTCTCCAGTCGCTCGTTAATTTTGCGCATGCCGGCACCAACAAACTGATGCACGAGAACGAACGCGTCTTAATAAGCGAATGTATTGCTCAGGCACAGACCCTCGTCTCACTCGACAAGAAAAACAAGGACATGCAGCTTGAGATCGATTGCGATCCGGAGGCTGCAATCCTGGGTGACTCACAGCGGCTGCTGCAAGTCCTCATCAATCTTATTAACAACGCGCGCGATGCCTCGCAAGAGGGTGGAACAATCGTCCTCGCCGCAAAAAACATGGGCACTCACATCAATATTAGTGTCACCGATTTCGGCATAGGCATACCAAACGCCATAAAGAGTCGCGTCTTTGATCCCTTCTTCACAACCAAAGAGGCCGGCGAAGGCACAGGATTAGGCCTCTCGCTCGTATTCAGCATTGTTGAAGATTTGAATGGAAATATTGATATAATCAGCCCAGTCGACAGGGCACGGGGCACGGGGACACAGGTATTACTCAAATTTCCCTGCTATGATCCGTTCTCTCAAGGATGATTACTGCGCGTAAATCGCTAAAGAATGATCGCGAATCATTTCTGAGGACCTAACCCGAGTAAACTCTGGACAATGACCACAGGCCGAGATTGGCCCATCCACACCATCTTAAGATCCTATTTAGAGCAGGCTCATGACAGCAGCAAATCACATTCTAGTCGTAGAAGACGAAGCGGTTATTCGCAGCTCACTCCGCCGCCTACTCGAACGCCATGAATATAAGGTGAGCGAGGCCGGCAGCGTTCAAGAGGCGTTAGATAATTTCGACATCAACAGCTTTGATGTTGTGCTCAGCGACCTAAGATTACCGGGCGCACCGGGTACCGACCTCATTAAAGCGACGACTCGCCCCGTGCTCATAATGACGAGCTATTCGAGCATCCGTTCAGCTATCGACTCAATGAAACTGGGCGCGGTTGATTACATTGCCAAGCCTTTCGAGCACTCCGAGCTTCTTGAGTCTGTAGCGAAAGTCCTGCGGGACCACGCGGGTGGGATAGAGCTCGCTACTGCAGACGAATTCGAGCCTCCCGTGCATGGCATGATTGGTAGCTGCCCGCAGATGATGGAACTTTTCCGCCGCATACGCAAAGTCGCGCTGACCAACTCAACCGTGTTAATTAACGGCGAGTCAGGGACAGGCAAAGAACTCGTCGCAAAGGCAATCCATAAATTAAGCAGCCGCTGTGACAATGAGATGATTTCTGTTAACTGCGCGGCAATTCCCGAAAATCTTATCGAGTCAGAACTGTTCGGTCATGAGAAAGGCGCTTTTACCGGCGCGACTGCGACAAGGACTGGGCTGGTCGAAGCTGCCCACGGCAGCACACTCTTCCTTGACGAGATCGGAGAACTGCCATTGGAAGCACAGGCGCGATTGCTGCGTGTCCTCCAAGAGAGCGAAATACGGAAAGTCGGCTCGGTGCAGTCAAAGAAGGTTGACGTCAGGCTCGTGGTCGCCACCCACCGCGATCTCAAGCAACTCGTCGTTGATGGCCTTTTTAGAGAAGACCTTTACTACCGCATCAATGTGATGACCCTGCTCATTCCACCGCTACGCGATAGAGGCAACGATATACTCGAACTTGCAGACGCGATCCTTATCAGAACCTGCAAACGCCTCAAGACCCCAGTGTTGAGCTTCGCAGACAGCGCGAGCCAGGCAATCGCTAAATACCCTTGGCCAGGTAACGTACGCGAGCTCGAGAATGCTATAGAGCGTGCAGTTGTCCTTGCCGAGGACGCGGTGATTGGCGAAGAGCTACTTGCGATTGAGACTGAGAAGCCCCGACTCACCGAAATCGTCGCCGAAGCACCGATCGCTGCCAGTGCTGCAATAGAAGAGCTCTCGCTGGAGGACTATTTTCAGCGCTTCGTTGTAGAGCACGAGGACATGATGAACGAAACCCAGCTTGCAAAGAAACTGGGCATAAGTCGAAAGTGCCTCTGGGAGCGTCGCCAACGCTTCGGCATTCCACGAAAGAAGAAGCAAGAAGCGTAACGTTTGTTACCGCTACCTATCTACACACTTTTTAGCGCTGAATAGTAACAGTGTGACAGTTTCGGCCGACTGAATTCAAAGAAGAAAACAACTAACTGATTGAATTTTAGGTAATTGAATTTTGTGGCACAGTTACTGCAACCCTTCTACGCACAATAACAATAAATACTAATAATAAGAGTCAAAAAAATAAAAATGGCACGTAAAAGCTTCTGATTTGAGCGAAACTAGGTTGGTGCACAACAAAAACACTGTTAGAAAACAATAAGAAAGGCGGTCTAAAAACAAAAGAAAATAGGACTACCAACAACATTACTGAGCGCTCCGATTGCTCGACCTTTGGGTCATGAGTGATCATATTTGATAAAATCGGAGAGGCAATTCAGACGAATTGGGGGATGCTTTGCATCCCTTTTTCAATTCTGAGATTCCTTGTTCTATTCCTGATTATCCTCATTATGCAGGAGTGTGTTTCTAGGCCTATTTAAGCCCACCCTCTTAAGTTTCCTTTCTTAAGCCCTCTTTCTGCGGCGTGTTTACCGGTTCACGCGCTTACGTCAGACACCCTCCTCACCTCCCCTCTCTTTTAATCTCAGCATATCAGTGTATTATGCCGTCTTTAGCCGCTGCAGCATGGTATTCAGCGGGTCATCATTACCTCGCCTCGCTGAACCTCATCTCGATAATTACAGCGCAAGGCCTGAAAGCGAGCTACGCCGTTAGCAATGCACAAAGAAGATCATCCTCTAGGCCTAGATAAGGCAACCCTGATTCCCCGCGACGAGCACACTGTGTCGCGGCGCCATATATCTGACAACGCATTGAGCGTTCTGCGCAAACTCGACTCCGCGGGCTTCCAAGGCTATCTCGTCGGCGGTGGCGTGCGCGACCTGCTCCTCGAGAAGCGCCCAAAAGACTTCGACATTGCTACCGATGCGACACCCGAAGAGCTACGCAGCTTATTTCGCAACTCCCGCATTATCGGGCGTAGGTTTAAGATCGTGCATCTGCGCTATGGCCGAGAAATTATCGAAGCAACTACCTTTCGCGCGCCACATGATGTCGCTGTCGAGCTCGGCGAAAACAGCTCGCGCAAAGGCATACGCAACCTTGATTCGGCGCATTCGACCGCAGGCATGATTCTGCGTGACAACGTTTATGGCAATGTCGACGAAGACGCGTTGCGCAGAGATTTCACCGTCAATGCTTTGTATTACAGAACTACTGATTTTGCGATTCTCGATTTCAGCACTGGGATGCAGGACTTAAAAGACCGCAAGATCCGCATGATTGGCGACCCAGCAGAACGTTATAAAGAAGACCCCGTGCGGATGCTGCGCGCACTGCGCTTCAGCGCCAAACTCGATTTTGATATCGAAGAAGAAACGCTCAAGCCTATAAATGAGCTCGCTTACTTGCTCGAGTCTATTTCCCCCGCCCGTCTGTTCGACGAAACGATCAAGCTTCTCGCGAGCGGCCAGGCAGAAGCAACGTTTGCTTTGTTACAAAAATACCAGCCAGGTAATTACCTCTTTGCGCCGACACTTCGTGCACTGCTGACGCGATTTAAAGCGCGAGACAACGCAGCAGAGCTGCTGCAACTCGCGTTAAAGAACACCGACAACCGCTTAGCCGAGGGCAAGTCAGTCACCCCAGCTTTTCTGTATGCCGCCCTTCTTTGGCCTGTGGTGAAGCTTAAACTCGAGCTGAACTCCCTGCCAAAGCTCAATGCTGCTCAGCAATTCAATGTCGCTGCTAACAGCGCATTGGCCGAACAGCTTACCTACACCTCTATTCCGAAGCGTTTCACTCAGGTGACTAAAGAAATTTGGGAGATGCAGGCGCGGCTCGAAACCCGCAACCGCAGAGCCGCCGAGGGCGCCTATGATCACCCGCGATTCCGCGCTGCTTACGACTTCCTGCTTCTGCGAGAAGACGGTGGCGAAAACCTCGGTGGGGTGGGCTCATGGTGGACGGAATTCCAAGAGGCGAGCGCCGAAGAACGCGAAAATATGCTCGAGCAGCTGCCGCGTGAACAAAAGCCCAAACGCAAAGCTCGCCGCCGCAAGCCCGCGCGCAAAGAAAACTAGCGTCGGAAAAATCAACAAAGATGGCTATTCGCCAGACTCTAAGGGTCGTAAACTAGCCTTTCAAGAGAAGGCGGACAGCGAATTGTTCGCGCTCCTTCACCCGACAACTTTACCCGACAACTCTACCCGACAACCTCACCCGACAATGCGGACCCTTCGACATCATGAGCAGCCAAAGCCAGATTAAAAACGTCACCCTCACTACTCTGCATAAGATCAAGGCGCGCGGCGAAAAATTCGCCTGTCTCACCGCTTACGACGCCTGCTTTGCTGGTATCGCGAGCGAGGCCGGCGTCGAAGTTTTGCTCGTAGGCGACTCGCTAGGCATGGTCTTACAGGGTCATGACAGCACGCTCCCCGTCACGATGGATGACATGGTGTATCACATGCAGTGCGTGAAGCGCGGCAACCGCGGCGCGCTTCTGGTAGCAGACTTGCCGTTCATGAGCTATGCCTCAGAGACACAAACACTTGAAAACGCTGCAGCGTTAATGCGTGCAGGCGCCCATATGGTGAAACTAGAGGGCGGGGCTTGGATCGAAAATACTACGCGCCTGCTCGCCGAACGCGGCATTCCTGTTTGCGCGCATATGGGACTGACGCCGCAGTCAGTCAATCGCATCGGTGGTTTCCATGTGCAAGGGCGCGATACCGCTCAGGCGCAAGCGATACTCCAAGAAGCGAAGCTACTGCAGGACGCAGGCGCGAGCGTCTTACTTCTCGAATGCGTTCCGCGCGAGCTCGCAAAACTGGTTACCGATAGCCTCGAAATCCCTGTCATAGGTATTGGCGCAGGCCCCGATACGACAGGCCAAATTATGGTGCTGCATGACGTGCTAGGCGTCTCGCCAATCACGCCAAAGTTTGTCAAAAACTTCTTAACCGATTCTACCGACGGCATTCCTGGCGCGCTGCGCAATTATGTAGCGGACGTGAAATCACAAAAATTCCCTGCAGAAGAACACTGCTTTAACTAGCCGGCGCTTATTCGACCATGCAAATATTTGAGACTATCGAGTCACTGCAGTCGGCCCTCAGTGGCGCCGCGGCCAACACACTTGGCTTTGTCCCAACCATGGGCAATCTGCACGCGGGGCACCTATCCCTCGTTTCTCGCGCACGCGGCGAACATGACCTTGTCGTCGTGAGTATTTTTGTCAATCCACTGCAGTTCGGCGCTAACGAAGACCTCGACTCCTATCCGCGCACGCTCGATGCCGATACCGCCGCGCTCATTGCTGCCGGCTGTGACTTTCTGTTTTTGCCGAGCGCCGCCGAGCTCTATGGCGACGACATGCAGGCCAGCACGCGAGTGCAGGTACCAGAACTTGGCACTCACTACTGCGGCGCGAGCCGTCCGGGGCACTTCGACGGCGTTACCACGGTGGTCACCAAACTGTTTAATATTGTGCAGCCCGACGCCGCCTATTTTGGCCTCAAAGACTATCAGCAGTTCTCGATTATTCGAAAAATGGTCGACGACCTTGCGCTGCCCGTCAGCGTTCACGGTATCGAAACAGCGCGCGAGGCAAGTGGACTCGCTCTCTCTTCTCGTAACGGTTACCTGTCAGCCGAACAGAAGGCAGTCGCACCGCTGCTCTACCAAACCATTAAGGGCATCGGCGACGCGCTCGCAGCGGGCGATCAAGATTTCAAACGCCTAATCCAGGCGGGAAAACAACAGCTACAGGACGCTGGTCTGCAACCCGATTACCTCGCCATTGCCAATTCAGCAACCTTGCGGCCGGCGACACGGGAAGACTCCCACCTCGTTATACTCGCCGCTGCTTTCCTAGGCAGCACCCGGCTGATCGACAACCTCAGAGTGTCGGTTTAGTCGCCCTATAAACCCTAGTCTTTTTCTTTCTTAGGCTTTTAGTCCAGCGATTTATTCGGCTTCACCCGCGCGCCAAACACTCATGCCACAGCCCGAGACTGCGTTGAGATGGGGGTGCCTTTGCGGCATACTCGGAACGTGAGTTAACTTCGGCCGTTACGCCCTTCGGCGACCCTGGAATCCCTTTCTATGTCTAGCAGCAAGCGCTATCCCGTGACAGAACAAGCCGCCGCTCAAAGCCATCTCGACAAGGCTCAGTACGAGGCGATGTACACCCAGTCTATCGAAAACCCCGAGGAATTCTGGGCCGAACAGGCTGGCAGCCTGCTGCATTGGCATGAGCCATGGCGTCATGTGAGCGGCGGTAATTTCGCCACCGCCGACTCTAAATGGTTCGAGGGCGCGCGACTTAATGTCGCCTACAACTGCATCGACAGACACCTAGAGCATCGCTCGGCGCAGACAGCGATTATTTGGGAAGGCGACGACCCCAATGACGATGCTCACATCACCTACAAGGCGCTGCATGAAGCGGTCGGCAGGCTTGCCAACGCACTCAAAGCGCGCGGCGTTAAGAAAGGCGACAGGGTCTGCATTTACATGCCAATGATTCCCGAGGCGAGCTATGCAATGCTCGCCTGCGCACGCATAGGTGCTGTACATTCGGTTGTCTTCGGGGGCTTTTCTCCAGAGTCACTTAAAGACCGGATTCTGGACTCGGACTGTCAGGTGGTTATTACCGCAGACGAGGGCATGCGCGGCGGACGCGCGATACCGCTAAAAGCGAATGTTGACCTAGCAGTCGCCGACTGCCCAGCTGTGCACACAGTACTCGTCGTGCGCCGCACCCACGCAAAAGTGGCATGGGACGACGCCCGTGACGTGTGCTATCACCAAAGTACGAGTGCGCAGTCAGCCGACTGCCCAATAGAATTAATGGCAGCAGAGGACCCCCTGTTTATCCTCTACACCTCGGGATCGACCGGCAAGCCCAAGGGCGTTCTTCACACCACCGCCGGCTATTTACTTGGGGCGAGCATAACCCACAAATACGTGTTCGATTATCACGAAGGCGATATCTACTGGTGTACCGCCGACGTTGGCTGGGTTACCGGCCATAGCTACATTGTGTATGGGCCGCTGGCCAATGGTGCCACGACCCTTATGTTTGAAGGTGTGCCAACCTACCCAGATGTCTCGCGCTTCTGGCAGGTGATCGATAAGCACAAAGTGAATATTTTCTATACCGCACCCACCGCAATCCGCGCACTCATGGCGTCTGGCGACGAGCCCGTAACCCGTACCTCGCGATCCTCACTCAGACTTTTGGGCAGCGTCGGCGAGCCAATTAATCCCGAAGCATGGGAATGGTACTACCGCGTTGTGGGCGAGAACCGCTGCGCCATCGTCGACACGTGGTGGCAAACCGAAACCGGCGCTATCATGATTACACCGCTGCCGGGGGTAACCGACTTAAAGCCAGGCTCGGCCTCACTCCCGTTTTTTGGCGTAAAACCTGCGCTGCTCGATGCCGACGGTAACGAACTCGACGGTGTCGCTACCGGCAATCTAGTCCTCGGGCAGACCTGGCCAAGTCAGCTTCGCAGTATCTACGGCGACCACCAGCGCTGTATCGACACGTATTTCACGGCGTATCCGGGGTATTACTTTACCGGCGACAGCGCGCACCGCGATGCCGATGGCTACTACTGGGTAACCGGCCGCGTCGACGATGTCATCAATGTTTCTGGACACCGTTTGGGCACTGCCGAGATTGAAAGTGCGCTGGTATTGCACGCAAGCGTCGCCGAAGCGGCGGTGGTTGGCTATCCGCACGACATCAAAGGGCAAGCGATCTATGCCTATGTCACCCTTATGGACGGGGTCGATGAATCGAGCGATCTCAAGGCGGCTCTTCGCGCGTTCGTGGCTACCGAGATTGGTGCTTTCGCGCGCCCCGAGATTATTCAATTCGCCCCGGGGCTGCCGAAGACGCGTTCTGGCAAAATCATGCGCCGCATTCTTCGTAAGATCGCGGCCAACGAACTCGATTCGCTCGGCGATACAACGACTCTCGCAGAACCGGCTGTGGTTGAACAACTGGTTGCAAACCGCGCGAACAAATAGACTCGTCTTCGAGACACCCCATGCAAGAAGTACTCCGCAGTGAAGGCTCCCGGTTAACCCTCAACTTAAGGAGAGCGCGCGCGTTCGTTTCTGCGCTGCTGTCACATTTTCCCTTAACGCTACAGGGCAGCCTCGCGCTAGTTTTATCGGCAGGCGCGCTGCGCCTAATTGGCTATGGCAGCATGGACCTTGTGGTTTTCGCCCTCTGCCTGTGCGCACTGTTCGTTGTTATCCTTTCTCTTTTCGCCACGGTCATCGGTGGGCTAGTCGTGCAGCGCAAAGTGATGCGCGCATTGGAGTGTCAACCGAGCTCACGATCGAGTGCGGCAGCATTCGAGGCGGGGTATCACAACAGCACCGAGTTCTCGCTGCCCGCAATAACCTGGCTTCCGCTCGTACGCTTAAACTGGCGAATCGTTTCGCCAGCCAATACTGAAACGCTAAACGAACGGCGACGAGATAATCGCCTTCATGAAACCATCGTCCCCGCTCACCGAGGGAAAAACGATGCCGTAATCCGTCGCTTCGAGGTTCGAGATGCACTCGGGCTGTGTAGTTACAGTTGGCTCGCCACCCAGCCTCTTGCACACATGATTTTGCCCCGACTCGGCGCTTATCACCCTTTTACCTTGCAGCGCGCCCGCATAACCGCCGACGGTTTGCCAGAGACAAACGGTGAGCCTTTGGGGGATCGGATGGAAATCCGGCCCTACGCACCCGGCGATTCGGTGCGCGATATTATGTGGAAGGGCTTCGCCCGCAATCGCCAGCTTAATGTCCGGTTACCCGAGCGGAGCGTCGCGTTCGACGACAAAGCCTGTGCCTATTTGGTTAGCGGGACGGGCGACGAAGCCGCGGCTGCCTTAGCAAGACTGACTCTAGAAAGCGGCTTGCTCGGGGACGATTGGCACTTTGGCGCCGACGGCGCAGGCAATGATAATGGTCGCGCAAACGAATACCGGAACCTGGCCGACGCGCTTGTCGCGATTGCTGACTCTGCCGCGCCAGAGGAGTTAGCTCCTCACAGCTATGGCTTAGACAGGTTTCTAGCCGCTCAGCACTGCAGCCACTGCCTCGTCTTCGCGAGCGCCCGCGACTCAGAGGTGTTGGCTAGGCTCGCCGCGACTGCTCAATCACGCGCGTGTCGTCTTAATCTGGTTATCGGAGTCGACATAGTCGGCAGGCGCACACCAAAGTCGCGCCTGCACAGGGCGCTGTGGAAAGATTCGGACGTGCGCTCTTCGAACGTGCTCTCTTCGAACGTGCTAGCGAAGACACTCAAGGCTTCCCCAGTATTGGATTTGACCACCCTGAGCCAGCGCGTAGAATCGATCGTATTAGTGGACAGGACTAGCGGAGATTTAGTAAAAATCTCTGACCTTAAGGATGCGATTCTTGGCTAAGCCACCCCCTCTCTTTCACACCAACGGCGGCCCGACACAGTCGGCGACCAACAACCTTGTGCGTCGTTTCGGCCTAACTCAGCTATTTCGCCTCGGGGCTGTCGCGTTCGCCGCTTGGCTTATAAGCCTGCCGCTCACGATAGCGAGCGGTTCACTTGGCACCATACTTGGCGCACTGCTTGGCCCGCTTATTCTCTGCGCACTCCCCCATTCAAGTCGAGCCTTGCAGCTGCGGTTTGGCGCTGCGGCAATCCTCGCTTTCGTTTTTGCCGGCACCGGCTTACTACTGGCCACCGTGCTACGAAATGGCAGCGAGGCAGGCTCACTGCTTAGCGCGAGCTCCACAGCATCGGGCAATCCGCTTAGCCTCTACAGCGCGGGTGAATTCATCGCGGGTTTCACGCTCGCAGCCGCTTTCTGTGGAAGCCTACATCTGCTCTCGCAGCGGGGTGCTGTCGGCAGGATAGGCGAGCTTCTATTCATTGCCTGTGCGGTTGTGTTTACGCTCACCGCCCATCGCAACGGCATGATCGATCGCCCCTTCCTGTTAGGCGACTTCGCCCTCATCCGCGGCTACGACCCCGCCTATTTACTAATGGCGATAGGCGCTGTTTGTCTGCTCTTGCTGACTGCGATCAACCTGCAGGAGTCAAGCAAAGGTCGAGTGCTCTATCATCTCTTGGTCCTGACTGCCGTGAGCCTGTTGCTGATGCTCTTCGTTAGCCGCTTCGGCTTGCCAACCCCTGAGCTCACGAACGACCTCGGCCTGACAGGGCAGCAGGGAAGTGGCCCACAGGAAGACAATCCCTTCCAAGACAGCACCAACGACCCGAAGGATAAGGCCGCGCCAGTTGCTGTTGTTGTTTTTCATGACGACTATGAGCCCGCTGATGGCTCCTACTATTTCCGTGAATCGGCCTACTCTCAATTCGACGGACAACGCATCGATTACGCGACGCGTCCAGATATGGACACAGATTTGCTTAGAGGTTTTGATGCCAGCGCAGCCGACTCGCTCGCTTCAGGTAACGAAGCCGGCCTAAACTACGCAATCTCACCAGCCTCGGAGGCGCCCCGCAAAGGCGTGCGCACAACTATTGGCACACTGGCACCGCACCGCGCACCTTTCGGACTCGACACGCCCACCCGCTATTCGCGCATTCCTAACCCTAATGCCACGCGCTTCGACAGCACTTATGAAGCGATTTCACAGGTGCCGCTTTTCGACTTTGATGTTCTGCTGGGACGAGAGGTTGGCAATAAAAATTGGCGCAGCGACGTTGCCGCTGAATACCTCAAGCTGCCGGATGATCCGCGCTATGCCGACCTTGCGAACTCGCTAACCGCCTCGCTAAAGCCAGAATTTGCGCAGGACGCCTTCGCACGCGCGTGGACCATTAAGCAGTATCTCGACGAGAACGGAATCTATAGTCTCAAAAATGTGCACGCCGCCGAGGCAGACCCTGCCGCCTCTTTCCTCTTCGGCGATCTCACCGGTTACTGCGTCCACTTTGCCTTTTCGGCGGTGTATATGTATCGCAGTCTCGGCATTCCTGCTCGCGTTGGCGTGGGCTATTCTGTCCCTGCGAGCAATCGCGCTGGCGGCTCTGCTCTGCTTATCCAAGCGATCCATGGCCACGCTTGGCCCGAGATTTACTTCGAAGGTGTGGGCTGGGTCATAATCGATCCGGCACCTCAGCAGACCCTTGTCGATATGACCACCGATCCACAGGACAATCTGCAACAACTGCTAGGCGACATGTTGCGCAACGAGTCGTCTTTCGAGCAGTTTATCGACAGCAAACGGGAGTCCACCTTCGATCCCCTAGCCTTGCTGCAGCAGGCAGGCCGCTGGCTTACATACGCCGCGGTCATCATTGCGCTCTTGGGGTATTTTGCCAAAATGCAGCGGCGACTCGCACCGCGCTTCGGCTCGCAAGCGAGCCGGCCGCGCACCGGCTATCGAGCGACACTCGACCGTCTCGCCGACTCGGGGCTCAGACGACACTACGGTGAATCGCGAGAGGCCTTTGCAGCCCGCTGCAACGCCCTCACACCCGGCCTCGCGCCGCTTACGCGAGCGCATTTAGCCGCAACGTTAGGCTTTTCAAATCGAGCCGACAGCGCTGAGCAACCAGATCGAAGCATAGCCGCAGCGCCGAGTATGAGTGCAGACGACTGGCAAGCGCTAGAACAATCGGTTTCTTCAGATTTGAAGGCCAATATTCCTCTCTGGCGTAGATTGCTAGGCGCCCTACACCCCTTTAGCTGGTCGACAATACGCTAGCCCGATTGGAGCTTTACATGAGTTTTGAGCATGAAACAGAGAACTATAAAAAAGAGA
>Ga0209251_1000011_pt1 | contig 184334 bp, 177 predicted proteins | sample SaaInlV_100m_DNA_6_FD_184665 | JGI IMG/M metagenome (GOLD analysis project Ga0209251, IMG submission 184665) | Marine microbial communities from expanding oxygen minimum zones in the Saanich Inlet - Saanich Inlet SI073_LV_10m_DNA (SPAdes) (version 2) | ecosystem: Environmental > Aquatic >...
TCTCGCCTTCTCGATCTTCCACTGAACGCCCACGCGTGTGCCCAAAGCCGCGCACAACCGGCACGTTCTCTGCAGCAATGAGCACACAACGCGCGCTCCATAGGTCTGCCGCCGATCGAGACCCTGCACGGAGCAACCGCTCGATATCGGCCCAAGTGCAGCGCCCGGTCATCACGGCGGCGGCTGGTCGGCCGAATCCGGTCGGCTTTCATTGAGGGAGCACTCACGCGATCCCACCTGGATCAGCAACCGATCGTTGAGCCGCGAAGCTGTGCTGGTTGGTGCATTCATCGGCGAACCGCCTCGTACACCGTCGCTGCGGCGACGAGGTCTTCGAGGGCATGCCCGACCGACTTGAACAAGGTGATTGCTCCGGGGCCCCGCGTCGGTGAGGACGGAGCGGCGCAGAGGGCGAAGAGGTCGCCGCGGATGTCGTCGACGCTCAGCACCCCGCTCTGCAGGGGCTGCACGATGTCGCCGGCTTCTTTGAGCGCTCCGGTCATCGTGTCGACAAAGACCTCCGCCCTGCGAATTGCGTCGTCATCGGCCTCGCGCATGGTGGGCGTGAAACCTCCGACGAGATCCAGATGAGTTCCGGGTGCCAGCCAAGCACCCCGCACCACTGGCTCAGACGAGAGTGTCGCGACGGTGACAATGTCAGCGGCGGCCACCGCTGATGGGAGCTCCGTCGTCGCCGACGCAGGCAGGCCGTCTCCGGCGAGTTCAGCCGCCAATCGTTCGGCGCCAGCGGGGCGGTGGTTCCACACAGCGATGTCGGTGAGCGCGAAGTGCTCGGCATAGGCGCGTGCAAGGTTGCCGGCAAGGCGTCCGGCGCCGACGACGACAAGCCGGGGCGATTCCGGTCGGGCAAGCAGGGTGGCAGCAAGCACTGACGCGGCGGCAGTACGTCGCGCGGTGAGCTCGCCGCCATCGAGCACGGCGAGCGGCACGCCGGTGGCTCCGTCCATCAGCAGATAGTTGCCATTGATCGTCGGCACATCAGTGCCGCGATTGGTGGGGAACACTGCGACGATCTTGATTCCGACGTAGCTGCGGCTCCACGCAGGCATGAGCAGCAGTGTCGGCGAATCCTCGGCGTCGCTCATCGCGTGGTGATGTCGTTGCGGCACGGTCGTCGTCGATCCCCCCGCAAATCCTGCTCGGAGTGATTCGACCGCGGTGCGCCAGGGCAGAGCAGAGCGCACCTGTTCGTCAGTGATCATGTTGGCCATGTCGCTCAGTTTGGTCGATGGGCTCTGAGATTCGGCCAGGCGCAGAACGAGGAGAGCTCAAGCTGGCTACGTTTCCAGACATGTACGCATGGAACGAAGAGCAGCTGATGATCCGCGATGCGGTCCGCGAGTTCGTTGAGGCAGAAATTGCACCGAAGCGCGAAGAGCTTGAGTTCGGCGACACACCGCCCTACGACCTGCTGCGCAAATTGTTCGCCACGTTTGGCATGGACCAGATGGCCAAGGATCGATTCACCAAGACCATTGCGTTTGAGAGATCGGCCGAGGCCGCCGCAGCAGCGGGAGAGACCCCGCCCGAGCGGGAATCCAAGGGCGAGGGCCACGATCCATCGCTCTCGATGATTCCGATTATCGAGCTGTGCCGCTACTCACCGGGCATGGTCACAGCAATGGGCGTGTCCATGGGGCTGACCTCAGCGGCCATCATGAGCAAGGGCACGATTGCCCAGAAAGAGCGCTGGGCGCTCGACCTACTCACGCTCGACAAGATCGGAGCATGGGCGATCACCGAACCAAATTCAGGGTCTGACGCATTCGGCTCGATGAAGGCAACCGCACGGCGCGACGGCAACGAGTACGTGCTCAACGGCTCAAAGACCTTTATCACCAACGGCCCGTACGCCGAGACGATCGTCTTCATCTGCAAACTCGACGAGGGCAACCTGCCGGAGGACCGCAAGGTGTTGTCGTTCGTTCTCGACACGGGGATGCCCGGCCTCGTTCAGTCCAAGCCGCTGCGCAAGATGGGCATGCACTCGTCGCCGACCGGTGAACTGTTCCTCGACGACGTACGCGTCGGTCTGGATCGGCTGATTGGGGAGACTGAAGACTCACCATCTGGCGGTCGCGACGGGGCGAAGGCGACGTTCTCCATGGAGCGGTCTGGTGTCGCGGCGATGGCGCTTGGCATGATTGAGAAGGCGCTCGAACTCAGCGTGGCGTACGCCAAGGAGCGAGTGCAGTTCGGTCAACCAATCGGCGACTTCCAGTTGATTCAAGACAAGCTGGCCCGGATGGAGGTCGCTCGGCTGAACGTCGAGAACATGGTCTTCCGGTACATCGAAACCAGCCGCGATGGTGTTGCGCTCACCCTCGCCGAAGCGTCTGCGATGAAGCTCTACTCGGCTCGCTCCGCAATGGAAGTGGCGCTCGAAGCAGTCCAGATCTTCGGGGGCAACGGCTACATGAGCGAGTTTCAGGTCGAACAGATTGCTCGCGACGCCAAGGTCCTTCAGATTTACGCAGGCACCGACGAACTCCAGATCACGCACATCGCCAAGGACCTGTTGCGTCGCTGAGACGTCGGCCTTCCGGTCAGTGATCTGCGTCGCTCTTCGATGGATTCTCGACCTTTGCGTCGACACGGCGCTTCGCGAGCACCAAGAGGCCGGCGATCACAAACATCGGCCCGCCGACGAGCAGGACCTCGTCCCATCCGCCCTGGTGCGCCAGAATTGCAAGAGTCCCCACAGCTGGGGATCGTACGCCCAGGCTTGATTGAATGGTGGTTCAGATGCGTGACAAAGTCGAAGCAACGATCGAAATGATTCGCCCCGCGCTGCAAGCCGACGGTGGCGACATTGTCCTGCACAAGGTGCATGAAGACACAGGTCTCGTCGAAGTCGAACTCACCGGTGCATGCGTTGGCTGCCCATCGTCGACTCAGACACTCAAAGCCGGCGTCGAACGCATCATGCGCGACCGCGTTGATGGCGTCACCGAAGTGGTCAACATCGCTGAGAAAGTCCTGGCCTGAGCCCGCTGGCTCGACCACGTTTCGATCCCATGGCTCGTCAACGCAAACCTGCTTCCGAACTCTTTGTCGACGCGCTCGAAGGCGATCGCGGCGCACTCGCCCGACTTCTCTCGCTGATCGAACGTGGCGACGACGAAGCGCGTGAGGTTGGTCGACTCGCCTACTCCCGCAGCGGTGACGGATACACCGTCGGTCTCACCGGAGCGCCCGGCGCGGGCAAGAGCACGCTGACGAGCGCCATCATTGGGCATCTGCGGAGTCTCGAACTTGAGGTCGCCGTGCTTGCCATCGATCCGTCGTCGCCATTCACGGGCGGGGCCATCCTTGGTGATCGTGTGCGAATGCAGGATCATGCGACCGACCCGGGTGTGTTTATCCGGTCGATGGCAACACGTGGGCACCTGGGTGGACTCTCGCTTGCCACACCAGAAGCTGTTCGTCTGCTCGACGCGATCGGGCGGCACTGGATTGTCGTTGAGACGGTTGGTGTCGGTCAGGTTGAAGTCGAAGTCGCGGGCAAAGCTGACACGACCGTTGTGGTTGTCAACCCCGGGTGGGGCGACAGCGTGCAGGCCAACAAGGCCGGCTTGATGGAGATTGCCGACATCTTCGTGATCAACAAGGCTGATCGCAAGGGTGTTGACGAGACTTCTCGTGACCTGATGCAGATGCTCGACCTCAGCGACATGCCACATGAGGCGTGGCGTCCGCCGATCATTCCCGCGATCGGCACCACGGGGCAAGGGGTTCCAGAGATCTGGGATGCTGTCCTCGAACACCGCGCTGCGTCCGAGGCGTCCGGCGAGCTTGATCGCCGACGGACGTTCCGCCTGCGCGAGGAATTACGTGAGATCATCGCCCAGCGGCTCGGTCGTCGTGCCCGCGAGATTTGCACGGGTGATCGCTGGGACGAGCTCACCGATGAGGTCGTCGCTCGCGCAACCGACCCGTGGACCGCTGCCGACGAAATGCTCGCCGCGGTCGACGCCTGACCAGCGGCTCCGGCCACGCGAACACCACTGCGCCCGTGAACCCCGCAGTTGCCGTCGCGGTCGTCGAGCTCGAATGCTCTCGCGAGCCGACTGCTGTCCGCAGGCCGCTGATCTTCTAGCTTGGCCGACATGGCCTACGAACTACTGACCCTCGAACGTCACGACAACGGTGTTGCCGTCCTCACCCTCGCCAACGGCAAGGTCAATGCACTCTCCGGCGCGCTGGTCGCTGAGATTGGCGCCGCGGCCCAGGACCTCACTGACTCGCCGCCATCAGCGGTCATCGTCAGCGGCGGCGACCGGATCTTCGCCGCTGGCGCCGAGATCTCTGAGTTCGGTGGCCCCGACGAAGCCAAGGTCATCGGCCCCGAAATCCACGCCGCATTCGATCGACTCGCCGCCCTGCCATGCCTCGTCATTGCCGCGGTCAGCGGGTATGCGCTCGGCGGCGGCTGCGAGCTCTCGTTGGCCTGCGACTACCGCATCGCATCCGAGCGGGCGGTCTTCGGTCAGCCCGAAATTCTGCTCGGCATCATTCCCGGTGGTGGTGGAACGCAGCGTCTCGCCCGCGTCGTCGGTCCGAGCAAGGCGAAAGAGATGTGCCTCACAGGCCGACAGGTCAAGGCCGAAGAAGCCCTCCGGATTGGCCTCGCCGACGAAGTGGTTTCGCCTGAATCTCTGATGGACCGCGCGCTTGAACTTGGTGCGACCCTCGCCAAGGGCGCGACCGTCGGCCAGGGCATCTGCAAGCGCGCGATCGACGAGGGCCTGTCGACGTCACTGGCGGCAGGACTCCAAATCGAACTCGATGCTTTCGTCGAGGTATTTGGCACCGAGGACAGCCAGATCGGCGTGAAGAGCTTTCTTGAGAACGGTCCAGGCAAAGCCGAGTTCGTCGGACGCTGAACCGTCAGGCCCGGTTGCTTGCGTCGTTGAGGTTCCAGGCAGAGCGGGCAAGCCAGACGCCGACGGTGGTCAGCGCAATCATCACGACGCCGGCCACGGTATAGGCCGCGGCCTGTCCAAAACTGCCGTAGATCGCGCCGGTCACCGACGCCATCACACCTGCCGAGATTGCTTGCGCAGCACCGATGACACCGTGGGCGCCGGCCTGACGGTCGGCCGGAACGACCATGCTGACCGCCACTCCCGCGCTCGAGATTGTCAGTCCGTCCGAAACCGCGTGGACCATGGCCACCGCGAAAATGAGGCCGCCAGCGGGCAGAAACCCGTAGATGATCATCAGCCCGGCAGCAAAGAAGAGGCCGATCGATCCGAGTTTGAACGGCCCCCAGGTCTGTGCGAGTCGCCCGCCGATCGGGCCGAGAAAAATGAGCGGCAAACCGAACAGGGTGATGCCGAGATTGGCGATCCAATCAGTGGTGCCGAGATCCTTGTGGACCACATCCCAGAGCGCATCAAACGATCCGATCATGATGAACGTCACTGCACCCAACGTCACCGCCCCGGCGAAGGGGCGGCTCGCAAGCAAGTCGATCGCGAATCGTCGAGCGGGTGGCTCGGTGGCCTCAACAACGTCGACGCGAGCGACCATTGGGAGCAAGATGAGAGTGGCCGCAGCGACGACGAGAAATGGCGACGGAATACCGAACGGGCCAACCAGGACAGCGGAGATTGCCGGCCCCATCGCGAAGCCGAACACGTCGGCGGCGAGCAATCGTCCCATGTTCTGCCCGAGGTTCGCCGGGTCGGCCAAGACCACGATGCGCTTGATCGCAGGAGCCGCAGCGCCGATGCCAATCCCGGAGATGAAGCGGCCGACCAGAATGGGCACGAGCGAGGTGCCGAACGCCATCAAGACGAGGCCGAGGACATTAACGAACACCCCTCCCAGCACCAGCTTTTTGGCATGGCCGCGATCAGCAAACGGGGCAATGGTGATCTGCGATAAGAAGCCGGCGATGAAGCCGATTCCGATGATGATCCCGATCCAGTTCTCCGAGATGCCGTATTCGTCGCGGTAGTCGGCGGCAATGGTGAAGAGGACGCCGTACCCGGCAGCGAGTGCAGCACTGAGCCCACCGAATGCGACGAGCAACATCATCGGCGACGGTGGCTTGGGAGCGTCCTGCCGATCGTGTTCGGAGACGCCATCTGACGTGTCCGGCAGCATGCCCTGAGGCTAACGAGATGTCATCGACGCAGCGCGGTCGATTGTGCCTCAGGCCATTGGGTGACGGGCCAGAACTCGCGTGCCAGCAACGATTGCCAGCTTGTAAAGCGCTGGTGTCACGGCAATGAGGACGACCGTGGTTGCAATGAATGCTTGGTCACCGGCGGCGCCTTGACCAGCCACGCTGAGCCCTGCGTCAACGCCCACTTTCTGGAGGACGAATGAGAACTCGCCGATCTGGGAGAGCAGACATGCGGCAGCGATTGCTTCCGCTGGTGGCTGTCCGAGCGCTCGGGCACCGATCGCGATGGGAAAGAACTTGACGAGCAAGCTGAACCCGGCAAGCAAGCCGACCAGCACCAGGTTGTCGAACACGAACCCCAAGTCGAGCAGCATGCCGATCGATGCGAAGAAGATGGCGGCGAACACCATCTGAAATGGCGCGACATAGCGCTGGGCCTGGTGGCGGTGCTTGCCAGAGCTGACGACGAGTCCGCCGATGAAGGCACCGAGTGACGCGGAGATCCCGAAGAAGGTGACGAGCCATGCGAAGCCCGCAGCGATTGCAAGCACGCCGAACAGGAACGCCTCCTCGTCTGCATATTTCTTCACGGCGTCGAGGAACGGGGGAACGACGAACTTGCTGCCGAACAGGAGCGCAGCGATGACGACGGCCGCCTTGCCGAGGGCGCCGGCGATGTCGCCCAGACCGCCGCCCTCGCCACCGAGGATCGGCACGAGCAGCACCATCACGACCACTGCAATGTCCTGGAAGATCAAAAAGGCCACAGCGATCTGACCGGTCTGGGTCTCAGTCGCCCCGCGTGACGACAGCAGCTTGAGGACGACCGCAGTCGAACTCAAGGCCACCAGGCACCCGGTGTAGATGCCGGTCTTGATGTCGACGTTCCACAGTGAGCAGAGTCCCGTGACGATCGCAATCGTCAGCCCCACCTGGATGGCGCCGCCACCGAGCATCAATGCACCCATCTTGCGGAGGCGCTCGCCGCTCAACTCGAGACCAATGGCGAACATCAAGAAAATGACGCCGATCTCAGCCATCCCGTCGACCACTTCCTGGTCTGCGATCAGCGAGAGCGCGTTGGGGCCGATGATGGCCCCAGCGAGCAAGAACCCGACAACTGATTCCAGATGGACCCGATGGCAGAGGTAACCGAGAATCGCGGCACTGATGGTGAGGATCGCGAAGTCAGCGACGAGCGGGGGCGCGCCGAGCGCGAGCACGGAAAGAGTCATTTCGATCAGAGCCCTTCGACGGAGATGACCCGGCCCGACTCGATTGCAGCTTCGTGAGCCGCATAGTCAGATTCGTTCAGATCCGCAGATCGCTCGGCGAATTGTGTGAAGACACGGTCGGCAGTGTCGTCGTCGCCGAGGTATGTCGAGATCGCGCCGGCATCGCCGGTCCGTGCATGAGCGAGGGCGAGGGCAGAACCGCACGCGCCTGCGTACGCCTTGAGGCGCTTGGGACCCATCTGATCGACTTCCGCGGAGCCTTTGCCATCCCAGAGTTGGCGAAAGTAGAAATCGGCCTCGCTGCCATCGTCACGCTGGTAGCGAGACCAGCCGAGCAGAATGTCACCAGCTGACTGCATCAACTGTTGGCCGCGCACGACCCGTTCGCCGGCCTGATCGAAACCGCTGTCGCCGAGGTGTGGCTCGAGCACGGAGCGGGTTGCCTCTTTGAACTGTAGGAACAGCGGGGCGCCGTGCTCCGATTCGAGCAGCACGATCAGGCAACGAGTGCCGACGCTGCCGACGCCGACAACCTTGTGCGCGATGTCGACAAAGCGATACTGGCGCAGGACTGCGGCGCGATGTGGCTCGAGCGTGGACAGGTAACTGGCGAGGAATCCCTTCAGCTGTTCGCGCTCGCTGCGAATGACATCATCGTGACGGGTGATCAGGGGCGGACGTTCCACAATCCTTCGCTGTCCATCGACAACGGCGGTCAACTTGTCGAGCGCGCGGAGACTGTCCTTCCTGGTGGCTTTCGCTGCCGTTGCAGCAGAGCGTTTGCGGCGCTTCTCGCTCATCGTTGCGGTGAGTGCATCGACTTCGAGGCGCAGGTAGTGCAACTCGAGCGGGCTGAGCCCAGCCGCGCGGGCCATGGTTTCTCGATACCGGCGCACCGAGGCGCGGGTTGCCGTTCGCGCTTCTTTGTTCGTCAATTCGTTGTTGCGTGCTGCAATCACGACGCTGGCAGCCAAACGTTTGAGATCCCATTCGAATGGCCCAGGGGTCGTCTCATCGAAGTCGTTCACGTCGAACACCAGCCGGCGATCAGGTCCGTTGAACAACCCGAAGTTCGACAGGTGGGCGTCCCCACACAGCTGCACCTGCAGATCGGTTGATGGTGTTCGCGCCAGATCAGAAGCCATGATCGCTGCAGCACCACGGAAAAACGTGAACGGCGTGACCCGCATGCGGCCGTGACGAATCGGGACGAGCTCCGCGACACGGTGCTCGTTCTGGTCCGTCAGAATCGCGACAGGATCGGGACGATCATCGGTGTCGCCCAGGTCGGCATGGTCTTTCAACGGCACGACGGAATTGTGGCGCTGCTTGTTGATTCGGTCGGTCACGTCGCTTGAGCCCTCTGTCGCCGCTGCCTGACGGCCCAAGGTATCCGATCGCCGCGAGTCAGCCGAAGGCAACGAGTCCAGTGTCAAACACGCTTGACAGCGCCGGGTGGGTGGGGAAAGCGCGAGCGGAGAGGCCCCACGGGCCGGCATCACCAGGTCGGAATGTGCCGGCGAAGACGCTGGCCTCAGACGTGGCTGCAAGGTCAACGGCGACGGCGCGCGATTCGTCGAATGAACCGTCTGGGCTGAGTGGCCCGTGCATGACTTGCACGACGAGTTCATCGAGCTGGAGCTTGCCGGGATGGACGCGCACGCGCACCGGACGCTCAGCTCCGGAGACGCCATCGGCGATGTCGGATCCATCAGCGACGATCTCCACTGACAATGAATCCCAGACCGAAGTGACACCAGACTTCCACGCGGCCACCTCGCGGGCTGCCGCGCCGTCGTTTTCGGTCACGAGGTCAGAGGTGATTGCCGCAGGCTCATAGAGCGCAGTGACGTAGTCGCGCACCATCCGCGCAGCAACGACGTTCCAACCGAGCGTCGCCCAGTTCGTGATGATCCGGTCAACCCAGCCGTGTGGCACGCCAGCATCGTCAGCGGCATAGAACAGCGGGACGATCTCGTTTTCGATCACGTCGAACGTAGCGGACGCCTCGCGATGGTCGCGACGTGCGGTGTCGTGGTCGTCGTCAAACGAGGGGATATCGAAGCCGTTGTCGCCCGTGGACATCTCAGCCCACCAGCCGTCGAGGATCGAGCAGTTCAGCACGCCGTTCAGTGCGGCCTTTTCGCCGCTCGTGCCGCACGCCTCGTTCGGCCGTCGCGGCGTGTTGAGCCACACGTCGCAGCCGTGATACATCGTGCGAGCGATACCGATGTCATAGTCGGGGATGAAGACGAACCGGTGGCGCACGTCGGCGTCGGCGGCGAGCTTGGCAATCTGTTGGATCAGGCCCTTGCCCGGATGGTCGGCAGGGTGTGCCTTGCCCGCAAACACGAACTGCACGGGCCGGTCTGCATCAAGGAGCAGTCGGCGCAGCCGGTCGAGCTGACCGAGCAGCAGGTTTGCCCGCTTGTAGGTGGCGAATCGTCGGGCGAAGCCGATGGTCAGCACGTTGGGGTCGAGCAGGTCATGTCCGAGCTTGTCGCGCACCATGTCGACCAACTCCTGGCGACCGGTATTCCTGGTGTTCCAGATGTCGCCATGGTCGATCTGGCGGACTCGTTCCCAGTCATTGGCGCCCGCCATATGCCAGCTGTCGCCGATCGCATCGGTGAGCAGTTGATCGGTGCGGTCACTGACCCATGTTCGGGCGTGGACACCATTGGTGATGTGACCGATCGGCGTCTCGTTATTCGGGAGGCTGGGCCACATTCCACCGAACATCTGCCGCGACACCTCGCCGTGGAGCTTGGCGACACCGTTGGCGCGAGCGGCAAGCCGAAGGCCCATCACGGCCATGTTGAACTTGCCGTCCAGCTCGTCCGCTCGCCGCCCGAGCGCAAACAGCTCATCGAATGTGACGCCGCATGCCGTGGCGAAGTCGGCGAAGTACGGCTCGAACAGCTGGCGAGGAAACCGGTCGATACCGGCAGGGACGGGTGTGTGCGTGGTGAACACGCCGCCACCGCGCACGGCTTCGACGGCCTCGTCGAAGCTCAGGCCACGGTCGATCCATTCGCGGACTCGTTCCAAGCCGAGAAAACCGGCATGGCCTTCGTTGGTGTGGAACACCTGTGGGTGAAGGCCGAGCGCTCTGAGCGCACGGACGCCGCCGATACCGAGGACGATCTCTTGGCGGAGGCGGTGTTGCTCGTCGCCGCCGTACAGCCGGTTGGTGATTGCCACGATCTCCGGAGGATTCTCCGGCAGGTTGGTGTCGAGGAGGTACAGCGCAATGCGTCCGACATCGACGCGCCAGACCGCAACCTGGGCAGTGACGCCCGCCAGGTCGACCTCGATTCGTACGCCGGTGTTACGAACCCCGAGTGATGCTGGATCAATCCGCTCGTTGCGCTCCTCTTGCCAGCCGTCGCTGTTGAGTTGCTGATGGAAGTATCCCTCGGCATACAGCAAGCCAACGCCGATCAGCGGAACGCCCAGGTCAGACGACGCCTTCAAATGATCGCCGGCGAGGACGCCCAGGCCGCCTGAGTACTGCGGCAGCGCCTCGGTGATCCCGAACTCGGGGGAGAAGTAGGCCACCGACTGCAACGGCGACTCCCCAGCACGCTCCACGAACCACGGTGAACCATCGAGAACCGCAGCAAGACGTTCTTGCGCTGCCCCGACGGCTGCCACGAAGTCGGCGTCAGCTGCGAGTTCGGCCCAACACCCTGGCGACGTTCGGCGGACGAGGTCCACGGGGTGCTGTCCCGTCGTGCGCCACGAACGTCCGCCGGGCGAACCGTCGAGCCGGTCGAACACCGCCGCGAGCTGGCGATCCCATGCCCAGTGCAGATTGGCGGCGAGGTCCGACAGCGCGGTGAGCGATTCGGGAATCTGGCTGACAACGGTGAACTCGTGGATCGGACGCACCCGCGGGAGCGTACAGACCTCGTCCAGAGACCGGCGTCAGCCCTGATGGGCCGCAATCGAGGTGGCGTAGACGCGAGCAGTGGCGCCGGCGATGGCTTTCCATGAGTACTTCCGCTCGATGAGATCGCGGGCGTTCCGCGTGAGCTCGTCGGCGAGGAACTGATCGGTCAAGACGCGCTCAATGCAGTTGGCAAGGTCGTCTGGCCGACCCGGTTCGAAGGTCAGTCCTGCATCGGTTCCCTCGATCAATTCGGCCAGCCCACCTGTCCTGGCAACGACGAGTGGAGCCCCTGCAGCAAGCGCCTCCAACGCGACCAATCCGAAGGGCTCGTAGAGCGACGGGATGACGACGCACCCAGCGCGCTGAGTGAGCAGTCGAAGTTCGCTGTCGTTGACGAACCCGGCGATGTGGACGATGTCGCTCACGCCCTCGACGTCGATCTGCGCCTGGAGTTCCGGTTGGTAGCTCCCGCGGCCCGCAATCGTGCACTCGACCCCGGGCACGCGCATCCGAACCGTGGCCATTGAGCGCGCGAGCACTTGGAAACCCTTCTCGAACTGAACGCGGCCCCACGAGAGGACGAGTTGTTCACGCTTGACGGGCGTGTCGGCCCCGACCACGTCGGGGCTCGGCTTCCACCGGTCAGGGTCGATGCCGTTGGGAATCCGTGCGACGAGTTCTGGCGGGAGCTCGAAACCGGTCACCAATTGGTCGACCATGAACTTGGTCGGCGCGATCAAGCGGTCCGCCTGGAAGGCAAGCCACCACTCGATGGAGTTGACATCTGATGGCGTGCCCGTCGGCAGCTGCCCCCCGTGCCGGACCCGTTCGGTGCCGTGCATGGTGAGGATGAACGGCACGTTGAAGATTGACGACAGGGTGTCGGCAGCCCAGCCCATTCGCCAGTCATGCCCGTGCACGACATCGGGTCGCCAACCGTCGAGCGTGTCGGGCAAGTGGGCGCCCAGTTTGACCATCGCGTGGTTCGCTGACGCCGTTCTCGACACGGGCTCGGTCTTCGGGAGCCACGGGAGGTCGACCACTCCGCGCACGACCCGAACCGGTCCGACACGTTCTGCCTCGCGGTCGGCGCGGGGGTGAGCCGTGGTGAGGACGACGACGTCATGGCCGGCGAGTGCCAGCGCTTGGCTGAGTCCGGCGACGTGCGCCGCACTTCCGCCGGTCTCCCGCGGGGGAAAGTCCCATGACAACATCAACACGCGCACTGCCGCGCACCCTACTCTGAGGGACAATGTCATCGTCCGACGTCCCTCCCCCCAAACCTGGCGCACCCTCGCCTGCGCCGCCGTCCGGCCCCATTGGCGAACTCGACCTGCATCTGCTGGGCGAAGGGCATCACCGTCGGCTCTGGGAGGTCCTCGGCCCGCAAGTCGTCGGGCCCGGGCCGGCCGGTGTCAGCGCGGTGCAGTTCGCGCTCTGGGCGCCCAATGCCAGCAACGTGTCGGTTGTTGGCGATTGGAACGACTGGCAACCCGAGCCCCTGTCGATGATCGACGCCGACGGTCCAACGGGCATCTGGTCGGCGGTGTGTCCAGCGGCCCGTGCCGGGCACTGCTACAAGTTCGAAATTGTCACCGCTGCAGGGCAGACGCTGCGCAAAGCAGACCCGATGGCGCGCCAGACCGAAGAGCCCCCCAGTGATGCCAGCGTGATTCCGATGCCGCAGACACACGAATGGGCTGACGATGCATGGATGTCCCGCCGCAGCGACGTGCTCGCCGGTACCGCGCCGATGCGGATCTACGAACTGCACCTCGCATCCTGGCGTCGCGGCGTCGACACATGGGATGAACTGGCCACTGAGGTCGTCGACCACGTTGCCTCCCTCGGCTTCACCCACGTCGAGTTGCTGCCGATCGCAGAGCATCCGTTCGGTGGATCCTGGGGCTATCAGGTGTCGGGCTACTTCGCCCCGACCGCCCGGTTCGGTGATCCTGACGGCCTCCGCCGATTCGTCGACACGCTGCACGCTCGAAATATCGGGGTCATCGTGGATTGGGTGCCAGCACACTTTCCGAAGGACGAGTGGAGCCTCGGTCGCTTCGACGGGACTGCGCTCTACGAGCACCCTGATCCACAACGTGGCGAGCACCCCGACTGGGGGACCTACGTCTTCGACTTCGGTCGCAACGAAGTGCGTAACTTCCTCGTCGCCAACGCCCTGTACTGGTTCGACGAATTCCACATCGATGGGCTGCGAGTCGACGCCGTTGCATCGATGCTCTACCTCGATTACTCGCGTGGCGACGGCGGCTGGTCGCCGAACATCCACGGCGGCAATGAACATCTCGAGGCGATCGACTTCCTGCGTGAGACCAACCGTGTCGTCACCGAAGAGTTTCCCGACGTGCTGATGATTGCGGAGGAGTCGACGGCATGGCCTGGAGTCACCCACCCGATTGAGCAAGGCGGCCTGGGCTTCAGCCACAAGTGGAATCTTGGTTGGATGCACGACTCGCTCGGTTACCTCGCCCACGAACCAATCCACCGGCAGCACCATCACAACGAGATGACCTTCTCGCAGCTGTATGCCTACAACGAGCGCTTCGTACTGCCGCTCAGTCACGACGAGGTCGTGCACGGCAAGGGCAGCTTGCTTGGCAAGATGAGCGGTGACGACTGGCAACGATTCGCGGATCTGCGCAACCTGCTGGCGTGGCAATGGTCGATGCCCGGTGTGCCGCTGCTGTTCATGGGTGCCGAGTTGGCCCCGTGGCAGGAGTGGAACGATGCAGCAGAACTCCCGTGGCACCTCGCGGACCACCCACCCCACCGTGGTGTCCACGATCTCATTCAGTCGATGAACGGCATCGCCGACGATTGGCCGGCGCTGTGGGAACGCGACACCGAACCGGCCGGGTTTCAATGGCTCGACGCCAACGACGCCGATCATTCGATGTACGCGTACACGCGCTGGGGCCTCGACGGGGCGACCGCGTTGGTGTGCATCGCGAACTTCACCCCGGTACCACGGCCCGGCTATCGAGTTGGACTGCCGTGGGGTGGCGACTGGCAAGTGGTGCTCGACACAGACTCACCGCAGTGGTGGGGGAGCGGTCATCGCGGCATCGACACCAACTCGATTGCTGCCGGAGAGCAACCCGTCGACATCGTGGCGGGCCTCGACGAGGCATGGCAAGGCCAGACGAGCTCGGCGATCATCGACGTTGGACCGTTGTCCACCCTCTGGCTCGCCGCCCGTAGCCCTGGCTGAGTGACGTCGCGGTCGGGAGCAGCCGTCACTGACTAGCTTCACGACCATGACTGATCAGTACCGGCCGGCTTCCTCACGCGTCTCCGTGAAACGCGGTGCCGATCGCGCGGTCTACGACCCGGCGGAGGTTCACGCGATTCTTGAGGCGGGCCACATTGCGCACGTCGGTGTGGAAACCGACAACGGCCCGATCGTGCTGCCGATGGCATACGGCGTGAGCACGAGTGAGACCGGCGACGAGGTGCTCATTCACGGTTCGGTCGCGAACGCGATGCTGCGCGCCGGCCGGGATCTTGATGTGTGTGTGACCGTGACAATCGTCGACGGGTTGGTCGTGGCGCGGACACCGTTCCACAACTCAATGAACTATCGGTCAGTTGTCGTACGCGGCACCGCAACAGCGATCACCGACGCCGACGACAAGGTCGCTGCGCTGCAGATCATCAACGATCACATCGCGCCGATCTGGGACACGGCGCGCCCACCGAGCGAGAGTGACCTGAACCGGACCCTCGTCTTGGCCCTTCCGCTCACCGAAGCGTCGGCGAAGGTCCGATCTGGCGACCCGGTCGACGAAGACATCGATCTCGATGGGCCGCACTGGGCCGGAGTCGTTCCGCTCACAACGACCTGGGGTACGCCAACAAACGCCGCGGACCTGCGCAGCGCTCCACCGGTCCCCAGTGCAGTCGCCGCCCTGGCCGGTCTTGACGCCCACGCGTGATCACCCTCCGCGTCAGGCCCCGAATTTCGTGACTCAGCGAGCGTCGACGAGTTGCTCGAGTGCCTTGAGGTTCCGCATCCAGATGAAGCCGAGCACGAACCGGCCGCCGATGATCTCACCGAGACGTCCGCCGAGGTACCAAGGAAAGTCAAGGTTCTCCGACCACGTGAACTTCGTCCGTTGACCGCCTGCCAGTGGCTCGAGTGTGAAAACGCCGCTTCCGGTGACGATCCCGGTGTGCTTGACGCCCATCTTGCCATCCTGGGTGGCGCTGGCCGCCGCCCACTCGGTGATCTCCATCTGGTCAACCAGCTTGATCGGGCCCACTTTGGTGTCGCAGAGAAACCTGGTGCCGACGCCACGTGTCTGCTCGGTTTCGAAACGGATGGCGACCGCATCAGCCATCCAGTCGACATGGCGTTCAACTGGTTCAACGATTGCCCAGACCTCCGCCGGTGTGGCATTGAGATCGATGGAAACGGTGACATCGCTCATTTCACGATCATGTCGTGAAAATTGGCCGATGGGCGAGTCCGCCGCTGTGACTTTGGGGACCGCGCTGGTCAGGCGTTCGCTGCGACGGACTTCAAGGTGGCGCACGCGTCTTCTGGGGGCAGCACGTTGATCATGACGCCGGTGCCGCGCTCAAAGCCGGCCTGCGTGATCAGATTCGGCCACACGTGTGCGTGCCAGTGGTACTGGCCCGTGTGCTGATGAGGAGCGGTGTGGAAGCCAAGGTTGAAGGCCACATCGCCGAGCACGGCATTGAGTTGTCCGAGAGCGTCGCGCAGTGCGACGCCGACCGCTGCGAGGCTGTCGTCGTCGGCATCTTGGAGGTGCGCCTCGTGTCGGCGCGGGACGATGAGCAGCTCATACGGCGAGCCACTCCAGAATGGGGTGATCACAACAACTTCGTCGGTGGCGAGGACGATTCGAGCGTCAGCAGCGATCTCGGCTTCGACGGTGGTGCACAGCAGGCAGCCGCCGGCAAAGCGAGCAAACGCACGCTCTTCGTCGAGGACTTCGCCGGGGACGAAGGGTAGACCGAGAATCTGTCCGTGGGGGTGAGCAATGGAAGCTCCGGCCTCGCGGCCGTGGTTGACGATCGCCTGGGTGTACCGGACCTGGTCGACGTCGGCGTGTTCGCTGAGTCGGCGCTTCAGAGCGAACATCATGTCGGCTGCATGCTGGTCGTCCAGCTGGTGCAGACCACTGTCGTGGTCGGGCGTGTACACGAATACCTCGTGGATACCGCTGGCCTCGGCTTGCACGAAGACGGGACCGAGGTTATGCACCGCGAAACCTTCGTCGCCGTCGAACGCCGGGTACTTGTTGGGGATCACCCGCATCGACCAACTGCCGTCGGCCTCGACAGTTTCGAGCGCCGGCGGCGTCTCTTCCTCGTTGCCCGGACAGAACGGGCAGGCGCGCCCTTCGTCGGGATCGCCGAGGTCATCGCGTGGCGCGAAGTCGCTCGGTCGCTTGGCTCGCTCGGCGACGATCGTCACCCACCGCCCATTGAGAGGATTCAGACGCATCTGGCTCATCGTTGGTCCATGCTACGACCGATTTCGGCGTGGAAGGTGACACTGCGGTTGCGATGTCGTCACCTGATCGAATCAGGCCGATGCTGAGGTGAGGGCCTCGGCGTACTGGCGGTCGAGCCGACCTTGGTTCCAGCGGTGCAAACCCCACCCGAGCAACGAGCCGATACCAAACGCCAAGAGTCCGCCGACCCCGTCGAGCCAGTAGTGATTGGCGGTGACGACAATGCAGAACAACGTGGCCGCCGGGTAGAGCAGCAGGACCGCTTTGGTCCGGCGCCGGCTCAGAAGCGGCCAGACTGCAATGGCGCACCATGTTGACCACCCGATGTGCAGGCTCGGCATCGCCGCGTACTGATTCGAGATTGACGCCATCGCGTCGGAGTCGAACGACCACGGCCCGCCGTATTCAGCGAGCGTGTCGACGAAACCGAATCCACCGGTGCCCCGAAATCGACTGGGAATGCACGCGCCGCCGTACTGCGATGGGTCGACTGCAGGGCAGGGTTTGTCGAGCAAGCGCGGTGGCATCAGTGGAAACCATGCGAAACCGACAATGGCCAGAGAGGTCATCGCAGCGAGCGTGTTGCGCCATTGTGGGAACACGTCGGCGCGTTTGACGTAGAGCAGGATGAACACCCCGAGTGTGACGGCGAAGTGCAGCACCCCGTAGTAGATGTTCCAGAACTGGATGAACGTGCGGTACGGCAGGAACCAGTCCTGCACTGTCTCTTCGTGGAATAATCCGAGCCAGCGCTCGAACTGGATCACTCGTTCGGCGTTTGTGAAGGCCTGATCGGGGATGCCGTCAGCGGCGATCTTGTTCGATCCGAAGAGGTTGCGAGTCCAGGAGTAGACGGCGTAGAAGGCAGCGACGATGAGCGCTTCTTTCCACCAGAGCAGGCGGTGTTGCCGCTCGGGTGTCCACGCGGGCTGCTCAGCGGCTGGCGACGCCTGACCCGGCGCAACGTTTGGCTCGGCGCCATCCATCGAATTCATCGTAGGGCAACGTTACGTTCTGGTGACAGGTGATTCGTTCGGCGACCGGATGAAATGGTCTGGAGGGTTGCCTGTGGCAGAGAGATTCAGCTGCTCGGCGAGCAGCATTTGCCCATGAAATCGTCGATCCCGACGACGACGCGGGTGAACTTGCCAGCAGCAACGAGGCCGCCGGCGTCGGTGGCCGAGACCTCGAACCGAAGGCGTCGTCCGTCGATCTTCTTCAAGACCGCTTCGGCAGACACTTCGGCGCCAACAGGTGTCGGTTGGAGATGGTCGAACTGCACACGCATGCCGACCGTTGTCGTGCCAGGCTCAAGATGGCCGGTCATTGCATTCTGGCAGGCCTCTTCGCACAGTGCGATGAGACGGGGTGAGCCGAGCACATCGACGGTGCCTGAACCGAGCGCCGTCGCAGTGTCGCTCTCAGCGACCATCAATTTGGCGTCGCCGCGCAGGCCGGTCTCGAATTCCACGGACGAAACGCTAACGCGGCACCTGCCGCCGCGACACGATCTGACAAAACTGTCATGTTTCTGAACGGGTCGTATCCTGGGCGGGGTGATCGACGCTGATGTCCTCGAACGAGTCCTCGCCGGAGCGGTACGCACTGGCGCCGAATTCGCGGAGGTGTATGCCGAAGACAAATCTTCGACCTCTGCAGGTCTTGATGATGGCCGGATCGAACAAGTCACCAGTGGACGCGATCGCGGTGCGGGTATCCGCGTCATTGCCGGCGACACCACAGGGTTCGCCCACACGTCGGATCTGAGTGAGGCCGGGCTGGCAACGGCTGCTGCTGCGGCTGCAGCGGCCGCAGCGCATGGTGGAGGTGGCATTCGCACCGTGTCGCTCACGCAGTCGCCAAGCCACCGGCCGAACACGATCGTGCATCAGCCCGACAGCATCGCGAAGGCGCGCAAGGTCGAACTTCTGCAGCGCATGAACGACGCCGCCCGAACCTATGGTCCGGAGATCGTGCAGGTTTCCGCCGGCTACGGCGACAGTTCGAAGCGCACATTGATTGCAAACACCGATGGTGTGCTCGCTGACGATGAAATTGTTCGCACCCTGCTTCGCATCAGCGCGGTTGCCGACGGTGACACCGGCATGCAGACCGGCTATCAGTCGATGGGACACACTGTTGGGTTTGAAATCTTCGACACCGTTGACGTCGAAGAACTTGCCCGCGATGCGGCGCGCCAGGCGATTACCAAGCTGCAGGCCCGGCCTGCGCCGTCGGGTGCAATGCCAGTCGTCATCAAGAACGGCTCGGGTGGGGTGCTCTTCCACGAAGCATGCGGGCATGGCCTCGAGGCTGACCTCGTCGCCAAGGAATCGAGCGTCTATGCCGGCAAGGTTGGCGAACTTGTTGCCAACCCGCTCGTCACACTCGTTGACGACGGCACCATGGTGGGCGAGTGGGGCACGCTCGGCTACGACGATGAAGGCCATATCACGCAACGCAACACGCTGATCGAGGATGGGATTCTCACCGACTACATGTGGGACTACCTGCGGGCCCGCAAGGAGGGTCGCGCCGGATCGGGGAACGGGCGTCGTCAGAGCTATCAGCACCTCCCGATGGTGCGCATGACCAACACGTTCGTGCTCGACGGACCCGATACGCCCGATGACATCATCGCGTCCACCCCAAACGGGGTCTACGTCGCCAAACTCGGCGGCGGCAGCGTCAACACCGCGACGGGTGATTTCGTGTTCGGCATGACCGAGGCGTACCTCATCGAGGACGGCAAGATCACCGAGCCGCTGCGTGAAGGCAACCTCATCGGCAACGGCCCCAAGGTGCTGCAAGACATCGACATGCTCGCCAATGACTTTGCCATGGGGAACCCCGGTACCTGCGGCAAGGACGGCCAGGGCGTTCCGGTCGGCGACGGCCAGCCGACCCTGCGTGTGAAAGAACTCACCATCGGTGGCACCGCAGCATGAGCGCCTTCGAATCTGAGCTGCAGGTAGTCGCTGACCGGGTCGTTGCGCAGGCACAGCCGGGTGAGGAAGTCGAAGCGTTCGTGACGCGCGGTGGCGACACCGACGTGCGGATCTATCAAGGCGCCGTTGAGCACTTCGTGTCCGCCCAGAGTGAAGGCGTTGGCATTCGAGTGATCTCCGGTGGCCGAACCGGCTTCGCGTACGCCGGAACGCTCGACGAGTCGGCGATCGCCGAGGTGCTCGCCGAAGCTCGCGACAACGTCCAGTTCGGCGAACCCGACGAGTACGCCGCGCTGGCCGAGCCAGATGGAGTTGCGATCACCGAGCAGTCGTTGTGGAACGACGAACTCGCGGACTACCCAACCGACGACAAGATCGATCTCGCCAAGCAGCTCGAGAAGCTGGCGTCAGGACGCGACCCCCGTGTCCGCGTCGACGACTCGAATTACGCCGATGCACACGGGGAGTCCGCGGTTGCATCGACGACCGGTATTCGCATGTCGGGCCGTGAGAACGGGTGCTACGTGTCCGTGTCGACACTTGCTGACGACGGCGAGGGTGATGACGCCGAGACACAGACCGGATTCGGCTTCTCCGTCGGCCGGAGCCCGCACGAGTTCGACCTCGACAAGGCCGCCCGTGAAGCGTCCGAACGGGCGACCCGTCTCCTCGGTGCGACGAAGCCGGCGAGCAAGCGCACAACGGTCGTGCTCGACCCGATGGTCACGGCGCAGTTTCTCGGTGTCATCTCCTCGACATTGAATGGCGAAGCCGTTGTCAAAGGCCGATCGCTGTTCGCCGAACGCCTCGGCGACGAAGTGGCGGCGCCGTTCGTGACGTTTATCGACGACCCGACCAACCCCAAGGCATACAGCGCGACCGATGTTGACGGCGAGGGTCTCGCCGCGCGCCGCAACGTGCTGATTCAAGATGGCGTGCTCAAGCAGTTCGTGCACAATTCATATAGCGCTCGTCGCGCCGGAACGGTTTCGACGGGCAACGCAACTCGTGGGGGATTTGCCGGCACACCCGGTGTGGGCTGCCTTGCGATGTCGCTGGTGCCGGGCACGCGCTCGCAGGCTGAGTTGATTTCTGACGTTGACGACGGCCTGCTGGTGCAGTCTGTGCAGGGTCTGCACTCGGGTGTCAATCCAATCAGCGGCGACTTTTCGACTGGAGCTGCGGGCCTGCTCATCGCCAACGGTGAGGTGGGTGCACCGGTCCGCGAGTTCACGATCGCGTCGACACTGCAGCGCATGCTGCTGGACATCGTCGAGATCGGTGGAGACCTCGACTGGCTCCCGATGCGCTCGAGCGGCATGTCGCTCGTAATCCGCGACATCACGCTCTCGGGCACCTGACCAAACGTCACTTGCGTGCCGGGGTCGCTGCCGGAGTGGGGGCGGCGCGGATAGAACATCGGGGTGCCGATCATCCACGCCATCGTTCTCGGAATCGTGCAGGGCTTCTCTGAGTTCCTGCCGATCTCGTCCAGTGGCCACCTGCTGCTGGTGCCGTGGCTGTTCGGATGGGACGACTTCAGCGGCCCCAACGGCGAGTCGCTGAAAAAGTCGTTCGACGTGGCACTGCACCTCGGCACCTTCTTTGCCGTGCTCGGTTACTTCCGCCACGACGTCAAGGTCTATGTGGTTGAGGGCACCAAGCTGATCTTCACCCGCACCAAGCCGACGAACACCGATGGCCGGCTGGCATGGCTCTTCGTGCTCGCCACGGTGCCCGCCGCGGCAGTCGGCGCACTGTTCGAGGACAAGATCGACACGGTGTTGGGCACGCCGTTCATCATCGCGCTGTCACTGATTGGATTCGGTCTGTTGCTCGGGTGGGCCGACCGCAAGACCGGTCGCCGCAAGCTCGAGGACTTCCACGCCCCCGACGCGCTCAAGGTTGGCGTCGCGCAGGCACTCGCACTCAACCCCGGAACGAGTCGCTCAGGTATCACGATGACTGCCGCGCGCTGGGTCGGATTTGACCGTGATGCGGCGGTACGAATCAGCTTCATCATGTCGTTGCCGGTGATCTTCGGAGCGGTTGTGTTCAAGATGCTGTCCATGGTCAGCGACGGCGGTTACGAGGATCTCCTCATTCCGATGGCGGTGGGCATTGTCACGTCATTCATTGCCGGGCTGATCGCCGTGTGGGGCACGATCAAGCTGGTCAGCACCCACAGCCTGATGCCGTTCGTCATCTATCGCGTCACCGTTGGCGTGCTGATGTTGATCATCCTCGCCCTCGGCTGGCGCGACAACATCGCTGTCTGACTGCACTGCTGTCACGGCAGAAACAACAGCGACACCGTCCCGAGCGGCGCGGCTGCTGCCACCATGGGCGCTTCGGATGTCGGAACGGCAATCAAGATCACGTCGTCGTCAGCACCCACGACGGTCGCCGCCGCAACGAGCACGATGCCTTCCGACGTGACCGCCACAGGGAGACCGATCGAGGGGTCCGAGGCGAGTGGGTCAATCACGCCGACCACGGCCGTGCCCGGCTCAGCGAACGCAGCGGGGCCGACCGCCGTCGAGACATCCGCTGTCGTGATCACTGCGCCGCTGACGACGCGCTGGCGAACGCGTCCGCTCGAGGGCAGCGAGGTCAGTGCCTCGCTTGGCAGCATCGCTGACGGGAGCGGGACGACGTCCGCCTCGATCGGATCGCCGGGTTCGAGGTCAGCGCTCGCAACGACGACATCGACGGTGGTTCCCCACGCCTTGCGCTCGCGTTCCACGGCGCTGGCCTGCTGGTGGCTGGTCCAGGCGACTCCGGCGGTCAGCACGAGCACGATGGCCCATCTGGCCCAGCCGTGTCGCGCCAGAAAGATGCGGACTCGCACGATGAAGTGCATGGAATTCTCCCTCGACAGTGTTGATCTGGAGGGGGAGCCGGTCAACGCGATGCTACCGCCGTGGCTTCAAGCCGGCAGGTGTGGAAGCGCTGCGGTGATGAGTCGTCGCACGTTGTCGACGTTCTGCTGCACCATTGCGAACACGGCGTTCATGGTGACGGGTTCATGGCCGTCGACTCCGGCGTCGTAGTCAGTGACCAGCGCGATCGAGGCGTACGGGATGCCCGCCTCGGCTGCGAGCACTGCCTCGGGATAGCCGGTCATGTTGACGACGTGCCAACCCATTTGCCGGAACCAGACGCTCTCTGCTTTGGTCGAAAAGCGCGGGCCGTTGATGACGACCATCGTCCCGGAGGGACGGACCGTCACGTCGTCGAGCGTCGCTCCGGCGGCGGTCAGCGCGTTGCGCAGCCCGCGATCGTATGGCTCGGCAAACGTCTGATGATGAACAGCGGTGTCAGAACCTGGCATGCCGTCATCTGCACCAACATCGTGGAACGTGTCGTGCCGACCGTTGGTGCGGTCGACCAGTTGATCGATGACAACGAGCTCTCCGGGATGAATCTCGGGCTGCAGCGAGCCGACGGAGCACGGAGCGACGATCGATCGGACGCCGAGCGACGCCATTGCCCACATGTTGGCTTGGAACGGGACGCGGTGGGCCGCGTAGTCGTGGCGGCGCCCGTGTCGGGCGAGGAAGGCAATCCGTCGGCCACCGAGGGTGCCGATCGCGATGGGTGCGGCAGGGGGGCCGTACGGAGTGGTGATCTCGACGTCGGTTGCGTCGTCCAGAAATTCGTAGAAGCCGGATCCGCCGAAGACACCGACCTCGGCGCCGAGTTCGGACGCTCGGTCGTCGAGCGAGATCAGCATCGACGGCGGCAGTTCAGTCGGCGGTGCTGGACGACGTGCTCGACGAGCTGGGGGCAGCCGTCGACGTTGACGACGACGAGTCGGTTTTCGTTGCGGTCGACGAGCTCGAACTCGAGTCGGATGAGTCCTTGGAGCTGCTGGAGTCGGATGAACCGCTGCTCGAAGAGTCGCTGGTCGAGCCGGCGGGTGTCGTCGTCGAGGTCTTGCCGCGATTGTCGTTCTTGAAGAATCCGCTGCCCTTGAACGTGACGCCGACGGGCTGGAAAACCTTCTTGACGGCCATCACATCGCCAGTGGCAGGGTGTGTGTGCTCGGTCAACGATTCGTCCTGGAACGACTGCTGGACCTCAATGGTCTCGCCGGTGTCGGTGAATTTGTAGACATAGGTGGGCATAGCAGGAGCCAGATTACCGAGGGTGAGGCTCGCTGCCACGTTCGAACCCACAACGTTCGGCCTGAAGTTCTGCTCGGCGAGGACCCCGCAAGGAGGGTCCCGGTTGCGCTCGGTGAGTGCTGGTTATGGTGGCGCTCATGCAGGTGCGCAGTGCCGTGATCCCCGCGGCTGGAATGGGAACCCGATTCCTCCCAGCCACGAAGGCCGTGCCCAAGGAGCTGTTCCCGATTGGAGATCAGCCCGCGTTGCAGATCGTCATCGATGAAGCACTTGGTGCCGGTATCGATCACATTGTGGTCGTCAGTAGCCGAGACAAACCAGCGGTCGCGCAGTATTTCGAGCCAAACGAGGCGCTCCTTAACAAGCTCGACGACTCGGGCAAGACCGCTCTTGCTGAGCGATTGCGCTCGATCGGGCGTGACTGGCGTGTCAGCATCGTTTATCAGGACAATCCCAAGGGTTTGGGCCACGCCGTGGGCTGTGCCCGTGAGGCAATCGGCGAGGAGCCGTTCGCCGTCATGCTGCCCGACGAGCTGATGGGTTCATCTGCCCTGCTCGCACAGATGAACGGCGTGTGCTCGTCAACCGAGGGCAGCGTGGTTGCCGTAGCAAACGTGCCGCGCGAACTGGTGAGCTCCTACGGCGTCATCGATCCGGCGGGTGAACTGTCGGCGGACGGGGTCATCCCGGTCCGAGATCTCGTTGAAAAGCCGTCCGTCGAGGACGCCCCAAGCAACTTCATCATCACGGGTCGTTATGTCCTCACGGCTGATGCGTGGGCTGAGATCGATGCCTTGCAGCCGGGACGCGGTGGCGAACTCCAGCTGACCGATGCGCTCAAGGCGCAAGCTGCCCGGTCACCGTTTCACGCCGTGGTGTCCGATGTGAGCCGCCACGACACCGGCAACCCGCTCGGTTTCCTGACTGCGTCAATTGAGCTCGGTCTCACCAACCCAGAGCTGCGTGACGATCTTCGGACGTTCCTCGCGAACTTGCAGGTCTGACCGTTACGACCGGGTGAAGAGCTCGGGGTAGTCCTGGACGAGACCGTACGGGTCGATGTCGAACTCAACCTCAAACCCAGTATCGAGGTTGGTGCGCGCGAAACGATGCAGACCAATCCGGTGGTATCGCTGCCGGACGGGCACGACCCCGAGCGTCTCCACATCAAGCACCGCCACTCTGAGATCGGCAGCATCGCCGACATCAAGCGCAAGTCGCCGGATCGGCAGGGTGTGGGTGAACGGCGTGATCGGCAGGTCGATGTCGTGGCAGCCGTCGAGGTCCGGACGGTGTGCTCCGTTGATCTCCCCCCATCGACCGCTCCCATCGGTGCCCAGCCAGAGATCAGGATCGTCGAGGTCACGGAACAACAGGAATTGCCGGACTGCCCAGGTCGCCGAGAGGCGCAGCACGTAGGAGATGTTCGGGCCGCCGACTTCGCTGGTGATCGTCCAGCCTTCGTTCTCCCACCGGAGGTCGACCTGCTCGGAACCATCGCCGTCGACCCGATTCCATCGGGCGGTAAATCCATCGGCAGGGAACGCAGTCAGTGCGGTCGTCACCACACCGAGCCTACGGCCGATCGTTTGCGCGCCCATCAGGTGTCGCCGGCGACACGTAGTGGGTGCGCAAACGTTGAAGTCCGTACGATTGAGGCCATGACGCCCTTGGAAGATGCCCAGGCCTTCGTCCTCGAATCGTGCCCGCCGCGTGAGCCGGTCACGATGCCGCGCGAGCAGGCGGGCGGGCTGGTGCTCGCTGACGTGGTCGTGTCGACCGAGATCGTGCCGCCGTTCAACAACACCGCTGTCGATGGATATGCCGTGCGGTCCGTCGACGTCGCCACCGTTCCCGTTGAACTCACGGTTGTCGGAGAAATCGCAGCCGGTGCGGCGCCGGATGGCAACGTCGGTCCTGGCGAGACGATCCGGATCATGACCGGCGCACCGATGCCGCCGGGAGCTGATGCTGTGGTGATGGTTGAGTACTCCGAGCGGCTTGGTGAGGATGATGCCGGCAACGAACGAGTCCGGCTGAGCGAGTCGGTCGCAGCAGGGACGGCGATCCGGGGAGCAGGCGACGACGTCGTGGTGGGCGAGGAACTCTTCTTCGAAGGAACGCAGATCACTCCGGCAATCGAAGGGGTCCTTGCCAGTATCAACGCCCAAGAGGTCAGGGTGTATCCGCGCCTGAAGGTCGCTGTGCTCTCGACCGGTGATGAATTGATCACCGACGGCTCGCCGCTCGCGCCGGGTCAGATCCGCGAGAGCAACAAGATCATGCTGGCCGGAATGCTTGCCGAGGCTGGGTGTCAAGTGGTCGACCTCGGTGTGGTTCGCGATGACGAGGTCGAGCTCGAACGAGTCCTCCGCGACGCAGCTGTCGAATGTGACGCGATCGTGTCGAGCGGTGGCGTCTCGATGGGCGACTACGACGTTGTGAAGGCGGTGCTCGGAAGGATCGCCGACATGACCTGGATGCAGATGGCAATCAAGCCGGCCAAGCCGTTTGCGTTCGGCAAGCTTGACGGCGTGCCCGTGTTCGGACTCCCCGGCAATCCGGTCAGCTCGATGGTCAGCTTCGAACTGATGGCTCGACCGGCGTTGCGCCGCATGATGGGGCACACGCAACTTGCACGGACCAGCGTGGTCGCAATCGTTGACCATGACCTCCGCCGCAATGCTGACGGCAAGTTGCACTTCATGCGGGTCAATGGCGGCTTTGCCGAGGACGGGCGATATCACGTCGCGCCGGTCAACGCGCAGGGCAGCCACCAACTCGCCGCCACGGCAAGTGCCGACGCGATGGCGGTCGTGCCCGATGGTGACGGCATCAATGCCGGCTCAGAAGTCGCTGTGCTTCTCCTGCAGTCGTAGACTGCTCCAATGGCGGCGACATTCGAACAGCTGATCGATCCATTCGGTCGCCACATCGAAGATCTCAGAATCTCCGTCACCGACCGCTGCAACTTCCGCTGCACCTACTGCATGCCCGAAGAGGGCATGCAATGGCTCAAGCGGAGCGATGTCATGTCGTTCGAGGAGATCGAACGACTCGCCCGCATCTTCGTTGAGCGCTACGGCGTCAAGGGCATCCGGTTGACCGGCGGCGAGCCCACCGTTCGCGCCCACCTGCCGGTGCTGGTCTCGAAACTTTCGAAGCTCGTTGGTCCGGACGGGCCAGTCAACTTGGCGATGACGACCAACGGCGCAACAATGCGGCTGGTGGCCGACTCGTTGAAGCAGGCTGGTCTGAAGCGCGTCAACATCAGCCTCGACACGCTCGACCGCACGAAGTTCCATCAGATGACGCGCCGCGATGAACTCAACAATGTGCTCGACGGCATTCGTGCCGCGCAAGAAGTGGGCTTCGATCCGGTCAAGATCAATGCGGTCATCGAGCGCGGCACGAACGACGACGAACTCATCGACCTCGCCACCTTCGGACGTGAACAGAACGTCGAAGTGCGCTTCATCGAGTTCATGCCGCTCGATGCTGAGGGTCACTGGATGAACGGCAAAGTCGTTGGCCAGGAAGAAATCGTTGAGAAAATCAACGCGGTGTACCCGGTAGAGGTACTCCCTGCCCGCGGCGCGGCACCGGCCGATCGGTTCCGATTCCTCGACGGCGGGCTCCACGGTGAGGGGAGCCCGGGGAGCATGATCGGTGTGATTCCGACCATCACGAAGCCGTTCTGCGGTGACTGCGACCGAGTACGCCTCACCGCCGAAGGTGACTTCCGGACCTGCCTGTTCGCGACCAAGGAATTTGATCTCCTCACGGCATTGCGATCAGGAGAAAGTGACGACCAGATTGCTGACCGGATCGAAGCAGCCGTCGCAACGAAGTGGGCCGGCCACCAAATCAACCAGGTCAACTTCACCCGGCCCTCGAAATCGATGTCCCAACTGGGTGGCTGACGCCACCCGCAGTTGAGCTGCATCGCCGACTGCGTCGTTGAGTTGGAAGTCTCCGGCCTGCTGGCCGGACTCGGTCACGCTCGGGGCAACCCTCGTTACGTGAGGTCGGTGAAGGCTTGAAATCTCCGTGCGACCACTTTGTCGCCGACGACTTCGACGTCGCTCCCGCGTCGCCACAGCCACATCAGAATGTCTTGAGCCTGGCCACGAATGGCCGCGTCGCCCTTGCGGTGTTCGCGGGTGAAGGTGGCCTTGGGTTCTTTCATTGCTGAGACGAACCACTCGCCGGCGCCGTCCGGGAGTTCGGAGTCCGTGCAGTGCAGATGGACGGTGCCGCCGACCTTCATCTCGCCTTCGGCGCGTTCTCCTGCCGCAAACCAGGTCAGCCATTCGTCGATGCCGTCGGCAGAAACCTCGGGGGCGAACTCGAAGTCGAGGCCGATTGCCTGGCCTGCATCCCACAGGTGAACCATCGTTTCGTGTGTCATGCGGCGGGCGACCCACGCCACCGGTTGCGTCGAGCCGGTCCAGGTCCATACCTTCATTGAGGCATCCGCTGTGTGCAGGGCGTCGCACAGCCGAACGTGAGCATCGAAAAGTACATCGATCAGGCCAGCATGCTCTGGTGGACGCTCGATCTCGGGAATCTCACGAACATCGTTGCGGCTCGTGATGCCAGTTGACAGAACGCCGGCCCAGTAGTTCCACCCGCGAGCAACGTGGAACGTGAGATCGCCAAGGCTCCAGCCAGGACACGTCGGCACGGAAAGCGTTGGGTCAGCGTCGCTGACGAGCCGGATGAATTCGGTGCCGTCGAGGCGGATGTGCTCGATGGCGTCGTAGGAGGGCGGCGCCGGGGTCGTCATAAACAACACGGTACCGAGCAGCGCCGGAAGCAGACGGTTGCCTGAGACGCAACGGTGTGAGGGTCGGATCGGGATGCGAGTACGGTCAGAGGTCGATGAGCGACCTCGAATTCACCCATCTCGACGCATCGGGCCATGCCCGGATGGTCGACGTCACAACAAAGGAACCAACCCATCGGCGCGCAGTCGCCAGATGCAAGGTGATGATGCAGCCCGAGACCACTTCGGCAATCGTTAACCGCGAGGTGAAGAAGGGCGATGTCCTGTCGGTTGCACGGGTTGCCGGGATCATGGCGGCCAAACGCACGTCCGACACGATTCCGCTGTGTCACCCACTGATGATCGCAAGTGTGTCGATCAGCTTCGAGGTCGGTGACGATCATGTCGCCATTGAGGCCCACGTGGACTGCGTTGAGCGGACAGGCGTCGAGATGGAAGCCCTGCACGCCTGCAGCGTCGCTGCGCTGACGATCTATGACATGTGCAAGTCCGCAGATCGAGGCATGACGATCACCGATCTGGCGCTGTGGGAGAAGACCGGTGGCCGTTCGGGTACGTATCGGCGAGCCTCGGAATCGTGACAACGAGGCAGATTTGAGCCTGATTGTCCACCTCTCGGGGCCGCTGATGTGCGACGATTGTGTGACGGGCAACACGCCCGTTGTTGTCCGGACCGTTACAAATGTCGTAGAATCGTCATACTCATCGGGGAGTGTCGGATGCATTCCGTCACCCGCTGACTGAAAAGGAATCTTTTCTTCACCATGGCAAAACTCGTACTCCTCGTCGTCGCTGCTGCATGGGCCGCTGTGCTCATTCCTCCGATGCTTCGTTCGCGGGTCGACAACCGACCGAACTCATCGGTCACGGACTTCCGTCGTCAGTTGAACCGTCTGCAGAACACGGCCACACCGCCGCGTGGCTCGGTCCGTGGTGCGATGGGCCGTCCGCTGACCCAGTCGTCGTCGCCCCTGCAGCGCCAAGTCGCCGCCGGCCGCCCGAGCCAGCCAGCAGCCGCCCGCCGGGCACCGGTCCGCCAGGCGTCGCTTCGCAATGTTGGAACGGCAGTCCGCGATCGCACGAGTGAGACCACCCGCGATCGCTCGCATGGTGATCCGTCCGGTGGCCAGCGTCGTCCGGAGCAGCCGCGTGCTCGTCGCCGCGCGTCGGAACCCCAAGATCGCGGTGTCCCGCAAGAACGGACCGGATCGCAGTCGCCGCGCCGGCAAACGGCCCGCGCCGGCGCACAGCGCCGCCCGGAGCCGGCACAGTCGCTCGACCCTGTGGTATTGGCGCGCCGCCGTCGGACCAACGTGCTTTTCGTCCTCGTCGTGACGTCGGCCTGCTCGATGTTCCTTGCCGCGACGACCGATTCGGTCGCGATGCTGTGGGTCTTCGGCCTCTCGTTCGTCGCGACCTGCGGCTATGTATACGTGCTCGCCCAGTTGCGCGAGCGCGAGCAGGTCGGCTGGAACGACGGCTGGCTCGAGCACCGCTGAGCGCAGCCGGGTCCGCCCGGTTAATCGGTCACCCGGAGCGATACACTCGCCTCCGTTAGTTTTGGGGCTATAGCTCAGTTGGTAGAGCGCGTCGTTCGCAATGACGAGGTCAGGGGTTCGATTCCCCTTAGCTCCACGATACGCACCCTGTGGTGGTCGCATTCGGAGACGGACGACTCTCGGCGAGCGCCCGTCGCCGTCAGCGGCGCCATTCGGGTGAGCGCTTGGCAAGGAATGCAGCGACTCCCTCTGCGAAGTTCGCTGTGCCCGCGAGCTCAATCGCAAGTGCGGCCTCCATTGCAAGCCCGTCATCGAACGCCATGGCACCACCAACAGTGATTGCCTGGCGGATCGCAGCGAGCGCTTCCGGTGGCTTGGCGCACAGCGATTCGCCATACCGCTGCACGGTTGCCTCGAGCTCTTCGCCACTCACCAGTTCATCAACCAGCCCGATCGTCAGCGCTTGTTCGGCGTTGATGAGTCCCCCGTCGTAGAGGAACCGCAGCGCGGCCGGACGGCCGAGCAGGCGGGCGAGCGCTTGGGTCGCTCCCACCGGGGGGATGAAGTTGATATTGACCTCGGGCTGCCCGAGACGGGCGTCATGCGTTGCGAAGCGCACGTCACAGTGCAACGCCATCTCGAGTCCACCGCCGACGGCGACACCGTCGATTGCGGCGAGCGTCGGCTTTGGTGAGCTCCGCAGGCGGTGCACGATGCCGTGCACCAGCTCGCACCACTCGCTCATCCCGGTCTTGTCGATGGTGCGGAACGTCTCGAGGTCGGCTCCGGCACTGAAGTATCCAGGGTTGGCGCTACCAAGGACCAGGACCCGGACGTCGGGGTCCTCCACCATGGTGCCGATCGCCGCGGTGACTTCGCGCACCATCGACCAATCAAACGCATTCACCGGCGACCGGTCGAACTTGATCCAGCCGACATGCTCGACGACTCGTGTGGTGACTGCGGCTCCATCAGACGTCATGTTCGCCAACGTAGTGGTCGAGCAGCACGGCACGGTTGCGTTCCGTGCCAGCCCTGTCGCCGTCGCCGTCAACGGCTGACGCCGAGCCCCTAGGAGGCCTGTGCGACTGTCAGTTCGCCGGTGATGCGGTCAGCGAGTGCAGAGATGACTGCACCGCGCGTTGCGCCACGTTGCCGCCAACGCCTGGCATCGACAACCCACTCCCGACGCGCATGGTCCTCGGCTCCGGCCAACTGCTCGCCAGCGAGCTGGCCGAATCCAGACAGCTCGTACGTGCGGGCTGCGAGTCGCACAGCCAGCGAGAACACGTCAGGCGTGGACGCGGTTCCTCTAGCTGGAAGCAGCATTGAATCGTCAACGGTGACGTGGTGACCCTGCGCGGAAAGACTCACATCAATATTTCAGCATGCGTGGGTCGCTGGTCGATGAGCCTTGAGTAGTAATTCGGTAGCAAACCAGGACGACAGATACGCACATCTCGGCACCGACTGCGCCGATTGGGACGCTTCCGCTCAGTCTGAGCGTTCGATACGGTCCGCACCATGATCGATCTCCCTCACCACGTCGCTGAGAACCGGCGCCACTGGGACACAACCGCTGATCGGTGGGTTGCATCCGGCGAACGAGCATGGGCGCAGAGCACGCCGACCTGGGGAATCTGGGGCATCTCCAACGACGATCTCCCACTCCTTCCGAAGTCACTTGAAGGACAGCGCGTCATCGAACTTGGATGTGGGACCGGCTACTGCAGCGCGTGGATGCGGCGGCGCAACGCATCGGTGTACGCCATCGACAACTCCGCGGAGCAGTTGGTGACGGCACAACGGCTCGCTGATATGTACGAGGTCAACGACATCGAGTGGGTGCACGGCGACGCCGAGGCCGTGCCGCAGCCCGACGAGTCCTTCGATTTCGCGCTCAGTGAGTACGGCGCCGCGATCTGGTGCGAGCCGAGAGCGTGGCTGACCGAGGCCTTCCGCCTGCTGCGGCCCGGTGGCCAACTGGTCTTCCTCGGTCATCACCCGTTTGCCATGGTGTGCTCCGCGCCAGCCGGTGATGGCCCGGTCGGCCGACGGCTCGAGCGCCCGTATTTCGGGTTGCACCACCTCGATTGGACCGACGCACTCGAAGATCCGGGCGGCATCGAGTTCAACATGCCCGTTGGCGAGTGGTTTGCGCTCTTCTCCGACATCGGCTTCGCCGTTGAGAATTACATCGAGGTCCAGGCCCCCGAGCTGGTCGAGGGGACAAGGTTCTGGATCCCTGCGGATTGGTCAAGAGACTTTCCCAGCGAACAGGTCTGGTTCTTGCGGAAGTGAAGAGTGCGAGTGAGTCTCAGCCCACAGGAGCGGCATAGACGACGATGTTCTGGCGGTATCGACGGATCTCGGGGTTGAAGTCGCCGCCACAGGTGATCAGCACCAGCGTCTCGGGGCCGGTATTCCGCCAGATTCGTTCGCGGGGCAGTTCCAGCTTGCCGTAGATCGCCCGCTCGAACACTTCGTACTCACGCACGGTGCCATCGTTGAGAGTGACGCTGACGCGGTTGCCGGGTTCGAGGTTGCCAAGCTGGCCAAAGGGGCCGACGGTGCCGTTCCACGACACGTGGGCAGCGAGCACGGTGGCTCCCGGGCGACCCGACGTGGCGCCGTACTGATACCAGCCAATCTCGGTCTCGTCAGGAACCTCGAGTTGCCCATCGGCCTCCAGTCCGACAGGCCGGACCGGAAACTGACTGACATCGAAGGCATCGATCTCTACGCCAACGGGACGTGGACGAGGCTCAACTTCGTCGGGGACGGCGGAATACTGCTCGCCGAGCAGATCTGCAAAGGGACTGAGTGCCACGTCGGTCGTGGTGGGCACGGTCCTTTCGGGCGCAGGCGCCACGGTCGTTGGGGGTGCGGTGACGAGCGGAGCGACGGTCGAAGGAACGGGTGCCTCTTGGTTCGCAACATCGAGAACGACCTCGCCGCTGTCCTGGCCAGTGGCGCCGGCATAGGCCAGGCCACCTCCGGCCAGCAGAGCAACGGCCGTCATCACGGTGAGCGCTCGACCACGACGGGTGCGGGGAGTGGGTCTCATGTCGTCGGAGCGGTGGTGAGCGTGGCGGTCAGAGGTGCTGGATGGCGAGCACAGTGTGCTGACACGACGACGGGGAATCGGCTGGCATGGGCCAGGAGATCCGATTCCGCCGTCATTGTCGTGGAGTCAGCGAGTGCTTGCCGTCCGAGCGGTCGTCAGCTGCCGACCGTCTGGCGACGGAGGGCGAAGGCACCACCGGCGAGGGTAAACATGCCTGCGGCAGCGGCGAACAACACGAGGCTGTTCGAGCTCGAACCGAGCTCGTCGCCCGTATTGACTGCGGTCGGGGCCGGCGTGCCATCGCTGGTGTCTGCATCGGCCGACATGAGGTCACGTTCCTGTGTGTAGAAGGTGAACGTGTCGTCAGCGAGCGAGCCGACGGCGTACACGATCAGGTTTGTGCCAGCTTCGAGCGTCACCGTCGGAACGTCAGCGATCGGATCGCCACCGGTCGGTGCGATCTGTGCGCCGGCGATCTCGCCAGCGGGGAGGTCGAGGCCTGCACTGTCGCCGTTCGATGCGTTCTCGACGGGGCGGGCGTCACCAAGGACGATGTCGACTGCTGGAGCCGCAGCGGTGTGGCGGATGGTGAGGCGGCCGAAGCCATCAGCGACTTCGGAGGTGTCGTTCTCGAACGGGGTGAGTGTGGGCGTGCCCTCAGCGTCGAGGTGTGCAACGACGGTGTAGCTACCGGAGCTCGGCACGGCGAACTCTGCGACTGGGCCGATTGCGATGTCTTCGGTTCCGGCAACGCGGACCTCGAGGTTCTCAAGGGTCTCGCCGGCGAAGGCGCTGAGATCCTGCATCATGCCGGGCTCGAAGCCCGGGATGACGATGGCGCCGTCGACGGCCACATCGACAGTGACGCCGGGAATTCCATGGAGCAGCATGATCTCTGCATCAGATTGGGCGTTGGTACCCGCCGGGACGGCGATGAGGACCGCTGCGAGCGCTGCGGCTCCTGCGAGAAGTTTCTTCATGGGACTGTGCCTTTTGGTCGACTGATTCGACAACGATCCGGGCCGATCCCGAATCTGCCTGCTCTTCGGAGCCCCGGCGGTCTGCGGATGAGAGAACTCCCGAAAAATTTTGCACAGCGGGGGACTACTCCTCGATGAAACATCCGTCAGGTTCATCCGCGCCAGCCGTGGAGAACTGCTCGCAGGAGCAGAAGACAGGATGGTTCTCGCCGATTGCGTCGCTGGCAATCGCCGGCGGTCAGGTGTACATCGTGTCGAGCGCCGACGTTGCCAACGCGATGATGGCGTCATCATCGAGCGACTCGAGTCGCTCGGCGACAGAACCTGCGTTGAATCCGACGATGACTGGCTTGCCGACGACTCGTGTCCAGTCGTACCACTCGACGAAGAGTCCGGGTTCCTCGCCGACGAACCCGATCACTTCGACGTCGTCATCCCAGAACCGTTCGTCGTATTCGAGGATGACACGGTTGAGGACGCCCATGCCGAGCCGCTCGATCGCCGCCAGTTTGTCGTCAGGGAGCACCGGGTCGAACTCGATCACGCCGGCCTTCAGGACCCCAAGCGGCACGGTGACCAGCACGGCATCGGCCGTCGCGTTGGTCCCGTCCGTGAAGCCAATCTTGACGCCATCGGTGTCGTCACGGATGGAGGTGACCGTGCGGCCAAGCTGCACTTCGATTCCGTCGGCGAGCGGTGCCAGGAGGCCGATGTAGCCGTCGGGCATCACGTTCTCGTCGCCGTCGAATTCCTCCCCTGCCAGGAAGGTCTCGGGAGAAAGCGAGTCGATATCGGCGGCTTCTTCATGTTCGATGATGGCGGTTGCGAGGTAGCGGCCGAGCCGGGCCTCATCGGGAGCGAGCTGTGAGAGCGCCGCCTCGATGGTTTCGCCGACGGTCGGCGCCTCGTCAAAGTCCAGTTCTTGCAGTCCGTCCTCGAGGGCCTGGAGCGTGCCCTCGTCGGCCTCGGTGCCATCAACGTCGTACACGACGATCTCATCAGGATCTGTGACGAGTCGCTCGACGCCGAACTCCTCGGCCAACTCGGTCAAGGGGTTGCCGTCGGCGCCGTGAATCCAACCGGCGCCGAGTTCGAGCGGCACCCCAAGACTGGTGTCGGTGTGCACACGTCCGCCGATGCGGTCGCGCCCCTCGACGATGGTGACGGCGAATCCTGCATCGGTCAAGGCCCGAGCAGCGCCAAGTCCGGCAGCACCGGCGCCAACAATGAAGATGGAGGCAGCTGGCTCGAAGGTGACGAGGATCTCTTCGGCTGCGGCGCGGCCCGACAGCAATGCGCCATGCACCGTCGCCGCGAAGTCGACCGACGCCGCTTCACCGGCGAAGTACAGTTTGTCGCGCACAGATGCAGCGAGTGCTTCGCGATCGGCCGGTGAGGAACCAGGCGCGAGGTAGCTGTAGCTCCCGAAGGCGAAAGGGTCCTGACGCCATCTGGTGACCAGGGCGGCCGATACAGCGCCTGCGGCCCCCACGGTTTCGTCGGGTTGGGTTCTGGGCTGGTCCGACTCGGATTGGCCGTCATCTCCGCACGCCGCGAGCGCTGCCGCTGCGGCTGTTGCTGCGAGGAATCCTCGGCGATCCATTTCTTGCCTTTCTGCGCCCGCGAGCGGGCGTCGGCGTCAGGATGTCAGAGACCGACCCAAGACAACGCCATCCCGGGCGAGGAACGCAGCGTTGATCCGTTGCCGTTCGAGGATCTGATCGAGCGTCTTCGTTGCCTGTGGAATCGGATGCTCAGCGAAGAACGCTGCAGCGTCGGCGACCAACTCAGGGGCAGCGAGCTGCTTGATCGAATCGACCATTCGCACGATGGTATTGGTCGGGAATTCGGCGTTGGCTTGATCCCAGTGTTCTTTGACGAACTTCCAAGCGGCGGGGCCGTGTCGGCGGTTTGCCATGGCCAGACGCAGCAAGAACGGTGCGTTCTGTGTCTTTACCTTCCTGCCGAGGGCGAACTCGCAGGCACGCAGGATGAGAACTTCGTCGTCGAAATCGGCAAGTGCGTACAACTGACGCAGTTGCTCCTGAGGAGTGGACGCCGTGAGGAATCCGTTCTGCAGTCGTTCGAAGTCCTCAGCACCGCCGTGCGCAGCAACCACCGATGTTGCTGCAGCAACCAGCTCAGGGTCGACCTGGTCCACGGGCTGTGCCAGCAAGTCTCGACACAGACCGATGACGAACTCGTCGTTGCCGAGCACGCCGGCGGTGTTCAGGAGCAGCCCCCGCAACTTGGCAGTGAGGTCGCTCTGATCGGCTTGGGGCTCACCGAGTTCGGCGAGGGCAGGCTGGACGAGATCGCGAACCTTCGACTCGAACGCCGGCCGTGCCTCATCGCCCACCAACCGGCCGAGACCGTTGAGAGCAATGACCACCGCTTGCCAAACCGCATGCTCACGTTCCGCGGAGAAGCCTTCGAGGAATTGCAGAAGGTCCGGCGCAGTGATCGATCCGGCAACAGTTGCAGCCCATGCATCGTCGACGAGGCTGTAGCGCTCGAGGGTGCTCATCTCGCCGAGATCTGCCGTGAGGCGGCCGCGCAAGGTGTGGTCGTAGCTCACGCGGAAGAATCCGTGTCCGCCTGCATTGATGACAACCGATGCAGCAGGATCGGCGAGCGGCACGACGATGCTCACACTGTCGAGCAGGACCGTGGTGGTGGTGGTGCCGTTGCGCACGTGGACCGGCACGACCCACATCTGGTCTGCTGCGTCGTCGGGCAGTTCACCGAGACGGAATCGCTGTTGGGTCAGTTCAACGCCGGAGCCGTCCGCAGTGAGCGTCGCGTTGATCAGCGGGAACCCGGGCTGCCAGATCCAGGAGTCCATGATCCGTCGCACGGGCTCGCCGGAGGTGGCTTCGATGGCGTCCCACAGGTCATTCGTTTCGGTGTTCTTGTACGAATGCACGCGCAAGTAGTGGCTGACTCCCTCACGGAAGCGATCCTCGCCGAGGTACTGCTCGAGCATACGCAGCAATGCGCCACCCTTTTGATACGTCAGCACGTCGAACATGCCCTCGCAGTCGGCAGGCGAACGCACCTCGTATTCGACCGAGCGAGTGTTCTCAAGCGCATCGACATCGAACGCAACACTGCGTTCCAGACCGAAGCTGGTCCATCGCTCCCAGTCGGGTCGATAGGCATCACATGCCGCAATCTCCATGAATGTGGCGAATGCTTCGTTCAACCAGATGCCGTTCCACCAACGCATCGTGACGAGGTCGCCAAACCACATGTGGGCGAGTTCGTGTGCAACCACGTCAGCGACCAGCTGCTGCTCGTTCTGCGTGCTCGTGGCCGGGTCAACGAGCAGCAAGCTCTCGCGGAACGTGATGCATCCCAGGTTCTCCATGGCTCCCGCAGCGAAGTCAGGGAGGGCGGCCAGGTCCACCTTGTCGCTGGGGTAGGGGATCCCGTAGTACTCCTCGAACCAGCGGAGGCAGAACGCCCCGACGTCCATGCCGAAGTCGGTCAGATGGCCCTTGCCAGGGACGTGCACGAGCCGCATGGGGGACCCGTTGACGTCAACGCTGTCGCTCATCTCGAGACGGCCGACGACAAAAGCCACCAAGTACGTGCTCATGATCATGGTGTCGGCGAAACGAATCGCGGTGCGCCCGTCGCTGGCTGTGCGGCCGACCTCCGGTCCGTTGGAGATGGCTTGGAGTCCATCCGCGATGTTGAGGGTGAGACCAAACACGGCCTTGTATTCGGGCTCGTCCCAGCAGGGGAATGCCCGACGACAATCAGTCGACTGCATCTGGGTCGTGGCGATGACCTGTTCGGTGCCATCGGCATCGGTGTACGTGCTGCGGTAGAACCCGCGCAGCTTGTCGTTGAGGATGCCGGTGAACTCGACGGCGAGCGTGGCCGTACCTGTCGGCAACTCGGTCGCCGTGTGCACGAACAATCGGTCGGTCTCTGCGTCGATGGTGAAGTCGGCTTGCGCACCGTTGACCAGGCACAAGCTGATCTCCAGCTCGGCAGCATTTAACACGAGCGTGGTCGTTGGAACCTCGACGTCGAGTTGCACCGTCACGGCGCCGCTGAACGTCGCCTCATCGAGCATGGGTGTGAGTCGGACGTCGTACCGCGACGGCGAAACACCGGCGGGAAGACGGTACGGATCGAGTTCGCCGCCTGGTGACGAGGGAGAGGCTGCCATGCCGGGATGGTACCGGCGCTAGCGTGATCGATCGTGTCCGCAACGACTCTGCCCTCCGCCGCCGACGGCGCTCCCAATACCGCTGCACCGAAGTTCGCTGTCGTCGGTATCGGAAATGCGCTCGTCGATGTCATTGCCCATGCGTCCGAGGAGTTTCTCGACTCTCACGACCTCAACAAGGGTTCCATGACCCTGGTCGAAACCGAACGTGCTGTTGAGCTCTACGCCGCGCTCGGAACTGCCGTTGAGATGAGTGGGGGATCGGCGGCCAACACAATGGTCGGAGTCGCCAGCCTGGGCGGAACGGCGTGCTACATCGGCAAGGTCAACCACGATGACCTCGGTGATGTGTTCGGCCACGACATGCGAGCCGTCGGCGTGCCCTTCCACGGCGGGGGTGTCGATCACGGCACCCCGACCGGACGGTGCATCATCGTTGTCACTCCTGATGCGGAGCGCACGATGAACACGTACCTCGGCGTGTCGAGCTCGCTCGACGTCGGCGATCTCGACGTCGACGCCATCGCTGCGGGCGCCGTGCTGTACATGGAGGGATATCTCTTCGACCGCGACGACGCAAAGGCTGCGTTCCGGCATGCCGCAACGATTGCGCACGCCAACGGGCGACAGGTCTCACTCACACTGTCCGACTCGTTCTGCGTGGACCGACATCGGGTCGACTTTCGATCATTGGTGCAGGACAGCGTCGACATTCTGTTCGGCAACGCCGACGAGATTCGGTCGCTGTACGAAGTCGATGACCTCGACGTCGCGCTCAAGATGGTCAGCCGCGAGTGTGGCCTGGCGGCGATCACGACCGGTGCGGATGGCTGTGTCATCGTGACCGGCGACGAACAGATCACGGTGCCTGCTCAACCCGTCGAGCGCGTGATCGACACCACCGGTGCCGGCGACCTCTTCGCCGCCGGCTTTCTCTTTGGTCTTACATCGGGATTGCCGCTCGCCGAGTGTGGTGAAATCGGCTCGATTGCAGCTGCTGAGGTGATTTCGCACGTCGGTCCACGGCCACTGGTCGACTTGCGTACCCTGTTGCCCGATGGCTGACGTACTTGACACATCGTTGCTCGACACCGCCCGTAGCTGGCTCGCAGCCGAGCCCGACGATGACATTCGCGCTGAGCTCGCTCAGCTGATCGCCGCTGCCGAGCGCGGCCACACAGACGAACTCGCCGAACGCTTTGCCGGACGCCTGCAATTCGGCACCGCCGGGCTGCGTGCAGCGGTCGCCGCTGGTCCAATGCGAATGAATCGCCTCGTGGTTCGCCAGGCCGCCGCCGGCCTCGGTCGATGGCTACTCGACAGCGTCGATGACGCTGCCGACAGGGGAGTGGTCATCGCCCGCGACGCTCGACGCAAGAGCGACGTGTTCGCGATCGACACCGCACGCGTGTTGGCTGCAATGGGCATCAAGTCGATGCTGCATCCCGGGGCACAGCCCACGCCGGTCCTCGCCTGGTCGATCACTGGCCTGAATGCCGCAGCGGGCGTCGTCGTGACGGCATCGCACAACCCGCCCGCCGACAACGGGTACAAGGTGTTCCTCGAGACTGGATCGCAGATCGTCACTCCGATCGACACGGAGATCGCTGAGCGCATCGGGGACTTCAATCCGCTCGACATCCCAATCGCCGCCGAAGACGATCACCTCATCTCGTGGCTCGACACCTCATGGAGTGAGGCGTACGTCGCAGACGCCCCCCGGGTCCGACTCCGGCCAGAAGTTCCTGGCGTTCAGATTGCCTACACCGCGATGCACGGTGTCGGTGGCGACACGATCGCTGCAGCATTCACGGCAGCTGGTTTCGATCCTCCGACCGTCGTCGCTGAGCAACAGGAACCCGACGGCACCTTCCCGACGGTTTCGTTCCCCAACCCTGAAGAGCCCGGTGCCATGGACCTGCTGCTCGCGGTCGCTCAGGCCAGCGGTGCCGCGGTCGCTTTGGCGAACGACCCCGACGCCGATCGACTCGGTGCGGCAATTCCTGACACTCGAGACGGCGCCATGGGATCGTCGTGGCGCAAGCTCAGTGGTGATGAAATCGGGTGGCTGTTCGCCGACCACATTCTGCGTCACACCAACGGCTCGGATCGTCTGGTCGTGACCACGCTGGTGTCGTCGTCGCTGCTCGCCCGGATGGCCGAAGCACACGGTGTGCACAGTGAAGAGACCTTCACTGGATTCAAGTGGATCGGGCGCATTGCCTCCGAGCGGGCTGCAGCAGGCCAGCGCTTTGTCTTCGGCTACGAACAGGCGCTGGGGTACCTCGTCGCTGCCCGGCCGCTCGACAAGGACGGCATCACCGCCGCAGTCTTGATGGCAGAGATCGCTGCTCTTGCAGAGTACGACGGCGTCACGGTCCAGGGCCGCCTCGACGCAATCGCAGACCAATTCGGCCGATACGTGACGAGTGAGCTGTCGGTGCGAATGCCGCCCGCCGACGGTGCCAAATGGGTCCAGTCGATCGAAGCAGCTCCGCCGTCGCAGGTCGGTGGCATCGCCGTTGAGTCGGTCACGTCATATCCCGAGGCCAACCTGGTTCGCCTGATGCTCACCGGGGGCACCCGGCTCCAGATCCGGCCGAGCGGCACCGAACCGAAGGTCAAGCTCTACGGTGAAGCAGTTGATCTTGACCCGGCCGAACTTGACCGTCTTCTTCAGGCCCTCGCCTCGTAGCGGTTAGGCGGGTGCGCCGAACTGGCGGTCCCCAGCGTCACCCAAACCGGGGACGATGTAGGCGTCGTCGTTCAATCGGTCGTCGATCACGGCAGTGAACAGCGTGACGTCGATGCCCGATGCTTCGACAGCCGCGATGCCTTCGGGCGCAGCCAGTGCAACGATCACGGTCATCGGTTGCTGGGCGCCGCGCGCGACGAGGAGCTGCAAGGTATGGATCAACGAGCCGCCGGTCGCGAGCATCGGATCGACGACGATGACCGGACGTTCGCCGATGTTCTCCGGCAGCTTGTTGACGTACGGCTCGGGCTCGTGGGTTTCTTCGTTGCGGGCGATGCCGATGAAGCCGATGTCGGCGTCCGGCAGCAGCTCTTGCGCCGGACGGAGGAAGCCGAGGCCGGCGCGCAGAATCGGCACGATGACCGGCTGCACGGCGATCCGCTCTGCCGCGGCGTCGGTGAGCGGCGTCGTGACCACGCCCGACACTGTCGGCAGTGTCTGCGTGGCCTCGGCGATGAGGAGTGTGCCGATGCGTTCCAGGTTCTGGCGGAACAGGGCGTTGGGTGTCTCGACGTCGCGGATACGGGCGAGTGAGTCGAGGACAAGTGGATGGTCGACGACAACGGTTTCGACAGTCATGAGTGGCTCCTCAGCTTCCGAGATCGGACTCGGACTTGAGCACCGAGTACCGCGGCTTGATGATGCCGTTGATCAGCTTCAATCGTTCCGGGAACGGTGCAAAGGCGGACTTCATTGCATTGACGGTGAGCCATTGGAAGTCGTCGAGGCCCCAGCCGAACGCCTTGTGCAGCTCAAGCATCTCGTTGGTCATCGTCGTGTTACTCATCAACCGGTTATCGGTGTTGACCGTGACCCGGAACTGCAGGCGGCGCAGCATGCCGATCGGGTGCTCGGCAATCGTCGGAGCGACACCGGTGTTGACGTTGGAGGTCGGGCACACCTCAAGGCAGATCCGGCGGTCGCGGATGTAACTCGCGAGGCGACCAAGCGTGGCGTTGCCCTCCGCGTCGACCTCAATGTCGTCGACGAGCCGCACACCGTGGCCGAGCCGCTCGGCTCCACAAAACTGCACCGCCTCCCAGATTGAAGGGAGCCCGAAGGCTTCGCCGGCGTGGATGGTCGAGTGGAAGTTTTCGCGGTTGATCAGATGGAACGCGTCCAGGTGGCGTGTGGGTGGGAATCCGGCTTCCGGGCCAGCGATGTCGAATCCGACGACGCCGTCATCGCGATGACGGATGGCGAGCTCGGCGATCTCACTGCTGCGGGCAGCCTGGCGCATGGCATCGAGAAGTGCATAGATCGTCAGATCGGTGCCTGCCGAACCGCGCTCGAATCCGGCGAGTACTGCATCGACCACTTCGTCAAGTGTCAGGCCCTGTTCGAGATGCAGCTCAGGAGCGAAACGGACCTCGGCATACACGACGTTGTCGGCGGCGAGGTCTTGAGCGCACTCGAAGGCAACGCGCTCGATGGCGTCGCGCTGCTGCATCACGGCGCCGGTGTGAGCGAACGTCTCGAGGTAGAGCACCAAGTCGTTGCGCTTGGCGCCCTTGTTGAACCATTCGCCGAGCTCGGCAACGTCAGTGGTCGGCAACCCGTCGTAGCCGTATTCCTCCGCCAGCTCGATCACCGTCGACGGACGCAACCCGCCATCAAGGTGGTCGTGCAACAGCACCTTCGGGGCCCGGGCAATCAGATCAGCCGTCGACATCCCCCCACGCTACCGACCCCCACGTAGGACGAGTTGGTGCCAGGCACCAAGTCGTCCTCGTCGAACTTGGTGACTGAGCGGGAGCATGATCGGCAGATGGGGAGAGCTCACCGAGTGGACATCGAGGACGGGATCCATCATGTGATGAACAGGGGAGTGAATCGTGGCACGGTCTTCTTCGCCGATCCTGATCGAGTCGAGTTCGGCCGTCTTCTTGAGCAGATTTTCGAGCGTTTCGGTGTTCAAGTCATCGCGTACTGCCTGATGAGTAACCACTATCACCTGGTTCTGTACTGCCCCGACGGCGGGCTGTCCGATGCGATGCACCTTCTGGGCTCGGTCTACACGCGACACACCAACGAGCGGATCGGTCGCGATGGGCCGCTGTTTCGCGGACGATTTCACGCGGTGCCTGTTGTCGACGACGACCAATTGCTCTGCACCGTTCGATACGTGCACCGAAACGCGCTGGATCTCCCCGGAATCGACAGCGTCGAGAGCTACAGATGGAGCAGCCATCGCACCTATCTCGGCCACCGCGCTCAGCCACCGTTTCTCAGTACTGCTCCGGTGTTGAACCAGTTCGACAGTCGTCGCGCATTCGATGCGTTTGTCACGAGCGAGACAACAGCGGGGCCGAGTACTTGGAAGGGCGATGTCGCTCTCGACAGGATTGCGCCACTCGTCCAGATCATCGCCGACGAGATCGGTGAGGTTCACGGCTCGCGAGCCCATCGGTCGCTGTTGCTGCTGGTCGCCGACGAACTTCCTCAACACAGCGGTCAAGCCCTGCGAGAGCGGCTGGGGTTTGCTACCCCGAAGTCCTTGCAGCAGGCGCAGACACGGGCCAAACATCGGCTCGCAACGCAGCCAGTCCTTGGCCGAATCGTCAAGCGGACCCTCGATCTCGTCGCGTAGGACGACGTGGTGCCTGGCACCAAGTCGTCCCGAGTCGTTTCAGTGCAGCTGGCGGAGGGGGAAGTCGGCGGGGCGTTGGAGCCAGTTCCACTCGGGGTATTCGGCGGCGCTGTCGATGCAATGAAGGCTGTAGGCGTGGCGACTGATGCCTGAACGGTTGACACCGGACCAGTGGGGGAGCACTCCGTTGAGGACGATCATTGTGCCTGCTGCTACTTCGAGCGGCACGGCCCCAGGCGAGTCGGGGCCTGGCGGTGGTTCCGTGCTGAGGGTCTCCATCGTCGTGCCGTCAGCTGCAGCGGGGTCGTCGAGGCGGTTGCGCTTGAACAACTCGTACAACGGACCGCGATGCGTTCCGGGTACGGCCCAGAGGCAGCCGTTGTCGATGGTGGCGTCCTCGATGGCAAACCAGAAGCCGGTGACAGTGATCGGCTCGGTGTACAAGAACGTTGCGTCCTGGTGGACGCCAACTTCGCCACCGATCCGCGGTTGTTTGAAGATGTACATCGACTGCAGAGCGAGCGGGTCAAGCATTCCGACGTCTCGCGCCACTTCGCCGAGGGCCGGGTTGTAGGCGAATCGTTCGAACTCGTCATCGGTGTCGTGCTGGGCGTGACCGATCTTGTTGATCGACAGCTCCTTGGCCTGGGCCAGTACTCCATCGGGGTCGAACGCTTCCTCCTCGAAGAAGCACCACGTCGACGCTCCGCTGGCCAGAAATTCACCATTGGACACCCGTTCCTGTTGATTGGTCGTGAAGACGGATCGTTCCTCACTTGGCTCCCATCCCTCGACGATCTCATTCGCTCGTGCACGCAGCCGAGCACAGTCATCGAGTGACACAAAGTTGGGCAGCACCAGGAAGCCATCTGCGTCGTACCGGGCAATCTGATCTGGGGTCAGCACATCTGCCAAGGTAGCTGGCGTCGTACTGTTGCCGAATGGCGACGTGGACCTGCCCCGACTGCAAACGGTCCTTCGGTGCGGTCGGCCGCAGCCATATGTGCAGCCCTGGGCTGACCGTTCAGCAGTTTCTCGTCGACGCTCCGACCTTCGTCTCTCCGATCTTCCGCGCCGTGAATGACCACCTCCAATCGGTCGATGGCAAGGACGGTGGTGAGCTGATCGTCGACCCTCTTCCGGGCAAAGTGCTTTTCAAAAACGGCCCGACGTTCTGCATTGTCGACGTGAAACGGAAGTGGGTCGCCATTGGGTTCTCGCTGCGCCGGTCACTTGAGACGGATCGCCTGTCGCGCCGGACCGCTGGTTACGGCGACAGGTTCTACCACGTGATCAATGTGGATGACCCGGAGCTGCTCGACGACGAATTTCGAGTGTGGCTGACCGAGGCATACCATCATGGGGCTGGCGGCAGGGGTGCGGTGCCGAAGGCAAGCAACTTTGACCCGATGATGCCCGACGACATCGATTTCGAGATCGCGCCACCCCCCTGACGAACGATACGCAGACGACTTGGTGCCTGGCACCAACTCGTCTCACCAACTCGTCTCAGTCGGAAACGGTGACCTGGGCGACCATGTCGGGGTGCAGCGTGCAGAACAGGCTGTAGCTGCCGGGTTCGTCGAAGCTGATCTCGTAGTTGCTGCCCGGAGTGAGGAGGCCGGAGTCGAAGTCGGAGAATGCGGGCGAATCGGGAGTACCGGCGGTGACCGTGTGCGGTACGGCGTCCACATTGTTGAAGAACAATGGCTGACCTGGCCTCACCGACAACTCACCGCTGTACAGAAAGTCGGCGATCAACGACTGCTGGGCGCCCTCAGGAAAGTCGGACCCCTGAACCTCGCGGCTGTCACGAATCGCAGCTGCATCGGCGACGGGAGCGATTGACGCATTCCACATGCCGAACACGCCGAGCTGGTTATCGAAATCGTCGGCCACCCAGGCGTGCAGCATCCAGCCCAACGCCGCGGAGAAGTTGCCACCCTGGGCCTCGCATTCGGTCCTCGGCAGGAACGTGTCGCGTCCCTGAGCGTTACCGCGGCACAGGTTGTAGTGGATGTGCCAGTTGTCGAGTGGGCCGGCAAACGTCTCCGGGTGATCATTGCCAATCACCTGCGGCGGAATGATGAAGGCAGTGCCGACGAGGCTCATCGGATCGCCGGTCCACTCGCCGCCTTCACACTGGTCGAGTGCCCCGTCGGCGATCGTGCCATCAGCCTTGGCATAGAGCAGGATCTCTGGGCGGGCCGGATCGAAACCGTCGGCGATCCAACTGATGTTGTAGAAGTGCGAGCCCATATTGGCCGTTTGGATGCGGTCGCTGACAAAGCCGGCAGCGCATGCCGAATTGACGTCGCGGTGTGCTTCGGCGAACTCATTGAGTGCAGTCAGCTGAGCGACGAGCTCGGCCAATTCGTCAGCCGACATCGCCAATCCCGGAGGAATGGGTTCGCCCGACTCGTCGAGCTCGCGGAGCTCGCGGAACGAACAGGGCAGAGCTTCGTCCTGACAGCGGACCGTGCCGACAAGGGGGCCTTCGACCAGTGTCGGCACAACACCCTCTGAATGTTCTCGGAACACGTAACGCGAGTATCCCGGTGCGCCCCCCGCCTGGAACGTGAGGCCAGTCGGGAACTGCACGTCGGCTCCGGCCTGGTCGAACGCTGCGGCCTGAGCGATGTAGTCGTTGACCTGAGCGATCGTCGCTGCCTCAACAGGGTCAACGGTCGTCGTGGTTGCTGCCGGCGCAGTGACAGCGGGCCCGGTGTTCAGTGGCTCGGTGTCTGGTGGCTCGGCAGTGGTGGCGGCCTCGGAGTTCGGCGCCGCAATGTTGTCCGCGCCTGACGAGCAGGCCGCGATCCCGATTGCAATGACCGCGAAAGTCGCGGCGGTTCGTTGTCGCTTCATGGGTCCCCTTCAGCCATCCGCTGATTTGCTGTGCGACAGTATCCTCACGACATGGAACTGACCGTGTTGGGCAACACTGTGCGTCACGCAATCGATCATGTCGAGGTCTTCCCGGCACCCGAGAACATTTCGACGGTCACGTTCACGAACGATGAACTGAACTCGATGTGCCCGGTCACCGAGCAGCCCGACCTCTCGACGGTGGTGATCGATTACGTGCCCGGTGAGTGGTGCGTCGAATCAAAGAGTCTCAAGCTCTATCTCTGGGGGTTCCGTGATCGTGCGGTCTTTGCCGAGGCCCTCGCTGCCGAGATCGCGGGTGAGATCATGTTGACGGCCAAGCCGGAGCGGGTCACGGTGACGCTGACTCAGCGGCCCCGTGGTGGCATTGAGGTCAAGGCAGTCAGCGAACTGACTGCCTGAGGGAGCTACTGCTCTTCGTACGGTTGGCCAAGTGCGGCCGGCACGTGAGCGCCCCGGCCGACGCTGGCAACCACAAGCAGCGTGACCAAGAACGGTGCCATCTCGAGGAATTCACTCGGAATGCCGGTGTTGAGGAAAGCAAACTTCAGTGCCAGCGCATCGGCGAAACCGAACACCAACGCGGCCATGAGTGCGCCGACGGGGTGGTGCCGGCCGACAAGCACCACGGCAAGGGCGATGAACCCGCGACCATTGGTGATGTTTTCGTTGAATCGCCCGACGTCGGCGGTCCACCATGATCCACCGAAGCCAGCGACCGCTCCGGCGATGGTGACGTTGATGTAGCGCCGTCGCAGCACGTTGACGCCGAGCGTGCCTGCAGCCTTCGGATGCTCACCGACCGCCCGCGTGCGCAGGCCCCACTTCGTCTTGAACAGCATCCACGTGGTGATGGCCACCAGCGCAAGAGCGGCGTAGACGTAGAAGGTCTGCTCGAACAGGATCGGTCCGATGATTGGAATACTGCTCAGCCCCGGGATCTCCCATTCGGCAATCGTGCCCGTGCCGTTGAGCTGGGGATTCCTCGTGAGCACCCGAGAATCGAGGAACGATGTCAGCCCCAACACGAAGAAGTTGATTGCGAACCCGACGATCACCTGATCGACATGGAAGCGGATGGCGAGCCAAGCGAGCACCAATGCGAGCACGGCGCTGACTGCCATTGCAGCCAGGATGCCGATCCAAATGTTGGTCGCTGATCCGACGAGTGCGGACGTGAAGGCGCCAGCAAGCAGCAGCCCTTCGATCGCAATGTTGATGATGCCGGAACGTTCGCAGAGGATGCCGGCGAGCGCACCGAGCACGAGCGGCGTCGCTGCCTTGAGAGCATCGTGGAGCGTGCCGGTGAGTGAAAATTGGCGGCCTGCAGCTGCCCAGGCCATCAGCGTGACAATGAAAAGGATCGTGGCCGCTGCGAGGAGTGCGTTCTGCAGCTTGGCGGTGCCGCGGGAGATCTGCACGCCACCGAGCGCGGCCAAGACAACGGCGCAGATCCAAGCGAGCGGGATGCCGGGCAGGCCGATCGACGAGTCGCCGCCGAGTGTGAACGTGGAGGTGCCGCCATCACCGCGGACGAAAATGGCGAGCGCAATACCGGCTGCAACGAAGTAGCCAATACCCAGATTCCGGGCACGCTTCTTCTGCTCGGGCGTGCGGCTCAACGACTCGAGCATCCCCAGGTAGGCGTCGTTGCCGGGTGTCGGGGAATCGGTCACGCTCATGCGCCCCACCCCCCGAAGCTCGGGCCAGAGTCGGCGGCCTCGGCACTGAAACGGAAGATTGCCTTCATGAGTAATGGAGCAGCGATGAATAACACGATGAGGGCTCGAAGAATCAGCACCAGGTCAATCGGTACGCCGGTGTCGACCTGCATTTTCTGACCACCTGCTTGCAGCGCTCCGAAGAGGAATGCTGCAAGCACGGTGCCGGTCGGTGTCGACCGGCCCAACAAGGCCACGGCGATGGCGTCGAATCCAATGTCACCAGCAAAGCCTTGTGTTGCTCGGCCTTGGGTTCCCAAGACCTCGCTTGCGCCAGCCAATCCGGCGAAGCCACCGGCGATCGCGAACGAGGTGATGATCAACATGCCCGGTTTCATGCCTGCGTATCGAGCCGCATGGGAGTTGGCGCCTTGCGCCCGGATCTCGAAACCGAGGGTGGTTCGCTCAAGCAGCCACCAGAAGAATGCGGCGGCAGAGAGGGCGATGAGGAAGCCGATGTGTGCGCGCAACTCGGGTCGATCGAGGAATCCGAAGAGTCGAGGCAGCTGACCTTCGGGTGTCACCAGCTTGGAGATCGGGTCGTTGCGACCTTCGCGGCCGAACATGTCGGTCTTCAGCAGCCAGAGCACGAGCGAACCCGCGATGAAGTTGAGCATGATCGTGGCGATCACCTCGTGGACGCCCGCCCGGGCCTTGAGGAGGCCGGGGATGATCCCCCAGGCCATGCCCATGACCATGCCGGCCAGGACGCCGAGTGGGATCTGGATGAAACCGGGACCGTCCATCGAGAACCCGACGTAGACGGCGCCCATGCCGCCCATCAACATTTGACCGGTACCACCGATGTTGAAGAGTCCGGCGCGGAAGGTAATGGCGACAGCGAGACCGGCGAGGAGGAGCGGCGTCGTGGCCACGATGGTTTCGTTGATCGGGCGCCACCCGTTGAAGGCGCCGTTTGGCAATGCGAGGTACGCATCCTTGATCGTGGTCAAGATGCCGCCGACGTCACCCTCGCGGAGCTTGTCGATGTCGGACAGAGCGATGACGAACACGCCGATCACCAGTGCGCTGAAGAAGGCGAGGAGCGGAAGCACCACGGCGTTGGTGGTATCGATACGGGCCAAGACTCGACGAATCACGCCCTCTGGCTCGTCATGGTCGCTGCCGTTGGAAGAATCGATCGCAGTATCGGTCATGCCATCTTCTCCGTCTCGGTCTTGACTGGCTGTTCCTTCGCTCCGGCCATGTACAGGCCGATGTCGTTGTGCTCGGTCTCGTCACGCCGCAGATTGGCGACGATGCGGCCGCGGAACATCACGATGATGCGGTCGGAGAGCGCCATGACCTCATCCAACTCGGTCGAGACGACGAGGACCGCAGCCCCCTCGTCACGGGCTTTGACGACTTGGGCATGGATGTACTCGATCGAACCGACGTCGACGCCCCGTGTGGGTTGTGATGCAATGACGAGTTGGAGGTCTCGGCTCAGTTCGCGAGCAACGATCACCTTTTGCTGGTTGCCGCCAGAGAGGGTGCCCGCCGGCGTCTGGATCGACGGAGTCCGAACGTCGTATTGCTCGACCAGGTCAGCAGCAACGGTGCGGGCCTTGGGCCAGTCCATCTTGATGCCCGTGCTGAATTCGTCGTCGTGGTAGCGGGTCAGCACCATGTTCTCGGCAACACTGAAATCGCCGACCAGTCCGGCGCGCTGGCGATCTTCGGGAATATGCGCGACTCCGGCGCTGTGTACTTCCCGTGGGGTCGCATGGGTGATGTCGTCGCCGCCGAGGTGGATTGAGCCGGTGATGACGTCGCGGAGGCCGGTGAGCGCTTCGACGAGTTCGGTTTGCCCGTTGCCCTGGACGCCGGCAACGCCCACAATCTCTCCGGCGTGAACGTCGAAGCTGACGTGGTCGACGAGCGTGCGCCCGGTGGGATCGACCACGTGCATCTGGTCGACGGACAAGATCGCTTCGCCCGGCTGGGGTGGAGCCTTGTCGACCACCAACTGGACTGGACGGCCGACCATCAATTCGGCGAGGCCGACTTCGTCGATCTCGGCCGGATCGGCCTCGCCGACGGTCTTTCCGCGACGCAGCACGCTGATGCGGTCAGCGACTTTCAGGGCCTCGGTGAGTTTGTGTGTGATGAACACAATGCCCCGACCGGATGCCTTCAGCGACTCGACGATGTTGAAAAACTCTTCGATTTCCTGTGGCGTGAGGACTGCCGTTGGTTCGTCGAACACCACGATTTCGGCGTCGCGGAACAACACCTTCAAGATCTCGACGCGCTGCTGAATTCCGACGGGCAGTGATTCGATCAGCGCCTCCGGATCGAGGTGGAGGCCGTACTTGGCGGAGATTTCCTCGACTTGGGCATTCGCCTTCGCTGTGTTGAGTTTGCCGAACGGCCCAGTCGTCGGCTCAACGCCGAGAACGACGTTCTCTGCAACGGTGAAGACCGGAACGAGCATGAAGTGCTGATGGACCATGCCGATGCCTGCTGCGATCGCATCGCCGGACGTCTCGAACGTGACGGGATTGCCGTCGATGAAGATTTGGCCTTCGTCGGCGTGGTGCAGGCCGTACATGATGTTCATCAACGTTGACTTGCCGGCCCCGTTTTCTCCGACGAGGGCGTGCACCTCACCGGTCTTGATCGTGAGGTTGACGTCGTCGTTGGCGATGACGCCAGGGAACCGTTTGGTGATGCCTCGCAGTTCCAACTCCATTGGCGGTGACTGTAGTCGTGATTGGCGGCTGCTGGAAAACGAAAAGCGGGGAGCCCCGAAAGGCTCCCCGCTTCATTCAGTTGTTCAGCTCATCAAGCTGACAATCAGTATTGGTTTGATCAGACGACCGCAATGTTGCCGGCGATGATCTCGACCTTGAGTGCCTCGATCTCGTCCTTCAACTCCTGCGGAATGTCGTCTTCCTGCTCGTGGTACGGGGCCAGGCCAACACCGTCGTTCTCGAGCGTGCCGACGTACGCGCCGCCGCCTTCGCCGTTGACAACGACTTGCTCGGTTGCAGCGAAGACTGCTTCGTCAATCTTCTTTAGGACCGATGTGAGGTACACAGCTGCCTCGTTCGGGTTGCTGACGGTGAGGTCGTTGTCGACGCCGATGATGCGGATGCCCTCGTTCTCAGTGGCGTATGCCGACGAGCCCAGGCCGACCGGTCCGGCGACCGGGAAGATGATGTCCGCACCTTCGTCGGCGAAGCTCGACGCGAGCGCCTTGCCATCGTCGAGGTTCTCGAAGTTGCCGGCGAACGAGCCGTCTTGCGCCTCGACGTCCCAACCGAGCACTTCGACTTCGGCGCCCTTCTGCTCGTTGTAGTACGTCACGCCGTTGGCGAAGCCATCCATGAAGATGGTGACCGGCGGGATGTTGATGCCGCCGTATGTGGCGACCTTGCCCGTGGCGGTCATGCCGGCAGCGAGGTACCCAGCGAGGAAGGACGGCTCAGCAGTGCTGAAGTTGAGCGTCAGAACGTTCGGGATGGCCTCTTCGTAGCCGACATCGATGATCGCGAACTGCTGGTCCGGATTGGCTGCAGCAGCGGCCGCCGTGGCGTCGCCGAGCAGGAAGCCGACCGTGACGATGAGCGAGCAGTCTTTCTCGATGAAGCTCTGGATGTTCGTTTCGTAGTCGGCATCGGAGGCCGACTCGAGCACTTCAGCCGTCAGGCCGAACTCTGCGGCGGCGCGCTCGGCACCTTCGAAGGCGATCTGGTTGAAGCCCTTGTCGTCGACTCCGCCGACGTCGGTGACTTCGCAAATGGAACCGCCGTCATCCTCGGCAGGAGCCTCGGTTTCGGCAGGAGCCTCGGTTTCGGCAGGAGCCGCGGTGTCGGTGCTGGCGTCGTCGTCGCTACCACAGGCGGCGAGCCCGAGGGCTCCCACTGTGGCTACAGCGAGCAGTTTTTTACACTTGATCATGTTCTCCCCTTGAAGTTGTTTGACGTCGTGACCGTCAGGTGTTCACGTGGCCACTGAGGATAGCCGGGAGACTGAGGTTGGAAGCCGACCTGGGTCACATCAATGCCACTGGGGCACGCCTTTGGCAGATCGCCAAGAGCGGGGCGCGAGGGCTGCCCTGGTCGTTTGCGTTGCTGCCCCTATCCTTGCGTTCGTCATGAGTCAGTCCGCCAACCAGCCCGCGCTGAGTCCTCAGCTGCTGCTTCGGCGGGTGATGGTGCTTGTCGTTCTTCTCGTCGTCGGGTACAGCGGGGTGAAGGCAATGGCCGAATATTTCGGTGGTGACGACGATGTCGTGGCTAGCACCGGGCAGGGTGCGGGTGAATCCTCATCTACTACCGATGTGTCCACAACTGCGCCGACGCCCGCCGATGTTGCTCCAGCTAATGATCCGGTCGAGATCTCGACGCTGATCATTGATGCGCCAGAAGATGTGGTCGAGAACACTGGCCCGCCGTCTCCGGACAACAAGGCCAAGGTCTACATCGTTGGGGACAGTGATGCCGGCACGTTCGGTCCGTACCTCCAACAACTCGTCGATGGCACTGAGGTCGCCGAGACGGCGCTGAACTACAAGGTGTCGTCAGGGCTCGCGCGGCCGGACTTTTACAACTGGCCGGAGGAGCTCGCACAGGCGATCCCGGAGGTTGATCCAGACATCGTCGTTGCGACGTTTGGTGGCAACGACTCTCAAGGCTTGTCGGCCTTCCAGGATGAGTTGCAGTTCGTCGTTGGTGATCCGCTCGACAATGAAGTGGAGTGGATCGAGGAATACACCAAGCGGGCGGGTGACGTGATGGACCTTTTACTCGAAGAGGGCCGGACCGTGATCTGGGTCGGTATTCCCAATGATGACAATCCAGACGTCACCGCCAAACTTGCGATTCAGGATCGCGCGGCCAAAGCGGCTGCCGAGGCCCGACCCGATGTGATCTTCATCGACACCTGGGCTCGTTTCTCCGGACGCGACGGCAACTGGGCCGAGTTCGTCATCGACCCACGCGATGGCGAAGGCAAAGACGTGCGCGCCGATGATGGCTTCCATCTCAATGTCAACGGCGCCGAGATCCTCGCCCTTGACATTGCCCAGGCCATCCGTGATGACCTCCGCGCCCGCGGTGCAAGCATCTAGCCGCTATTGCTGTTTCCCGCGCTGCTGGATTTTTTCTCTGCGCGCTGCGACTTTTTCGGGAGTGAATTGGACGCGGGACCATGCCCGTCCATCTCGTGCTTCAGATTCCCAGGCGTCGTCGTCGGTTGCGATGGCGTCGTAGGTTGACCGGATCTGGCGGACGCCGTCTTGTTCGTTCCCACAGATGTCCAGAGCAATCGATCGGGTAAACGGCAGCAGCTCGGCATGCGGCACGACATGGTTAACGAGACCGAACGCCAGAGCTTCCTCGGCGAGCATGAAGTTGCCGGTGAAGCTCATCTCGCGGGCGCGGCGCACGCCGATCGCCTGCGGGAGCAACACGGTCAGCCCCCAGCCGGGCATCACGCCGACTCGGGAGTGTGTATCGCCGAACTTCGCGTGCTCACTGGCGATGAGGAAGTCGCAGTTCAAGGCGAGCTCGAAGCCACCAGTGATCGCCACGCCGTTGATCGCACCGATCAACGGCTTGCTGAGGCGAGGAAACGGTCCGCGCTCGCTGCTTGATGATGAGCCCAAATTTCCACCCGTGGACCCCAACTCTTTCAGGTCAAGGCCGGCGCAGAATGCTGGGTCGGCACCGGTCAGGATGATCACGTCAACGTTGTCATCGCTTTCTGCCTGGGCGATGAGTGCAGGCAGCCGGCGCAGCACGTCGCTCGACAGGGCGTTGCGCGCCTCAGGGCGGTTCAGTGTGACTGTTGCGATCCGCTCCGTCACGTCGTAGAGCACAGTGTCGTCGGCCATCCCTGCAGTGTCGCACCATTGGCGCCGAGCCGGGTCAGTCGGGGTCGGGAAGAAAGTCGAGACTGAGGTCGCCGAGCTTCACGAGCGTCGAGGCAATCCATCCGCCGAGCGCACCGAAGTGCTCATCGAGGAGCGAGTTGGTGCCGTCGGCCACGGTCGCTTCGGCAAGTTCGTACAGTCCTTCGTAGGTGATCTCGATGGCATGTTCGGACCTTGCCTCGCCAATGTTCGGCGGGTCGTCGGCCGGATCCGGATGGGCGACTTCCGCGGTCATCCCGGCGCGTTCGAGTCGGTCGTCGCCGATGAGCGGGCTCATCTCGGGAACAGTGCTGTAGATCACTGCCGGATCTGCCGGGTCCGTCAGCTGCTGTACCCGTAACACGATCTCGATCTCGATCGCCGGGCGACGTTCGAGTACCTCTTCGAGGTACCAGTGGCGGTAGGCCGCTTGGCTCCACGCGGGCCACTCGAACGTGATGTGGGCGACGACCCGCGGTGGCTCACCTTCGCCGGGCAGGCCGTAGCTCGTCTCCCAGGTCAGATCCCCGGAGAGCACGTCGGACTGAAAATGCTCTTCGAACGCTTGCCGCTCCAGAAAGGCCGACTCGAAGGCATCGCGGAGCGCGCTGATCGCATCGGTGAAGACGTGGTCAAGCATGTGCCCGAGGCTACGGCGTCGAGCCAGGGAGCCGAGACGACGATTGGTCTCGGCTCTCGATACCCGCGGGCGCGACGCCGGAATGGCATGATCGCACGATGTCCCTCGTACTCACCGATATTGCCGATGGCGTCGCCACGTTGACGCTCAACAACCCTGATGAACGCAACACGATGACCCACCCGATGGTCGAGCAGATCATTGCGGCCATGGATCGTTTCGAAGCTGACGAGAATGTGGGGGCCGTTGTGGTGACGGGTACCCCGCCTGCCTTCTGCGCGGGTGCCAACTTGGGAAATCTTGCTGAGGCAACGGGCGAAAGCCTCGGAGTGATCTACGAAGGGTTTCTGCGGATCGCTCGCTCGCCACTGCCGACACTCGCTGCTGTGAACGGTGCAGCGGTCGGAGCGGGAATGAACCTCGCGCTCGGCTGCGACGTTCGAATCATGAGCGACCGCGCCAAGCTTGACACCCGCTTCCTGCAGCTCGGCATTCACCCGGGCGGCGGCCACACCTGGATGTTCCGACGTATTGCCGGCCCGCAGGCAGCGATGGCTGCGGTGATCTTTGGTCAGGTGCTCGACGGCAAGGAGGCTGAGCGTGTGGGCCTGGCCTACAAGTCGGTGCCGGCCGACGATCTCCTTGAGGTGGCCCACGAGTTTGCGGCGAAGGCTGCGATGGCGCCACGGCAGCTCTCCATCGAGGCGAAGCAGACCATCCTCGACATGGCAGACGTCGACAATCATCCTGATGCGGTGGCGCGTGAGCTGCGGCCGCAGTTGTGGAGCACCAAGCAGCCCTGGTTCGCCGAACGCCTGGCGGCCCTGCAATCGAAGATCTCCCGTCGCTGAGAGCGCCGCCCCGGCTCAGGCGCACGTCAAGCCAATTCGCGCAGAATCGTTACACGGATTCCCTGTTCAGCGGTTCATGAGTTCGGCTACCGTGAAGAGTGCAAGCAACCGAAACCATCGCGGCAGAGTCCGCAAAGCAGGAGGTAGCCAATGAGCCAACGCAACCGGGATCGTGATGTTCCGATGCAAGTGAAGCAGGAGGTTCGAGCGCACGCTCATTCTGAGCGGCATCGAATTCACGTGGAATTGCAGTCAGCTGCGAAGGACATCTCCGGCGGGATCGACCCCGCCGACGTGCACGAGCCCGGTGAGGCGTGGAAGCCGATGCACCACCACGATGCCGAGGTGGCCAAGAGCAAGCAGGCCAAACGGTCCGCGACCAAGCGGCACTGGAAGACGAAGATGTGGAAGCGGCGAACGCAGTTGCGTCTCGACCGAACTGCGGCCCTGCGGGCAGCGCGCGAGAACTCCGGCCTCGTCACCTACTGATTTCGACGAAGTTGCGGTCCCTTGGCTCTTAGAGCCAGGCGGCCGCGATTTCCTCGCGCCGGATCGTCCATTCCTCGATGGTCATGGCGTACCGGATGTGGTCTTCCCACACACCGTTGATTTCGAGATAGCGAAGGGCAACCCCTTCGTCGCGGATGTCGAGTTTCTCCATCACGCGGCGACTGTTCGTGTTGCGCGGCACGATGCAGATTTCCACGCGATGGAGGCCCAACTGTTCGAAAGCGAACTGCATCAGGAGTCCGACACCTTCAGCAACGTAGGCCTGCCCGGCGTGATGCCGGTCGATCCAGTAGCCGATGGTCCCTGACTGCATGGCGCCACGGACGACGTTGTTCAGATTGACCTCGCCGGCGACGCGCTGATCGATGAAGAGGCCGAACTGGTAGGCAACACCGTTGACCCGATCGCGATCGCGTTGGACGCAGCGCGAGGTGAATGCTGACCGATCGGTGGTGGGGTCAGGGAGCGTGGGTTGGCGACGCGGTTCCCAGACCGTGAGCCAGTCCGCGTTGCGGGCCCGCACTTCGCTCCACGCCCGGAAGTCGGACGCGGCCAATGGGCGCATGGTGATGCGTTTGCCAGCAAGCCGAATTGGTGAATTCGATCGCGACGGGTGCCTCAGCGCCACGGACTCACGCTCCTCAGGAGTTGACCATGGTCGTGCCCGACGTCATGGTGGAGTGTTGATGAGTCGTTCACAGTCAGCCCGCGTTGATGGCAATCTCGCCAAGATCTAATCGTCGCATGATCGCCAGCACGATGCACAACACGCCGATGAGCGTGTCGACATGTTCAGCTTCGAGGCCGGGGTTGGCGAGCCGCGCGTGCCTCGGCTCGGCGACCAGTGTCCGAAAAACCTCGTCGGCGTCGGCTCGCTGCATGGTGTAGCCGGCTGGCACGTTCGTGTGGCCGATCTCCACGTGGGCCAGAGCCTCAGCGTGGTGCCCGATCGCCATGACCGACGGTGTTGCCAGCACCGTCGGTGCCGCAACGATGATGTCGTCGAAGTAGTCGTGCACGAAGCCGAGCGCGTTGGTGAGCTCGGCAGGGCGTGGTGGGTCACGCTGGAGCTCGTTGTCGCACAAGGTGACCGGTCCGAGCGGAATCTCCCACATGCCGCCGCCCGTCATCGCGATGTCGACGCGATGGTCAGCAATGGCGACGGTCAGCCCACCGAGGTCCGGGTTCTCGGCGGCTACGGCACTCACGCGGTCCCCTCGTCGATGAGAGCGACGACCGGTGCGGGTGGAACTAACCCATCAAGGACGTTGTGATCATCGCCCAGGTGCGCAAGCGTCCACCGGCCGACAGCGTCATCGCCACCTGCGAGGAGGTGCGCGACATGGGCGTGGAGGCACTTGACGCCCTGGCGGGTTCCGCCCACGCCGCCGGACGGGCGCGGGCCGACATGGTTGGCTGGGATCGCAGCGTCGCGTTCCGCGCCGTAGGCGTGATGCGTCATCGTGATGTCTGCAGGGTCGATCTCGCGCTCGGCTGAACGCACGCCGCCAGCCGCCTCGATGCGACTGACCGCTCGCACCAAATCGGGTCCGACGAGGTAATAGCGAGTCGGCATCGGCGTGCCATCGTCGAGGAAGGGCGCGTTGCGGAGCACGACGGGGTCGCCGGACCCATCACGGACGACGACGTCGAAGGCGCTCTGCGGTGGTCGGCCGATCAGTTCCTCGACACGACTGCGATCGTCCATCAGCTCCGTCGGCGACGAAGGAAGAACAGAATGATCAACAACGCCGCAATCGCTGGTGCGGCACGTTTGGCGATGGACGAGCCACCCATCTCCATCAGGTCGATGGCTTCTGCAGCGGGTCCGTCGATCTTGCGGACGGTGGGTTCGGTGCTCTCGGTCGTCGCACCCTCGCTGACCGCGGTCTCCGCTGGCGCGGTCTCTTCAGGCTCGGGGGCGGCGTTGGCGGTGTCGTCGATGCCGTCGGCGTCGATCATCTCGTTGAGGTTCTGGGCGAACTGATCGATCAGCTTGGTGCTGACGTCACCGAGGATGCCGCGCCCGAACTGAGCGATCTTTCCGGTGATGTGGAGGTCGGTGGTGACCACGACCTTGGTGCTGGTCGGCGACAGGCTCTCCGCAGCAGCGGAGATGTCGGCCGAGGCATTGCCTCGGCCCTTGGTGTCGCGGCCCTTGCCGTTGAGTTTGCACGTGTAGTTCTCGTCGTCGCGCTCGACGAAATAGGCGTCGCCCTTGAACTCGGTTGCGATGGCGCCGAGTTTGACCTTGACGTTGCCCGTGTAGACCTCGCCGTCATCGGTCTGGCGAATCTCGGTCAGCTGCGCGCCGGGTAGGCACGGGGCGATGCGCTCGACGTCGGTGATGATCGGCCATGCTTCGTCGATGGGTCGATTGACGGTGAACTCGTTGATCAGTTGTTCTGCCATCGGTGCAGATCCTCCACGGTGTCGATGTCGGCTGGTGAACCCGGGCAGGGTACTTCAACAACGAGGTCGGGACGCTGACGCATCAGAACTCGAGCGCCTTCGTCGCCGCTCGCCGAGAGAAGTCCCCACACAGATGCGTGGAGCTTGACCGGGTTGCTGCGTCGGCCATCGTACGTTGCGACCGTGATGGGCCCCAACCCCTGGGCAACTTGTTGCCAGGCAATGACGTCGATGAACGGCTGATCGGCCAGCCCGACGACGATGGCGTCGGCACCGAGCGCAGCGGCGCTGGTGACCGCCACCTGCACCGAGGTGGCTTGGCCGGCGGCCCAGTCAGGGTTGTGGCGCACCGTGACTCTGTCGTCATCAAGGAGTCGGGCAAGGGCGGGATCAGCCCGCAACGCCGCTTCATCGAGCGCTCCGATGATGATCAACACGGGGCCGAGGCTGGCGTCGAGTGCCCGGGTCAGTGCCTGTTCGAGGATGGTCGGGCCGGTTGCTGTGAGTCGGGCAAGCAACTTGTGCTCGATTTCTTTGAACCGATTTCCCGCACCGGCGGCCAGCAAGACCACGACAACATTGCCGGTTGTCGCGCCTGGTGACACCGCACTTTCTTCACTCACGACCCCAGTGTCGCACGATTGATCCCGGTGTTCTTCATGTCGGTTCGATGACAAGATTTTGTCAAAAGGGGTTGAGTGTGTCGGTTTGATGACGATATGTTACTGATTCGTCACGACGAGTCGACGTTCCACACGACCTCTTTCGCCTATGACTTTCTTCTCCCCTCACACCTTCTTGCGCGCGCTTGGCACCAGTACCGCTGCAGTTATTGCAGTCGTCGCCTTCGCCGGAACTGCATCGGCGCAGCAGCCCGAGCTGGCGGTCAACGCCCTCGCCGCTGAGATCACGACCGAAGCCGACCTCGCTGTCGAGGCCTACGACGTCTACATCGAGTCCGAAGGCCTGGTGGACTACGTGATGTACGCCAAGCATCGCATCGCCACTGCCCGGCTGGCGGCCCGCCAGCTTGGCTACGACGAATTCCTCATGATCGATGCATGGTCTGATGCCAGCCTCGATCACCAACGTGCGGTGCTCGCGGCGATGACCCAGATTGGTGTTCCGTATCGCTCCCATGCGAGCGTCGAGGACGAGGGCTTCGACTGCTCCGGTCTCACTTCGTACGCCTGGCAAGCATCCGGCGTTGAGCTGAATCGCATCAGTGGTGACCAGATTCGCGCAGCAACAAGAGTCGACCGCGACGAAGCGTCAGCTGGCGACCTCGTGCACTACCCCGGTCACGTCATGATGTACCTCGGTGTCGGTGATGCTGTGGTGCACTCGGTGAACACTGGTCGAACGGTCGAGATCGACACGATCTCCAAGACTCGTGTCAGCCGGGTCACCTTCGGCAACCCAATCGACTGACCTTCTGCACCGCACGGGGCCGGGGTGCTGGTCGGTGCGATCCGTCAGTGAATATCGCCGGAGCTGTCTCGCAAGCTCGGCACATGGCGCCCAGTGCGGCGCGCGATGATCTCGGCGCAAATGCTGACAGCGGTCTCCTCTGGTGTTCGTGCGCCGAGGTCGAGACCAATCGGTGACATCAGGCGTTCTGCGTCGCCAGAGGTGACGCCGACGGCAGTGAGACGCTCCATCCGTTTCGCATGGGTCGTACGGCTACCCATCACGCCGATATAGCCGACTCGAGTGGCCAGCGCGCCTTGGACGGCGGGAACGTCGAACTTTGGGTCGTGCGTGAGGATGCAGACCGCATCGCGCGGACCGAGCTCGCTCCCCAGTTCCTCGAAGACTGGCGACGGCCAGGTGACCTTGACCTCGTCGGCCATCGGGAAGCGGCGTCGCGTCGCGAAGACTTCGCGGGCATCGCACACGGTGACGCGGTATCCCAGCACTTTCGCCACGCGCGCGAGCGCAGCGGTGAAATCGACCGCGCCGAAGATCCACATCTGGGGAGGTGGTGCATGGGACTCGATAAAGACTCGCACGGTCGGTTGGTCAATGAGATCCTCTGGAGTGATCTGGCCTTCCGGGCCGTAACTCCGAACGCCGGACCGTGCGGCCTCGAGTTCCGCGACGGCATCTCGTGCGACGACGCGATCGAGTTCTGAATGACCGAGCGAGCCGATGGGCGCTGTGGTGGGTTGCACGAGCAGCTTCGCGCCAACGTGTGGTCCCTCGATCACCGTGGCAAGCGCAACCGGTGACTCGGAGCGCAGCAGCGCCTCGTATTGCTCGAAGATCGACGGCTCGGTCACCAGTTGAGTTCCTCGATGAAGAGATGAATGGTGCCGCCGCACGTGAGACCGACGGCAAACGCCTCGTCATCTGAGTAACCGAACGTTGTGATGCCTGCCGACTCGGTGCCGTCAAGAATCGCAAGTGCCTGACCGACGACAGCGCCTTCGACACAACCGCCACTCACGCTGCCAGCGACCTCGCCCGACTCGGTGACGGCCATTGCGGCGCCCGGATCGCGAGGACCTGAGCCCTCGATGTCGACGACTCGCGCAACGGCGATGCGCTCGCCGGCTGCACGCCAGCGATTGATGTCTTCCAGGAGATCTTTCACAACGGTTCCCTCATCTGCTGATCACGTGGGCGAGTTCCTGCATGGCGTGGATGGAATGTCCTTCCACGAAGTCGTCAACATACGGCAGGGCTGCGGCCATTCCCCGAGCGAGTGGGGCGTACCCTGGCGTGACCTTGAGCGGGTTGACCCACACCAGCCGATGCGTCACCCGCTGCAGCCGCTGCATTTGGGTCGCAAGCTCGTCGGGATCGCCTCGGTCCCAGCCATCGGATAGGACGACGACGATCGAATTTCGGGCGAGCCCGCGCACTCCCCATTCATCGTTGAACTGGCGGAGCCCGACCCCGAGCTTCGTCCCGCCACTCCAATCGAGTACTCGCTGGCCAGCGTCGTGCAGCGCGACATCTGGGTCACGGCTGTTCAACTCCCGCGTGATCCGAGTGAGGCGAGTCCCGAGGGCGAACGCTTCGACTTTCTGGCGGCCGGCGACAGCGGCGTGCACAAATCGCAGCAGCGCTCGCGCGTACGGTTCCATCGAGCCGCTGACATCGAGGACGAGGACGAGGCGGCGCAGTCGCTCGGTTGGCGCTTTGAAGTGACGCTCGATTGGCTCGCCTCCGGCCTTGATCGACGCCCGAACCGTGCGCCGGATGTCGGGACGGCTCGTCGCTCGTTTCGCCGGTCCGAGTCGCAGCGAGCGTCTCGGCGAGCCAACGAGTCGCAGGCTCGACATCATCTCCTGAGCGAGAACGAGTTCGTCGGGGGAGTAGTCAGCGAAGTCCTTGTTGCGCAGAATCTCGGTGGTCGAGAATCGCAACTCAATGGTCTCGTCGTCGTCGCCCTCAGCGGCGTCCGGCCCGTCGTCGGCGCCGTCGTCATCATCGCTGTCGATTGCGATCGTGATTGTCGCCGGATCCTCTGGCTCGTCGTCGATGACGTTGCTGCGCCGGTGCTCGAAGAACACGGCGAAGGCTCGGTCATAGAGCGCGATGTCTTCGGGACGACGGATCAGGGTGGAGCGCCCGGACCAGTAGGCCGCGTCGCGGTCGTCGAGGCCGACCGCACAGAGTGCATCGGCGAATGTGTGCGTACAGCTCGTCGGGACCCGGAGGCCGGCGCCGCGCAGCACTCGGCTGAACGCGACAGCAATTTCGGCAGGGCCGGTCGACAACTCGATCGTGGCGCCCGGGATGTTCGACCGCATCAGATCGGCCCGACCGGGTGGGAGTAGCTCGGCCATCAGGCGTGGAGCAGGCCCTTTTCGATCGCCTGCTTGACGACTTCTCCGATGCCATGCTGCTCGACTCGCTGGTGATCCTCGCGGTACTTGAGGACGGCACCCAGCGTGTTGGCGACCATCGTGTTGTCGAGTTCCTTCGCGCCCAGTCGACCAAGTGCTGTGGCCCAGTCGATGGTCTCGGCGACGCCAGGCGGCTTGTAGAGGTTGAGCTCGCGGAGGCCTTCGACTGCCGCAGCGACTTGCTTGGCCAGGCCGTCTTCAATGCCCGGGACGCGCAGTTTGACGATCGCGACCTCGCGGTCAAACCCCGGGTGCTCGACCCAGTGGTACAGGCAGCGCCGCTTGAGAGCGTCGTGCACGTCGCGTGTGCGGTTGGACGTCAGTACCACGAGCGGGGGACGATCGGTCGAGAACACGCCCACTTCGGGGACGGTGACCTGGAAGTCGCTCAGGATCTCGAGCAAATATGCTTCGAACTCGTCGTCGGCCCGGTCGACCTCGTCGATGAGCAGGACGGGCGGCGGGCCCTCGGTCGGTTCGATCGCTCGAAGCAGAGCGCGCTTGATGAGAAATCGCTCACCGTAGAGCTCAGACTCGAGTGCATCAGCGGTCATCTGCTGCGATTCGCCGGTGGCCTCCGCTGCGCGCAGGTGCAGGAGTTGCTTCGCGTAGTCCCAGTCGTACACCGCCTGGGCGGCGTCGATGCCCTCGTAGCATTGCAGACGGATCAGCTCGCCTCCGGTCGCCGCAGCCAGGCTCTTGGCCAGCTCGGTCTTACCGACACCTGCTTCGCCTTCGAGGAGCAGCGGCCGCCGGAGCGTCATCGCCAGGAACACTGCGGTTGAGATGCCCTCATCGGGCAGGTACCCCTGCGCCGACAACGCGGTACTGACATCAACTGGGGTCACCATCCCGACGATACCCCAGTAGATCAGATCGTGGACCATCCAGATTCGCACCAAAAACCGGTCACGTTTTGGGGCGCAGCGGCCAGACTGCGGCATGTTCGACGTGCGGGTCTGGGCGCCGCTTGCCGAAACGGTTGAGGTCCAGGTGGCCGACGGCGACCGGATGCACCTTCGGCGCGAGGGCGACGAGTGGGTCGGCGTCGTTCCGCCGCTGAGTCGATATCAGCTTCTCGTCGATGGTGGCGCCGGGCTCGTTGACCCGATGGCGACACAGGTCTGGTTCAGCGAACATCACGAACGGTACGTGCCGGATGCCTGGGCCGTGGCGGCAGCGTGGCCGCCACCCCAACCCCAGCGTCGGACGACTCGACCCATCGTCGTTGCCGAGGCACACGCGCGCGGTATGACGATGGGTCTCAATCGTGACGATGCCGGCGCGCTCGCCACTGTGGCGACCGACTTTCCCCGTCTGGCCGAGCTTGGCATCTCGGTGCTCGAGCTCCTGCCGATGCACCAGTTCGATCCGGCGGAAGGCAATTACTGGGGATACATGCCGCTTGTGTTTGGGGCGGTGCACGGACAGTACGGCACCGCAGCGGACATGGCGGCCCTCGTGGCGACTGCACACGACCACGACATCGAGATCTGGGTCGACGTTGTCGTCAACCACACCACCGAAGAGGACGAGCACGGTCCGACGCTCAGCCTCCGAGGTCTTGCCGACGCCGACTATTACGCCCGCGGTTCGGACGGCGCCTACCTCAACGACGCTGGTTGCGGCAACATCATCGACGCAACCTCGCCGGCTGCGCGCCGTCTTGTGATGTCGGGTCTCGATCGACTCGCAGACCTCGGTATCGACGGGTTTCGCTTCGACCTGGCTGCTGTTTTGGCGCGCGATCCCAACTTCATTCGCGACATCGGCGACTGGGCGGAACGACGCAATGTGCGGCTGATCGCTGAGCCGTGGGATCTCCATCGGTATCTCCTCGGTCGCGAGTTTCCCGACGATCGGTGGGGACAGTGGAACGGCAAGTTCCGGGACGACATGCGGGGCTTCCTGCGCGGCGAGGATGGTCTGGTTCCGGCGCTGATACAGCGAGTGCAGGGCAGTCCCGACCTCTTCGACGCTCCGCTCAACTCGGTCAACTTCCTGACCGCGCACGACGGATTCACGCTGTACGACCTGGTTGCGTACGACCGCAAACACAACGATGCGAACGGCTGGAACGGCACCGATGGGACCGACGACAACCGATCGTGGAACTCGGGGTGGGAGGGCGACGTCGAGGTCCCTGCCGAAGTGATGGCGACACGTCGGCAGCAAATGCGTAATGCGATGGCGTTGTTGCTACTGAGTCATGGCACACCGATGTTCGTGCTCGGCGACGAATTCGGGCGTACCCAGGGCGGCAACAACAACCCCTACAACCAGGACAACAAAACATCGTGGGTCGACTGGGAGCGACGCAATGAATTTGTCGACCACGAGGACTTCGTCCGTCGGCTGATTCTGCTGCGGGCCCAGCACCCGGTGTTGTGGCAGGCCGAGTCGTGGGGGAGCGACGTCGAGTGGTTCGGCGCCGACGGGCCGCCTGACGTGGCATCGCACTCGCGTTCGCTGGCGTGGCACGTCGACGGTCTCTACGTGATGGCGAACATGTGGTGGGAGCCGCTCGAGTTTCAGGTCCAGGCGCCCGGCCCGTGGCAGGTTGCCGTTGACACCAGCCGCCCGGTCGGCTTCCTCGAGGACGGCGGCCCCGCCGGCGCCAGCGTCGAGGTCGCGGCCCGATCGATTGTCGTCCTCACCACTCGTCCGCAGCCTTCCCACGCTCCCGCCCCACCATCCTGACCATCCTGAAAAATGTGGGGTCAGCGTCGGAGACCGACGTTTTTCCCACACATTTCGGGAGATTGGGTGGAAATGCGCGATCATCTGAGCCATGGCAGTGCAGCAGAACGTCGGGCAACTTCTCACCAAGCGGGCATACCGCGAACCGGAGATCGAGGCGATCTTTGAACCGTCGAGCGATCGTCGTTTCTCATTCCGGGAGTTGAACGATCGTTCAAACCAGGTCGCTCACGCGCTTCGCCAGAGCGGTGTGCAACACGGCGACCGTGTCGGCCTCCTCCTGATGAACGGCGTCGAATTCGTCGAGTCGTTCTTTGCGGCTGGCAAGATCGGCGCCGTCAATGTCCCGCTCAACTGGCGTCTCGTTGCGGATGAACTCGAGTTCATCCTCGCCGACGCCGGTGCGACTGTGCTGGTCTACAGCGCAGACTTTGCAGAGGTCGTGAGTGAGTTGAAGGGTCGCGGCGGCAAGACCGCGATCACCACATGGATCCAGGTCGGCGGCGATGCAATGGACGGCGCAGTCGACTACGACGACTGGAGGTCGACAGCCGCGACCGACGAGCCCGCTCCCAGCGGGTCGGGCGACGACCTGATGTTCATCATGTACACAAGCGGGACCACCGGCCTCCCGAAGGGTGTGATGCATTCCCACGACACGGTGCTGTGGTCGATCCTCACCGCTGTTGCCACCGCTGACTTCGAAGCCGGCGACCGCTACCTCATCTCGTTGCCGATGTTCCACGTCGGCGCTCTGAATCCGGTGCTGTGTTGCATCTATGGCGGATGTTCGATCACTATCCTCAAGGCGTTCGACCCACTCCAGTCATGGGAACTGATCCGCGACGAGCAGATCACGATCACGCTGATGGTGCCAGTCATGTTGCAGTTCATGCTGGCGGTTCGGGACCCCGAGGTCCACGATGCGAGCTCGCTGCGCTGGGTGATGAGCGGCGCAGCGCCTGTCGCCAAGACCTTGATCGAGCAATACAACGACCTCGGTATTGAGATCCACCAGGTGTATGGCCTCACCGAGACGGGTGGCCCGGGCTGCCTCATCAGCTCTGCTGATGCGATCAAGCGAGCCGGGTCGACCGGTAAGTCGTTCTACTTCACGCAGGTCCGGGTGATCAACGAAGCCGGTGCCGATGTCGGCGTCGACGAATCAGGCGAGGTCCTGATCAAGGGACCGAACGTCATGGTCGGTTACTGGAATCGTGCCGAGGCGACGGCAGAGGCTCTTGTCGACGGGTGGCTGCACACCGGTGACGTGGCCACCATGGATGCCGATGGCTTCGTCACCATCGTCGACCGAGTGAAGGACATGCTGATCTCTGGTGGCGAGAACGTGTACCCGGCCGAGATCGAGAGTGTGCTGCTCGCTCATCCGAAGATCGCCGATGTCGGCGTGATCGGTGTGCCGTCGGAGAAGTGGGGCGAATCGCCACTCGCTGCTGTTGTGCTGAGTGATGAGTCGTTGACGGCCGACGAGGTGATCGAGTTCTGCAAGGGCAAGCTGGCGCCGTTTAAGGCGGTAAAGGCAGTCGAGTTTGTGACCGAGTTGCCGCGGAACCCGAGCGGCAAGATCCTCAAGCGTGAGCTCCGCGACCAGTTTGCCGAGGCCCGCACCGACTGATCGGATCCGGGACATCGGCGGGGCGCGGGCGCGATACGTTCTCGACGTATGGATCTTGGAATTTCTGGACGTCGTGCGGCTGTGGCTGCTGGATCATCGGGGCTTGGTCTCGGGTCGGCACAAGCCCTGGCTGCCGAGGGTGTGCACGTTGCAATCTGCGGACGTAACGAGGACCGGCTCAAAGCTGCCGCTGCAGTGGTCGGGCACAACTGCATACCGATCGTCGCCGACGTGTCCACGCCCGAGGGCGCGTCAGGGTTTGTCGACGCTGCTCGGAGTGCGCTGGGCGGAGTCGACATCCTCGTGCCGAACGCCGGGGGACCACCTCCCGGCAACTTCGAAAGCACGGACATTGACGCCTACCCGGCGGCGCTCGAACTCAACCTGCTCTCGATCGTGGCAATGTGCAAGGCGGCGGTGCCGGCCATGCGCGAGCAGCACTGGGGACGAATCGTCGCCATTACGTCACTGTCGGTGCGTCAGCCGATGGCCAACCTCATTCTCTCGAACACCGCGCGGGCGGGAGCGACCGCCTTTCTCAAGACGCTGGCGCTCGAGGTGGCAGAAGAGGGCGTCACGGTCAACACTGTGCAGCCGGGAGTTCACCGGACCCCGCGGCTCGATGCGCTCTACAGCGTTGACCAGCTCGACTCGATGCGTCTTGGTAACGCCGATGACTTCGGCGCACATGTCGCGTTCCTGTGCGGCGAGCCCGCCAAGTTCACCACCGGCCTGCAACTCCACGTCGACGGTGGCGCCTACACGGCCTTGCTCTAGCAAGAGCTCAGATGACGCCCAGTGCGGTGAGGTCCAGATCGAGACTCGCGGCGAACAGAGCGTCGGCGTCATCGAACACCGTGTTGAAGGTACCGAACAGTTCGAAGCTGACCATCCCAAACAATTTCGCCCACTGCGTCACGCCCAAGAGCAGCACGTTCTGATCGATGCGGCCGCCGAGCGGGCCGGACATTGCGTCGAGTTGGTCCTGCAGCGAGGCCGGGAGGTTTCGCGACAGCCGGAGCGAGAGGCTGTCGAGGTCGATGTCCGCCAGGATGCTGCTGAGCACCGCAGCGACCCGGGTCGCAGGGTCGACAGTGTGCTGAGGAGCGGCGTATCCAGGGACCGGTGATCCGTAGATCAGCGAATACTCGTTCGGATTCGAGCGGGCCCAGTTGCGCACCGCGTGCGCAGACGCGCGGAACCGGCCGGCGACATCAGCGCGCTCGCATGCGGCCTCGGCGATCTCGACGGCATCGCCAAGCTCGTTGTAGGACTCGACGATCAACTGGGTCAACAGTGCATCTCGGCTGGGGTAGTAGCGGTACAGCGCGGAGGAGGCGAGGCCGAGCTCGCGTGCGATGGCCCGGACAGAGAGTCCAGGGGCGCCTGATTCCGCGAGGTGTTTGCGAGCGATGCGCGAGACGTCGGCCAGCAATTGGGTGCGGGCGCGTGCTCGAACCCCCATGGGTGCGTGGTCGAGGTCATCTGGGGTGACGGCGTCGGGCATCCCTGCATTCTGCTGGATCCGATGGGCTCACGTCCAGAATCGAGAGCAGATGTCACAAAAGAGAGCACCGCTCTTGCAGTTCGAGACGCGAACCTGCATACTTGAAAGCGAGAGCACCGCTCTCTGATTCTCGAACTCGACAAGGAGCACCAATGAACAACTCAACCACCCACGTCATCGTCGGCGCCGGACCAATCGGGAGCGGAACAGCTCTCCGCCTTGCTGCTGCTGGTCACAGCGTCGTCATCGTCACCCGTTCGGGGTCGGGCCCCGACCATGCGAGCATCGAACTGGTCGCGGCTGATGCCGCTGACCAGGCACGACTCACCGATATCGCTGTGGGGGCGGAAACGATTTACAACTGTGCAAACCCGCCATACCACCGTTGGGCGACCGATTGGCCGCCACTCGCGGCGAGCCTGCTCGGTGCCGCCGAGACCACCGGTGCCCGGCTGGTGACGATGAGCAACCTGTATATGTACGCCGCAGACAGCTCTCCGATGCGGGCGACCGACCCGCTTGACCCGCCTTCGAAGAAGGGGGCCATCAGGGCTCAGATGTGGCGCGACGCGCTCGGGGCGCATGAGGCGGGTCGGGTCCGCGTCACCGAAGCGCGAGCGTCGGACTACTTCGGACCCGGCCTCGGCCAGAACGGCCACTTCGGCGATCGCGTGATGCCCAAGCTGATCGCAGGCAAGGCAGTCTCGGTCATCGGCCGCTCAGACGTGCCGCACAGTTGGAGCTACGTCGGCGACGTGTGCGACATGCTGGTCGTCCTCGGCACCGACGATCTCGCGCTCGGTCGGGCCTGGCACGTTCCAACCCAACCGCCGATGTTCGCCCAGGAACTGGCTGACGAAGTGAGTCGAATCGCCGGGCACGGCTCGGCCACAGTGAAGACGATCCCGAGCCTCCTCTTGGCACTGGCCGGTGTGTTCTCGAAGCCGATCCGGGAGATCGGCGAGATGCTGTATCAGTTCACCGCACCGTTCGAACTCGATAGCAGCGAGACGACCGCGACGTTCGGGCTCGAAGCAACACCACTGTCTGCACAGATCGACGCCACGATGACCGCGTACGGCGAACCTGCTCCGCAGGTCACCGCCAGCGTTGCCTGAGAGCTCTCAGGCCGTGGTGGCATCGGCAGACACGAGCGAGTCGCGGGTCTTGTCCGCCTCGTCATCGCCGAGCATTACATCGTCGATCGGCACGGAACGTGTGGCAAGCCAGACTTCGATGCGGTTCCAGAGCCAGAACGAAGCGCCGACGAGTAGCCAGCCGGCGATGGCGTCGACGATGTAATGCTCGGCGAAGTAGGCGAGGGCGACCGCCATGGCGAGGGGGTACGCCAACATCGCGACTCGGGCCCATGGATTGCGGACCCAGGGCCAGAAAAAGACCACGACGAACAACGCAAATGCCGAGTGCAGCGACGGCATCGCCGCGACCTGATTGGCCCAATCGCGACCGGTATCCCAGGCCTGGACGAAGCTCCCCAATCCGACGTAGCGCCAGCCGACACCGGTGTGGCGTGAGAGCGGCGGAAGCGCCTCGAGGTCAAGTCCGACCCGGTTTGTGCCGCCCGCGGCCATCCACGGTGGAGCGGTCGGCAAAAGAATGAACATCACGCACGCGCCAAACAGCAGCGTGGCGAATCGTCGCATGTAGCGAACCCATTGGTGTCGATTGATCAGCCAGAGTGCACCGATCACGATTGGGGGAACGATGAAATGGGAGTAATAGACGAACGACCCGACGACGTCGTACCACTGCACGTCGGTCACCGTGCGCAGGACTGCCTCGCCGTTCACGATGCGCTCGGCAACCTCGGTTCGGTGAAACGCGGCTTGCAGTTCCACCACCGGGTCGGCGCCGAAGAAGAGGAACCGATCGAGGTCGCGCACCGACTCGACCTGAATCGGCATGCCGAGACCGTCGGCGATGCCACGGCTTTCGTCGTATGCCAGCCACATTGCGACGAAGAGACTCAGGTCGCCAGCAGAGCGCACCCACTCGCGCCAGGGCCGGCCAACGCTGGCGACGGTCAGGAAAATTGCGAACGACCACAGCACCGACACGCGATCGATGATGATGCCGTTGGCAAAGAACCACCACACGTACGCGACGACGTACACGCCAATGAGCGACCAGCGAATTCTTGCCCACTCGATGCCTGCTGTGCGCAAGGCGCCCGCGTACAGCGCGATTGCTGACAGGCCGATGAGCGAATACCAGAGCACCCGCCACAGGCCTGAGTTCGAAATCGCCAGCAACATGGTCCGCAAACGCTACTGGTCAACCGTCAGCAGCCAGCACCTGAAAATTCACCGATTGGGTGAACCTGCGGTGCTCAGGTGGAGGCGATGGTCAGCGCACGCTTGGTCAGGACACGTGCGAGGTGCTGGCGGTACTCGACGCTGGCATTGAGGTCGCCCGTTGGGTCGGCCTGTGCCGCAGCCTCGGCGGCTGCGTCTTCGATGGACGCGCCGCTCGCGATGGCGGCACTGACGCTTGTCGCAAGAATCGGCACAGAACCCATGTTGACGAGGCCGACACCCGACTCGGTTCCGTTGCGCCACGCAGCCACGCCGACAATTGCCCAGTCCTGGGCGCGGCGGTTGAACTTCTGGAAGCTCCAGCCGGCACCGTTCATCTTGGGGACGCGGATCTCGGTGAGCATCTCATCTGGTGCCAGCGCGGTCGTCAAGAAACCCTCGAAGAAGTCGCCTGCAGCGATTTCGCGAGTGCCGTTCGGGCCTTGGGCTACATAGGTGGCGCCCATCGCCAGAGTGGTGGCGGGCAGGTCGGACGCTGAGTCGCTGTGCGCAATTGAGCCACCGATAGTGCCGCGGTGACGCACCTGCGGGTCACCGACGTGACCTGCGGCGTGCGCGAGTAATGGCGCATGCTGCTTGAGCACGTCAGAAGTTTCGACATCCATGTGGCGTGTCATCGCGCCGATCGCGATGTGGTCGCCGTCTTCACGGATGTAGGACAGGTCGGACAAGCGGCCGATATCGACCAGGACCGACGGCTGTGCCAGGCGCAGCTTCATCAATGGCAGGAGGCTGTGGCCGCCCGCAATGAACTTGGCCTCGTCGCCGTGCTGGCCGATGAGGCTGATTGCCTCTTCAGCAGATTCGGCGCGGACGTAGTCGAACTGTGCGGGGATCACTGGTTGGTCTCCTGATGGTTGGCTTGGGCTTGTTGAATTGCATTCCAGACGTTCAGCGGACTCGCTGGCATCTGGATGTCTTGCACGCCGAGCCCCGAGAGGGCATCGACCACGGCGTTCATGACGCACGGGGCAGCGCCAATGGTGCCGGCCTCGCCGACCCCCTTGACGCCGAGTGGGTTGCTGGGCGAGGGCGTGATGCTCTCACCGAGGGTGATCGGAGGAACATCGCTGGCCGCCGGCACGAGGTACTCCGCCAGGGTCGACGACTGCAGGGTGCCGTCGTCGTCGTAGCGAGCCTCTTCATAGAGCGCTTGTGCGATGCCCTGCACGACGCCGCCGTGCACCTGGCCGTCCACGATGAGCGGGTTGACCTTGTTGCCGCAGTCGTCGACGGCGACATACTGCAGCAGATCAACATCGCCGGTCTCGGTATCGATCTCGACGGCACACATGTGCGTCCCAAACGGCCACGAGAAGTTCGGCGGGTCGTAGGTGACCTGCGCTTCGAGGTTCGGCTCGAGGCCATCGGGAAGGTCGTGGGCCGTGAACGCTTCGAACGCGATGGCGGCGAGCGGCATTTCCTTGTCGGGCGAACCGGCGACGCGGAACGTGCCTCCGGAGAACTCGAGGTCTTCCTCGTTGGCCTCCATCTGATGAGCCGCGATCTTGCGGGCCTTGTCAATGACCTTGTCGCAGGCCATGGTGATCGCAACACCGCCGACGGGCAACGAACGCGAGCCGTAGGTGTCGAGCCCGAGTGGAGCGATGGCCGTATCGGAGTGCAGCACGTCGACGTCGGCTGGATCGACGCCAAATCTGTCGGCGGCGATCATTGACCAAGCCGTTTCGTGACCTTGCCCGTGCGGGGCGGTGCCGGTGACCACTTGGATCTTCGAGGTTGGCAGCACTCGGACGGTGGCTGATTCCCAACCGCCTGCTGAGTAGTTCAGTGACGCGAGCACTCGTGATGGGGCAAGGCCGCACATCTCGAAGTAGGTCGATACCCCGATCCCCAGTCGTTTCGTCGACCCGGGTGTGTTCTGTTCAGTCTGGCGGGCGCGCATTCCGGCGTAGTCGAGGAGACCCTCGGCAATGGAAGCTGCCTTGTCGTGATCGCCTGAGTCGTACACCAGACCGGTGAACGCCTCGTACGGGTAGGACTCTTTCGGGATGAAGTTGCGGCGACGCAATTCGAGCGGATCGATGCCAACCTTGCGGGCGAGCGCATCCATGGCATGCTCGATTGCGTAGGTGGCCTCGGGTCGGCCGGCGCCGCGGTACGCATCGGTCGGCGTCATGGTGGTAAAGACGCCGGTACATGAGAAATCGTATGCCTTCGGCAGTTCGTACACGCCGGCATAGAGAAACGCGCCGAACAGCGGGATGCCAGGTGTAACGAGTTGGAGGTAGGCGCCCATGTCGGCAGTGAGCCTCACCCGCATACCGGTGAGCTTGCCGTCAGCATCCGCAGCGAGTTCGATGTCCTGAATCTGAGCACGACCATGGACCGTGGCGAGGGCATTCTCTGAGCGTTCTTCGTTCCAGCGGACCGGCACCTTGAGGGTGCGGGCCAGCTGCACACACAGCAGTTCCTCGGCGTAGACGTCGAGCTTGGAACCGAAGCCACCGCCGACTGCGGGGCACACCACACGTAACTGGTGCTCAGGAATTCCGAGCGTCAGCGCCGTCATCACCTTCAAGATGTGGGGCACCTGTGTGGCGGAGTACAACGTCATGTCGCCACCGAAGGGCTGCGGCAACGCGACGACGGCGCGTGGTTCCATCGCCATCGGGATCAGACGCTGTTGGACGTAGCGTTCAGACACGACATACGCAGCCTCGTCCATGGCCTTTTGGCAGTCGCCGTCGTTCTCCTCAATGAGGAGCGGCCAGGTGTAGCTGGCATTCGTTCCGAGTTCGTCGTGAATAACGACGTCGTCGGACAGCGCCGCTTCGAGATCGATCACTGCGCGATGCACGTCGTAGTCGACGTCGATCAACTCGATCGCATCATGCGCGATCGAGTCGGTTTCGGCCAGCACGCAGGCGACGCCGTCGCCGACGTAGGCGACTTTTGATACCGCGAGCGGATAGTGCGCCGGGTTCTTCATGTCGTCGGTGACCGGCCACGCGCACGGCATCGGTGCGGCCCACTGGTCAGCCATGTCGGCACCCGTGTAAACGCTGTGTACCCCGGGCAATGCCAGGGCCGCTGACGTGTCGATCGAGGTGATCGTCGCGTGCGCGTGGGGGCTCCTGAGGACGGCCATGTAGAGGGCCCCCGGTACCACCATGTCGTTGGTATAGACCGCTTCGCCCGTGAGGAGCGCTGGGTCTTCCTTGCGGAGCATTCGTTGGCCGAGCACTCCGTTGCCGGCGGCGATTGATTCGTCGCTGGCGGTTTGATTGTCGATGACTGTCATTGCTGGACCCCCATCCAGTTCAAAGCCGCCCCCAATTGATTGTTCGTGAACTCAGGCGCTCGCCGCAGCGAGGACTGACTTGACGATGTTGTGATAGCCGGTGCAACGACAGAGGTTGCCTTCCAGGCCAAGCCGGACGTCCTCTTCGGACGGGTTCGGATTCTCGTCGAGCAAGCTCGTGGCGGCCATGACCATGCCGGGTGTGCAGTAGCCGCATTGCAGGCCATGGTTCTCCATGAAGGCCTGCTGCATCGGGTGCAGCGTGCCGTCGGCGTCGGCCATGCCTTCGATGGTCTTGATCTCCTGGCCATCGGCCTGCACCGCAAGGATGGTGCAGCTCTTCACAGCCTCACCATTGAGATGGATGGAGCAGGCGCCGCACGATGACGTGTCGCAGCCGATATTGGTGCCGGTCAAACCGGCGTGCTCGCGGATGTACTGAACAAGCAGCGTGCGCGGCTCGACGTCGTGCGTCTGCTGTGTGCCATTGATGTTGATCGAAACTTCCACGGAGAATCCCCCAGGTTTGTCGTGTGCGGACGTGTGCCCACCATCATGCCTCATCCGGCGGTGGCGAACGTCACGGAGAGTCCCCTCGTGCGCAAGTTCTTGCGTCCGCCGGCCGAGTCAACACGTTGGGAGTACCAACGGCGGTGTCGTCGCCTTGGGCGACAGCTACTTGCTGGCGTTGGCGATGGCGACGCGCGGGTCGCGATTCGCGTTGCCCGGATCCTGCAGTGAATCGCGGAACGCGACCATGGCATTGAGTCGTTGGTCATCGTCGAGTTCGGCGTCCATAATGCGCATCACGGACGGCTTCAGGTCACCGAATTCGAGCACGATGTCGTGGGCGACCTGATCGCTGGCGGGGAGCTCCTCCAACGGCGTGTTGCCGTCGAACCAGGGGCTGAGGATGGGCTTCTTGACCGCCATGGGCGTTCTCATTTCAATCGTCGAACGGAACACCGTACCGGGCGCTTGGGCAATCGAAAGAATGCGGCTCAGCTGGTGAGCTCGATGATGTCCTTGACCGACAGGTAGATCAAGAAGCCGATGATCACCGACGCAAACACCGTGTAATGCCAGCGCTTGGGGTGGTCGGCGCGCCAGAAGCGGCGAATCGAATAGACGATCGCAATCATCGCGAGGACCCCGATCACGAGACCGATGGCTGGGCCGACGCCGCTTGCGACCCCGACGATCGGCAGCACAAACGGCAACACCAGGTACATCACGATGCAGCGGCAGGCAGTGATCACGATCGACTTCTGGAATGCTGATCGGGCCTCGGCGTCCGTGGAGGTCTTTCCCTCGGGGAGTCGGAGTAGACGTCGCATGAAGCGGTCGGCCGACGAGTTGGATTGCACGCGAGGCGCTACCGACGAGGCCTCGGTGGTGGTGTCTGCCGTCGCGCTCACTGTCGGAGAACGGTACTCGCTGATCGGTCTGTCAGCACATCGTCAGGCGGAGACAGCGGCCAGCACATCGGCCGGGTGGTCGACGATGCGGTGAGCGCCGGCACCGCTCAGTTCGTCGGCCGAGCCAAAGCCCCAGGTGACGCCGACACAGTCGATGCCGTTGGCGAGCGCTCCCTCGACGTCATGATCGCGATCGCCAAGCATCACGACATGATCCCCGGGCGCAATGCCGAGTTCGGCCAAGCAGTAGGTGATGACCTGGTCTTTCGAACGGCGATTGTCGTTGAGGGCTGGGCTGGCGCCGGCTTCGTAGACGAAGTGCCGCGCGACGTCGAAGTGGGCGGTGATGCGCCGTGCGACCGCTTCAGGCTTTGCCGTGGCGAGTGCGAGGCTGAGACCGTCACGCAGCAGAGCTTCGAGCATCTCGGGGACGCCCTCGTACATCGCGTTCTCGAAGAGGCCGATGTCGTTGTACCGTTCGCGGTACTTCGCGACGACGGGGGCCATCTCGTTGACGGGCACACCGAGGATGGGAAACGAGACCTCGAATGGGGGCCCGATGATCGAACGGACCGCATCGTCGGTGGGTGGCTCGTATCCGCACTCGGCGAACGCGTACTGCAGTGATCGGGCGATGCCGGGCAGCGAGTTGGAGATCGTGCCGTCCAAGTCGACGAGGACGTGAGTGCGGCTCATGAGCTGCGGCGTCGGGTGAGCTCGCCGAGTCGGTGCAGGTCATCGGCAGTACCGACCGCGATGATGATGTGATGTGGCTGGATGTGTGTGTCGCCGGTCGGGTTGGTCGTGAAGACGCCGTCGGGTGAACGCAGTGCGAGCACGAGCGCCCCGCTCGCCTCGCGGAGGTTGGCGTCTTTCAGTGTCCTGCCGGCCAGCACCGACTCCGGTGGCACATCGAATTCCTGCATTCGGAACTCGAGTGAACGTTCATGCATGACCACGTCGATGAACTCAGCGACGTGTGGGCGAGCGACAAATGAGGCCATCCTCGCCGCACCAAGCTCCTGGGGGTTGACGACTCGATCGGCGCCGGCATTGGCCAATTTCGGCACGCTTTCGTCCTGGCGTGCGCGGGCTACGATGAACAGGTTCGGATTGATCGAACGACCCGACAGCGTGACGAACAGGTTCTCGGCGTCGCCTTCGAGCGCCGCAATCAGAGAACTGGCCCGCTCGAGCCCCGCTGCTCTGAGCGTGGAATCGAGGGTGGCGTCACCAACCACAACGGGGTGGAGGACATCTGCGACCCGATCGATGTCGATATCGACGACCACCACCGGGTGGCCGGAGCGCTCGAGGTCAGCGGCGACAGCCCGGCCGACGCGACCCCATCCGCAGACGACCGTGTGGCCACTGATCTTGCTCAGTTCGCGATCCATGCGTCGCCTCCCGACGAATTCTCGGAGTTGTCCCTCGACGACTACTTGCACGGCGAGGGTAAAGGTGTACAGCACGGTCGACACGCCGAGGACGATCAGCACCATGGTGAACCACTTCTCGGCGGTCCCGAACACCGCGAGCTCGCGGAAGCCGACCGTCGTGACCGTGGTGATCGTTTGATAGGCGGCGTCGAGCGGCGACAGGCCGAACGACCAGTAGCCGAGCATGCCGACCACGAACACCGTGGCAACCATGCCCAACGCCAGTCGCAGCCGCACGATGGTGGAGTTCACGGCGCCGACCGTAGTGCGTTCACGCCGTCGCACCCGTTGTCTCTCCAGGCCCGAGTCGTCGCCGGGCGAATCGGCGGGTCAAGTCTATGCAGTGCCCGCAGCCAGATCAGCTGGCAGAGTCGGCGCCGCGCAAGATCTCACGGATCAGCGGCTCGTAATGCTCGAGCGGGTTGCTGACGTAGTCGGCGTCGAATGCCTTCTGGTCGTACTTCGCGCAAAACTCTTCGGTGTGATCGAAGAACGGGTTGTCGCGGTGTACCTCGCGAGCCTCTTTGTCCATGCCGAGGTAGTGCCAGAAGTAGTAGCCCTGGAATTCACCGTGGTGCTTGACCATGAAGTGATTGGCCTCGGACACGAACGGCTTGACGATGCCCGCCGCGATGTCGGGGTGGGCGTACGGGCTCAGCGTGTCGCCGATGTCGTGAATCAGCGCACACAGCACGTACTCGTCGTCCTGTCCGTCCTTCTCGGCACGTGTCGCTGTCTGCAGGCTGTGCTCAAGACGGTTGACGGGAAACCCGCCGTGGTCGAACTCGAGCGCGCGCATCAAGTCGATGACACGGTCAGCGACCATGCTCTGCGTCACGCTGAGCTGCGGGGCGATGATCGCCCAATCCTCTGCGGTTGATTCCTCGAACGATGTGAACGAGGCGCGTTGATGTGTGTCGGTCATGGTGTGCTCCTGGCTCTCAGTGGGCGGCCTGAATGGCTTGCCACACGCGCTCGGCAGTGGCGGGCATGTCGATGTGCTTGACGCCGAGATGGCTGACGGCGTCGACGACCGCGGACTGGACTGCGGGTGTCGAGCCGATGGTGCCTGACTCGCCGATGCCCTTTGCGCCCAGCGGGTTCACGAAGGTCGGTGTCTCCATGTGGACGACTTCGAAGCTCGGCAGCTCAGCTGAGCTGATCATGCCGTAGTCGGCGAGGTTGGAGGTGATCGGGTTGCCGTCTTCGTCGTAGCGGACCTCTTCGAGGAGTGCCTGTGCCGTGCCTTGAGCGATGCCGCCATGGATCTGGCCGTCGAGCAGCAGCGGGTTGATGACACGACCGGCATCGTCGCAGGCCACCTGGCGGAGGTGCTTGACCTGTCCAGTGTCGGTGTCGACTTCGACAACAGCGATGTGCGCCCCGAATGGGAACGTTGCCATGTCTGCGACGAACAGCGTGTCGATGGTGAGCTCGTTGCCCTGTTGTCTCGATGCGACAGCGAGCTCAGCCCAGCTCTTTGCCACCGCTGGCGTTCCCGCGACGTGGAATGCGCCGTTGTCTTTGTCGAGCACGATGTCTGCGACGTCGGCCTCGAGGAGTTGGGCCGCGAGTTCCTGGGCCTTCTCGACCAGTTCGATGGCGCCCTGGTGGACGGCCGCACCGCCCTGTTGCAGCGAACGCGAGCCCATGGTGCCGCCACCGCTGGGGACGAGGTCGGTGTCGCCCCAGACGAGGGTGATCTTGTCCATCGGGATCCCGGTTTCGTCGTGGGCGAGCATCGCCCACACCGTTTCGTGGCCCTGACCGTGGGGAGAGGTGCCCGTGTAGACCGTGGCGGTTCCGTCGTCGTGAACTTCGAGCTTGGCTGCCTCCTGCTTGGGATCAACACCGCCCGTGATCTCGACGTACACGCTGACGCCGATACCGAGTTGCTTGGCATCGCCTGACTCGCGGCGGGCCTGCTGTTCTGCCCGCAGATCCGCGTACCCGGCGGTGTCGAGGGCCTTGTCGAGGGCCCCTTCGAAGTCGCCGACGTCGTAGGTCTGTCCAATGGAGGTGGTGTGCGGCTCCATGAACTTTGCGATCAGGTTCATGCGGCGAACCTCGGCTGGATCTTTGCCGATCTCGAGGGCGAACATGTCCATCGCTCGCTCGATCGCCGCTGTTGCCTCAGGGCGACCAGCGCCGCGGTATGCGGTGGTCGGTGTGGTGTTCGTGACGACCGACGTGGTGCGGCATTCGATGTTGGGGATGTCGTACACGCCAGACGCCATGGGTCGGGTGAAGAACGGCGCGAGGATCGTGCCCATACCAACGAAGGCGCCTGCGTCTTGAATCGCACGGAGTTGGTAGTGGGTGACTTTGCCCTCTCGGGTGCCGCCGATCGTGATGTACTGCAGTTGACCGCGACCGTGGCCGAGATTCATCATCGACTCGCTGCGTGTTTCACGCCAGCGCACTGGTCGGCCGAGCAGCTTGGCGATGGGCCCGAGGAGAAGTTCTTCGGGATAGGAGTCGATCTTCGCGCCGAAGCCGCCACCGACGTCAGGGGTGATCAGGTGAACGGCATCGGCATCTCCGCCGTTGGCTGCGATGAAGGCGGCCTTGGCGCCCTGTGCACCCTGGCTCGAGATCCACTGGACGAGACGACCCTCGTCCCACATGGCAGCAGAGGCACGAACTTCGAGTGGGCACGGTGCAACCCGCTGGTTCATGAAACGGCCGGTGACCGTGACCTCGCAATCGGCGAAGTACTCGTCCGCATCGGTGTTCTCGGGCATGCCGAGCGCCGTCGTGTCGAAGACGGCGTTGCTTCCAGCGGCTTCGTAGATCAACGAGTCCGAAGCGAGCGCGGCTTCGAGGTCGATGTGCGTCGGCAGGAACTCGACGTCGACGAACACCATCTCGGCTGCGTCGGCGGCTTGCTGCCAGGTCTCGGCCACGACGGCGGCGACTGGCTCGCCCACGTACCGCACTTTGTCGCTGGCAAGCAGTGTGCGTGCTGCGGCAGGGTTGAAGGGCGACGCGATCGGCTCGAGGCCGAGTGATTCGGCGGTGTGCACCGCAATGACGCCGGGCATGTCGAGTGCGCCGGCGATGTCGATTGCCTCGATCGTGCCGTGCGCAACCGCTGAGCGGACGTACACCACCTGGGCGGCTCCGTCGAGGCGAGGGTCCTTCAGGTCGTCGGCGTATTCACCGCCCGCTGTGAGGAACTTCGGATCTTCTTTGCGCTGAACGCGATTACCAAGAATGCTGCCACCAGCCACGTGATACCCCTGTCGTGGATTGCGGACCTCCGATGTGGATGTCCTAATGCACTGAACCTAGTCGGTGACGGCGGGTGCGGGCCCAGCCGTGCGCGCAGCAAAGATCTCGGTGACCACGTTGTAGGGCCAGCCGTCGGGGAGATCAGCGGGGAGCGGTGGTGTGGGGAGTACCGAGCGGCGCTGCTCGCCGGTCTGCATGTAGCCGATTTCCTCGCGGGCAGCCTCGCGGATGCCGTCGTCGGTTTGCAGGCGATCGACCTCGGCTGCGAGCTGGCCGTTGACACTGACAAGTGCATCGAGCTGCGTCTGGCGCTGCTCGAGATCGTCGTCTTGTTCGCGCCACGTGCTGATCGGCAAGACGAAGACGGCAGCGGCCATCGTGCCGATGACGGCGAGCGCAGCGATGCCAGCGAAGAGCGCGACCTTGGGTCGGCGCGAGAGACGTTTGTCAACCGGAATCGATCGAGTGATGTCGCCCAGGCGCGATGACCCTTCCTTGGAAGAGGGCAGGACCGGACGTTTGATCGATGTGGTCTTCGATCGGCTCACGAGCGCATTCTGGCAGTTCCCGGTGCGGATTCCGTGGCAGAGGCAACATTCAACCTCGACATGAACCTCAGCATCCATCGCGTGCCGGCGAGGCTGTCAGCCCAGCGCAACGACGCCGACCACGCCGATCAGCACCAACGCGCTCGCGGCGTACTCCTTGGGTTTGTGACGTTCGTGCAGCCACAGCGCAGAAATCGCAAACGCCATCAGGAGTTCGACCTGCCCGAACGTCCGCACCTTGGTTGCGGAGGTGAGCGTGACGGCGACCGCCCAGCCGGTTGATCCGCAGATGCTGAGGATGCCCACAGGGAGTGCGGCGCGCCAATGGTGTGCGACAGCCACCATCGCGGGCTTGTCGATCACCGCGAGCTGTGCCCCGTTGAGCACGGTCTGGATGCCGAGCATCACCGTGAGTGTGAGGATGGCCCTGCTCCATGCTGTGGCGTCGCCCAGCGACGTCGACGCAGCGCGAATGCCGATCGCGGCGAGCGCGAACCCAGCGGCGGCAGCAATACCCATCCACGCGGCGGGATCGAGCGAACTGTGCAAGGCGGAGCGGAGGTCACCTCGTGCTGCCAGCCAGGCCACGCCCACCATGCACACGAAGGCAGCGATCCATCCGGCAGGTCGGAGCGACTCGCCAAGAAGTACTGCCGAGGCCACCGCCACGATGACGATCTCAGTCTTCGAATAAACCGTGCCGATCGCGAAATCGCGCAAGTCGAATGATCGGAGCAGCGCAATCGTGCCGATGATCTGGGCGATGCCTCCGCCAGCGATGATCAGCCAGAATCGTGCGGGAATTGTCGGAAAGTCGGCGCGGAAGGCGCCGAACGTGACGACCGTCGCGAGCATCGCCAACGGGAAGCCGTAGGCATAGCGAACGAAACCGGCAGCATTGACTGACAGGATCGATCGCAACCGGTGCTGGCGTGACGTGCGCAAGATTTGGAACGTGGCGGCCGCCAAGGTGATCGGGATCCACATCTCATTTCTCACCTGATGTCATGAGAGTACCGACATGTCGACCCTGCTCGTCCATCCGGCGGGAGTCAGGCAGGCGAGACGGGGTACCAGGTGTCGTTGTTGACGAGGATGGAGCCGGCTTCGGTCGGGCCCCACGAGCCGCGGAAATACGGCTGGATCGGGCCGCCGTCATCCAGGGCCGGTTGCACGACGCGCCACGTGCCCTCGACGACGTCCTGTCGGGCGAAACGGCGCAGCGATCCGTGCAGTGCATCGCCGATCAATCGCTCGTAGGCGTCCTGTCGCTCGCCGAGCGCAGCTGCAAAGTCGACGTCGACATCGATTTCTTCGCTGTCCATGTCCGGTCCGGGCGTCTTGGCTTGGAGCGCAAAGGTGACGCCGTCACGCTTGCCGAGCCGGAGCCGAATCAGATTGCGACCGGGCGGCGGGCCGCCGGACTCGTCGAAGAGCATCCGAGGCGGCGAGTGCAATTCGATGACTGCTTCAGTGGCGGACTGTTCGAGTGCTTTGCCGACGCGGACATACCAGGGCACGCCTGCCCAACGCCACGAGTCGATCTCGAGGCGCGCAGCGATGAATGTCTCAACCTCGGATCCCTCGGCGACGCCGGGCTCGTCGCGGTAGCCGACGTATTGGCCCCGGACCATCGCGGAGGTGTCCATGGGTCTCATCGCCGCGATGACCTTGGCCTTTTCATCCTGGAGGAAGCCCGCGTCGGCACCCGCCGGCGGTTCCATCGCCAGGAGAGCGATGACCTGCAGCAGGTGGTTCTGGAGGACGTCGCGGATCGCGCCCACCGAGTCGTAGAACGCGCCCCGCCCCTCGATGTCGATCTCTTCCGACATCGTGACCTGCACGCTGCGCACGTAGTGCCGGTTCCAGATCGGCTCGAGCAGCGTGTTGGCGAAGCGGAACACGAGGAGATCTTCGACGGCCTCTTTGCCCAGGTAGTGGTCGATGCGGAAGATTCGGTCTTCGGGAAAGATCGAGTGCAGCGTCGCGTTGAGTTCGACGGCCGAGTCGTAGTCGCGGCCGAACGGTTTTTCGACGACGATGCGCCCGCGATGATGCAGGTCGACTGATGCCAGCTTCTCAGCAACCATCGGAAACAACGACGGCGGAATTGCCATGTAATAGACGGCGACACACGAATCGTGCTTGTCCAGGGTTGAGGTCAGATCGTTCCATGTGGACTCATCGGCGTAGTCGCCCTGGACGAGGTCGAGGCGTGCGCACAGCGAGTCGATCACGCCCGGGACAGGGTTGTCGATGTGCTGCTCGATCGAATCGCGGGCATGGGACCGGAAGTCGCTGTCGCTCCAGTTGCTCCGCGCAACGCCGATGACGGGCACATTCAGACTGCCCGATGCCTCCAGTCGATACAGCGAGGGGAAGAGCTTGCGCTTTGCGAGATCGCCGGTGGCTCCGAAGAGCACCAGCGCATCGGCGGTCGGTTGATTCGCGTTGATCTGTGCGGTGTCGACGTGTGTGAATCCGGGTGTGTCGGTCATCGGCTTGAGTCCTGCTGTTCTTTGTGCCCGCCGAATCCGGCCCGCATTGCTGAGAGCACCTTGTTGGCCATGCTGTCGCGGCCTCGCGACGAGAATCTTTGGAACAGCGACGCTGACAGGACCGGCACCGGGACGCCCTCGTCGATGGCGGCATTGATGGTCCACCGGCCTTCGCCGGAATCGCTGACGTGGCCGCTGTACCCGTCGAGTTGCGGGTCGCGTGCGTATGCCTCGGCGGTGAGGTCGAGCAGCCAGGAGGTCACGACCGAACCGCGCCGCCAGACCTCAGTGACCTTCGCCAGGTCGATGTCGTACTGGTAGTACTCGGCCGCGTCGAGCGGAGCGGTCTCGGCGTCTTGTGCGTGATCTTCGCTGCCGATGTTGGCGTTGGCGAGCACGTTGAGCCCTTCGCCGTACGCGGCCATCATCCCGTACTCAATGCCGTTGTGGACCATCTTGACGAAGTGGCCCGCGCCGCACGGACCGCAGTGCAGCCAGCCGCGCTCTTCGGGTGCGGGGTCGCCCGTGCGTCCAGGTGTGCGGTCGATGCTGCCGAGACCAGGCGCAAGTGAATTGAAGATCGGTTCCAATCGGGCGACAGCGGTGTCATCACCGCCGATCATCAGGCAGTAGCCGCGTTCGAGACCATGCACGCCACCGCTGGTCCCGACGTCCACGTAGTGGATACCCAGCGCGGAGTACTGCTTCTCACGGTCGACGTCGAGCCGATACCAGGAGTTGCCGCCGTCGATCACGGTGTCGTCGGCGTCGAGCAGTGGCATCAACTGTTCGAGCGTGTCACCGACGAAGGCTGCAGGCACCATGATCCAGATCTTGCGCGGGGTCTCAAGACCATCGACGAGTTCCTGGAGCGACCGGGCACCGACCGCGCCCTCGCCTTCAAGTTCGGCAATCGGTGCCTCGTTGAGGTCGTAGACGACACAGTGGTGTCCGTCGCCCATCAATCGGCGCACCATGTTGGCACCCATTCGGCCCAACCCGACCATGCCGAGTTGCTCGTTGTTCGTGTCGCTCATGGTCGACAGGTTGCCACGGAAGATGCCGAACGGAACCATGTTGTCCCCGACTTCACAGCCTGTTCAGCTCAGTCGCCCCGCACGTCGCGGTTGGGAAGGCCGGCGAGTGTGCCGTGCTCGTCGAGTGAGTCGATGACCGAACCGCCACCCAGCTGACGGACGCGGTTGAAGATGCGTTGTCGCGCGGTTTGCAGTTCAGTGGAGTGCGCACCGCTGACGGTGAGTCGGTCGAGTTCGTCGAGCCGTCTGGACACGTCGCTCCACGCGTCGGCTGGCGAGGTAATCCCGCGGTTTCGGCGATGGCTGCTGTCTTTCGCCAGCCGTCGGATCAACGCCATCTGGACCAGATGGCGCGTGACCGACCCCGGGTCGAATGTTGCGTCCGCTCGTTCGCCACTGCCGTCCGTCGCATTCAGCAGATCGGCGACGTACTTGGTCGAGACGTCGAACACTGCCCTGGCGGCTCCACCGACACCGGTCGCCACCTTGGTCGCCGACGCCAGGACGCCGATGATCTGACCTTGCCGCGCAGTGCGTGCTGCGGCAACGAGAGCAGCCTCCAGGTCCTCGTTGTGCCCAGCGTCGCGCAAGAGGCCGGCGAGATGCGACGCCTCGGACAAGGTCGCGCGTTCGGCGGCGACGTCGTCGGCAGTGGCAGCCAGCAAGATGCCGAGCAGCGAGACAGCCTCAGCATTGTGCAGCAGTGCGCCGAAGAGGTCGGTCATTGCTTCGTAGCTGGCGAGCGCGTCGTCGACCCCATCTCCGTTCCGATCGGCGTGGATGCCCGATTTGGTCAACAGTTCCTCGCTGTCGGAGCCGTCGATCGAGTGGATGAACATGGGGACGTAGTGCTGCATGGCAACCGCCAGTCCGCTCGCGACACCGGGTGCGAACCCACTGCGGTCGATGGGTGCATTGTTGGCCTGCTCAATGAACCAGCTGAACGCCGTGAACCCGTCGGAACGGCGATGGGGTTCCGTTAACCCGGCGTGGACGAGTGCGGCAACTCCGGGTGTCGCCGGTCGATTGACCCAGATGTCGAGACCGTTGTCGAACGCAAGGATCTGGCGCGCCACGTCGACATCGAGAAGCATGTCGAGCGAAGCATCTGGATCGTCGGCAACGCGCCGAAGCAGTGCATCAGTGAGCACCGCTCGGCGCAGGCCCGCTGGGCCCACGATGTCGGGCCGGCCGACGACAGCCCGTGCGACTTTGGCGACCAGGCCAGTCGGGAACACTCCACGAGCCAGGAAGAGCAGCAGTGCGTCGGTGTCGCCTGCCGTGGCGAGGAGCGTCGCTCGGAAGTCTGCGTTGTCGGCCACTCGCGCCTCGACCGCGTGCATCAGTGGGGCATACGTGACGAGTTCGCCGTATCCAACGTCGGCCTCGTCGTACCAGCCGGTGGTAGCTGCCCAGCGCTGCTCAAACGCGAAGAGCTCGACGATGAGCTCATCGTCGCTCATCAGAACGAAACGGTCCGAGCGCACAGAGCAGGTGCGCCATTCGGATGTATCGAGCGCCGAACGAGTCCAAGTGACCATAATGTCAGTCGCTCGGATGGCAGCGATGAGGGGCATCCAGTGGTCCTCGAGGGCCCGCACGGTGGAAAAGATCGACTGCATCGCGCTGGCCGCCGCGGGGTCGCTGGCCCGCAGACGGCGGAGGTCAGCGATGGTGTGACGCGTCTGCCAATCGAGTGCCTCGATGCGGTCAAGGCGATAGCCGACGGGGACCGTCAACGCACGTGACCTGCGTGGAGCACCGCGAGGTGTTCCGCTTCGGCGGCGCGCTGCTCGAGCAGATCGGCATGCCATCGCAGATCATCGACGTCGTTGCGGAGCCGTGCCTGCCGTGTCCGCAGAAGGTTGAGGCAGAACTGCGGATGGGTGCCCCGCCAGGTCGCTTCGCCAGCATGCAGATGGAGTGACAGCACGGGTGAGCGTTCGATCTCGGTGGCCAGCTGGCGGAGGTGGCGCGCGCGTTGCCGCAACGCGTGCGCAGAGTGATGTGACATGGCGCCTCCCGTGTTGGGCGCACCGTCGTTCGAGCGCCGTCATCCCTCCAGTGGGTTGGTGTCGGCTGCCGGTGGAAGACACAGCAGAATGCGCCGATGGGGGATCGCTGTTTCAACGTTTTCGAATTCGCCGCCTCTGACCTCGAATCCGTGGGCGACGTAGAAGTCGAGTACTGCAGTCCGAGCATTGGCCCAGACGTGGTCTGCACCTGACCTGCGAGCCCGGTCAATACCGGCGAGGAGGAGCAGTGAGCCGTAGCCGTGCCCCCGTGCGGCCGGGTCGGTCGCCATGCCGCGTAATTGGATGCCGGCATGGTGTCGATCGAGATCCGGTGATGGCGATGTCAGCCACGTCGAGATTGCGACGACCGTCTTCGTTTCCAACACGCCGAGGTGGGCGGTGGTGTCGAGGTCGTCGCCCTGCCATTCGACGACCGTCGAAGGTGTGCCGGCTCGGAGTACACGTCGACGAAGATCGTGAGTCTCCTGAGCTGACAGTTCGATCAGGGTCGCGTCATCCATTGATGTCATCCATGTGGAGCGAGCGGACGGCGATGGTCGCCGCTTCATCGGGATCGTGGGTGACGAGGATTGCGGTGATTGCCAGATCGGCGAGAAGAGCTGCGACGTCGTGGGCGAGCCGGTCGTGGAGTTCGCGATCGAGCCCGGTCAAGGGTTCATCGAGGAGCACGACGCTGGGTTCGACCGCAAGTGTCCGCGCCAGCGCAACTCGCTTCGCCTCGCCGCCCGACAGTGCGCTGACGTCGCGCGAGCCAAACCCGGCAAGACCGACGCGTGCGAGCCAGTCGTCTGCAGTCGAGCGGCGAACGACTGAAGGTGTTCCGGCCATCTTGAGTCCGAACGCGACGTTCTCGCCCACGGTCAGGTGGGGGAACAACTGATTGTCCTGAAAGACCATGCCGACACCGCGCTGGTGAGTGGGCACATGGGTGATGTCGTGGCCGCTGAGGGTCACGGTTCCGGCGTCGGGCGCCGCGACCCCAGCGATGACCCGCAGAAGGGTGCTCTTGCCGCTCCCTGATGGGCCGAGCACGGCCACCACCTCGCCCTGATCGACGGCCATCGTGGCCCGGGTCAGGACCGGCACCTTGTCGAATGAGAGGTCGACGTTGTCAACGGAGAGATGAGCCATCACCACTCAGTCTGGTCGATTGGCGGTGGGGCGTACGAGGGTGCGCAGTTCATGGCTGCGGTCGACCACAACGACGAGGGCGATGGTCACGGTCGCCAAGATTGTGGCCAGCGCATATCCTTGGGCTTGGAGCAGTGAACCAGTTCGCCCGAGCAGTTGTTCGATGGCGATCGGTACGGTCTCGCCGCCTGACCTCGACAGGAAACTGGTGGCACCGAACTCGCCCAACGAGATCGCAGCAGCCAGTGCGGCACTGACCTTCAGCGGGCGCCACAGGAACGGCACCACCACGGCTCGCCAGGCACGTGTCGGGGAGGCTCCAAGTGTTGCTGCGGCAGCACGTAATTCAGGGTCGACTGATCGCAGCACGCCGACGGTCGTGCGAACGACAAACGGCACAGCGACGAGCGCATGGCCGACCGGGACGAGCCACCATTCAGCGCGCCAGTCATAGGGCGCCTGATCGAACGTGATCAACATGCCGAATCCGATCGTGACCGCAGATGTGCCGACCGGAAGCATCATTCCCACGTCGAGAATGCGGCCGGCATTGCGAGCTGCGGCGATCGCCAAGCTGGCGAGTGCGCCAATGACGACCGCGAACAGCGTCGCCCACAGCGCGTTCTCCACCGAATTGCGCACGGCATCGAGCGGGTCGATCCCGAGACGGATGCCGGGCCGCACCTCGGTGCGACCGAGCTGTGTCCACGCCGCGGTCGACCAACCCGACGGCGTTGAGAACGACTGGGCAGCGAGTGCGACCAAGGGTGCCCCGCACACAGCGAACGACGTGATGCCGATCAGTGCAACTCGACGCCGCTCACTCCCACGCCGCGGAATTCGCCGGGCATTCGGTTCCAGGCCGAGCGGTCGGGAATGACGTCGCTGGGCCCGTGACGCCCACACCATCACCGCGGCGAGCACCACCAGTTGGAGGACGGACAACACCGCTGCGGTTCCGATATCGCCCAGCTGGATTGCCTGTCGCCACACCTCGACTTCAAGCGTGCGGGTTCCGGCGGCTCCGATCACTCGTACCACTCCGAACGAGGTAAACGTAAAGACGAACACGATCGACGCAGCAGCGACGAGCGCTGGTCGGATCAGCGGCAGCGTGATCATGGTGAACACGCGCCAGGGCGACGCGCCCAGGGACGCGGCGGCTCCTTCCATGTCCGTGGGCAGTTGCTCCCAGAACGGGCCAACGGTGCGCACAACGACGGCGAGGTTGAACACGACGTGGGCAGCGATGACCGCCGTAACACTCCGATTGATGCCATCGGGAAGGAGCGCCAGGAATGCAGCTCCCATGACCACGGTGGGCAGGACGAAGAGCGCCGTGAGCAATCCGAGCAAGAGTTGCCGGCCGCGAAAGTCGAATCGGGCCACGATGTACGCCGGAGCGAGGCCGACAACGATGGTGATCAGCGTCGAGATGACTGCCTGCCACAGCGTGAACCACGCAACTTCCCACGTGGCCGACCGTCCCAGGGTCGCGCGGACCGCGCCAGCATCGATGGCTCGCGACAACAAGGCCAGCAAGGGCCAGACATAGAACACGGCCAACCCGACCGCTGGCGGAATGGCCAGGGCCGCGATCACCCGACGCGGCAGCACGGTCATGGATTGCGATCAGCCCAGCACGAGGCTGGTCCAGGTGTCGATCCAGTCGCTGCGGTTCGCGTCGATGCGCTCGGACTCGACCGAACGGGACGATTCGGGGACAACAGCGAAGTCGATGAACTCCTGGGGGAGCTCGACTGCCGGGTTGCTCGGGTACACGAACAGGTTGAGAGCGAGCTCGGCTTGGAACGTGTCTCCAACCAGGAAGTCGAGCAGTTGTGCGGCTTCGTCAGGATGTTCTGTGCCAGCGAGCACGCCAGCGAACTCGATCTGACGGAAACATGTCGACTCGACCACGGCGGTAGGTGCGTCATTGCGAGCGGGCTCGGCGAAGATCACTTCGGCCGGCGGGCTCGATCCGTACGAGACAACGAGGGGTCGATCGCTGCCTCCTGCGCCGGTGAAGCTGCCGTAGTACGACTCCGTCCAGCCATCGAGTACCTGCACGCCGTTCTCGCGCAGCGCAGTCCAATAGCCCTGCCAGCCGTCGTCACCGAACTCGTCGATGGTGGCGAGCAGGAAGGCGAGGCCAGGGGAAGACGTCGCCGGATTCTGCACGGCGAGCAGGTCGGAGTACGTCGGGTCGATCAAATCGGTCAGCGACGTCGGCGGTTCGATGCCGGCGTCCGCGAACCAGGCCAGGTCGTAGTTGATGCACACATCGCCGAAGTCGACAGGTACGGCCAGTCCATCAGGCGAGAGTTGGGTGAACGCGGCAGGGAGCTTGGCTCCGACCGGCGTCGCTGCAGGTTCGAAGATGCCCTCGTTCAGTGCCCGCGACAGGAAGGTGTTGTCGATTCCCCACATCACGTCTCCCTCCGGATTGCCGACGGTGAGCGCCGCCTTGGACAGCATCGTGCCGGTATCGCCGGCGACGAGAATCTCGACGGCGATGCCCGTCTCGGTGCTGAACGCTTCGAGTGCCTCGTTCATCGACGTCTCGGCATCTGGAAATGAGTCATACGTGACCAACGTGATCGCGGCGGGTTCAGCCGTCGGGGCGTCATCGCTGGAACAGGCGGTTGCAAGCAACCCCACGGCGAAGATGGCACACGCTGGCGTTTTCATGGTCATGAGTGGTTCTCCGTTGGGTACGGGGGTTCGGCGGGGGGAGTTGGAGTCGGGGCGTTGAAGATCGTCAGGACGCCGGCGGAGATGTGAATGGAAACGACGCCACCTGAGCCGACCTCGTTGCTCACACCCCAGCCGACCAGCGGGGCAAGGTCGACACTGTCGAGTGCCCACCTCGTGCCGCTGACCGAGACACCCGCGCAGGGACCATGGAGCGCAACGAGCGACAACGTCGAGACAGGGGGGAGGGTGAGCTGGAGTTCGCCGGGGCCGTGGAGCACGTCAAGATGTTCGCCGTTCCACCATCCGTCGACTCGTGGAATCGGCATCAGCCCGCGATGTCCGAGGGCGCCAATCGCTGTGATGCTGTGATCAAGGCGATTCCCCCCGCCGACGAGCGTGATCCGTGCGGGATGCATCTCGGCTGCAGAGGCGAGCGCCAGTTCAGTGTCGGTCTGGTCCTTGTCCGCCGAGTGGCGCGAAATCGTCGCGTTCGCTTCAGCCCATGCCAGTCCAGCAGGGCTCACCGAGTCGAGGTCTCCGATCAGACTCGACGGCGCGAGTCCGGCAGCAAGCGCATGGTCAAGTCCGCCGTCGACGGCCAGGATGATGGCCTCGTCAGGGAGTGTGTTGATGACATGGGGTGCGAGCGGTGCCGACCCACTGATGACAACGATGTGTTCGTGCACTCGATTCCTCCGCCGGCATTACCCGGATCAGGTTCTCGGGTCGATGACAGCGTGTCACCCTCTCAGCCCACCGATCCGTGAGCTCCCCGTTTGTGTCCTCCCAACAGTAGCTAAAGGAACGTCCGAACACACAGCGCAATCGACGACATTGCGAGCATCGCGATGATGGCGAGATCGAAGCCGCGGCCTGAGACCCGATCGCGTAGCCGGGTGCCAACTGGGATCGTGGCCAAGACGGGGATGCACGCGAGCAGCGTGGCAACGACTCGACCCGACAGTTCGCCGTTGGCCGCAAGGACGCCGAACTGCGCGAACCCCGAGAAGAAGAACAACGTCGTGACGGACAAAATGTGTGCGCCGCGCGAGAGTCGAAAGCTGTGAATCCAGGACCCGACGATGGGTCCGCTGATTCCGATCGCCCCTTGGAACGTCCCGGCGAGGGCACCAACGGCTGGCGACCAACGATGCGACTGCTCCATCGACGTCCGCAGGTCGGGTTTGAGAAAGAACATCGTGATGTAGACGGCGATGGCGACGATCAACGCGACCACGATTGGTTCGTCCGGCACGTTGACGAACAGCAGCGTGCCGAACACGGCGCCGATGACACCACTGATGGCGAGCGCGCCCAGATTGCGAGTGTCGGGCAAATGGGCCCGTTCCCGAATGGCGAGCACGCCGTTCGCCAGCAGGTTGGGGAGCGCGATGATCACGACGGCGTCTTCGATGTCGACGAACAGCGCTGCGACGGGAATGACGATGACAGGAAGTCCCATGCCCGTCACCGCCTTCGACACGGAGCCGATCACCACTGCAACGAGCACGATCGTCAGTTGGTAGCCGTCCACGGAGGCAGTGTGTCAGCCAGGCCGGACAACTCGTGACTGCGACTCACGCCGCCCGGAGATCGGGCAGGCCAGGTGAACGACTGAACACCTCAGTGCCATTTCGACCGACGACGGTCCCGATGGGAAATGCTGCACAGACGGCCGCAATGCACTCGAGGTGCTCGTCGACGAGCTCGCGCTGGCAGGCTTCGCCAGCGAGATCAAACCAGCCGTCACGCTCGAGCGAATCCTCGACGACCTCGCGCATCTGCTCTTCGGAAATGTGGGGGAGGTCGACCACCTGGGCGGTGGTGACGGCCCGTGAGCTCGCGAGGCCGGGAAAGCCCATGTTGCAACCGCATCGAGCGGGTGATGCGCACTCCGCAACGACTGGCGTCACCAATTCGCCCTCGACGGTGCACGCATAGTCACCGTCGACGGTTCCTTGCAGTTCGTTTGTTGCCACCAGCACCAACATGTCGATCTCCTTCGATTGATCTGAAGGACATCATGAACGCGCACGGTCACAGAGATGATCGGGCGTACCGACAGGCTGAGCGCCGATGATGACACCAAACACGAGGAGGCGGGCTGGCGGTCCAGGTCCGTTCTCTGTTGTCAGCGTGTGGATCGCTGCGTATGGTCGACAGCCCGCACCAACTGGACGTACGAATGACTGATCAGCACACAACCAACTCGCTCCATCGCTTCCTCGATGGCGATCCCGAAGCACAGCCTCGAGGAATCGAAGACTCCGCGAGCGACCTCGGAGCGCGAATCGCTGACGCTCGGACCGCAGCGGGCCGCACACAGACCGACATCGCGAACCAGTTGGGCGTCAAGGTGTCGACAATGGAGAAATGGGAGCGCGGCGTCGCGTCGCCGCGCAGCAATCGGTTGACAGCGTTGGCCGGCATCCTGGGAGTCAGCCTCTCGTGGCTGATCATCGGGCACGGTGACCAACCGATCGCTCCCGACGACCTCGATGACATCAGAGTGGCGCTCGGGAGAGTGCACGCACAGCTGACCGACGGTCTCAACGAGGTCGATGTGTTGCTCGCGCGTCTCGACAGCGCTCTCGCCGCTGGCTGACCTGAAGTTGAGTCGTGCCGATGCACGTGGCGACGACATTGTCGAGCAAGATGCGAGGATGAAGTTCGGAATTGCCTTTGCCAACACCATGACGTTCACCTCGGGTGCTGGCGCGATCGAGCTCGCGAAAGCGGCTGAGGGCGCGGGATTTGAATCCCTCTGGACCGTCGAGCACATCGTCTACCCCGAGGGGTACGAGTCGACGTATCCCTATGCGCCGAATGGCAAGATGCCTGGCTCGGGCGACAGTCCGATTCCGGACCCGCTGATCTGGCTGGCCTACGCCGCTGCCCACACGACGACGCTGAAGCTGGCGACGGGCATCTCGCTCCTCCCCGAGCGGCACCCGGTGATGTACGCCAAGGAAGTCGCGACTCTCGACTCGATGTCGGGTGGACGTCTGATGCTCGGCATCGGCATCGGATGGTTGCGTGAAGAGTTCGAGGCGCTCGACATTCCGTGGGAAGGCCGCACTCGTCGTACCGAGGAGTACGCGGACGTCATGCGCGAACTCTGGAAGACCGATGGGGCCTCCTACGACGGTGAGTTCATCAACTTCGAGAATCTGTCATCGAATCCCAAGCCGCCAAACGGCTCGGTCCCGATTCACATCGGAGGTCACAGCGAGGCTGCGGCCAAGCGTGCCGGCCGAATGGGGGATGGCTTCTTCCCTGCGAAGGGCAACATGGCCGAGCTGATGGACATTGCTCGACAGGCTGCTGCCGACTCTGGCCGTGACCCCGAGGCGCTCGACATGACCGGTGTGCACCCCGGCATCTTTGGCGAGGACCCGGCTGCAGCCGTCGAGGAAGCCGCGGCGTGGGGGATCCATCGACTCGTGATCCCCGCCTTCATGTTCATCGGTGCTCCCGGTGAGGCCGCGGACAAAATGGCTGGCTTCGCTTCGAAGGTCATGGCTGCCTGATCCTCGGGGCGGTCATGTGTTGCGAGAAAGGAGGCAGTCGTTGACCGCACCAACACCCAACCCGCGGGTCACGCTTGCGTTGGTCGTCCTCGTCGCACTGCTGATCGGTGCGAACTTTACGGCCCTGAAATTTGCGCTCGACCACACGACGCCGCTCCTCCTCGCTGGCTTGCGCACGGTTGTGGGCGGGACATTCCTGCTGGGTTTCGTCACGTTGGTTCGTGGCGAACGGATCCCGACCGACCGAGCGATGCTCGGCAAGATTTTCGTCGTCAGCTTGGCCATCACGACGATCTCGAGTGGTCTGCTTGTCTTCGGTGTGAGTCGTGTGTCAGCCGGGGTGGCGTCGCTGCTCAGCAGCACGATGCCGTTGTTCACGGCGCTGCTGGTACTGCTGTTGATGGGGACGCGACCGACGCGCCTTGGAGGGCTTGGTTTGGTCGTGGGGTTCTTTGGGACGGCGGTTCTCGCCTGGCCGTCACTCAGTGGAGAGACCACTGCGGTCGGCATTGTTGCACTTGCGGTGTCAGCGCTGGCCTGGGCGTTCGGAACGGTGTTTATGCAGTGGCGGGACTTCAGTGACGTCTCGCCGGTGATGATCGTTGCGGTGCAACTGCCGATGTCGGCGGCGGTGCTGATCCCAATTGCCTTGATCGTCGAAGGGGTCGATGACACCGACTGGTCGATGGGGCTCTTCGTGCCGCTGGCCTATGCCGCCATTCCCGCGAACGCGGTCACGTTCGCGCTGATGGCCACGATCGTGAAGCGTGCTGCGGCAACACAGGCTGCCGCAACCGCATACCTCATCCCGATCTCAGGAGTGTTCTTCGGATGGTTGATACGCGACGAGCGGCTCGGAACGGCCGAGCTGGTCGGCGGCGTACTCGTCGTCGCCGGCGTCTACCTGCTCGTCACCGCCAACGCTCGGGCGAAGATGGCGGCATCGAAGCCCTGATGGTCTGACCCCGATGCTGTCTCGGCTCAGACCAGCAACCCGTGCAGGTCGTCGATGGTGTCAAGCCGTTGAGCACCCAAGTCGGCCAGTGCCATATTTCCCGCTGGCGCCTGGGCATCGACCACGGTGACGACTGACCCAGGCTCGCGTTCGACTGCCTCACGGGCGGCTGCCCACGTCGGGCCCGTGCCATCCGCGCACGACACGACGAGCGTCAACGAGCCGAGTGCGTGCAACATCGAGTTTCGTGCTCGAACCGTCGCTCCGCTTGCCGATGCGTCGGGTGCAAACGGGCTCGCAAGACACATCGCATTGCTCTGGACCAGCCTGCGAAGGGCGGGCTCGCGCGCGACCTGGTTGATGCCCGCCGCAGCGAGGGCGACCAGGGCCGCGTCGCACGCCAGCGCCTCGTCAATGGTCGTTGCAGCGAGATCCGAGGCATCGCTGGAGTCGGGAGTGGCGATCGACCAACCGGCAACGACCGCGGCAGCAACGGCGCGCCGCGCCACGTCATGTGCCCAGTCGCCGCCATCAGCGTGACCGACGATCGAGAGAGCAGGCAACCCAAGCCCATCGACGGCACCCGCCGCGAACAGATGCGGCGGACAACCGTGGCCCATGCGGTCGCGCAGCATCGGTGGGAACCTGGTGTCGAGCGCGGCGAGTAAGTGCACACCTGCCTCGTCGAGGCGCTCGACTTCGAACGCGAATGCCCGCATGGCGTCGAGCAGCGAGCGGAGCCGGTCAGCCGGAACATCGTCGGTAGCGACTGAGTCGCACAGCGATGGTTCGCTGAGCAGCTTGCCGAGGTCGATGCCGAGCCCATCGGTTCGATCGACCAGCGACCAGAACTCCCGTGCCTTGAGTGGCGCAACGTCGAGACGCGTGAGCCGGTTGCTCAGGAGTAACGCCGCACGAGCGGTATCGGTCTGTTCGGCGTTGGAAGCAGTCATCGGAGCGGATTGATCAGGTGCGGCGGCCGGTGCTGATCGCCAGGACCAGAGGGTAGACCGGACCGCTGCCGCTGCGAGACAGCAGCCGCCCTGTTTCGGTGAGTGTCCAACCGGAGTCGACGAGATCGTCGATCAAGAGCACTGGGCCGGGCATCGGCGGTTCGCCGAGCGTGAAGGCGCCGACCACATTTGCCGACTGATGGGGACTGTTCTGCATCTCAACCTGCGGCGGGCGCTCCGCGGCGCGCTCAAGCAGTGGAACAAAGACGAGCCCGAGCCGGGCAGCGACACGCGCGGCGAAGCCCGGGACCAGCGACGTGGTCCGATCTGACGGCACAGCTGCCACCCACTCGGGCGCCGGGGACGGCGCCCACTCGGTGATCATCTCGGCCATCGCGTCGACTAACTCGTCGGCGAAGTGCCCATCGCGTCGACCTTGCTGCACCATCGGCCCCCAGCCGCTGTCGCCCCAGTGCGCCAGGGTCCGACCCTGCTGGTTGCGCTCGCTGATGGGGATGCTCTGCTTGCGCGGCTCGATCATCAGCGGACGGTTGCGCAAGAAGGCCTCGGCGTCGGCGATCAGCGTCGAGGAGGTACTTGGCTGCAGCATCTCGCCACGACAGTTGTCGCAGATGCCGCAGCCGCCTGCCATGTCATCGTCGAGCAGGTCGGTGAGGAAACGCATACGGCAACCCGAGGTGTCGGCGTAGTCGAACATCAACTGCTGTTCCCATCGGCGAGCGTCGGTGACGCCGGCAACGCGTTCGTGGGGATAGATCCAGGGTGTGAGCGTTCGTTCGTAGGACTGGCCCTTCACGCGGCGCACAACACCTTCGACGTCGAGCTGTTTCAGGACGAGCTCGATTTGTGTCCACTTCACGTCGACATTCGTCGCGATGTCGCGAAGAGACACCGGGCCCGCTGCTTCGTCGAGGATGGCGAGCACCGCATCGACGTCTTGGGGGTCGGGGAAGGCTGCGTCGATGAAGTAGTCCTGGATGTTGACGTCCTCTTTGCCGCAGAGCAGCAGCGCCTGGCTGTGCTCAAGCGCACGGCCTGCCCGTCCAACTTGTTGGTAGTACGCGACTGGCGAACCGGGCATCTGGAAATGCACGACGAAGCCGAGGTCTGGCTTGTCGTACCCCATCCCGAGTGCCGACGTGGCGACCAACGCCTTGAGGTCGTTGGCCTGCAGCCGGCGCTCCATTTCCTCGCGGTCGTCGCTGATCGTGGCGCCGGTGTAACCCGCCACGTCGTGGCCTTGTCGCCTGAGCCAGCTCGTTACGTTCTCGACGTCGCGGATCGTGAGGCAGTAGATGATCCCGGAGCCGGGGAGCTCAGCGAGGTGCTCTGCGAGCCAAGCAAGTCGCTCGGCTTGACGCGGGAGGCGCACAGCGCTGAGTGCGAGGCCATCGCGGCCAAGCTGGCCGCGATACGTGGTGATTGACGCGCCGAGCTGTTGGGCGACGTCTTCGACGACTCGACTGTTTGCGGTGGCAGTGCAGCCGAGGACCGGCACGTTGCCGTCGCCGAAGTTCGCGATCAGTCGGCCGATGCGGCGGTAATCGGGCCGGAAGTCATGGCCCCAGTCGGAGATGCAGTGCACTTCATCGATGACCACGAGGCCCGGACGGCGACCGAGGATCGGCATCGCCTTGCCGGCGAAGTCCGGGTTCGCAAGACGTTCCGGCGAGACCAGCACGAGGTCGACGTCATCTGCTTCGAGTCGGGCGCTGAGCTCGTCGACCGTGGTTGCCGAGGACGAGTTCACCGTCATGCAGCGCAATCCGAGGCGCTCGGCGGCATCAATCTGGTTGCGCATCAGCGCGAGCAACGGTGAGATCAGCAAGGTGGGTCCGAACTGCTGCTGCCGAAGCAGGTGGGTGGCGAGGAAATAGACCGCACTCTTGCCCCAGCCCGTCCGCTGTACCACCAGCACCCGATCGCGTCGTTCGACAAGCGCCTCGATCGCGGCCCGCTGATCGGGGCGGAAGTCGGCGTCGGGTCGGCCGGTCAGCGAGCGGAGCGCCTCAAGCATCGGGTCGTGCATGTGTCCCATCCTGCACTGCCGCAGCCACAGAGTTCGCAAATTGTCGTGGTCGAGACGGCGTGGCGTACGCAATGGCAGCTATGTAAAAACCGCTCAGGACTCGTTTAGGGTCGTCATATGACGCCACTCACTGAGACTCCGATGTTCAACCCGCTCGAGGCGGGATACATGGAGAATCCGTATCCGCACTTCGCGGAGATGCGAGATGGTCAACCCGTCCACTTGTCGATGATGGATGTGTGGGTGCTGTTCGATCACGACGACGTCTTCCGCCTGCTGCGAGACCCATCGATGAGTGTCATGGACGCCAAGATCGAAGTCCGTGACGAGGAGCGATATGCCGAGATCCTCGAAGCGGCAGGAGGGGAACTCGAACAAGATTCATCGATGCTCAACACCGATCCGCCCGATCACACCCGGCTTCGCCGCTTGGTGAGCAAGGCGTTCACTCCGGCGGCGATCCAAGCACTGCGGCCCCGCATTCAGGAACTGGTCGACGCCGCGCTCAACGAGCTGGCAGCTGCGGGCACCGGTGACATCGTCAAGCAGCTGGCATTCCCGTTGCCGTTCGATGTGATCTCGGAGATGTTGGGGATGCCCGAGAGCGACAAGGACCAGATTGCCGCCTGGTCGGGGACCATCGTCAAGTCGCTCGATCCAATGTTGGCCCTCGATTCGTACGCCGAGATCAGGGCCGCCTCCGATGCGATGAACGCACACATCGACGAGGTGATTCGCTGGAAGCGCGAAAACCCAGGCGACGACCTGCTCACTGCATTGATCGCTGCTGAGGAAGGCGGTGACCGCCTGACGCCGGCCGAGCTGCGCGATCAGGTCAACCTGCTGTTCATCGCCGGCCACGAAACCACCGTGAACCTCATTGGCACCGGCATCTATGAACTGCTCCGTCATCCTGAGCAGGCCGCAATCTGGCGTGGCGATCCTGAACTCGACGCAACAGCGGTCGACGAGATGCTGCGATTCGTCAGCCCGGTGCAGTTCTCGCGTCGTATCACCCTCGACGACATCGACTTCCAGGGCACGACCATCCCCAAGGGCATGTTCGTCCTTGCCGGATTGGCGTCGTCCAATCACGACCCGAAGAAGTGGGGCCCCACCGCGGAAGAACTTGATGTGCGCCGCGATGGTGCCGGTCAGCACCTGTCATTTGGCAGCGGTGCCCACTATTGCCTGGGTGCGTCGCTGGCGAAGCTCGAAGCATCGATTGCGATCGGCACGTTCTTACGGCGCTTCCCCGACGCTGCAGTGTCAGGGGACGTCGAGTGGAACGGTCGCATCAACTTGCGTGGTCTCGAATATCTGCCCGTCACCCTCTGACCTGCTGACTGCACCTGACGCACGCTGCCGGTCTCTTTCGCTGGTGTGTGACTGGAGGCTCGTTGTGGTTGGCTGAACAGCCGTTGACAATCGGGGGATGCGCGCTGAGGCAACCACCGATGAATCAACCGACGCTGGCGAGCGCTCGGCGCCTCGCCGGTCGGTGATTGCCTCCATCGCTGCTGGTGCCGCTCGCCGATGGCAAGCGACTTTTGCGGTGATGATCGTTGTGCTGATCGCTGGTGTTTCTGCGTTTGGGTTCGGCCTTGATCGAGAAGGTTTCCCGCCGATCAACACGCCGATCTCCGTCGTCAGCGGCACGTACTTCGTCGATGACGCCGAAGTGGTTGACCAGGAGGTCATCGTTCCCCTCGAAGCTGCGTTCAGCGAGGTCGAAGGAGTCGTCTCGACCGAGTCGATTGCATTGCCCAGCACCTACTCCGTGGTCGTCGAGTTCGAGTCTGACATCAGCTCTGACGTTGGCACGGCGCGCCTCGTTGCGCTCGGTCTTGAGGTGCCCGACGGCGCCGAGATCCTGTACAACCCGATCAATGCCGCCAAGTTGGTCGGCCAATACGACAGCTTGGTGTCGATCGTCGGTCCGCCGAACGCGACCCCGGCGGAGTTGCAGGAACAGGCCGAGCAGCTCAGCGTCTACCTCGTTGCGGAGGGCGATGTTGGCGTCGCTGCAGTGCGCGAACTCGAAACGGAATCGATCGATCCGGTCTCGGGTGCAACCGAAACCCGCCTCACCCGATTCACGCGCGTCGCACTCGACAGCTCGGGCTACGACGACGCCATCGCGATCGGCCTGATCCGGAGCGAGTCCTCGGACCTCGACGTCCTCGAATTTTCTGATCTGATCGAGAGCCGGCTGGCCAGCGCCGAGTCGCCGCTCGACGATGGATTCTCGGCGGCAATCACTGCCGACTTCGCCACCAGCGTCCGTCAGCAGTTGTCGTCACTCACAACCAACCTGCTGACCGGCCTGTTCGCCGTTGCCCTCGTGAGCCTGTTGCTCATCGGCTGGCGGGTCGCCGTGATGACCACCGGCTTCATGGCCCTCGTGATGATGGGGGCATTGATCGGACTCTGGGTGTTCGGTTACTCCCTCAACACGATCACCCTGTTCGGTCTCATCTTGACCCTTGGGCTCCTGGTTGATGACGCGATTGTCATCTCCGAATCGATCGACTCCAGCCGCGACGACCCGAGTCCACAGGAAGATGGTCGCCGGCTCGGCGTCGTGCGCACGGCGCTCGAACGGGTCGGGTCGGCGTCGTTGGCCGGCACGCTCACCACCGTTGTCGTGTTCTCGCCGATGCTCTTTGTCGGCGGAATTCTTGGCGAGTTCATCCGCTCCATCCCGGCAACCGTGATCATCACGCTGATCTTGTCGTTCATCTTTTCGATCGTGTTCATCCCCGCGGTCGCCCGAGTGTTCCTGCTCAAGGGCGGCCCGAGTAACAACCCGATTGTGCGTGGCGAAAAGGCTGTGGCGCGTGCTGCTGGTCGACTCGCTGCATATCCCTGGAGGAACGGTTGGAAGGGTCGATTCACTGGCATGGGCATGGCCAGCGTTGCGCTCGTCGCCATCATGGCCGGCGGAATGATTGCGGGTTCGCTGCCGTTTTCAATCTTCCCAGCCGGCAAGGACGCCTCCGGGTTGGCGATCTCAGCAGAGTTCCCCCCGGGAACGACCATCGAAGAAGCACAAGACATTTCTGACGAGGTCGACGTGGTCATCCTCTCGGTCCTCGGTGAGGAGCTCGCTCGTTCGCAATATGTTCGCGGGAACGAGCGCGTGACGGAGACCTTCATCGACCTCACGCCGATCGGTTCGCGGTCGACCAAGGCGCCAACGTTCGTGGATCGGATCGAGGCCGACTTCGAGACGATCGTTTCGGCCTATCCCGGTCTCCGCCTCACAGCCGGACAGTCTGAGAATGGGCCGCCGCTGCTGGAGTATCCGTTCGCGACCCAAATCGAGGTGAGCGATGCCGCATCGATCGCCGCGGGGCAACAACTCGCCGAGGACATCCGCGACAGTCTGCAGGGGCGGCAGTTTGAGTCTGGCGGCGGCACGGTCACGGTGACCGATGCGATCGTGTCGACCGATGGAGAAATCGCTCGGGTCGACGGGCAACAAATCATCGAGGTCCGCGCGCAGTACGACGAAGACCAGGGCATTTCCGGCATCTTGAACGACACGCAGTTGCTCGTCGAGGAGGACTTCCCCCCAGCCGAGATCGAATCGAGAGGTCTCTCGGCCGAGGCCGTGACGTTCGACTTCGGGTTGGAGTCGGACAATCAGGACGACTTCGCTGGACTGATCGTCGCCGGCATTATTGCCCTCGGACTGATGCTCCTGCTGATCGCGATCCAGTTCCGATCGGTCGCGCAGGCGCTGCTGATCTTCATGGCGATCCCCCTCAGCTTCCTCGGAGTGTTCGGCGCCCTGAAGCTCACCGACAATCCGCAATCGTTTCTCTCCGGGGTGGGGTTCATCGCGCTGATTGGCGTGGCGGTCAACAACACGATTCTGTTGGTCGATTCCGCGAATCAGCAACGACGCGCTGGTGCATCGGCCGGCGAGGCGATTCAGCACGCCGTCACCTCTCGCTTCCGACCGTTGATCACCACGACGATCACGACAGTTGTTGGTCTGCTGCCGCTCGCATTGAGCGATCCGTTCTGGGAGTCACTCGGCTTCACTTTGATGGGCGGCCTCGTCAGCTCGACGGTGTTCGTGCTCCTGTGCTTCCCGGCCTTCTATCTCGGGCTGGAGTCGGTGCGCACGCCGCTGCGCAACGCCGTCCGGCGCCGTCGTGGCCGCCCTCTACTGACCTGAGCAGACCTGCCTGTTCGATACGGTGCGTCGTGTGCCGGACCTGACGAAACAGAAGCGGCGATCACGGTTCGAGGCGCGATTGCTCGAAGCCGGCGCCGACGACAGCCACGCGGCGTGGGGTGAGCGTAAGTCCGCCGTCATCGGAGCGATGCAGGGCACCGTTGTCGAGTTGGGCCCCGGCACCGGCGTCAACATGCGCTACTACGCAGCCGGCACGAAGGTCATCGCCATCGAGCCGAACCCGGTGATGCACGCTCCGCTGCAGTCTGCAGCAGCTGAGTACGACGTCGATCTGGAGATCCGGCAGCTGGACGGTGCCGCACTCGACCTCGCCGATGAGTCGGCTGACGGAGTCGTCGGCACACTGCTGCTGTGCGGCGTCGATGATCCGGCACAGGTCCTGCGCGAGGCGCATCGGATTCTCAAACCCGGCGGGGTCTACTTCTTCATTGAGCATGTTGCGTCGCCTGCTCGAACCGCGAACCGACGCGTGCAACGGGTGCTCTTTCGGCCGCACCGGTGGATGTTCAATGGCTGTGAGATCACTCGTGACACCGAGGCCTCTATTCGTGGTGGGCCGTTCGACGCCGTTGAGGTTGATGCTGTCGACCGCGGGCGGGGCGCGCTGTGGGTCCGGCATCAGATCGTCGGCACAGCCGCCAAGGCTGCGCCCCACGGCTGATCAGGCCAGGACTGGGCGTCGCTGCGCCCACGGGTGTGCTGCTTCGAGTTGGCTCGCAACTGCAAGCAGCAGATCCTCGCGACCGTAGGCGGCGACGAGTTGAACCCCGATCGGTAGGCCAGTGTCGTTCCAGTGCAGCGGCAGGCTGATCGCGGGCTGCCCGCTGGCATTGAATGGCGGCGTGAAGCCGACGAATCGGGCAGCGCGTTTCATCCCTGCCATCGGATCGCCTTCGAGAGCGTCGTGTTCGCCGATCCTGACTGGCGGCTCGCTGAGCGTCGGTGTCAGCAGCAGGTCCCAACCTCGCGTCCACCACGACTGCATCGCCCTGCGGTATTCGACGACGGCTCCCAACGCCTCGCCGTACTCGACACCAGAGACGCTCTTCGCCCACTCAGCCTGAGCCCAGTTGACGGGTTCGACATCGTCGGCGGTCATCTCGCGGCCGATCCACGACTCCATCTTCTTGATGCCCAGCGCCATGTTGGTCGCCCACATCGCCATGAAGCGGGGCGTGAAGGACTGGTCTTCGAGCACCTCAGGGTGACCGGGTGCAACGTCATGGCCGAGGCCTTCGAGCATCGTTGCCGCAGAGCGGACCGCAAGTACGCAGTCGTTGTGGAGCGCATTGCCCTGCGGGTCTCGGTCAAGCATCCCGATGCGGAGGCGCCCGGGGTCATGGCCAAGCTCATCTTCGTACGGCCGGGCTGGGGGAGCGGCGATGACGGTGTCGCCCACTCCGGGACCGTGGACCGCATCGAGAATGCGGGCAGTGTCGCGCACCGAGCGACTGACGACGAGGTTGACGCTGAGGCCAGATTCGTCGCGGTCTGGCTCCAGTGTGATGCGGCCCTGCGATGGCTTGAGCCCGACCAAGCCGCTGCACGACGCGGGGATCCTGATCGATCCGCCCCCGTCGCTGGCATGGGCCATCGGCACCATGCCCGCCGCCACCGCAGCGGCCGCGCCTCCGCTCGATCCTCCGGGCGTGCGATCGGTGTCCCACGGGTTACGCGTCGGGCCGTGCGCAATCGGTTCGGTGACCGGCAGGCTGCCGAGTTCGGGGCTGTTGGTCCGGCCAAGGTTGATCAGGCCCGCGTCGCGGAACCGTTTGACCAAGGTCATGTCGTGTACTGCACGTGGTGGATTCGCGGCAAGCGCTGCGTTGCCGTTGGTCATCGGCATCCCGGCTTCGGGAGCCCAGAGATCTTTCAACAGGAATGGCACACCGAGGAACGGTGGCCGGTCTCCGCTGCCACGGCCGGCGGGAGCAGTCCCAGCGCCCGTGGCATCGATCGCGTCGGCTTGCTCGCGTGCCCGGTCGTACCAGTGCAACACAACCGCGTTGATGGCCCCGTCAGTACGATCGATGCGCTCGATTGCGGCGTCGACCAACTCGCGCGATGACAACTCTCCAGCTGCTACCAGAGCGGCTTGTGCCGTGGCGTCGAGCCATTGGGTCTCGTCAGCGATGTTTTTCATCTCGCGTTGATAGCACGGCTCGCTAATCTCAGGTTCATGGGACTCTTCAGCGGACGCAACTTGCGGATGGCCAAAGAACTGCTTGAGAAGAACCGGCACAAGGTTGGCGACATGGTGGGCAAGGCCACTGAGCAGGTTGATAAGGCGTCCGGTGGCAAGACTGCGAACATGTCGAAGAAGGCCGAGGAAGCGGCGCGCAAATATTCAGCGGGCAGCAGCGCGACGCATCACGGGGCCCATCCCGACGCGGCGCCCGAGATGTCACAGGAAGAGGCCGAAGCGCGGCGTGCCGAAACGCAGGCCAAGGCGGCCAGGGCAATGGCCGGGCTCGTCAGCTCCGCCAACGGCCTACTCAGCAAGGCCCAGGTCCGATTGGATGAGGCCGGGGGAAAGATGCCGCCGCCCGATCCGGCTGCTGTGGTCAACGACCCGCCGCCCGTTCCGGGCAGCTCATCGCCCGGGGACTGACGCCACGGTCAGAGCACGAAGCGCATCTCGCGGAGCAGGGCGCCTGGAAGCCGGGCGCTGGCGGTGCTCCGTTCGAGGTACGTGCTTGGGTCGAGCAGTACTTCCGCGTCGTCGGTGAGGCCTTCGAGGTGATCACCGAGCATGTTGAAGGCCGTATCGTCGAAGCGCAGCACGCTGACCGGAGCGACGATCTCGCCGCTGTCCATCCAGAACGTGGCGAACCGGGTCATGCCGGTCGTGCGGCACGCCGACATGTCACTGAAGTTGGTGTACCAGAGGTTGCCGACGAAGAGGCCGGTGTCGAGTGCTTCGGCGACGCCGTCAGCTGGGATGGAACCCGGCGCGATCGCCATCGACTCGGGATACTCCCCGCCGTGGGCTCCGTTGGTCGGCACTCCGTACTCCTGGGCTGACCGCGGTGAGACGAGCGTGTCGGTGAGCTTGCCGTCGACGATCAACGGCACTTCGTCGGGACGAATGAAACCAGATGATTGAAAGTTTGGTGCCACGCCGCCAGCGGTGTTCTCGCTGATGGTGATCTGCGGCGACAGGTGCGCGTCACCAGCCAGCATCCGGAGGAATGGCGTCTGCTTGGTCTCGTGTGCTCGACGGCCGAACGCGCCGTAGTACGACAGCAGCGACATCACCTCTTCCATCGCTCGCGGTGCGAGGTAGGTGCGGTAATCGCCGGGGCCGAGCACTTTGGGTTCGCGCGCGAGCGCTGTCAGCTGCTGACTGGACCAGTCGACCTTGCGGGCAAACGCATTGTCGTTCCAATCGAAGCCGGCGTACAGGTTCTTGGCGGCTTTGTCGGCTTGCAGGTAGAAGCACCAGTCGAGATTGAACGTCGATGACTGGAACCAGTTGCGCTGGCCAAGCGAGTTGGCAAAACCGTGGAATGTGTCGCCCGAGGCGTAGATGCCGACAAGATCCTTGCCCTGTCCCGCAGCGCGGATGTCAGCGAGCGCCGTCTCCGGGCTGGGGATCTCGCCAGTCTTGACGTTGTCGGTCGACGTCGGATCGGTGTTGTACAGCAGGTACGGATCGTCAGGGACGAGACGACGTTGTGCGCGGAGTTGGCCGAGGAGCGCGCCAACTCTGGCGTTATCCATCGCTGTGTCGCCGGTGAGGTTGATCGTGCCGCCGACGTGGCGTTGGCCTGCAATGAGATCGACACTGAGCTTCTGCTGATCGACCGAACCGGCCTGCCGGACCTCGTTGTTGTTGAGCCGGATGAAGTCGGTGGCTTCGCCAGCGAGGTTGGCGAGGAGTACCTCATCGCTGTGCAGCGTGGAGGTCGCTGATGTGATGAGCTCGTCAAAGTACGCCTGGCGTTCGGGGCTACTGCTCATGACTCACCTCCGAAGACCTCGATGTTGGAGAACTTGCAGGTGGGAGATGCGTGGCCGGTGCCGATCATCTGGTTCAGCTCGCCCTTGCCGCAGTTCGGCGTACCCATCACGGTGAAGCTGTTGCTGTCGGCCACGCCGGAGAGGTTGGTCCAGAAGTTCCGGCTGATGCCCCGGTAGCCGGGGTTGCGAACGGTGCCGACGATTTCGCCGTTCTCGATCTTCTGTCCGTACTCGCAGTTGAACTGGAACTTGTTGCGGCTGTCATCGATCGACCACGAGTTGTTGGTGTGCATGTACACGCCGTCTTCGACCGAGGCGATGAGCTCGTCGACCGTCGCATCACCGGGCTCGACGTTGAGGTTGGCCATGCGGTCAATCGGTGGGCGGTTCCAACTGGCGGCTCGAGAGTTCGACACGCCCTCGAGTCCACTGCGCTGCTGACTCACCGCGCCGCCGAGCCCGCGCTGCAGAATGCCGTCCTTGATCAGGAATTGCTTGGTCGCCGGGGAGCCGTCGTCGTCAAAGCCGTAGCTGGCGAGCTGACCCGGCACAGTTGGGTCGAAAGTGACGTTGAGGAGGTCCGAGCCGTAGCGGAAGCTGCCGAACATGTCCGGCGTGACGAAGCTGGTGCCGGCGTAGTTGCGCTCGTCGCCGAGGATCCGGTCGAGTTCCAGCGGGTGGCCGATCGACTCGTGAATCTGCAAGATCATCTGATCGGGAGCGAGGAGGACGTCCATGACTCCCGAGGGGCAATTGGGAGCCGTGAGGAGCTCGAGGGCCTCGTTGGCCACCCGCGAAGCGCCATCGCCGAAGCCGAACCGGCCGAGCACCTCAGCACCACCTTGGCCGCAGAACGCGTTGGCGCCAAAGGTGCGGGTCTGGGTGTTGATGCCCTCATTGGCTGTGGCGCGCATGCCGGGATACACGAACTGAAACCGCTGCTCGACTTCGCCCCGTTGGCCGTCGCTGCTCGAAGTGACCAGCAGCGTGTCGACGCTTCGTCGCGTGAGTCGTGCTGACCAGTCGACGATGCGGTCGTCGATACCGAGCAAGCGCGATTGCTGATGCAAGAGTTCGAGTCGGTCTTCAAGCGGCATCGAGTCCCAGCTCACGTCGACGGGCGATTCGTAGGAGCCGATCGGATGATGTGGCGGCGGGGCGATGGCTCCGGTCTCCTCATCGCGGTTGGCGACCAAGTGCCCGGCGGTGACGCTGGCCCAATATCGTGCTCGTTCGACCGCCCGATCGAGGCCTGTTGCGGACAGGTCAGCGGTCGCCGCGTAGCCGAGACCGCCCCCGTTCCAGATCGAGATCATCACCCCGGTGTCGAACGCGTTGAAGATCGGCTCAAGGTTGTTCTGGCGGACAGTGAGATGCTCCGAGCGTTCGTCAAACAATCGCGCGGAGGCGTAGTCGACATCCGTCGGGAGTGCTGCCGTCAGCCGCTCAGCGATGGGCGATGTGTCGAGCAGCGGCGCAGACAACAGGTCAGTCATGGAGCCGAGGCTAGGTCGATCCGGCCAACGTTGCTGTCCTCAGTTCCACCTGGTCCCGACCCCAAAGGAACTCAGCTCACGCCGCTCAGCATTGCCTCTACCAGCTCTTGGACTGCCAACGACTCGGCAAACGTGGCGATGCTTGAGGGTGTGCCGTCAAGCAACTTCGACAGCTCATCGAGCTGTGCCGCGTACGCATCGGCACCGAGCTGGGCGCGATCTGTGCCGACGACGTCGGTCCACTCGCCTCCCGTGGTGTGTTGCAGGCGATACCAGTCCCAGATCCGGAGGGATCCAGCCGTGCCACGGACGGTGAGGTCGTTCACGTCAGGGCCAATGCCCTCGCTGGTGCCGATCATGACGAGCGGAGCATCGGAACCGGACATGCGCGCCAGTGCATCCGTCTCACACAACGTCCCGGTTGGGCCGTCCGGATGAGTCACCATTGCCGCGTCGATGGACAGCGGGCCGAGCACGCGTTGGGCGACAAAGACGAAGTGTGATGCGACCTCGCGGATCCAGCCGCCCTGATCGCGCAGGCGCAGCCACTGCGCCTTGGCGTGCCAGGCACGCGGCCACTCAGCGAAGTGCAGTCGAAGGTCACCTCGCACGATCTGACCGATCTCGCCGCCCGCAACTCGACGTTGCAGTTCGACCGCCGATGGTGCGGCGCTGAACACAAAGTTGACCCCTGCTGGGAGCCCGCTCGACTCGACCAGGTCAACCAGCCGACGGCTCTCTTGGACGTCGATGCCAAGGGGCTTCTCACAGAAGATCGCGACACGTGCAGCGACGCACTGCTCGACATAGGCACCGTGAAAGAGCGGCGGTACGGCGATATAGACGGCGTCGGCAGCGCTGATCACGCCAGCCGCGTCGGCGACGATCGTGACATCGGCAGCGTGCGCGGCACAGGCCGCAGCGTCAGGGTCCCAGGCAGCGACGAGTTCGAAATCGGCGTGGTGATTGAACTGTTCGACGAATCGCGCCCCAACGGTGCCGAGGCCGATGATTCCAACTTTGTGGGACATCTGTGCAGTCTCGCCGGAAGCGCAGCGTTCAGTCGACCGGAGGTGGGGCAATCGACGTCATCGGTACGTGGGGAGTCGGTGCAATCAGCGGCGTCGAAGGCGACAGGGGGAGAGCGATGGCACCGGGCAGCTCGGAGGTATCGCCGGGTTCCATCTCGACAGCCCGTACGGAAGGCGCCTGCATCGTGTCGGTTGCTGTTGTCGACGTGCTGTTGACCAGGTGACCGGTCGCTTGGGCCTGGCTGTGGTCGCTGGCGCGCCCGACGGTCTGCGACATCCGCAGCGATCCTGGTGATGCGGCGCCTGTGTGGTGATCGGGGTTCGGAGTGGGGTCAGCGACCAGGAACATTTCGCCGTCTGGAGTGAGCAGATGGTCGCGCAGGAGATCCCACCACCCTGCTTCGATGTTCTGCCCTTCGTCGACGAGTACGGCGTCATAGCGCTCCAATGTCCAGGCGCTGGACATACTCTCGGTGCTCTCCTCGAGCGCTTGGTTTGACACGGGGGGCTCGCTGCCGAGACGCTCGGCGTTCTGGGCGAGGCGGGTGGTCAATGAATGAAAGCTGGCGCACGTGACGTGGATCGGGTTGGTGTCGTGCTCGGCACAGCGATCGACAATGAGCGATCGGAGACGGTTGGCGACGGGGCCGTCGAGCGACAGCACCAGCACCCTGTTGCCCTGTGCTGCGAGATGTGCGGCGTGAGCGGCGATCGCACAGGATGCGCCAGTGTCCGCAGCGCTGCGGACACTGGAGACGACACCGCCTTGCTGGTTGACGACGACCTGTGCATGCAGACGTTCGATGGACTGGGGGTCAGGGTGAGCGCAGCCGGTGCCGCGTACAAGTCGGTTGAGTTGATCGCGCAGGCCGTCAGCACCCCAGACCTCGACGCTTCGTTCATCGCCGTGTGCTGTGGATGCGCCGAGCCTTTGAACTGCTTGCTCCTGCGTGCAACGAGGGAGAACGACGACAGCGCGGACGACACCGGTCTCCGGGGTCGCAACACCCGGTTGGGCAACGAACTGGTCGAATACCACCGATCGCGTGCGAGCAGCGATGAATCGTGAGTCGTCGTGTTGGGGCTGACGGCTCTCGGGGCTCCAATCGCACACTTCGATGATGCAGACACCGAGGAGCTCATGCACGGCGATGAAATCGGGTTGGTCGAGCTCCAGCTTGGGCTGGACGTACACAGTCCAGTCGTCGTCAAGTTGTGCCAGGGCCCGTGCGGTCGCCGATTCCGATGCGTTGAGTGGTTGCGCGAGCCGGTCGAACTCGTGGAGCGGTGGGCGAAGCAGAGCCATAAGCGGCCTATCGGCGCGATTCCGTCCGAGCTTGAGGAATTTGTAGCCCTGGGGCGAGAAATTTCTTGAGGAGCTCTGCTGTCAGCCCGATGTCACGCCGGTGGCTACTGGTCGTCGGGGGTCGCTTGACCAGCCCGACCAGGAGCCGACGAAGACGCGCGGGAGCGGTCGGCCTGCGGACTCGACCGCCAGTGCGTTGTGGCAGGCCGTGACGCCCGAGCCGCAGTAGACGATTGCCTGCGGATCCATGTCGAGGCGGGCGAATCGCTCGGCCAATTGGGGTGCACCCAGCCACTGCCCGTCTGCAAGGTTGTCCGTGAACGGCATGTTGATCGCGCCGGGAATGTGTCCAGCGACAGCATCGATCGGTTCGACTTTGCCTGCATATCGCAGGGGTTCGCGCGAGTCGATGACCACACCGCCGTGCTCGATGTGGACCGCGACATCATCAGCGTCAGCGATGGCTTCGGCGGGCCATGGCACTGCGGGTCGGTCATGCACAGGTTCGTGCGGCTCGACGGGGCCGGACTCGAACGGGCCGGACCAGATGTCGAGACCGCCATCGAGGAGCGCGGCCGGTTGACCGATAATCCGCAGCATCCACACCAGTCGAGCGGCAAAGGCCCCGTTGCGGTCGTCGTAAGCGACGACTGGCGTCCCCAGTGCAATGCCGAGGCGACCGAGCACTGCCGAAAACGCTGCTGCTGACGGCAACGGATGGCGGCCGACACCGGGTGCTGGTGGGTCGGCGAGGTCGTCGTCCAGCGACGCGAACCTGGCTGAGGGCAGGCGCCGATCGAGGTAGCTCGCGTGGGGGTCGGTGCCGACCATCGTCGTTCCGACATGGACAATGACCGGCGCGTCAGCGGCACCGATTTTCAGCTGGTCGGCCAGCAACCGAGAGGAGATCAGTGGTGGAAGCGCCGGGTCCATCCACCGATCGTATTGGCCATGGACTATGTTGACCGGCCACATGCCGGTCCTCCTCGCGCAACTCTCGGACACGCACGTCGTTGCCGATGGCACCGACGAAGTGTTGTACGTCGACAACAACGCTCGAGCTGCGATTGCTGTCGCTGCGATTGGCCAGGAGGCACCGTCAGTTGCCGCGGTCCTCGCCACCGGCGACCTCACCCAGTGGGGGACTGATGCAGAGTACGACAAGCTTGCCGAGGTGCTGGCGCCGCTGAACGTGCCGATCCTGCCAATCCCGGGAAACCACGACACACGAGCAGGGCTTCGGCGTTGCTTTCCCGATCATCCGTGGCCTGCTGCGCAGCAGGAAGGCGATCACTTGAGCTGGGTCGTTGAGCTTGACGGTGTCCGAATCATCGGTCTCGACACGACCGTGCCGGGAGCGCCCGGCGCAGCGTTCGACCCGGACCGCGAGGCGTGGCTGCGCGCTGCGCTGTCGATATCGCACGCGGGTCCAACGCTGCTTGCGATGCATCACCCGCCGTTCGTCACCGGAATCGAGTGGATGGATGCCTCAGGTTTCGTCGGTCTCGATCGATTCCTTGCCGTCATCGCGGAGGCTCCCGTCGACCGCATCCTGTGCGGCCACATGCACCGCCCCATGAGTTCGATGGTCGCTGGTGTGTCGGCTGAGGTCGGCATTTCAACGGCCGTGCACGTTGCCCTTGAACTGGCTCCCGAGGGTCCGGTGCAGATCATTCGCGATCCGATCGGGTACCGGATCTTCCGCGTCGACGGCTCGGCGATCGTCGGGCACACGCGCTACGTCGACACCGGCGAGGCACCCTTCGCGCCAGCGTGGGCCGACATCAACTAGATGGTTCGAGGCCGCGAGTCGCGGCGACATCGTCATCACGCACGAACCAGCTGCCGATCGCCGCGGGCACGATCAGGAGACCGCAGGTCAGGAATCCCCACTGGTAGGCGCTCAGCCGGTCAACTGCTGGCGCGTTGTCGCCGCCCACCGTGGTCAGACGGGCAGCGATCACCGTGACGGCAACCGCCACGCCACTCGTATACGCGATCTGGCGGACGGTGTTGAACACCGACGTGGCGCGGCCGGTGTCGGCGAGTGACGTTGTCGCATAGACCGCTGTCTGGATCGATACGAAGACCATGCCGACCGATGCGCCGCGGCCGAAGGACAGTGCACCGAGCATCGCAACCGGTGTTGTCAACGTCGCCAGCGCGAAAGAGGCAGTGAATCCGGCATGGACGAGTGAGCCGACGATCATCAAGCGGCGCGGCCCGATCACCCGGTAGAGCCGCCTGCCGAGCAGATTCGAGACGAGAAAGACGCCGACAGCTTGGGGTGCTTGGACGAGCCCACTGGTCGTCGCAGAGAAGCCCCGCAGCGTCTGCATGTAGAGCGGCAGCACGATGATCCACCCGAAGAACCCTGCGTAGACGAACGGTGCGGCGATGTTGATGGTGCGGAAGTGCCGATCGCGAAGCAGCCGGAGCTTGAGCATGGGATCGCGTCGCCTGAGCTCCACGATGACCAAGGCGACGGCAGCAGAGATGCCGACGATGGCGAACCCGATCACACGGGGCGAAGTCCACCCCTGCTCGGGGCCGATCGTCAGGGTGTAAATGAGAACGCTCACCGCCACTGCTGACAGGACGAAGCCCGGCGCATCGAACCGTCCTGCCTCGTTGGTTTCTGGCCCGTCATCCGCGCGGAGCCACCACAGCGCCAACACGATGGCCACCGCACCCATCGGACCGTTGATGAAGAAAATCCACCTCCATGACGTCTGGTCGACCAGCACGCCGCCGATGACTGGACCGACGGCAGGGGCAATGACCACCACACTCAGCACACCGATGGCCGCTTTGGCCCGATCGGCCATCGGGTACGCACGGAACAACATCGCACTTCCCACTGGAGTCAAGAGACCACCACCCATGCCTTGCAAGACACGAAGGACCACGAGCTGGTCGAGTGTCTGCGCGGCGCCGCAGGCCATCGACACCAGCACGAACACGATCAACGCCGTGACAAAGACCCGTTTCGATCCGAAACGGTCGCCGAGCCAACCGGCGACGGGGATCACAGCTGCAAGGCTGAGGAGATAGCCAACGGCGACCCACTCGATGTCCGTTGATGCGACACCGAACTCATCGGCGAGCGTCGGGAGAGCAACGTTGACCATCGTGCCGTCCATGACGGTCATGAACACGGCGAGGACGTACACCGCCATCACTCGCGTCCGATACATCACCGCTGGCACCCTAGGAGCTGGGTGTGTTCGAGAGAGAGGCCGACAATGTGTGCTCGGGTTTGAGGTCGGGGGACAGGAATCAGTGCGTCCCGCTGCCAAGCTCTGGTGGCCATGGCCGGTTCGAACGCGTCCCCTCGCTCCAAGCGATCGAGACCCGATGCGGGCGCGCGCGCCGAGGCGTCTGCTGCGCTGCTCGCCGAAGGGCGCCTGACATACCCGGACTCATTGCCGATCACCGAACGACACGACGAACTCCTCGACTTGATTCGTTCCAACCAGGTGATGATCGTCGCCGGCGAAACCGGGTCGGGCAAGAGCACACAGATTCCCAAATTGTGTCTGGAGGCCGGTCGTGGCGTCAGCGGACTGATCGGTCACACCCAGCCGCGCCGTGTGGCTGCTCGCTCGATTGCTGAGCGGGTCGCCGAGGAACTCGGGTCATCGCTCGGTGACGATGTCGGGTACACGGTTCGCTTCACCGACAAGGTGAGCAATCGCACGCTGGTCAAGGTGATGACCGATGGAATTCTGCTCGCCGAGATCCAGCGTGATCGCATGCTGCGGCGCTACGACACGCTGATCATCGACGAGGCCCACGAACGCAGCCTCAACATCGACTTCATCCTGGGCTACCTCAAGCAACTCCTGCCGAAGCGCCCGGACCTCCACGTGATCGTCACCTCCGCCACGATCGACACCGAACGGTTCGCAGCGCATTTCTCCGCACCACCAGCGGACGACCCGAATGGTGACCCGGTACCGGCGCCAATCGTCGCGGTGACAGGTCGAACCTTCCCGGTTGAAGTGCGCTATCGGCCGTACGGGCCGGACAACGAAGACGATCCCGACGACCGGCGCGACCAAGTGCAGGCAGTGATCGACGCCGTCGACGAGTTGAGCGTGCTGGGCGACGGCGACGTGCTCGTGTTCCTGTCAGGAGAACGCGAGATTCATGACATCGCCGGGGCCATGCGCCAGATTGACACCGCCGCATGGCGAGCCACCGACATACTTCCGCTCTACGCCCGACTGTCCTCGGTGGAGCAGCAACGAGTGTTCAAGACGTCGAAGCGTCGTCGCATCGTGCTGTCGACAAATGTCGCCGAGACGTCGCTCACCGTGCCGGGTGTGCGCTACGTCGTCGACGCCGGCACGGCGCGTATCTCGCGATACAGCAAGCGACTCAAGGTCCAACGCCTGCCGATTGAACCGGTGTCGCAGGCCTCGGCCAACCAGCGGTCGGGTCGTTGCGGACGTGTGGCCCCCGGTGTCGCCATCCGGTTGTACGCAGAGGATGAGTTTGTCGAACGGCCGGAGTTCACCGATCCCGAGATTCTTCGTACGAACTTGGCGTCGGTGATTTTGCAGATGACCGCCATTGGGCTGGGCGATGTGGGGATGTTCCCGTTCGTCGAGCCACCCGAACGGTCGATGATTCGCGACGGCTATGCCCTGCTCGACGAGTTGGCGGCAATCGAACCGGCGGATCGCGACGACCCCGAGCGGCACCTCACCCGCATCGGCCGCGACCTCGCCAAGCTGCCAGTCGACCCTCGGCTCGGTCGAATGGTGCTTGAAGCGGACGAGTTCGGATGCGTCCGAGAGGTGCTGGTGATCGCATCCGCGCTCTCGATTCAAGACCCGCGCGAGCGTCCGCAGGAGAAGATTGAGCAGGCCAATGAGTTCCACAACCGATTCAAGGTGGACGGGTCTGATCTGCTCTCCCTCGTTGAACTGTGGGATTACCTGAGGAACCAGCAGCGCGAGCTCTCCGGCAACCAGTTCCGCCGCATGTGCCGCAAGGAGTACCTCAACTACTTGCGCGTTCGCGAATGGATGGACCTGTACAGCCAACTCCGGCGCGTCGCTGGCGAGTTGAAGATTCGTCCCCACCGGACCCCTGAAGTGGACAAGACCCACCCCGACCACGTGCACCGCTCACTGCTCGCTGGCCTCCTGTCGCAGGTGGGCATGCGCGAGCGTGAGACGCGTGACTACCGCGGTGCACGAGACGCCCGGTTTGTCATCGCCCGCGGGTCGGTCATCGGTCGCAAGCAGCCCGACTGGGTGATGGCAGCGGAGCTCGTGGAGACCAACCGCCTGTATGCACGGCGCGTTGCCGCGATCGAACCTGAATGGATCGAGCAAGCCGCTGCGCACCTGGTGAAGAAATCGCACAGCGACCCGCGCTGGGATGCCAAGGCGGGGCGGGCGGTCATCACCGAGCAGGTCACCCTGTTCGGTCTGCCCATCGTGTCTGATCGCAAGGTGGGCTACGACAAGATCGACATCGATGCAGCGCGGGCCTGGTTCATCACCAAGGCACTGGTCGAGGGGGAATGGCACACGCAGCAGAAGTTCGTCACCCGGAACCAGGAATTCCTCGAAGGCATCGGCGCCATGGCGGCTCGCGTCCGCCGAACAGAACTTGTCGACGACGCAATGCTCTTCGCTTTCTTCGACGAACGTCTCGATGCCGACGTCACTGACACCCGTCGGTTCGATCGATGGTGGAAGGAGGAGCGCCAGCGCAACGGTCGACTCCTCGATCTCACCGAAGAGCTCCTTGCCGATCGCGAACACGGTGTAGGAATCCGGCTTGCCGACTTTCCCGAGGTGTGGCGGCAAGGCGACATCGAGCTGCCGCTGACCTACCGGTACGCACCAGGCGAACCGCTCGACGGTGTCACCGTGCACATTCCGCTCAGCGCACTCAACCAGATCGAGCCGACCGGATTCGACTGGCAGATCGCTGGACACCGCCGCGAGGTCATCGCAATGCTGGTGCGCTCCGTTCCGAAACACATCCGTCGCGAGCTGACGCCGATGGCTGAGACAATCGATGCCACCGTTGAGCGAGTCGCAGACTTTGAGCCAGGGTCGATGCCGCTCGTTCATGCAGTCGCAGTCGGGCTCACTCGGGCGTCCGGGATCCGGATCGACCCGTCGATGTTCAACACCGAGGTCCTCGACAACTTTCTCCGAATGAACTTCGTTGTCACCGATGAGCACGGGGAGGTCCGCGACGTCGGCACCGATTTGGCTGCGATCAAAGCACGCCGCGTCGGCGAGGCACGCGAATCGATTGCTGCTGCGGCGCCGATCGAGGAACGTCGGGGGATAGTGGCGTGGGACATCGGCGACCTCCCACGCACGGTTCAGTCCGACGATCGTGCGCTCGACGTCGTGGGCTATCCGACGTTGCTCGATATCGGTGACAGCGTTGCGCTGCGGGTCGTCACGAGCGCCGATGTGCAGCGGCGGGCCATGCGCGGTGGGGTACGCCGCCTCCTTCTGCTCACTGCAGCGCCGAGTCGCAAGGTGGTCGAACGACTGCTGACCAACGCGGGCAAGCTCGCGCTCGGTGCGGCCGACGTGTCGGTCGCTGCGCTCGCCGACGACTGCATTGCGGCGGCTGTTGACCATCTGCTCGAAGATCATCTGGCACGCGGGGGAACGCTCCCCTGGAGCGAGGTCGAGTTCGAAGCGTTGCGCGCGCAGGTCGCACGAGACGTTCCGACATTGGCGCGAGATGCCCTCGTCCAGGCCACGGCTGCGGTCGCGGCCACCGGCTCGGTGCACGCCAAGCTCGCGTCGTTGCGGGCCGCAGCGCTGCAACCATCGGTTGACGATGCCAACCTGCACCTCGGCCGGCTCGTCCGCCCCGGCTTCGTCTTCCACACCGGGCTCCGCCAACTCCCTGAGATCGAGCGGTATGTCCGCTCGATCGATCACCGGCTCGACAACCTCGCCGGCGGTGTTGAACGCGACCGTCGTCGGATCGCCGAGGTCGCTCCGCTCGAGGCGCGCTACGCGGCGTTGCTCGATCGTTTGCCGGCAAGTGAGGTGACCTCGGAAGTGGCGGCTGTGGCGTGGCAGCTCGAAGAGCTCCGCGTGAGCGTGTTCGCGCAGCCGCTTGGCGCGAAAGGCCAGCCGAGTCCGACGAAGCTCGCGCGGTCCCTCGACGGCCTCGGCGGGTGACTCGACCTGCGACACTCGGTCATGGACGAACGCGAACTGGATGACCTGACCGGCGAGACCGTGGACCTGTTGCAGACACTGATCCGCAATGCCTGCGTCAACGACGGCACGCCGGAATCAGGCGAAGAAGTCCGCAATGCCGACGTGCTGCAGACGCTGATCGAGGGTGCTGGCGTCGAGGTCGAGCGCTTCGAGCCGACGCCAGGCCGTGTCTCGATCGTCGGGCGGATCCAAGGCTCAGATCCTGGAGCCAAGAGCCTCTGTTTGATGGGCCACACTGACGTCGTTCCGGTCAACGCCGACGGGTGGGATCGCGACCCGTTCGGTGGCGAGTTGATCGATGGTGAAGTGTGGGGTCGCGGTGCGGTTGACATGCTGAACCTGACATCGTCGATGGCGGTCGCTTTCCGCCGTCTCGCGCGCGATGCGGCCGCAGGGCGTTTCAAGCCGAAGGGCGACCTCATCTACTTCGGTGTCGCAGACGAAGAAGCAGGGAGTGTCCACGGTGCCAGGTGGATGGCTGATCATCAGCGCGATGCGATGTACGCCGACTACGTACTGACCGAGAACGGTGGCATCCACTCTGGTCCGGCTGATGCTCCGCACGTCGGCATCAACGTCGCAGAAAAGGGAGTTGCCTGGCGACGGTTGACCGTCCGCGGGACACCCGGTCATGGATCGCGCCCATTTCGCGGTGACAACGCCCTGGTCAAGGCTGCTGGTGTGGTGCAGCGGTTGGCCGACTATCGGGCCAAGCCGAAGTTCACCGAGTTGTGGCGTGAGCGGGTTTCGACCCTGAACCTGCCTCCGGACTGGGAACGATCCCTGCTCGATGAGGCAGCGATTGACGAATTCCTCGACGAGATGCCGGGGCCCGCCGTCGCGTCGTACCTGCATGCCTGTACTCACACCACGTTTTCGCCGAACCTGGTCGATGGTGGTGTGATGAAAACCAACACCGTGCCGGACACGGTGGTGGTCGAGGTTGACATCCGCACGCTTCCCGGTGAGGACGAGGCAGACGTTGCAGCCCATCTCCGCTCCGCATTGGGCGACCTCGCCGACCATGTCGAGGTCGAGCCGCTGATGAACGATGCAGCGTCGATCAGCAGAACTGACACGCCGCTCTGGGATTCTTTGCAGCGCGCGGTCAACATTCCGTTTCCGACCGCGCGCCTCACGCCGCAGCTGGTCGTCGGTTTCACCGACTCGCGGATCTACCGAGAGCTCGGAGCGGTGTCCTACGGTGCTGGCCTCTTCAGTCCAACACTCGATGCCAGTGAGTTCGGGTCACGCTTCCACGGCAACAACGAACGCATCGACGTTGAATCCCTGGCACTGACCACACGGCTGTGGGATCACGTGGCCCGCGACTTGCTGGAGAGATAGCGGCGGGCGGCCTCGCGTGCCTCGGGGTCGGCCATGGCTGCTCCGAGGAGGTCAGCGTCGCTCCAAGCCCCCACCGTGGTCGCGACGTTTTCCAATGCGACGTTGACCTGCCGTTTGGTCGCGCGGACGACTGACGGTGCCTTGTTGGCGATCGACGTGGCGAGTTCATTGACGGCAGTGTCTAAGTCGGCGCGAGGAACCACCCGATTGACGAAGCCGATCGACCGTGCTTCCTCGGCGTCGAAGGGTCGGCACGTCAGCACGAGTTCGCGGGTCATCGCTGGGCCGATCTCCCGGACGAGGCGCGGGATGCCGCCCCACGCCAGTGGGATCCCGAGATCGACTTCGGGAATCGCGAAGTGCGTATCGTCGGCCGCGATGCGCAGGTCGCAGACGCCGGCGAGCACAACTCCGCCGCCGATGCACGGACCTTTGATCGCGGCGATGCTCAGGGCCGACATGCGATCCATGGCCTCGGCCATGAGCCGACCGAGATCGGCCTGCTCTCGTGCTGAGACACCGTCGGGGCCAGACCCAGCGAACTCACGGAGATCGAACCCCGACGAGAACGCGCGGCCCTGCCCGGTGACGACGACCACGACGGCGTCGGTGGTGTCGAACCATGCGGCGGCCTGAGCGATCTCTGCGAGGGGCACCGTTCCCAGCGGGTTGAGCTTGTCGGGCTGGGTCAGGGTCAACCGGCCGATGCGGTCCGTGACCTCGGCGGTCAGTGTTGTGAATTCGTGCATTGCTCAGCTCGCTTGGTATCGGCCGGGCTCGACTTCGACGGCTTCGCCGCGGTGCAGCATGCGGTCGACGTGCATCGTGGCGCTGCGCTCCTCGACTGAGTCGGCGAAGGAATGTTCCACGTGTGGTCGGTAGATGAACCGGTGTGCGCGCATGTCGTCGATGGACCTCGGCTCAGCGAGGAAGTCGAGCATCGCTTGATGGCGACGTCCGATCACCGCAGTGAACGCGTCGATCATCTCGACGAAGGTGTCGCGACCTTCGATGATGCCCTTGTGGTGAAACGTCACGTAGTAGTCGGCTTCCTCGTCGCGGACCTTGGTCAGACTGGCCTCGAAGTCTTCAAGGTCGCTCCACACGTCGCCGTAGTACGGACCGAATCCAGTGAGGTCGATGTCGGAGAGGAAGAACACCCCGTCCATCCGGAAACCGCTGTGGCCGCGGGTGTGTCCGGGCAGGTGCACTGCGTCCACGGTGACGCCGCCACCGAGATCGAACACGTGGCCATCGGCGAAACCTTGGGCGTCGGGCCGCGCCGTGTAGTGGAATTCGTCGAGGATTGTCTGCTCGAACGCGGCACGCGGTTCGCCCGTGAGTCCGTAGACCTCCATCAGCCCGTCGATGCTCTGTGCGCCGATGATGTCGGCATCGTGAATGTGCAGCGCAGCGTCGGCGAACAGACCGTTGCCGGCCATGTGGTCCTCGTGGCTGTGGGAGTTGATGACGGCATCGACCTCGACCGGTGCGCCACCGCGTTCGACCACGGTGACCGACGGATCGATGACCACGGACTCGCCCGCGCCACGCACCAGCAGAGTGTTACCTGATGGATACGCACCGTTGGCTTCTCCGACCAGCACGCTCACCGTGTCGGTCAATCGTCGTTCGCCTTCGCCCCAGTCGATGATCACGGGGCCGACGCTAGTCAGCCGATCGCTGTGTCTCGAATCGAACTGCGCTGCGCCCCACGAAATCAGTCGTCGGTGGTCTTGAGGTTGAGCGACGCGGAGTTCATGCAGAATCGATCGCCAGTCGGCGCAGGGCCGTCGGGGAACACGTGGCCAAGGTGGGCACCGCAGCGGGCGCACACGGTCTCGGTCCGCGTCATCCCGTGTGAGTTGTCGACGCGGTTCTCGATGTTCTCACCTTCGAGCGGGGCGTAGAAGCTGGGCCAACCGCAGCCGGCGTCGAACTTGGTGTCGGAGGAGAACAGCGCCACATCGCACACGACGCAGTGGTACACGCCGTCGCGAGTCGTCTCCCAGTACTTGCCGGTGAACGGACGCTCAGTGCCCGCATGCTGGGTGACCTGGAACTGTTCGGCGGTGAGGCGTTCGCGCAGCTCGGCTTCGGTCGGCAGCATGTCGGGGAGTTCGGGTGTCTCGGTGTTCTCAGCCATGGACACAGCCTGCCAAGTCCCAGCCGCATTGTCGATGTCGGGCGACGAGTTTCGGACTTGTTCCGGTGGATGTTCGCCTTCGTCAAGGCTGATGTTCCTACCCTCAGGTCATGGCTTCGTGCTTGATTCGGTCTCGGCTTGCAACGGTGGTGGCTGGCGCGCTGCTGCTCGCAGCGTGCAACTCCGCAGACGGCAGTGGGACAGCGTCCTCGCCGTCCACCGCCGTGGCCGTCGATGACAGCGAACCAGCCACCCCGCGACCGCGGTTCCGTTACCCGCCGGCACCATCAGCCCTCGATGCGGAGGCGCAGAGTGCGACGGACGCCCTCGATGCCGTCGCGACGGTCAAGCTGTGGCTCGGCGCGGCTGAACTCGATATTGCGGCGGTTCGGGCGCTCGGTGACACCGGAGATATCCGTTACGGCTGGTACCTGTCGGACGTGCTGTATTTTTTCCCCGGTGACGACGGTGTCGTCATCGTCGATGCCTTCGAACAGCTCAGTGGTGTCTCGATTGCGGATGATCCGGAAAGTGAGTCGAGTCCATTCCGGAGTCTCAGGAATCACCTGATTGCATGGGACACGCCTGATTATCCGGAGTATCAGCAGGACAAGAGTGAGCTGTTCACACTGCTTGAACCGGCGTGGGAACCGTTCTTCAGTGATGAGGACGCTGACCTCGACTGGCGGCACGTGAGCTGGGGTGGCGTCTACATCGACGACCGTGAACTTGGTGACCCTGAGCGTTGTCGTCCTCGTGGATGCATCCCGTCCCTTGACGATCCGGTCACCACCGATGCAGCTGGTGGCACCTGGTATCCGGACGACCGAATTGTGTTTGGGCTGGTTGAGGGTGACGAAGCATTGGCGTTCCCGAAGAACATCGCCGAGATCCACGAGATGTTCAACTTCACCCTCGGCGGCAGGCGCTTCGGGCTGCCGTACTGCACCCTGTGCGGCTCGGCCCAGGCGTACTACACCGACAACTCCGGCGCCGCCGAGCAGCCTGTACTCCGCACGACAGGGCTCTTGAGTCGTTCCAACAAAGTGATGTACGACCTCGTGACGCAGTCGGTCTTCGACACGTTTACGGGTGCCGCCGTGTCGGGTCCGCTTCAGGACGCCGGGATCGTGCTCGAAGAATCGACGGTCGTCCGCTCGACCTGGGGCGAGTGGAAGACAGCGCACCCCAACACGCGGATCATCGCCGAGGATGGGGGCATTGGCCGGTCGTACGAACTCGACCCGCTCGGTGGTCGCGACGACAACGGTCCGATCTTCGCGATCGGCGATGCTGATGCTCGGCTTGACGTGCAAGAACTCGTTGTCGGCGTTATCGCCGACGATGGCACGCCTATTGCGTTTCCGTCGGGCCAGGCCAGCGCGATTATCGCCGCCGGCGGTGTCGTCAAACTCGGCGGCGTGCGCCTGGAATCAGTTGGGGACGGGCTCCGTGCTGTCGATGTAGTCACCGGGGACGAGCGTGCGGCCCACGAAGCGTTCTGGTTCGCCTGGTCCCAGTTCCATCCGGACACCGAGCTGTTCGTCCCCTGATCCCTGATCCCTGACCCTGGGCCAGCGCTCAGTCGTGTTGGCCGGTCTGCTTCAAGAAGGTGAGCGAGTCCCACGTGTCGATCCGTTTGGTGATCAGGTCATCGCGGACGCTGAACCACATGACGCCGGGAATCTCGATCTGCTTGTCTTCGTACTTCGCCTCGAAGCGGTACCGAACCGCCACCTCGGTGCACGAATCACGGCGCTGCTCGATCACATCGACGATTGAGTAGCGGCGATCGGCGAATGCGGCGAGGAAGTGGGGGAGGCGCCGGCGATATTCGACCCGGCCGACACAGCTTGAACCCAACTCGCTGAGGTGCTCGTTGCGAAAGCCGTCGGAGACGTAGGCCGCGATCGCATCCGGGTCGTTGCGAGTGAACGCCCCGAGGTACTCGCTGACCGCCGCGATTGCCGAACTCACGGCTCGCAACGTACATGGCGACGATCAGCGATCCAATGTGACGGTGTCAGCTCGGCGCGTGCGGGAGCAGCGCCGAGAGTGCAGCCTCGGCAGAAGCAACGTCTGTGCGGTCCTCGTGAACCAGGCGAGTGAGATTGCTCACCGACACGTAGCCGGCCTCGACGGCGCCACCGTCGGTGTCCTCCGGCAACACGTTGACCTTCTCGCCCCAGTCCATCACGACCCGGAATGCGCCCTCATCGCCCTCGACGGGTTCGAGCTTTGCGTCGGTGACTGTCCTTGGTGGCAGCACCCCGACGACGGTGTGTCGCCAGCCGAGAATCTCGCCGATTGGTCGATCTGGCACGTTGATGTTGACGACAACCGGCTCGGTCGGCATGTCGTCGACGAAGGCTTGGACGTAGGCGCGAGCGACGTCGGCTGACGCCTCGAACGACATGCCGCGCACGGCGTCGTCCCATGCCTGGCCCTCCACGCCGTAGCCGGTGACCGCCTGGCTGAAGGCGACGCCCGAAATCTTGCCGTTGCGGGCAGTGAGCGCCGCGCCGACGGTGCCCGAGTGGTACACGGCCCGCCCGACGTTGGCGCCTGGGTTCACTCCGGAAATCACCAGATCAAACGGGCCGCCGAAGGCGCCGAGCCGAGCGAACATCACACAGAGTGCCGGTGCGCCGCTGACCGACCAGGTGTCATCGGTGCCGACGTTCGGGAGATCGACCCGGCGAATGACCGGGGTGATCAGATGGAGTGCGCCGAGCGCTGCTCCGGCTCCGGAGTACTCGGTGTCGGGGGCTGCAACGACGATCTCGTGTCCCCCGTTGAGGTCACACATTGCATTTGCCAGGGCATGGAGCCCGGGGGCGTCGATGCCGTCATCATTCGTCACGAGAATTCGCATCGGCGCATCCTCGCACGCTGCGGCGCCAAGCGCTACGTGGCTGGAGTCGTCGGGACTGGACGCTGACTTGTCCAACTGAACAATGACAGGCCGACCACGACGAGCGCCATCCCCGCGATCTGCGGAGCGCGGACTGACTCGCCGAGGATCAGGAATCCCCAGAAGACCGACAGGGCCGGCTGGCCAGATTGCATGATGCTGATCGTCGCCACTGGGAGGTGGCGTTGAGCGAAGATGATCAGGCCGTGCGCCAGCATCCCCGTGACGAAGGTGAGCAGCGCAACGACGAACCAGCCTCGTGCGGAGAGTGAGAAGAGTCCGCCTCCGGCAATCGATCCGGCGATTGGCCCGGCGGTGATCAGCCCCAGGGGCATCATGCACGCCATGAAGTCGAGGACGTCGACGCCCTGACTGCGAGCGCGCTTCGAGGTCAGCATGTAACCGGTCCAGGTGCCGATGACCACGACCATGAGCAAGTCGCCGCCAAGTGTGGCTTCGCCGCCGTCAGGTCCGAACGCAAGGACGAGAATGATGCCGACAACGGAGATCAGGCCGAATTTCAAGGCGGACCAATTCGGCCGCTCGCCGAAGAAGATCGCTCCGGCCGGCAGCAGTACGAGTGGTGTCAGGGTGGTGATGAACTCGGCATGCGCGATGCTGGTGCGCGTGATGGCGGTGAAGAAGATCGCGATGTTCGCGCCGAAGAACAAGCCGGCCGGGAGCACCAGTTTCCAGGTCTGACGCGATGGCCATGGTCGCCCGGTCCGTTGCCGAACCACCACCACGACCACCCACCAGCCGACAACGGCGCCGATCATGCGCCAGAACGCAACAACAGAGCCGGTGGATGCAGACCATTTGATCGCTGCGGAGCTGATCGAAAAACTGAGGACCGCCAGCGCGACCGCGACGAATCCAATTGGACGCGGACGCGCCGCTGCAGTGTTCACGGTGACGTTGCTACCAGTCGGGCAGGTCGAGCCATGCGTCGGCCGCAGCCGGATCGCCGACAATGTCGACCTCGCTGCGATCGAGTCGGCCCATGAGCACGAGCCAGATGTCCGCTGCTGGACCGCGGAGCGCGGCATCGCCCTTGTCGTGTACCGGAAGCATCCGGTACGTGCCGTTGTCGGACCAGACCAGCCATTCCCCGTCGACGTCGGTGCAGTGCACGTGCAGGCTGGCCGAGGGCGGCGGCACGCCTGCCCGTGCCAGGACCCGAGGAAGACCCATTTCGAGGTATTCGCCGATCCCGGTACTTGACAATTCCGGGTCAAGCGTTGCCTCGAGCCCTGCCGCGGTTTGGGCGTCCCATCGGTGCATCGCTGTTTCCAACGCTTGACGGCGTCCCCATACCCACACCTTCTGTTCGAGCGGGAATGGATGCCAGGTGTCGGCTTCCGGGCCGGCAGCGTCGAGCGCGTCGATCAGTGCCGTGGCGCCGTCGACGATCCACACGGCGAGGTTGTCGTCGGGTGCTGGACTGAAGTCGGCATCCCTCGGAGGTTGGCCTCCGTGGATGATGGCGTGGGTGGCCCAACGGTGGACCGAACCCGTGTGCTCGACGAGTTGGCGCAGATCCCAACCGGGGCACGCCGCGACCGGCGAGTCGAGATCGGCAGTGCGGACGACCGACGACATGAGGTCGGCGTCGGAGCGAAGCGCCGCCGAGACGGGGTTGATGTCGGTGCTCATCGCGCTGACGGTAGCCTTTTCGACATGAGTCCCCTCGAAGCCCTTGCCGGCGACAGTGGTGCAAGCCGCACCAGCGAACCGATCGTCACGGTCACGCCCGAAGCGCTCGAACATCTCACCGAACTGCGTGACGACGAAGCCGACGGCGAGCAGCTCGGTCTGCGCCTCGGTATTGCGTCAGCTGCCGGCGAAGATTTCCGCTACGACCTCTCGTTCGAAGAGTTTCTCACTGCGGCGTTCGACGACGAAGTGCGCACACACGACGGTCTCAAGGTGATCATTCCCGGAACCGATTTGGAACTGCTCACTGGCGCGACGCTCGACTACACCACGACACAGGGCCTCGTCATTCGCAATCCGAACAAGCCCGAAGCGCCAAGTGTCGAGGGTTTGACGAATGACGACGAGCTCTCAGCTGAGATCGAGGCACTCGTCGCGACCGAGGTCAACCCGGCGCTTGCGGCGCATGGCGGTTTCGTCACCTACATCGGTCATGACGGTGAGGGGACGGCGTTCCTCACGATGGGGGGCGGTTGTCACGGTTGCTCGATGAGCAAGATGACGATGCTCGACGGTGTGCAGACCATGCTCGTCGAGGCGTTGCCTGCGGTCGAACGGGTGAAAGACCTCACCGATCACACCACAGGCGAATCCCCCTTCTACTCCTGAGGGCGTCCCTCAGCGACGTGCAAGACGATCTTGCCGACGTGGGTCTTGGCTTGAAACGCTGCTTGTGCTGCACCGATTTTGCTGAGAGGGTACGTCGCTGCGACGAGGGGGCGGATCTGGCCAGATTCGATTCGTTTGATGAGACGGCTGAAGACGCCGGCGTCGAGCATTGTGCATCCGAAGAAGCTCAGGTCTTTCAAATAGAGCGTGCGCACGTCAAGTTCGACCATTGGGCCGGCAATCGCTCCTGACACCGCATAGCGTCCTCGGGGCCGGAGCAGTTCGAGCAAGGATGGCCATGCCGGCCCCGCAACAAGGTCGACGACGATGTCGACGCTGTTTACACCCAGCTCATCGATGAGGTCGGCGTCGCGTTCAACGGTGACATCAGCGCCAAGTTCGATGAGTTGTTCCTGCTTGGCTGCGCTCGTGACCGCAATGACTCGAGCGCCACGTGCCTTGGCCAGTTGTACGGTTGCCGACCCGACACCGCCCGATGCTCCGGTGACGAGGATGGTGTCGTCAGACCGCACGTTGGCACGCGTCAACATGTTCTCGGCGGTCGAGTACGAGCACGGGAAGGATGCCAACTCGACGTCGCTCAACACGCTGTCGACCCGATGTGCATGACGCGCGGCGATGCGTGTGTACTCGGCGAAGCCGCCGTCACACTCGGAGCCAAGAAACCACGGACTCGCCAACGGCTGTCCGTTGGCTTCCCAGATGCATGGCTCGACGAGCACTCGCTCGCCGATGCGAGCTGGGTCGACTCCGTCGCCCACCGCCACGATTCGGCCACAGACATCGATGCCCTGGATACGGGGGAGCGACAGCGCATCTCCGGTCCACCCTGCGTCGTCCTTGCCCGTGTTGCTCTTCGAGTACCACTCGACACGCGTGTTGATGTCGGTGTTGTTGACGCCTGCTGCGCCCACGCGAATGAGGACGTCGCCGGGTCCGGGAACTGGCATGGGAAGGTCGTCGCGCCATTCGAGGCATTCGGGCCCGCCGTGTCCAGTCAGCACGACACCGCTCATTTGACTCACGAGCCGGACGTTAGTCTGCGCGCATGATCTCGCTACTGGGCGTCCCGCTGGATGCGAACTCGTCACACCTGGTGGGCCCTGCGCTCGGCCCGGCTGCGATTCGTGTCGCGCTGCATTCTGGGTCCGGCAATCACTCGTCAGAAGCATCAGTCGAGGTCGTCGACCAGCTCGATGATGTGGGTGATGTTGCCATTGTCAACGAGCGCGGATCCCATGCCGACGCCGACGCCATCACCGCCGCGGTCGCCGCGCAACTCGACGACGGCCGCCAGATCATCACGCTCGGGGGCGACCACTCGATCACCTTCCCAATTCTGCGTGCGTTCCGGGCGCAACACGACAATCTGACCGTTGTCCACATCGACGCGCACCCAGACCTGTACGACGACCTCGACGGTAATCCGCTGAGCCACGCATCACCGTTCGCCCGAGCGCTTGAGGCCGGCTGCATGACCACGCTGGTGCAGCTCGGGATTCGTACTGCGACACCGCATCAGCGCGAGCAAGCGGCGAAGTGGGGCGTCACCATGCTGTCGTCACGCCAGCTCGGCGAGTTCGATCCGTCGACACTGTCCGGGCCGATCTATCTCACCATTGACCTCGATGGCCTCGATCCGTCGGTCGCTCCGGGCGTCTCGCACCACGAACCCGGCGGACTCACGGTTCGTGAAGTGCTCGACATCATCGACTCACTCCCGGGCCCGCTCGTCGGGGCCGACGTCGTTGAACTGAATCCGACGCGAGATCTCGTCGCGATGACGGCGATGGTCGGCGCGAAGCTCGTCAAGGAGATCGCGGCGGCGATGTTGCGTTCGGCGTAGCGAGCACCGAACGCGTGACAAAGTCGGCGATCTGGCGGGTCTCCCAGCCCATCCGACGCAGATCAAGCACTTCTCTCGGGTCGCTGGTGACGTTCCATGTGAACAACATCAACGGGGTGTCGCCGTCGAGAGCGTCGAGCAGCGGCTCGATCAGCGCGCACGCAAATGCGATCACCGGGTCCCCCTCGCGGCGACGCTGGAGAAATCCCCGGGACGATCGAAGGTGGATCGCAAGCGCACCGTGTTCAAGGCATGCGTTGATCCAACTTTCATTCCACCGAGCAAACGAGTCGAGTTCGTCGTCCGTTGCGCCGCCGGACGAATCGAACAGCTCAGCGGCCCGCATGGGGAGTTGCAGTACGACCGCCTGAATGACATCGTCGACCGATGCGAAGTGGCGGTATGCCGTGGCGGTGGAAACACCGGCGAGCGATGCGACGTCCGTAAGTCGCGTCGGTGGAGCGTCGTGTTCGTGGACCCAGGCGTGCACTGCGCGGACCAGTCGCTCGCGAGTGCGTCGTGTATCGGCGCGCTCCGACGGCGATCGCCCGGCAAGTGCGGCCAGGTTGTCCCGGTCGTGGGGGTCGGCGCTCACCCGTTCGACGATATCTGGCAGCTGTCGCACCGCCGCTCCGAGATGAGAGGAGATTCTCATGTACGCTTTCCGGGATGACGACGGTCGATGCGCAGCCCCATTCGATGACCACGCCGCGGGTCGCCGCATTCGACCGCTGGATCCGGGGCAGGTTCGCGGATCTCAACACCGAGCTTGAAACGCTGTACGCACGTCAGCAGAATCGGTCCAACGTCGAAGGGGTCGGCGACGCCCTGAAGCAGTGCCTGCTTGATGAAGGACGCGAGCTGATCATTCCGCTCATCGAGGAAGGCAACACCGACGAGGGATTTGACGTGACGTTCGAGCTGCTCGGCAACGTCGGCTACTACATGGCAGCGTGTCGGCGCCACGAGATCACCGAGCCGTCACGTGAGCGAACTTCTCCCCTCGTCGAGGCATCGGCCCTCGCCCTCCATCTTGGCGCCAGCGTGGGCACCGTGCCCCGCTTCGTCACGAGCCACATGGAAACCTTTAACCGGGCCGTAAACGGGGTGTACCGAACGTTTACGCACGGACGGGATGAAAAGATCTTTCTCGATTACAACACGCGCTCGGCGTTCGCGTACATGCGTGCAGCTGACGCACTCGGCCGAATCCATCCGATGGGGGTGTCCCATCCCGCTGCGGACGACTTGCTGCGCGACGCCAAGCGGGCGCTTGAAGACGCGCTGGCGTTGAACACCGAACTTGGTGCGCTCCTCGACGTGGATGAATTCTTCTTCTCGGTACGCCCGTACTACAAGCCCTATCGCGTGGGTTCGACGGAATACCGCGGCGCCAACGCGGGCGACTTCGCGGCGTTCAACCAGATCGACATGTTGCTCGGGTTGTGCAGCCCCACCGACCTGGCGTACAGCCAGGTCGTCGTTGAGAAGATCCCGTACCTGACGCCCGATGAACAGCGACGTCTCCACGACTCGTTTCGCCATCCCAACCTCCTCGATGGTTTGCTCGCTCAGATCAACCACGCCAAAGAGGACTGGTTCCAGCGTCATGTCGCCACGTTCCTCGAGGTCTGCGAAGCACACGGGCGTGCCGCTGCGCATCATCACGACGAGCTCGTTGTCGGGTTCATCAAAGGGCCCGCTGAGCGGATCCCCGTCGAACATCTTGACGGCATCACGGCCAGCGGCCCGCCACTCGACGTCCTCCTGCGCGCTCTCGAAGGTTTGCGTGATCGCCGGCTCGCTGCCGATCGTGATGATCTTCCCACCCGGCATCATGACCTCGCGACGTTGCGCGCCACGCTTCGCACGTGATCGCGTTGCCGGACGTCTTCGTCGACAACGAGGGGATCTACCTGCTGAGCCACTCGATTGGGCTTCCAGCGCGCGGGGCGCGGGACGCTGCCGCTGACTACTTTGAGGTCTGGGAGTCGGACACGTCGCATGCGTGGCCGCAGTGGCTCGGAGCGATCGATGGCTTCAGAGAGACCCTGAGTCGGCTGATCGGTGGCCAGTCGGCGTCGATCTGCCCCCAGAGCAACGTGTCGAGCGCTTTGTCGAAGATGCTCGGGGCGCTGCATCAGTCGTTTGATGCTCCGACGATCCTGCTCACCGAAGACGCGTTCCCGTCACTCGGCTACGTGTGCGAGCACGCCGGCTATGTGGTGCGCTACATCGCAGCGGATCTCGACGCAACTGATCCAGCGGTGTGGAAGTCAGCACTGACTGCCGACGTCGACATCGTGCTGATCACGCACGTGCACTCCAACACCGGTGAACAAATTCCCGTGGCAGACATCGCCGGCATTGCCCACAGGCAGGGCGTGCTCTCGATTGTGGACGTCGCGCAATCGGTGGGTGTGCTGCCTGTCGACGTCGGAGCCTGGGATGTCGATGTTGTTGTGGGGAGTTGCGTCAAGTGGCTGAGCGGCGGCCCCGGTGCGGGGTGGCTGTGGGTTCGCCCCGACTTGATCGAGCGGTGCGCGCCAGTTGACGTCGGTTGGTTCTCTCACGATGACCCGTTTGAGTTCGACATCCACGACTTTCGCTACGCCGGTGACGCATTGCGATTCTGGGGTGGCACTCCCACGGTGTTGCCTTTCGTGATTGCACGGCACTCGATCGATGCGATCCGGAGCGTCGGTGTCGACGTCATCCGGCAACACAACCTGGCGATGGTCGATCAGCTCGTCGACGCACTGGGTGATCGAGTCCTCAGTCCTGTTCGGCCGGAACGGCGCAGTGGCACGTGCGTCATCCGGGCTGGCGAAGGCGCTGTCGAGGTGCTGTCGGGGCAGGGCATCGCCGTCGACCAACGCCGTGGTGCGATCAGGGCATCGCCACACATTCATACGAACGAAGGTGACATCGAGACACTCGTGGCAGCGCTGCTTGCGCGGCATTGACGTTCCGGCGCGTGGTCAGGTCGCGAGCAGGTCGTGGGTCTCGGGACGACGGCGCATGTAGGCCGCGGCGTACGAGCATGTGGGTTGCACCGTGAGCTGGCGCGCTCGCACATCGTCGAGCACGCTGGCCATCAGCCGGGCTGCGAAGTCCTTGCCGCGGTGGGCCGGTTCGGTCTCGACGTGAGGAATGGTCATCACGCCGTCGCTCACTCGGTAGTCGGCTGACCCGACGCGCTCGCCGTCGAGGAGGAGTTCGTAACGGTGCCCGGCGCCGAGGTCGACGACCTCAAGTTGCTCATGTTCGCTCATGCCTCATTGTCGCACGGTGATCGGTCCGATTCCCATCCGCTACATTGATTCTCAATGAGTGAGAATAGACCACGCAACTCGGTGCTGCGACTGGCGGTTGCCTCCGTGGCCAACGTTGGCTTCGCGGTCGTCCAGGTCGCGGTCGGGTTGGCGATTGGCTCAGTCGTGGTGCTCGCCGACGCAGCGCACCAGGCAGTCGATGCGTTGGGTCTGGTCACCGCGATGATTGCGCTCCGGGTGGCCCGACGCGTGCCAGATGACCAGTGGACCTACGGTCTTGGCAAGTCGGACGCGCTCGGCGGATTCGTCTCCGCGTTGTTGCTCCTCGTGTCGGTTGGCTGGATCATCTGGGAATCGGTCAACCGATTGTTTGCACCGGAGGAGGTCAACGGCGGGGGCGTCATTGTCATCGGCGCGATCGCCGTCGCGGTCAACGGCGCGAGCGTCTTGCTGGTCGGCCACGGGCACGGTCATGACGACATCTCGCTCCGGGCGGCCCGGCTCCACCTGCTGACCGACCTTGCGGGCTCAGTTGTTGTTGTGGTGTCCGGGGTGCTGCTCTCCATCGGTGGCCCCGCATGGATCGATCCTGTTGCCTCCCTTGTTCTTTCGGCAGCTGTGCTGTGGTCGACCCGCGGGATTCTGCTGTCGGCGTCGCACTTGTTGCTCGATCGTGTGCCCCGGCATCTCGAGACGAGCGACATCGTGGACGCGCTGTGCGCCGAGCCAGGGGTCAGCAGCGTGCACCATGTGCATGTGCGACCGACCGGCGGCGGCGACGTCAGCGTGACCGCCCACGTCGTCGTCGACGGTGCGCGGTCGGTGCATGATGCGCAAGGCACGGTCGAACGCCTGAGTGCACTGCTCGAACAGCAGCACCTGATCGGCCACGCGACGCTGCAGCTCGAATGCCATGACTGCGCCGACGACGTGCACCCGCACTGACGCGCGCCGATCGTAGTAGCCGCATCGGTGTGCGATGTCGGCGATTGGTTCGTCCGTGGTGTCGAGGAAGAAATCGTCAGTGGGTGGGAGTGCCAAGGCGGGCGGACCGGGCGACGTGCCGTTGGCTCTGTGCTGGTTCGCCATGACGGAAGTGATGGCACCGACACCGGCGCCTGATCGCTCGCAGCTGAGTCGTCACGGCTGTGCTGCGAGGGCCTGCTCGATGTCGGCGAGGATGTCGACGGTTTCCTCCAGGCCGACCGACAGGCGAATCAGCCCGTCGGTGACTCTCGTCGTCACCTGCTCGTCCAGCGTCAGGCTTGCATGGGTCGTGGTCGCGGGGTGGCAGACGAGTGTCTCGGGCCCGCCGAGCGAAGTGGCGCACCGGGCGATCTGCACCGACGCAAGAAATCGTTGAGCAGCAGCTCGGTCTGCGACCTCGAATGAGAGCACCGTGCCGTACTGTAGGAGTTGTCGCGACGCGAGAGCGTGCTGCGGATGTTCAGACAGCCCGGGGTAGTGCACGACCGAGACCATCGGGTGATCGGCGAGCATCACGGCGACGGATCTGGCGGACTCGTTCTGCTGACGAGTGCGAACCCCGAGCGTGCGGATGCCGCGTAGTGCATTGAGCGCATCGAACGGGGAAGGGGTGGAGCCGTGGAGGACGGCATAGGCCCAGATGTCGTCGAGGAGATCGCAGTCACCGGCGATGACCCCGAGCGTGGCGTCGTTGTGCCCGGCGATGCCTTTGGTCGCGGAGTGCAGCGAGATGTCGACGCCGTGGGCGAGGGGCTGTTGGCCGAGCGGTGTGGCAAAGGTCGAGTCGACGAGCGTCAACGGCCCACGAATACTGCCGAGCTCGTCGAGATCAGCGAGTTCGAGTCGCGGATTTGAGGGTGACTCCGCGATCACGAGCATCGTGCGACCGGGAATCACTGCCTCGGCAAATGCTCCCGGAGTGCTGACATCGATGAACGTCACGTCGATGCCCATGCGTTGGCACGGCCCCTGCAGGAAGGCAAGCGTGCCTGCGTACAGTTGCCGCTGGGCAACGATGTGGCTCCCGGTTCCGCAGAGTGCGAAGACCGTGGCGGCGATCGCGCCCATTCCTGAGCCGAATGCGAGTGCGGCTTCGGCTCCTTCGAGTTCGGCCACAGCGTGCTCGAACTGCTCGACCGTGGGATTGGCATACCGACTGTAGAAGTCGTTGTGGCGAGTCGAGGTGGCCCGTCGGTTGGCGTCGTCGAGTCCGTCCGACTCCCAGGTGCTTGATGCCCAGAGGGCGGGGGCCAATGATTTCCCGCTGTGCGCGCGCCCTGCCGTGATGGCCTGCGTAGCAGGGGACTGTTTGGGCGGGGTCACCATGGCGGAGCACGATACCCGACCAGCGCGGTCAACTTTCGTCGACGTTACGATGGGCGACGTGGACGCACCACTCGACGCCGACGAAGCGGGTCGCGTCCTGCGCCGAGCGCGAGGGCTTGCAACGGAACACGGCGTCGATGATGACACCGACGCGGTAGTGAGTGGTGCGGGCGTTTCCGGCCAGGCACTCGTCGAGGCAGCGGCCGAAGTCGGCATCGATCCGGACAGCGTGCGAGATGCTCTGGCACTCGAACGATTCGACGCCGACCTGCCCGAACGAGGTCGACTCGACCGACTGGCCGGGCCGGGCGCAGTGGCCGTTGAGCGCGTGGTGCGCCGCGAGCCTGACGCGGCGGTTGCCGACGCAGAAGCCTGGTTGGCGGTGACGTACCGCATGCGATGCATCCGAACTGCCGACGGCGAACTCGAATGCCGTCCCCGATCGGGCATCACCGCCGTTGCGGGGCGTTCGATGGCAGGAGCGACGGGCGAGGCCAACATCAAAGCGGTCGAACGGCTCATCGTCGCTGTCCAGCCCCTGGAACTGGGAGCGTCCGACGAGGCGCCGCGCACACTCGTCCGCTTCATTGCCGTTCGCGAGGGGTCTCGTCGTCGCCGGCTCGGTGCTGGGTCCATGGCTGGTGTTGCCGGGGTCGGCGTCGGCGTCGCGGGAGCGACCGCCGGTGCCATGGTCGCAGGACCGCTCCTCGCCGTTCCGCTCCTCGTTGGTGGATTTTCGGTGATGCGATCGGGCTCGCGTCACGCCGACAAAGTCGAACTTGAGCTGGTGCGCGTACTGTCGGCAGTCGATCGTGGCGAACGCCCCGTGGGGCTGGTCGGTCGGGCTGCCCGGCGGGCTCGGCGGGCGGTCGCCGACGTGCGCGACGGCACCGATTGACGGAGAACCGGCAGGGCCGTTCCTGAACGTGCTCACCGCGATGAAACCATCGAGCTGCTCGGTGACTGCTTCCTTCGTCGGCGCTTCGGGCCCGTGGTAGAACCTGCGTTGCGTCTCATTGACGATCTCGGTTCAACGTCGAGAAACTTGTCGGGGTACCCGACGATGACCGACCGAAGTGCCGCGGTCTCCGAGTCGACATGTACATCCATGGCCGTGCGGCTGCGCAGGGTCAGCTGAGGAGGGCGATGACCTTGTCATGCATGTGGCCGTTGCTGCTGATTGCGGTGTCGTGGAGGTGGGTGGCCTCACCGTGGCGGTCGGTAAAGGTCCCGCCGGCGGCTTCAACGATGGGCTGGATGGCGGCAAGGTCGTACGGGGCGACGCCGACCGCATCGACGGCAACGTCCATCGCTCCTTCGGCGACCAGCATGTGCTGCCAGAAGTCGCCGAGTCCACGCGAGCGGCGCGCCTGCTGCTGCAGCGAGACGAGCCGTTCGGTGAGGCCGAGACGATCCCACCCAGCATTGTGGGTCACGCAAACCTGAGAATCTCCGAGTGCAGTGACGCTTGAGACGGAAATCGATCGTTCGGCGCCACGAACGGACACGTGAGCACCGAGGCCCACGCCACCCCACCATCGGAACCCAAGAGCGGGTGCCGAAACGACGCCAAGGACGGGGATGTCGTCGTGGGTGAGCGCGATCAGTGATGCCCACACGGGAATGCCGCGGACGAATCCCGAGGTGCCGTCGATCGGGTCGATCACCCATCGCCACAGCGACGTCTCGTTGCCTCCGAGCCCGTGTTCTTCACCGAAGGTCCCGTGATCCGGTCGCTGTGCGACCAACGAGTTGACGATCAAGGTTTCGGTTTGCCGGTCGATCTCGGTCACTTCGGTCTGGTTGGTCTTCCAATCGACCGTGAAGTCGCGATCGACGAAGTGGGGCAGCGTGAATGCGTCGGCGACGTCGGCGACGTCGAGCGCCAACTTGAGGTCGGCCTGAAGATCCAGATCGCTCACGAGTTGGAATCGGCGTCGACCGCTCGATGGAAGTCGGGTGCGCGTTTCTCTTTCAGCGCAGCGAGACCCTCAGCGGCGTCGGGCCCGAGGAAGTTGAGCATTTCGTAGGCGAGGGATGCCTCGAAGTTCGGCAACGCTTGGCGGATCCAATGGTTCAGCGCACGTTTGGTCATCCGAGTGGCGTCGACCGGCCCGGCGGCGAGCTTTCGGGCGACACCGAGCGCTGTGTCGAACACTTCGTCGGCTGGGACGGCCTTGGAGACCAGACCGATGCGTTCAGCCTCGGCGCCATCGAGAAAGTCGGCGGTGAGCAGGTAGTACTTCGCCTTCGCCATCCCGCAGAGCAGTGGCCAGATCGCCACCGCATGGTCGCCGGCGCCAACGCCGAGGCGAATGTGGCCATCGGTCAACTTGGCTGTCTCGTTGATGATGCTGACGTCGGCCATCAGCGCGACAGCGAGTCCGGCTCCGACGGCGACGCCATTGATGGCCGAGACAATCGGCGTGTCACAGTCGATCATCGTGCGCACGATGTCTCCGGCTTCGCGCATGACACGGATGGTCTGTGCGTAATCGCCGACCTGTTCGCTGATCCAGTCGAGGTCGCCGCCGGCCGAGAACGCTTTGCCGGCGCCGGTGACGATCACGGCACGCACCGACTCGTCGTCGTCGATCGTCCGGAACACCCGAGAGAGTTGCAAGTGCATCGCGCCGTCGGTGGCGTTGTACTTTTCTGGGTCGTCGAGGGTGATCAACAGCACGCCATCTGCGTCGGCGGGCTGTTCAAATCGCAGGCGGGTGTACTGCTCGTAGATCGAGAGGTCGATGTCGGTGGTCACGATGGGCACGTTACGAGATCAGACGCAACGGCCAGTGCTCGCGGGGGCGTCCGAGGTCAGAGCAAGCACGCGCTGGATCTCGGTGGCATCGGTGGCGAACCCGGTGCCGGCTCGCGTTCGAGAGCGCGCATACACGATGCCCATCACGGTCCCATCCTTCGCCACGACGGGGCCGCCTGAGTCTCCAACTTCGATGTCGCCGGAGATCTCGATCCCGCTCCGCTGCGCTGACTGTTCGCCATAGATGTCGTCGATGGTGATGGCCAAGCGCGTGGTCACGTCCACGGCTTGGCCGCTGACGCCGGCGTCGAGTGACCACCGGTGAGCGGTGGCAGCGCCGAGCGCGACGTCGCCGGTCGCCAGCGGCGGGGCATCGAGGCCGGGAACGGAGAGGACTGCAAGATCCGCAGATGCATCGAGGGTCATGAGTTGCGCAGGCCACTCGACGCCGGCAGCATCGACGATGGTGATGGTGGTCGCTCCGGCCACGGTGTGCGCCACGGTGACGATCTGGCCGGGTGCGCCCACCACGACGCCGCTCCCGGCGTTGGCGCTTGGCCCGCACCCGGTGGCGAGGATGCCAACGGTCGACGCGTTGGTGTCCTGGGCAGGAGTGTCACAGGCAGTGAGTGCCGTTGTGCCAGCCAGCGCCAGGAGGGCGAGGCGTCTCACGTGACCTCGAGGGGCAGGACCGCTTCGGTCTCGCCGTTGACGATCTTGCCGTTCGGTACGAATCCGTACTGCTCGTAGAACGGGCGCGGTGAGCCGCGGCCTTCGCACCAGTGCGTCTGGAGCGCAGCGGCGGACATTGCCCGACACTCTTCGACGACTGCATCGAGAGCCAGTCGTCCGATACCGCGTCGCTGGTGTCGGCGGTCGATGAGCAATCGCCACAACTCCGGGTCGGGATGGTGCTCGGTGATCGCGGTGATCATGACGAATCCGACGAGTTCGCCGTCAGCCTCGATCCCGAACGGCAAGGCGACGGTGAGTCCGCCGTTGTGGACCTCGGGACGCAGCGCGTCAGCAAGCGACGTCGCCATCGATGAAACGAAGCGTTGCTGCGATCGATGAGGCTCCAGCTTGCGGAGGCTGTGCACGTTGTCGGCGTCGACGTGGACGAGGCGGACGTCAGTGGGCGTGTTCCGGGGGCGAGTCAGCCAATCCGCTCGGTCGTTGCGAGTCATCCCGTAGAGCAGGTCATCGGAGTTGTCGTCGCCAACCCAGTAGGAGAGTCGCGTGTGTCCTTCACATCGGAAGCCAGTGCGTTCGAGTACCTGTGCAGATCCCACGTTGTCCGGGTGCAACATGGCCGAGATTCGGGTCACCTGGTCGTCGGACCACAGACGTTCTACCAAGGCATCGACTGCCTCGGTCGCGTAGCCGCGGCCCCAGGCCGATGGGTTCAGGGTGTAGCCGATCTCGATCGAACGCCCCTCGAAGGTGGGATGGATTGCCAGGTCCCCGAAGATCGCGGTGTCATGCGGATCGGCGATCGTGAGCATCCACCAGCTGTTGCTGACTGGGCCATCCAACTTCGTGAGCCCAGCGAGCATGTCCTCGGCTTGCTCCAGCGGATATGGCGGCACCCAATTCTGGTACTCGGCGACCAGCGCGTTGCTTCGCCGCTCGGCAAGCGCGGCCGCGTCGCTCAGTCGAGGTGGACGGAGCAGAAGTCGTTCGGTCGTGATGGGCTCGAAGGCCATGTCCTACTGCGTCGCGGCGGCGACAATTCCGGCAACGTCGAGGCCGAACTTCGCGTGGATGTTGTTCGACTTCGGATCGTGCTGGATGAATTTGGTCGGGATGCCGATCACGTTGACGACCGTTGATGGGGCAATGGTGGTGACCTCGTCGGCAATCGCCATACCGATGCCGCCAGCTCGGATGCCGTCTTCGATCGTGACGACGCGACGGTGCGTAGCAGCGGCAGCGATCATCGTGGGGTCGAGCGGGGCACAGCAGCGAGCATCCCAGACGTTCGCGGTGGTACCCGCCTCGGCGAGTTTGGCCGCAGCCTGCTCGGCAATTTCCAGCATCTTGCCAACGGCGATAATGCAGACCTCGGCATCGTCGGACGACACCACGTGCCGAGCATGGAAACCCTCGCCGACTTCGTGTTCGCCGACCTGTCGCGCCGCGCCGCGTGCGTAGCGGATCGCAATAGGTCCCTCGTCGACCAAATCGACCGCATCGTGCAGCATTTGCGCGAGCTCCTGTGCGCTCGACGGAGCGAAGACCCGCATGCCCGGCACCTTCGACATCAGCGCCATGTCGTACACGCCGTGGTGGCTGGCACCGTCAGGACCGGTGATGCCGGCGCGGTCGAGGCAGAAAATGACGGGCAGACGATGCAGTGCCACGTCGTACACGACCTGGTCCCAGGCCCGATTGAGGAACGTGGAGTAGACAGCAACGACCGGACGGAGGCCGCCCATCGCCATCCCGGCCGCACCCGTGACCGCATGCTGCTCGGCGATACCGACGTCGAAGAACCGATCGGGAAACCGTTCTTGAAACGGGATCAGCCCCGTGGGTCCGGGCATTGCAGCGGTGATCGCGACGAGTCGCGAGTCCGCCTCGCCCTCCTTGACGATTGCCTCGGCAAAGGCCTGGGTATAGCCGGTGGTGACTGCCTTTGGCGGGCCGACCGCTGGATCGAAGACCGGGGCATCATGCAGGTGTTTTTCGTCGTCGTCTTCGGCGGGGGAGTAGCCGCGACCCTTCTGGGTGAGCATGTGCACGAGGATTGGCCCCTCGTCGCTCAGTTCGATCGCGTTGTGGAGCGCGTGCTCCATCTCTTCGATGTTGTGCCCGTCGAACGGGCCGACATAACGCACGCCGAGCGCTTCGAAGAATGATGGCGGCTGGAGGAACTCACGCACGCCTGCCTTGAATGCATCCATTGCCGACCCTGCCTGATTGCCGACGAGTGGCAGGCTGTGCAGATAGCTCTCGAGGCGTCGCTGGCGTCGGACGTACACCGGGTTGAGTCGGATATCGGTCAGCGCATGGCTCAGCTTGCCGGTGACGCGATCAGTGAATGAGGCAGGTTCGACCTGCGCCGTGGGGTGAGAAGCTCGCTCGTCATGGCCCTGCACGTTGGCCGACAGATTCGACACGGTGGGTGCGTACGACCGACCGTTGTCGTTCAGAATGATGATCACGCGCTTCTTGCCATGACCGATGTTGTTGATCGCCTCGTAGGCCATCCCGCCGGTCATCGAACCGTCGCCGATAACCGCAACGATGTGTCGGTGCGGATCGGTGCCTGCATCGCGAGCGACCGACATGCCATAGGCGTAGGAAAGGATCGTGGAGGCGTGACTGTTCTCGACGTAGTCGTGCTCGGATTCTTCGCGGCTCGGATACCCGGAGAGGCCGCCGGCCTGACGTAACTGCTCGAACTGTTTCTGGCGCCCCGTGACGATCTTGTGGGTATAGGCCTGGTGGCCGGTGTCCCACAAGATGGCATCGGTCGGTGACTCGAACACTCGATGGAGGGCGAGCGTGAGTTCGACGGCACCCAGGTTGGACCCGAGGTGGCCAGCGTTTTCGGAGACGGCGCTCACGATGAAGTCGCGAATCTCGCCCGCGAGGTCATCGAGTTCAGGGTAGGACAGCCCGCGCAGGTCCTCTGGAGAGTTGACCTGTTCGAGAGTCACGCCCCTGACGATATCTCGCTCGTGGCCAGCGGCATGATCGTGCGTCGTGCTCGCTCACCTACAGTCGAGCCATGACCCTGTCTGGCAGTTCCCCGTTTGATCTCACAGGACGCGTTGCGCTCGTCACCGGCGGTAACAGCGGCATCGGGTTGGGCATGGCCGAAGGCCTGGCTGCGCATGGTGCCGACGTGGCGATTTGGGGGACGAATTCTGAGAAGAACGAGCGGGCGATCGACGTGCTGAGCCAGTACGACGTCGAGTTGCTGTCGATCATCTGTGACGTCAGTGACGAAGAAGCGGTCGTTCAGTCGATGGCCGACACTGCCGACGAACTCGGTCGGATCGACGCAGTGTTTGTCAATGCGGGCGTCAGCGGATCATCGCCGAGCTTCCTCGAGATGACCAGCGAGGACTGGCGGCGCGTCATGTCGGTCAACCTCGACGGTGCGTTCTACACCGCTCGGGAGGCGGCGAAACACATGGTTACTCGACACGAAGAAGGCGACACCGCCGGTGGCTCGATCGTGTTCACTTCATCGGGATCGTCAGAGTTCGGAGCGGCCTCGGGGCAGGCGTACGGTGCGACCAAGGCGGGGGTCAATGCAATGATGCGCGGCATCGCCGTAGCGCACGCTCGACATGGCATTCGATGCAACTCGATTCTGCCTGGCTGGATCGAGAGCGACATGACCGCACCGGCTTTCGGTTACGACACCTTCGTGCAGAAGGTGATGCCGCGCATCCCGACGCGTCGTTGGGGCACAAAGGAAGACTTCGCAGGCATTGCCACCTACCTGGCCAGCTCGGCGAGCACGTACCACACGGGCGACATCATCCGTATCGACGGCGGGTTCCATTCCTTCTGAATTCCTGAGCATCAGCCCGGGCGTCGGTAGACCGTGATGTGCTGTGCCGATTCTTCGGTGAAGGGTTCGCCGTCCATCGTCGACCATCGCGACTCGACGGAGAACCCGGCGGCCGCGGCCATCGCATCGAGTTGCTCGGGCGTCGCCCAGCGCACCATCCATGGCCGAAGGCGCACACCGCCCGTCTCGGTGAACTCGACAAACTGGCCGCTTGCCTGCTGCGTGTCGGGCGAGTGCTGCGACACGGACAACACCACTCGGTCGACCGCCATCGACCTGACCGACACGTCTGACCCGCTGCTGTCTCGACCGTCGGGAACGAACGCTTCGACGACGAAGGCCCCACCGGGTGACAATCGAGCGGCGACGGCATCAAAACACCGTTGTTGAGCTCCGTCTTCGAGCAGATTGAACAGGGTGTTGTAGGCCACAAGCGCGGCGTCGAATGGGCCGCCAGGTAGATCGTTGACCATGTCACCAGCAATCAAAGTGACGCGGCTCGACGGGTCGCGAACTGCGAGTTGCGCGAGCATGGCGTTGCTGGAGTCGATGCCCGTGACCCGGAGGCCCGCTTCGACCATCGGAACGGCCAAACGGCCCGTGCCGACACCCAATTCGAGGACAGCGCCGCCGGCGCCAGCCACGGTGACCATCCTGTCGACTGTGGCGTCAACGTCGGTGACATCCGCGTACCAGTCGTCGTACACCTCGGCGAAACCGTCGCCGTAGGAGGTGGATTCGTAGCCATGCACGTCCGCAGTGTCGCGCATCGGGCCCGGATATCAGCGAAGTGTCAGGCTCGCAGGCGACGTTCGATGACTTCGTTGGCGCCCAGCACCAGGGCGGCTGCGGCGAGTCCGGCCCACAGACCAACCACCTGACCCACGATGATGCCCGCAGCGATCACAGCAACCAACGCAATAATGTGCTGCTTCTTGAACTGAATGCTGCGGACCTTGCTCATCGCCGCCAAGTATCGCACCGATAGCCTTGCCGCCATGGTGACCTACCTCGATCACGCTGCTTCCGCGCCGATGCGCGATGAGGCGATCGAGGCGATGCTGCCGTACCTGCGAGATCAGTACGCGAACCCGTCGGGGTCGCATCGATTCGCGCGACAGGCACGTCAAGCCGTCGACGAGTCACGTGACCGCGTCGCCTCGGTGCTGGGGTGCCGTCCCAACGACGTGGTCTTCACAGGGTGTGGTACCGAAAGTGACAACATGGCCATCACCGGTGCGGTGCAACGCCTTGGTGGTGCAGCGGTGTGCGCGGCCGTCGAACATCACGCTGTGCTCGAAGTCGTCGAACATCACGGCGGAATCGTCGTCGGTGTTGATGCTGCTGGCCGGGTCGACCTCGATGACCTGGCAGCGCAGCTCGAGGGTCGAAATGTCTCGATCGTCAGCGTCATGACGGTCAACAACGAGGTCGGTTCGATCAACGATCTCGAAGCTGTCGGTCGGGTCGCGCGCCGCCACGCTCCCGGGGCGCTGGTTCACACCGATGCCGTTCAGGCTGTGTGCTGGCTCGACCTGCGCGATGTGACGCCGCACGTCGACTTGATGTCGCTGAGCGCGCACAAGTTCGGTGGCCCGAAGGGTGTGGGCATGCTCGTCGAGAACGGTGGGCCCAAGATTGATCCGTTGATCATCGGCGGCGGCCAGGAACGCGAGCGTCGGAGTGGCACTCACAACACTGCGGGAATCGTGGCCGCAGCCGTGGCCCTTGAACTGGCCGACGCCGAGCGGACGGCAGAGATTGCCCGCGTGAGCGTCCTTCGCGACCGGCTCGTCGATGGGTTGCAAGCATCCCTCAATGGTGTGCATGAGACGCTGTCTCGCGCCGACAAAGTGGCGGGCTCAGCTCACGTGTGCATCGAGGGCATCGAGAGCGAGTCGCTGCTCTATCTCCTCGACGAAGCCGACGTGTGTGCCTCGGCAGCTTCAGCCTGTGCAAGCGGAGCCATGGAACCATCGCATGTGCTCGCTGCCATGGGCGTGCCGCATGAGCGCGCGCTGGGTGCGTTACGTCTGACACTCGGCCACACCACGACCGAAGCAGATGTGGAACGAGGCATCGAGGTCGTTGTCGCCGCAGTCGACCGGCTCCGTCAGCGCTCTGCGCAGGTGGCGTCATGAAGGTGATGTGCGCAATGAGTGGCGGCGTTGACTCGTCGGTTGCCGCACTCCTGCTGCGCGACGCTGGCCACGAAGTGGTTGGCGTCACGATGAAACTGTGGGGCGGCGACAGCGACACCGGCTGCTGCTCAGTCAGTGATGTCGATGACGCTCGGCGAGTCGCGCAACAGCTCGGCATCGATCATCTCGTCTTCAACTTCGGTGACGACTTCGACGCGCACGTGGTCGAGCCGTACGTCGAAGCGCACGCCAATGGAGTGACACCGAACCCGTGCATCGAGTGCAACCGATCGGTCAAGTTCGCCCGGCTCGCCGAGCGCGCCGACCTGCTCGGTTTCGATGCGGTCGCCACCGGACACCACGCCAACATCGGTCGAGATGACGATGGAACGTTGACGTTGTTGCGCGGCGACGACCCGAAGAAGGACCAGAGCTATGTGGTGCACATGCTCGATCAGGGCCAGCTTGCACGCACGATGTTCCCGGTTGGCGGAATGCAGAAGTCGCAGGTGCGCGAGCTGGCAGCGCAGATCGACTTGCGGACCGCTGACAAGCCCGACAGTCAAGACGTGTGCTTCATCACCTCGACTGGTGGGCGGACGTCATTCCTCGGCGACCGTATTCCGTTTCATCGCGCCGAGGTCGTCGATCTTGACGGTACGCCGCTCGGTCAGGTTGAGTCCGTCGAGATGGTCACCATCGGCCAGCGCAAGGGGATCGGACTGCCGGGAGGCGGGCCGAAACGTTACGTCGTGGATGTCGACACCGCTGCACGCGTCGTCACTGTCGGCGCAGACAGCGATCTGTTGCGAAGCGAACTGACGGTGCACTCCATGGCGTGGGTCGACGAGGAAGTGTCCGGAGAGGTGCTCGTGCAGGCAAGCGCCCACGGTGCCACCCAACGAGCCACCATTCAATGCACCCAGGACTCGGTGCGAGTGGTGTGGGCCGAGCAGCAACGCCGCATCGCTCCCGGTCAGAGCGTGGTGTTCTATGACCTGAGCGATCAGCGCGTGCTCGGTGGCGGCATCGCCGACTGAACAGATTCAGCTACGAGACGGGGATACCCCGTGCCGCTGCCGTGCGAAGCGCTTCACCTGGGCGGCTCGGGCTGATCAGAAATCCGGTCATGTGGATGGCCCGACCGTTTGGCTCCTGCGGCGTGAATGCGAAGACGGTGGTGACGGTTTCCGACGCCTGCACTTCGATTGCGAAACCGCTTGCGGGCCCCGTGAGGTCGGCCGCTTCGGTGTCAGCGGGAGCGAGACGCATCCCGGCAAGCTGATTCGTGCGGACCATCAAGGTGTCGGCGAGCACGACCGGGTCATGCACGACGAGTCCGGCCGGAACGAGGACGAGCCAGCGTCGTGAGAGGCGATGCCACTTGGGAACGAGGAGCACGATCCCTGCGGCAGCGAGCAGGGTGAGGATGCCGCCGCCGATGGGGTTCTTGGCCGCGATGAGGATGGGTCCGAGCAGGAGTGCCGGCGCCCAGATGACCCACATCACGACTGCGGCTGAGCCGGCAGCCACCGGGAAGCGAAGCGGAAGCCGCTCCTCGTCGCCGTATGACGAGGCTTGCACGAAGACACGGCCAAAGTCGGCGGTGAAGATCGCCGCACACGCAACAACAGCAGGCACGGCGAGCAGCGCGAGATCGAGCGCCGGAGCTCCAGCAACGGCGGCGACGACTGCAACGACCAGCGACAACGGTGCACCGACCCGAGCGATGGTGAGCGACCGAACGGCCGGAAGAGCGAGGGCGGCCATCACGATGCCCCACAGCATCCAGCACCCGACACCTGCAACCCACCGCACCGCGTCGCTGCGATCTGCGAGCGCGCCGTCGATGGCTGCCCCACCGACGATTGCGACGAGTACCCATGCTCCTCGAGCGATCCACGCTGCCATCACAACATGCTACGAGCCACCTTCGGTGACCTACTCTGACCGCTGATGAAGTTCCGGATCTACCTTGAGACCGACCTGAACCGGGTGTTCACGAAGTCGTTGGGTGCGATTGCTGCAGCGGAGCTCGATGTGATCCTCACCCACCGTCTGGGGACTCCGGAGACGAAGATTTCCCAGGTCGACGAAGGCCGGACGTCATATCTCGACTTCGATTTCGACGGCGAGCGCGAGCCGCTCGTCGAGCAACTCGGACGACTCTCGGCCACCGCTGCCGCGTTTGCAGTGCACTCAACGTCATCACTCGAACCGCTGCCGCTGCGCGAGCAACTCGCGTTCGGGACCGAGGTCGTGACAGCGCAGCGATACAAGGGTAAGACGAGCGAGCGGCTGACCCGCCTGATGCTCAACGTGGCGAGCGCTGCGGACGCGTCGAAGGCGGCCGACGACCGTTCGGTGCTCGACCCGATGTGTGGGCGCGGCACGACGCTGAACTGGGCCCTGCTGTACGGAGCTCGGGCAACAGGGCTCGACGTCGATCGCCGTGCGCTCGATGACTACGCAACGTTTCTCGAGCAGTGGGCAAAGAGCAATCGTTACCCCCACAAGATGCAGCGATACAAGAAACAGAACAGCGAGTGCCGTCACTTCGACTTCACCGTGGCGGTCGATCGGGCAGGTCTCTCGGGCAAGACGGTTCCCGACATTCGCGCGTTCAATGCGCCAGCAGACAGCGGCGCGGTGGCGGTGGGTCGACACGCGATGATCGTGAGCGACCTGCCGTATGGGATTCAACACCAGGCCAGGTCGGACGGCAACCGCACGCCGACGTCGGTCGGAGATCTCGTGGAGAACGTCGCCGCGCGGTGGCCGTCGCAGATTCGAACCGGCGGCTCAGTGGCGCTGTCGTGGAACACGAAGACGCTGCGCGCCAGCGACATGGCGGCGCTGCTCGACCGAGCCGGATTCGATGCGGTCGCGACCCGCGGATTTGAGCACCAGGTCGATCGAACGATCAGCCGTGATGTGTTCCTGGCGAACCGGTCCAATCGCATCTGAGTGCAACGGTCACAATTGCGTCGGTGACCGTGGAGGTGCCAACCGACGGCTTCGCCGTTGTGGTCGGTGATGGTCCAAGTCGCGGTTGGGCTGGCGGTGCTGGCTCAGGGTTCGAGAACGACCCAGCCACGGCGCTGTAGCTCGGCGGCGAGGTCTTCGACCGGCACAGTGTCGAGCGCAATGCCGGAGGTTGCACGCTTCTTTGGCGGTGGGTCAGCGGCCTTCGTTTGCGGCGCTGACTTCGGGGCGCTCGGCGGTGGTTTCGGAGTGCGCTTTGCGGCAGGTGCATGCGAGCCGGGCGGGGGGCCGTCGCCGTGGATTTCCGTCTCGAGCTGCTCGATGAACTCATCGGCTTCGTCGCGGGTGAACTTGCCGCCGGCCTGCCGTTGGGTGAAACCCATTGGGCCGCGGGCATCGCGAAAGTCGCTGTGGCCGGCCGCCTCAAGCAATTCGAGGAGCTCGCGAATTTGCTTTCCGGTTGCCGGTGGGCCTGCCGACTGTCCAAACGCCATACCTCACCCTGCCACACGCGTGTGCTGTTGCGGCAGAGGCGAGTCTGCGGAACTTTGTTGCCAGCTGATCGAGAGCGATGCGACCCTTGGATTCGGTTGTGAACGGTGGTGCGTGAAACGATGGCACGATGATTGCGAAAGACAGTCGCTTCGCCAATGGCGCAGCGACGAGCATCGGAGGGCTTCCGCATCGCGATGCCGCTGCTGCTGCGGCGTTCGCCATCGGCGAATTTGAGATCGCCACCATTCCGTCACTTCCGAACGTGGCCGGCATGACTGCTGCGGCGCTCGCGACCAACGAGCTCGACGACTCGTCGTTTGACGGCTTGCATGCATTTCTCACGCTCGGCCGGTTGGTCAACCTCGACGGTGAGCCGATTACGTGGCACCTGCCCGGCCCGCTCTCGGTCGGCGTGTCGCTGTGCGACGCTGGCCTCGAGCCAGCGGAGGCTTTCGCGCTCGCTGGCAAGGTCGTCGGTTCGAAACTGGTCGAGATCGCGGCGGAAGTGAGTCGCGTGCTCCCGAATTCACCGCAACTCGTGATGATCGACGAGCCGGCACTTGCCGATCTGATGCGGCCCGACTTTCCGATCCCTCCGGATCACGCTGTCGACGTGATGTCGAGCGCGATGGCTGCACTGCCGCATGACGTGGTCGCCGGAATCCACTGCAACTTGCAATGCGACATTGCGACGATGCTGGCGTCTGGCCCAGCCGTCATCTCGGTACCCGTTGCCGATGACCTTGTCGACTGGGCTGGTTACATCGACCGATTCCTCGACGACGGCGGCGTCATTGCGTGGGGTGTTGTGCCGACCGGCGGGCCGATCGCTGCCGGTGCTGATCGATACTGGCGAGCGTTGAGCGACGTCTGGTGCGAACTCGTGCGTCGCGGTTGTGATCCCGTTGCTCTTCGTCGGCAGAGCATGGTCACCCCGGGTGGCGGCCTTGAGGCTCATGCCGTGTCGGTCGCACGACGTTTGGCTCGACTCACCGCAGAGGTCGCCAAGCGCGTCCGCGACCAGTCCAACGCCACGCGGTTCGCCCTCGGCGCTTGATCTGCCTGGCGAGATCATCGGGCCCGGCCGAATAGCCTCCACCCTGATGTCCTCCGGCGAATCGTCAGCCAGCACACCACCCAATCCAGCAGTCCGCGTCGAATCGTTGCGGGCCCAGGTCGCTCACCACAATGAGCGCTACCACACCCTGGACGACCCCGAGATCAGCGATGCCGACTACGACGATCTGGCACGTGAACTGCGCGCACTGGAGGCCGAGTATCCAGACCTGGCGACTGACACGTCGCCAACCGGGCAAGTCGGCGGCGCGACCAGTGCGACGTTTGACCCTGTGGTGCACCGCGTGCCGATGATGAGTCTCGACAATGCGATGAATCGCGACGAACTCGTCGCGTGGGCCGATCGTGTCGTGAAGGGCCTCGACGGTCAGGTGCCCACGTTCGTCTGCGAGCTCAAGTTTGATGGGCTGGCGATGAGCATTCGCTACGAGGCCGGGCAGTTCGTGCAGGCGGCAACTCGCGGCGACGGCACCGTCGGCGAAGACGTCACGGCGAACGTGGCGACCATTGCCGACATCCCACACGAACTCTCGAAGCCATCAGGCAACGACGTCCCGGCAGTGGTCGAAGTCCGCGGCGAGGTGTACATGGGCACGTCGGCCTTCGAGCGGCTGAATGGGCGGGCGATTGCCGCCGGCGATAAGCCGTTCGTCAATCCGAGAAACTCTGCTGCAGGAAGTCTCCGGCAGAAGGACCCGGCCAAGACTGCCGAGCGGGAGCTCTCGTTCTGGGCGTACCAGCTTGGTGATGTGGACGGCGGACCCGTCTTCTCGAGCCATGCTGACACTCTGGCCTGGGTCGGCGAGCTCGGTTTTCCGACGAACGAACATGTGCAACGTTTCCGGACAATCGATGAGGTCGCCGCCCACTGCCTGCACTGGCAGGATCATCGACACACGCTCGACTACGAGATCGATGGCGTCGTGATCAAGGTCGACGACCCGGTCCAGCAAGACCTACTCGGCTTCACCTCGCGCGCTCCGAGGTGGGCCATCGCTTACAAGTTCCCACCTGAGGAACGGACCACAACCCTCCTCGATATTCGCGTCTCGGTTGGGCGGACCGGTCGAGCGACGCCATTCGCAGTCCTCGACCCGGTCTTTGTCGGCGGATCGACCGTGGGTATGGCGACACTTCACAATCGTGAGCAGGTCGCCGTGAAAGACGTGCGACCAGGCGACACGGTCATCGTTCGTAAGGCCGGCGACGTGATCCCTGAGGTTGTCGGCCCGGCACCAGCCAACAAGCGTCCGAAGGGCAGCGTGGCATGGGAGTTCCCCGTCAGCTGCCCGAGTTGCGGCGTGCTGCTCGTCCTCCCCGACGGTGAGGCCGACACGCGCTGCTTCAACCCGACGTGTCCAGCAAAACAGGTCGCGAAGATTGCCTATTTCGCCTCGCGTGGTGGGATGGACATCGAGGGACTCGGTGAGCAGATGATTGAGAAGCTCATCGACGCTGATTTGATCACCGACGCAGCTGATTTGTATTCCCTCACCGTTGAGCAACTCGTGGCGCTCGACCGCATCGGCGCGACCAGTGCCACGAACCTCGTCGACTCGATCCAAGCATCGAAGGACCGGCCACTTCAGAAGTTCATGCGGTCGCTCGGCGTTCGGCACTTTGGTCCGGCGGCATCGCAGGCACTCGCCGCTGAGTTCCACACACTCGATGCCATTATGGGACGGACCACCGAAGAGCTGGCCGCCGTCGATGGCGTGGGCGGAGTCATTGCCTCCACAATCACGGAATGGTTTGCAGCGCCGGAGAACCGTGCGCTCGTCGAGCGATTCCGAGATGCTGGGCTCAACTTCGGCGATCCTGAGGACGCAGTTCGTGCTGCAGAGGCGAAAGCGCTCATCCCCCAATCGCTTGAGGGGCAAACGGTGGTCGTGACCGGAACAGTCCCGGGCTACAGCCGAGAGCAAGCAGCTGAAGCCATCACGTCGCGCGGCGGTAAGAGCCCTGGCAGCGTCAGCAAAAAGACCCTCGCTTTGGTCGTCGGCGACCACGCCGGTGCGAGCAAGCTCACCAAGGCCGAAACGCTCGGCGTACCCATCGTCGCGGCGGCTGACTTCGAAGAGCTCCTGGCAACGGGTGCAGTGCCCGGAGTCGAGCTGCCCGAGCCCGGCGCCGGTGAGGCGAACTAGACGACTTCGAAGAACCAGTTGTACGAGCGGGCGTTGTCGCGCCCCTCGTCGACGCGCCAATACAGCACCCGTGCCTGGTGGCGCCCCTGAACGAATTCGGTGATCTGTGCATCGTCGGACGGTGTGAACGAGATGATCGAGTTGCCCGGATCGAAGATTGCCGTCGGTGGAAATGCCAAAAGCTGGCCCGGCTCAGCTTCAAGCTCGCCGATGTTGGTGGTCTCGAGTTCGATGCCATCGACGATGAGGACCGCCTCGTAGCCGAACTCGAGATCGACGGCGATGCCCTCCTGCTGGAGGACCTGCACCGCATTCTCGACGGGCGAGATCGACTCGATCTCGGCAGGCCGGTTCACACCTTCATCACCGGTGATCGCGCTGAAAAAGCCCCACACGATCAGCGTCAGGCCAGCGGCAATCACCAAGCTGGCAATCAGAAGCCCACGGTCGGGCCTGCGCCGCTTGGCGGGCGCCAACGATGGTGTTTCGTCATGCTCAACAGGATCGTCGAGGTCGGTCACGCCTTTATCATGCCGGGCAAGTCCGCATGCCACACACCTGAAACCACTCGGTTGAGTCCAGGCGGTAGCTTTTCGCGGTGGCGGTTGGGAAGACATTTGGAAACGACAGCGTCGACGACCTCGTTGATCGCGTGCTCGTCGATCGATACCGCGTCGTTGAGGTCGTCTCAGCGGGGGCCAACACCGTGATCTGCTCGGCCTTTGACATTGAGACGGACCAGCCGGTCACGTTCAAGATCGTGCAGCCGGATCTGGCCGAGGACGAGGCCTTCCGCCGGGAGTTCCGCACGCGTGCAGAGGTCGCCGCTGCACTCGGGCATCCCAACATCGCCGCCGTGCTCAACTGGGGCGACATCGAACTCGATGGCGCATCCACGGTGTTCTGGGTGGTGGAACACCTCGGCGGCGGCAGCCTGCGAGACCTGTTCGATCGTGGCCGACTCCTCGAGCCTTCTCAGGCGCTGGTCGTTGGCCTCGAAGCGTGCCGTGCACTCGCTGCCGCTCATGAACGCGGGATCGCCCACACTGAACTCACCCCGTCGAAGCTGGTGTTCGGAACGGATCGCCGCCTACGTATCGTCGATTTCGGCATGGCCGAACTCATTGGTCGCGAAGCGTGGACCGAGCCGGCAACCGTGGCCACCCACGTCGCCCGCTATGCGTCGCCGGAACAGGCATTGGGACTCGACGTCGGCCCCAAGACCGACGTCTACGCATTGGCGCTCTGCCTGCTCGAAGCCGTCACGGGGACCGTGCCGTTCGCCTCGGACTCGACGGTCTCAACGCTTGCTGCCCGCGTCGGCAAGTTGATGCCCGTGTCGGCCGACATCGGCTCGCTGGCATCGGTCATCGAACGTGCGGGGCGGCCGGAAGCAGAGGATCGTTTCACCGCTGGTGAATACGGCCGGGCCTTGGTGCAGGCGGCCGAGAAGCTGCCCCGGCCGGAGCCCATTCCGATCGTGGCGGCCGCACTGCTTGAGCCGGTGGACATGCGTCGTCCGAGCGACCCGACTGGAGGCGTTGAACGCCCGGTGGATTCAATCGCAGAACCTGAGATCGTGGCGAGCACGACTGCTCCGGAGTCTGACCTGGATGCGCCTGTCGTTGTTGCTGCCGCAGCCGGGATCGCCGCAGCCGGTGCTGCCGATGCTCCGATTCCGGCTGGCGACGGTGACGGACTCGTCATTCTGAGCGACGTCTCCGATGCCGAGGTCACAGATGTCGCGGAAACGGATGTGGCAGCTGTGCCGACCACTGTGGTGGACGAGGTCGTACCTGACTCGGCCCCGGCGACTGAACAGATGCCGGTCACGGCAATGCCGCTCGCGTCAGCGCCGAGCGAGTTGTATGACGACGAACGACCACGACGCCGCACGGGCGCCATGGTGATGCTGGCGCTTTTCGTCATCGCCGGGGTCGCCGCAATTGCGTTCGCGGCGTTCTACCTGCTGCGCACCAAGTCATATGAGGTCCCCGAGTTGGCGGGTGTCGAAGAGGCAGTCGCGCTCAACGAGATCGCTGGCAACGACTGGGTCATCGGTGTCGAGTACGAACGCAGCGACGACGAACCTGATGTCGGCGAAGTCATTCGGACGTTCCCGCTGCCGGGTGCTGTGCTCGAAGAAGGCGCCGACTTCACGCTGTTCGTCAGCGACGGGCCGCTCTTTCGCGTGCTGCCCGAAGTCGCTGGGCTCACCGCTGAAGCGGCCGCCGCGACGCTCGCCGATCTGCAGCTGCAGAGCATCGTCGATGCCGAAGGGTTCGACGAAGTCGCCGAATCAGGCGTGGTGCTGTCGTGGCGGGTCATCGGTGCAGAAGCAAGCGTTGCCGGCGACGAGGTGCTCCCCGGAACCAACCTGGCGCTCACGGTGTCAAAGGGTCCAGCACCTCGGGTGGTCATCGACGTGACCGGCCTGACGCTCGAAGAAGCGCAGGCCGTCGCAGGGCAAGTCCAACTGAACGTGGTTGCGGGTGAGGATGCCTTCAGCGACGACGTCCCGGCTGGCATCATCTTCCGCCAGGACACCGCAGTCGGCGTCGAGTTGCCTCGCGACGGAACGATCACGGTGATCCGATCCAAGGGGCCCGACCTCATTGCGCTGCCGGCGCTCGAGGGACTCAGCTATACCGCTGCCCAGCAGGTGCTGACCGACGCCGGGTTTACGATCGGCAGCTTGCTCGGCACGACCGAAGGCACGTTCTTGTCGATCAGCATCTCAGCTGATCCGATCGGTGATCTGTATCGACGCGGGACCTCCGTCGATCTCATCTTCCTCTAATCGGGAATCGTCTCGCTGCGATGGTGATCGCTAGTTTCGGGGGATGACATCACTTGACGGGCGTGTGGTCATCATCACTGGTGCGGGTCGCGGCCTCGGACGCGAGCACGCGCTGTTCATGGCCAACGAAGGCGCTCGACTCGTCGTGAACGATCGCGGCAGCGACAACGACGGCAGCGGCGACGACGCCACACCGGCCGACGAAGTCGCTGCTGAAGCTCGGGCACTTGGCGGCCAGGCCGTTGCCAACGCCGACGACGTCGCCGATTGGGACGGCGCCAAGCGCATGGTCGATCAGGCCATTGAAGTCTTTGGTGGACTCGACGTCGTCGTCAACAACGCGGGCATTCTGCGCGACCGCTACCTCGTCAACATGACTGAGGACGAGTTCGACGCTGTCGTCAACGTGCATCTCAAGGGCCACTTTGCTCCCACCCGTCATGCTGCTGCGTATTGGCGTGACGAGCACAAGGCGGGCCGTGCGGCGCCGCGGAACCTGGTGCATACCTCAAGCACGTCGGGGCTGTTCGCGAACCCAGGCCAAACGAACTACGGCGCCGCCAAGTCCGGCATCGCAACGATGAGCCAGATCGCGGCCAAAGAGCTGGGGCGATATGGCGTGGTCAGCAACTGCATCGCCCCCGGCGCGCGGACGCGGCTCACGCTCGCCACCCCGGGCCTCGAAGACATCATGACGCCGGCCGACGCCGGCTTTGACAACTGGGATCCTGCGAACGTGGCACCGCTGGTCGCTTACCTGAGCACGCCCGACTGTCCGTTCTCTGGCGAGACGTTCTACATCAAGGGCGGTGTCGTGAAGCGCGTGACCTCCTGGGAGATGGCCGATCGCATCGAGACAGTCGGGGCATGGACGGTCGATGAACTGCGCGAGGCAATGCAGCCGATGACGCTGCAGCCACCCGTCGACGCCGACATGAACTGACCGCCCGCAACGCGGGGCCGTCAAGCGGTGATCGACTTGATTTCTTCGGCGATCGTGTCGGTGAACTCGTTCGACGGAATGGCCGTCTGCATGGCCATCATCTTCATCATGTCGCCCTGGACCTTGATCTTGCCGGCCATGAAAGCCTGCATGGCAATGGTCTGATCCTGTTCGACGAAGAGGGCTTGAGCGGTCGCGTAGTCCGTGGTGATGGTCGCATCTGCGTCGTCGAGTTCGCCGAGTTCGAGCTGCAGCCCGCCGGACGAGGTGTCGAAGAAGGCGTTGACGATGTCTTCGTCGAACGGCACCTCGAGGATTGCCAGGTTGATCTTGATCACCGTGGGAATTTCGGGGACCTGATCGGAGTACTTCTCACGGATGCCCCGCGCCGCGTCCATCCAGTCGTTGCTCAGAAAGGCATGCGTCATGGCTGTCACGATAGCCCTGACGCTCAGCGGAGCGTGGTCGTGCGAGTGGTGACCTGATCGAGGAACGTCTTGTCGAGTTCGAAGCCGAGCCCGGGCGACGTCGGCACCGTGACGTGACCGTCGGTGATCGTGATCGGGTCGATCACGATGTCCTGTGCGTAGAAGCGTGTCGATGCGCTGATGTCACCGGGGAGGGTGAAGCCGGGCAGCGCCGCGAGCACGGCGTTGGCGGCTCGTCCGATGCCGGTCTCGAGCATTCCGCCGCACCAGACCGGAATGTTCTTCGCGACGCACAGATCGTGAATGCGAACAGCTTCCAAATACCCGCCCACGCGGCCTGGCTTGATGTTTGCGATCTCACACGCTCCGAGTTCGATTGCGTCAGCAGTGCCGCTCGCAGACACCAACGACTCATCGAGGCAGATCGGCGTGTCGACCTCGGCGGCCAGCAGCGCATGGCCGATGATGTCAGCCTCAGGCAGTGGCTGTTCGATCAGCAGCATGTTGAACGGGTCGAGTTGGCGGAGATGCTGTCCATCGGTCCGGCGGTAGGCCGTGTTGGCATCGACCTGCAGAGGCGTGTCGGGGCCGATGAGCTCGCGCACAGCGGCGACGTGCTCGATGTCGCTGCCGGGTTCGATCTTGAGTTTGATGCGGACGTATCCGTCGTCGACGTAGCCCTGCACGGTGTTGAGGAGGTCGTCAACTGAATCGTGAATGCCGACGCTCACGCCGCTGGGAATCGTGGTGCGGGTGGCGCCGAGGTAGCTGGCAAACGACGTCTCGGTGGAGCGCAACTGCGCGTCGAGCACGGCCATCTCGATGGCCGCCTTCGCCATCGGATGCCCGTGCAGCTTGGACAGCGCCGCTCCGACGCCAGCTGCGTCGAGACGGCCCGTCGAGCGCAGCTGCGGCAGCAGGTGGTGTTCGATCACGTGTTGTGCGCCTTCGACGTACTCGGGCGAGTAGCTGGGCTCAGAGAGCGCGACGCACTCGCCCCAGCCCTCGGTCACCGAGCCGTCCTCAGCGGCCAATTCCACTCTGACGAGCAGGATGTCTCGAGCGGACTGCGACCCGAAGCTCGTACGGAACGGGCTGACGAGCGGCATGGCAATCCGCCGCAGTTCAACCAGACCAAGCTGGAAATTTGTCATGAGCCGATCACGTACTCTCCGTTGCGGGTAAATCCGACGACGTGCCGACCGGAGTCAAGCGCAGTCGTGAGCGCCTTGCGGCTGCTGGCGCGCCACGTGGCGACCGCTGCAGGGTCAGTTCGGCGAAGCGTGACGATGTCGTCGGGTGTGGGAATGAGCGAGTGTGCGTCGCTGCCGGTGCCATCACGGACGGGAGCGGCGGCGTCGGTAGCAGTCGACCAGGCCACGAGCAGGCGATCAGACTCGTCGCCGGCGTTGATGGCATCGGTCATCGTGCCGTAGAACCGCGGGAGGTACTCGTGGACCTCGGCGCCGAGGATCGCAATGTTGAACCAGGCGTTGCGGCGGACCAGCGGGTCGAACGTCCAGACAATCCACTCGATGCCTCGCTCGCGGGCCCACGACTGTTGGTGCAACTTCATGGCTCGCCCGAGACCAGTACTCCGTGCCCCCGGCAAGATGCCGGTGACGTGACTGTGGAGTGCGGGCTGGCCCTGGTGGGTGGCAAGTAACGCCACTGACGCACCCAGGATCTGACCGTTCGGGTGATTGTCGCTTCGGCGGGAAGTGTCGAACGCTCCGACAACATAGCCACCGGCATGTGAGACCGCCATCAACATTTCGAGGCGGACGAGTTCAGTCATCGAGCCCCAGACCTGTTGGAACACCTCGCCGATGATGACCATGTCGTCGGCGTCAGTGAGGAGACGGATCTCGACGGCGCCGTCCGGGGTCGACGGAACCTCTCCGGGTTCGGGTGCTCCGTCGTTGGGTGTCAGAGTGGGGTTCATGAAAAATGCTCGTTGTGTCGACACCGGACGATGGGGATGGGTGCCTCGCTCCACACGGTAGGCGCTGGGCACTGCCAACGCCTCACGAATCTCGGCGCTGTGCGCCGATCCCCGTCAATGGGGCGATCACAGCGCTTGCCGTGGCACCTGAGCTGAACGTCTCGTCAAATTGTGTGCCACCTGGTCACGAATGCCGATAGTCATGTTGCATGGCTCGCATCCTGGTCACTGAAGAAATCGCCGACGGAGGGCTTGAACGCCTCCGACAAGCCGGTCACGACGTCGACATTCAGGTCGGCAAGTCCGCCGAGGAGCTGCTGTCGATCGTCCCTGGCGCCGCGGCGCTCATCATTCGCTCCGCAACACAGGTCACTGCAGAACTCCTCGCCGCAGCGAACGACCTCATGGTTGTCGGGCGAGCCGGCATCGGCCTCGACAACGTCGATGTCAGTGCAGCCACCAAGCAGGGCGTCATGGTGGTCAATGCACCCCAGAGCAACATCGTCTCCGCAGCCGAGCACACGATGGCGCTCCTGCTCGCGCAGGCACGCAATGTGCCCCAAGCCCATGCAGCGCTCGTTGCGGGCCGCTGGGAGCGCAGTCGCTGGACCGGCGTCGAGCTGGTCGACAAGACCCTCGGTGTCGTCGGCCTTGGCCGTATCGGCAAGCTCGTGGCCGACCGCGCTCGGGCGTTCGGGATGCGCATCGTGGCGTACGACCCCTTCGTGTCGGAGGACCGTGCGAAGAAGATGGGGGTCGAACTGTTGGCGCTCGACCAACTGGTCGCCGAGTCGGACTTCCTGACGGTGCACCTTCCCAAGACCCCCGAGACCCTGGGTCTGATCAACCGTGATCTGTTGCTCAAGGCCAAGCCGTCGCTGCGAGTGATCAACGTCGCCCGTGGCGGCATCGTGCACGAGCAGGATCTCGCTGATTGCGTTCGTGATGGTGTCATCGCCGGCGCTGCGCTCGACGTGTTCTCCACCGAGCCGATGACCGAGTCCCCGCTTTTCGGACTCGACAGCATCGTCGTCACGCCACACCTCGGCGCGAGCACCAACGAAGCTCAGGACAAGGCCGGCGACACCATCGCCACCATGGTCGAACTGGCACTCGCCGGCGATTTCGTTCCGTTCGCTGTCAATGTCGATGCTGCAGAGGCCAACGAGACCCTCCGTCCCTACCTCCCGCTTGCCGAGCGGCTCGGCGGTCTGTTCGTCGCACTCAACGGGTCAATGCCCAAGACGCTCGAGATTTGCACCGAGGGCGAGATTGCCGGCTACGACACGCGCATCGTCGAACTCGCCGTTTTGAAGGGTTTCTTCGGAGCGATCTCTGATGAGCCGGTGACGTACGTGAACGCCCCGCAGCTCGCTCAGGATCATGGCATCGAAGTTCGTGACGTCAATTGCGCCACATCTGCGGATTACGTCAACCTGCTGACCCTGCGTGGTGGCGAGCACTCGATTTCGGGCACGCTCTCGGGCCCTCGTCACGAGCAACGCATCGTCAACATCGATGGCACGCCGTTCGACGTCCCACCGGCTGATCACATGGTCGTCGTCAGCAACGACGATCGTCCCGGTGTCATCGGCACGGTCGGCACGATTCTCGGCGACGCAGCAGTCAACATCGCCGACATGGACGTGGCCCGCGTCGAGGGCTCCAGTACTGCCGTGATGCTGATCGCCCCGACCGAGCAAGTCCCCGACGAGACGCTGCTCGCGCTGCGGGAGGCGCCGGGCATTCTCGACGTCAAGACACTCTGAGTCAGTCGTCACCCGGATCGGCAAGGGCGAGTGCTTCGGCAGTCCGCTTGGCCTCAGCCCGGGCCGCATCAGCAAAATCTTCGCCACTGCTGGCGTACAACACGGCGCGCGACGAGCTGACGATCAGTCCGCGAGCCGTCGCGTCGGCGCCGTGCTCGACGACGGTTGCGGCGTCACCGCCCTGTGCCCCGACACCTGGCACGAGAAACGGAAGACCGGGGGCTGCTGCCCGAATCTCGGCGAGTTCGGCTGGGTAAGTGGCTCCGACGACCAGGCCACAATCACCGAGCTGGGACCACTCGTTCGCGACGCGTTCGGCAACGTGCATGTAGATCGGTTTGCCGCCGTGCTCGGGTGCGGTGACCAACGATTGGAAGTCGTCCCCACCAGGGTTACTCGTCCGACACAGGGCGATGACGCCGCCACCGTCATTTCCGGCGTGCGCAAAGAACGGCTCGACTGAATCCGTACCGAGGTACGGGTTGACGGTCACCGCGTGTGCGCCGTACCGACCGAAGGCCTCACGTGCGTAGTGCTCAGCTGTTGATCCGATGTCGCCGCGCTTCGCGTCGAGGATCAGCGTCACATCGGGGTAGGTCTCACGGATGTACACGCAGATGCGCTCGAGCGCGTGCTCGGCGCGCTGGCTGGCGAAGTAGGCGAACTGTGGCTTGAATGAGCAGACGAGGTCAGCGGTGGCGTCGATAATCGCCCGGCAGAACCTTTCGATCGCGTCGGGTGCTCCGTCGAGCGGAGCGGGCAGACGCGCCGGGTCGGGGTCGAGACCGACACACAACATTGAAGAGGACGCGGTCCACGACCGTTCGAGCTGCGCATGAAATCCCACGCGCCCGAATGTACCCCGGCCCGCCCCTCAGCGCCTGAGCGTCACTCGACGGTGATTGCTGCTGTCGGACACATATCCGCAGCTTGGTTGACTTTGTCAGCCAGTTCGGGGCCGGGGTTCTCCTGGAGGATGTGGAGATACCCGTCGGTCCGGACCTCGAACACTTCGGGGCAGACCTGCATGCAGGCTCCGGTGGATGCGCAGTTGTCGAAATCGACGGTGACCTTCATGTGCTGTTCCCCTGTCTTCAGTGAGTGCGTCTCAGGCTTTGGCTTGACGGTAGCCGTCAGCGATTGCTGCTTCAGCAGTCGCGTAGCAGCGTTCGGCCCGGGTGCGTTCGTAGAAGCGGCCGCCCGGCACGTGGAAGATGTTTGAGTTGTCGTTGGCTTTGATTGGATGGCTTGGCGGACACGATCCATCGTCGTTCGACGAGACCCAATGGGCGACGTCGGTGGTCGGCGCAACAGTCGCAGGCTCCAGTGGTGGCCACTCTGGGGGAGCGGACGGCGATGGTGGCGCGTTGTGGTCGCGCCACCATCCCCATGCCACCCCACCGACTGCACCGATCAGGAGCAGCCAAATCGAGCGGCGCATCGCAGTGATCATCAACGACATGAGGGTCACGGTAGCGCCGGGCTCGGGTTGCACGGTGGCTTATTGGCGTTGGCGTTCGAATCCGGCGAGCACGGCGCGCAGCGAGGCGGTCGTGATGTTCGGGTCGGTACCGATGCCCCAGCGGATGTTGCCGTTGGCGTCGACGGTTTCGATGTAGGCAACCGCTCTGGCGTCTGCGCCCTGACCGATCGCGTGCTCGGCATAGTCGAGCACGTCAAAGTCGCCACCGACCGACGAACCAAACTCCGAGACCAGCGCAGCGACAAACGCTTCGACGGGACCATCACCTTGGCCGTCGAGCGAATGAGCTGAGCCGTTGACGTCGAGCTGGACCTGAATCGACGTGTTACCAGTGGTGTCGTCGTTGGACACGGTGTGCAGTTCGTGGCTCCGCAGGCGCATGTTCGGCTCAGACGGCATGTACTCGAGTTGGAACGCATCCCACATCACGCCGGGGCCAATTTCGGTGCCGGAGTCCTCGGTGATGTGCTGAATGGTCTTTGAGAACTCAATCTGGAGTCGACGGGGCAGGTCGAAGCCGTGCTCGGTCTTCATCACATAGGCCACGCCGCCCTTGCCAGACTGGCTGTTGACGCGAATCACCGCTTCGTAGGTGCGCCCCACGTGCTTCGGATCGATCGGCAGGTACGGCACGGCGAACTTGGGGTACTCGCCCGTCGCACTGTCGCGACTCCGATCGAGCGCGTCGATGCCCTTCTTGATCGCATCTTGGTGGCTGCCGGAGAACGCGGTGTAGACGAGGTCGCCGACGTAGGGATGGCGTGGGCTGACCGGCAGCCGGTTGCAGTACTCCGCTGTCCGTCGCAGTGCGTCGATGTCGGAGATGTCGAGCTGGGGATCGACGCCGTTCATAAACAAGTTCATCGCCAGATTGACGATGTCGACGTTGCCCGTGCGCTCACCATTGCCGAACAATGTGCCCTCGACACGGTCGGCGCCCGCCATCACGCCGAACTCGGCGGCGGCGACGGCACAGCCGCGGTCGTTGTGGGGGTGCAGCGAGATAATCACCGAATCGCGTTGGGAAATCGAACGTCCGAACCACTCGATCACATCGCCGTAGACGTTTGGGGAGTAGCACTCGACCGTTGCCGGCAGGTTGAGGATGATCGGGGCGGTCGGGGTCGGCGCGATGACACCCATCACGGCCTCGCACACTTCGATCGCGTACTCGGGCTCCGTCAGCGTGAAGCTCTCGGGGCTGTACTCGTAGCGAATTTGGGTCGCCGAGCCGTCGGAACGAGCAGGCAGGAGTGCTTCTTGCTCTTTGCAGAGGGCCGCGCCGGTGAGGGCGACGTCCTTGATGCCAGCCTGGTCGAGGTTGAAGACGACCTCGCGCTGAAGTGGGTTGGTCGAATTGTAGAAGTGCACGATTGCTCGAGGAGCGTCGCGCAGGCCTTCGTAGGTGCGCTTGATCAGTTCGGGTCGACACTGCACCAGGACTTGAATCCAGACATCGTCAGGAATCAGATCCTCTTCGATCAACTGCCGGAGGAAGTCGAAGTCGGGTTGGCTCGCGGACGGAAAGCCGATCTCGATCTCCTTGAAACCCATCTTGACGAGTTCGGTGAACATCTGCAGTTTTCGGGCGGGGTCCATCGGGTCGATGAGGGCCTGGTTGCCGTCGCGCAGGTCGACCGAGCACCAACGTGGCGCGGCGTCGATGACCACGTTGGGCCAGGTCCGGTCGGTGAGCGTGATCGGGATGAACGGCTGGTACTTGTCGAACGGCATCCGTGATGGCGATTGGGCCGTGATCGATTCGGGGCTGAGGATTTCAGGAGGCATGGTTTCTCTCGTGTGTCTGGAAGTTCAGTTCGTGGGAGCGTCGGCCGAAAAAGCAAAAACCCCCCGGCCGGAGGGCGGAGGGTGCGGGCGAGCGCGGCGTATCGGCACTCGCCCTACATAAGGAGCAGCAGTCGCCCGTCGTTCACAGGACAAACGATAGCACGGACCGGGGCCCGTGCCTATGCCATCTACTGGAGGGTACGCTCTTCGACAACATGACAGAATCAACAGCACGGCGGGGCGCTCCCCGCGGCAAGCGACCGCCGCGTCGCTCTGATGACTCGTCGAGCCGGGACCACGTCAACAAGTCCAACCTGACGACGACGAACTCACTCCCGCCCGTCGAGGCACCAACCGGTTTCTTCGAGCTCGGCGTCCCTGCCCGCATCGACGACGGACTCGCCGCGTGCGGGTTCGCCCAGCCATTCAACATCCAGACCGAAGCGGTCCCCGTTGCCATGCAAGGCAACGACGTGTGCGGTCGCGCGAAGACCGGCTCGGGCAAGACGCTCGCATTCGGCGTGCCGATGCTCGCTCGCATCACCGATGAGGCTGAGCCGATGCGTCCGCTCGGGCTCGTCCTGGTGCCGACCCGCGAACTGGCCGTTCAGGTGGCCGAGGTGTTGCAGCCGGTCGCCAATCACGCCGGAATGACCGTGCTGCCCGTCTACGGCGGCGCTTCACGGCATCACCAGGTCGAAGAGATGGCCAAGGGCGTCGAGATTGTCGTTGCGACGCCGCTGCGTCTGATCGATCTCATCAAGTCGAACGAGATCAGCCTCGATCACATTCAGATCGTCACGCTTGACGAAGCCGACCGAATGGCTGATGACGGGTTCACCCCGCAGGTCGAATGGATCCTGCGGCATTGTGACAGCCGCGATCAGACGATGCTCTTCTCCGCAACGCTCGACGGCGATGTCGGCCACCTCATTCGTGCGTACCAGACCGATCCGGTCACGATTGCCGTCGATGAAGCCACCGACACGGTCGGCACGATGCACCACTTGTTCCTTGGCGTCCATCACATGGACAAGGACAAGGTCATTGGCTCGATCGGCAAGGGCATCCCGAAGCTGCTGGTCTTCTGCCAAACCAAACGCAACTGTGATCGCGTGGCGCGCAACTTGGAAGAACTGGGCATCGACGCGCAGGCCATGCACGGCGACATGCAGCAGAGCTCGCGTGAGCGCACGCTGCGCAAGTTCGCCGAAGGCAAGTTGCAGGTGCTGGTAGCCACCGATGTGGCTGCCCGCGGTATTGACATCGACGACATCGGTGGCGTCATCCATTACGAGCCGCCGAAGGACGTGAAGGATTACCTGCACCGTTCGGGCCGCACCGCACGCGCTGGTCGTGACGGTTGGGCCGTCACGCTGGTCGAGTACAACCAGATGACGCAGGTCCGCATCCTGCAACGAATGATGCGCATGGAGCCGACGAAGCCGATCGAGGTCTTCTCGAACAACTCGAAGCTCATGAACCTCAACGAGTTCGACGAAGTCGTCACCACCTGAACCCAGCACACTCAACCGATGAGCAACATGCCGGCGGCGGAGTGGGAGATTGACGAGACGCTCGTTCGGGAGCTGCTCGCCGCGCAGGTTCCGGAACTGGCTGATCGGCCGCTGGCAATGCTCGCCAACGGCTGGGACAACGTGATGTATCGGCTCGGCGCTGACCTCACCGTCCGCCTGCCACGGCGAAAGTTGGCCGTGCCGTTGATTGAGCATGAACAGCGCTGCCTGGAGTTACTCGCGCCACAGCTGCCGATTCCTGTCCCGGTGCCCGTGCACCACGGCGTTCCTTCCGAACGGTTCCCGATGCCGTGGAGCATCTGTCCGTGGTTTCCTGGTGTGCTTGCCGCCGATGCGTTGTTTGCCGATCCGATTCGTGAGGCTCGCCGCCTTGGTGCGTTCCTGACGGCGCTCCACGTCGCTGCACCGGATGACGCGCCGCGCAACGAGTGGCGCGGTCAAGACGCCAGAGTGCTTGCGCCGCGCGTCGCAGGGAACCTGGTACATATCGACCTCGACGGGTCGACGACTGTCGAGCTGGTCACTTCTCGCTTCGCTGCATTGGTTGACGTCGATCCGCATGCTGGACCGCCCGTGTGGCTCCACGGTGATTTGCACGCGGCGAACATGCTCGTCGACGACGGGGCTATCAGTGCGGTGATCGACTTCGGCGACATCACCAGTGGTGACCCAGCCGTCGACCTCGCCGTCGGATGGATGCTGTTCGAGGCCGAGGCACTCGAAGAGTTCCGTCGGGCGCTTCCCCATGCTGATGGCGCGACATGGTCCCGTGGCGCTGCGTGGGCGTTGCACTTCGCGCTGATGTACCTGGCCAACTCGGCAGACAACCCGCGCCTCAATGCAATGGGACGGCGCTTGCTGCCCTCGGTGATGTCAGGCGAGCTCGCGTAGTTCGCGCTGACGGACGTACGTCGTCACCACGACCGCGAGGCACACTGCCGCAGCACCGCTGATCGCCGCGCCGGGGCTGGTCCAGGATGCGACCACGCCGAGGAGGAGCGCACCGAACGGCATGATGCCGAACGATGTCAGGGCATACAGACCCATGACGCGGCCCATCAGGGGCTGTGGCGTGTTGGCCTGGATGAGCCCCTGATTCATGTTGATGTAGAAACCGCCCGCCAGCCCCATCGCGAAGGACAGGACGAGCACTTGCCACATCTCAGTGGTACGGCCCGTGAGAATCGTGATGGTCGATCCGCAGATCAGTGCCCGCTGGAACGCGGCGCCCTTGTGCTTCATGTTGCCTTTTCGCATCACGACAAACGAACTGATGGCGATACCCAGGCCCATCAAGGCAAACGGCGCCGCTGCCTCGCCGGCCGTGCGCCCGAGGCCGTCCTTCACGTGTGCTTGCAGCGTGACCATGATGGCGGGATTGACGGTGAGGCTGGCCACGACCAGCAGGCCGAACAACACGCGCAGGTTGTCGTCGCCGACCACATGGCGCAATCCGTCCTTCGTCTCGGCGAGTACAGATCGTTTCGGTGCGAGGTCGGCGTGGGGCGGGACGTCAAGGCGGAGCAGGAAGAGGACCCCGGCAAACATCAGACCGGCTTGGAACCAGAATGCTCCATCAAAGCCCCATTGGTCGCCAACCACCTTGGCGAGCACGGGGCCGAGGATGAGCGACAGGGTCATCGCGATGGCATTGATGGCAATTGCGCTGAAGAGCTGGTCTTTGTGGACGAGTGCGGGGATGAGGGCCGACCGCACCGGTTGGCCGATCGCCGACGCGGCGCCAGCGAAAAGGGTGACGACGATGACCCAGTTGAAGGACAGCGCGTCGGCGCGGATCAGGAGAGCGGTGACGGCCATCACGGCGCCGCCGGCAACCTGCGTCCAAATCAGCATGCTGCGGCGATCCCAGCGATCGGCCCACACGCCAGCCTGCAGGACCAGGAGCGCCGAGGGCAGTCCGAGTGTGAACACGACCACTCCCTGGTCGCTCTCGCTGCGGTTCAGGCCGTCGAGGACGAGCCACCCGAAGACGAAACGTTGGGCGTTCGAGACGAGAAAGAAGCAGATGTTGTTGAGCCACAGGAGCCGAAACGGACGAACCGTGATTGCGTTCGCTGGGCGCTCGACGCCGGTTTCCGTTGTGGTCACGTCGATCAGCCTGGCAGGTCTGACCTGGACGTCAAGGTGTCAGAGCGAACACTCAGGCACGAGTGGCGATGAAGACCGGGATGGTGCGATCGGTCTTCTCTGCGTACTGCGCGTAGGTCGGGAAGACCTCGACGGCTCGGTCCCACCAGGCTTGCCGCTCATCACCCTCGACGATGCGCGTCGTGTAGTCGGCGGGTGCCGGGCCGTCCTGGATCTCGCACATCGGCTCAGCAACGAGGTTGTGAAACCACGACGGGTTCTTCGGCGCGCCGCCGATCGACGCAACCAGCGCGTACTCGCCGTCATGCTCAACGCGCATCAAGGCGAACTTGCGAAGGTTGCCGCTGGCAGCGCCCCTGGTGGTGACAACGATGATCGGAATCCCGGTCTCACGCAACGTGTTGGCTGCTTGGCCGTTTGTCGCTTCGTAGGTGTCAACCTGTTCGCGGACCCAGTCCATCGTGCTTGGTACGTACGTTCCGGTGAGTGGCATGAGGTTGATCGTAGGCGGCGATGCCCTAGCGTCAGCCAGCGTGAAGTCAGCACGTGTCCTTGTCTCCCTCTCGTACGCGCTTGCCCTCGCTGCGTGTGGAGGAAGCGAATCGGCCGGTGACGGCAGCGAGGGATCGGACGTGATCGCGCAGACCATCGCGCCGACCACCGTCGTGGAACGTGCTCCCGATGACCCCGGTGACGTTGAGCAGACATGTGCCGAGCTGGAGACCGTTCGTGACCTGTCCGACGGGATCACCGATGCCACGAACGACATTTTGATTGGGCTCGCCGAAGCTGGTGCCGATGCGTCCGCGGCCGACACGCTTGTGGCGTTCGTGTCGCTCGCCGACGACGTCGAGAACGGCCTGCCCGAACTCTTGGCGGCGTATGACCGTGCGGCTGCTGCGGCGCCGGCTGACGTCGCTGTTGAGATTCGCGCCGTTGCGGACGGAACGGCAATTCTGACGCCGCAGCTGGCGGCTGCCTACCGTCAGATCGAATCGGCGAGCGATCTCGCTGACCTCGAGGGCATCTTCAACACCCCGCAGATGGAAGACGCGGCGCGCCGCGCGGGGATCTCATCGCTGCGTCTCGACAACTTCACCAACGTCAGCTGCGGCTTCCGGTTCTCCAACGGCTAAAACCGGACGGAGCCGCCAACGCGGATGACACCGCCGAAGGCCAACACTTGATGCGCCGTGTGTCCAGTCGAACCTATGCCAGGAAACGCTGGGGCGGGACGTAATGTCGCACGGATGGATGCCATCGCTTCGCCCGTCGTCGCGACCGGGCTCGTGAAGCAGTTCGGTGATTTTACTGCGGTGGCCGGAATCGACGTCGAAGTGGCACCGGGCGAGGCCTTTGGGTTCCTCGGCCCGAACGGAGCAGGCAAGACGTCGACGATGCGGATGATCGGGTGCGTGTCGCCCCCGACGAGCGGGTCACTTCGAATCTTCGGGCTCGACCCCGTGGCCGACGGCCGCCAGATCCGTGCTCGGATGGGGGTGGTGCCGCAACTGGACCAGCTCGACAATGAGCTCACAGTGATGGAAAACCTCGTCATCTACGGCCGGTACTTCGACATCTCGCGATCTGATGTGAAGGCCAAGGCAAAGGAGCTCCTCGAGTTTGTGCAGCTGACCGAGAAGGCTGGCAGCAAGGTCGACCCGCTGTCCGGGGGTCAAAAGCGTCGTGTCAGCATCGCTCGTTCGCTGATCAACGATCCGGATCTGCTGCTGCTCGACGAGCCGACGACAGGCCTTGATCCGCAGGCGCGGCACGTGCTTTGGGACCGGCTGTACCAGCTGAAGGAGCGGGGCGCGACGCAGGTAATTACCACGCACTTTATGGACGAGGCCGAGCAGCTGTGCGATCGGTTGGTGGTGATGGACGGTGGGTTGATCGTTGCCGAAGGATCGCCGCAAGGTCTCATTGCCGAACACATTCGTCGCGAGGTGCTCGAAGTCCGCTTCGGGTACGGCCGAAACATTGAGATGCTGCCCGCTGTCGATGGGGTTGGTGATCGCATCGAGGTGCTGCCTGACCGTCTGCTGATCTACACCGATGACGGCGATGCGTCGCTGTCCGAACTGCACCGGCGCCAGATCGTTCCGGAGAGTGCGCTGGTCAGGCGGAGCAGCCTCGAAGACGTTTTCCTCAAACTCACCGGACGGACACTCGTCGAGTGAACGTCACCGTGCAGCATCGAATCTCGTCGTGGGGGCCGTCGCGGGTCTACCTGCGCGACTGGATCTACTTCAAGCGCATGTGGTGGTCGGTGCTGATCGGCTCGATCGTGCAGCCGCTGATGTTCCTGCTCGGCGTCGGCCTCGGAGTCGGCGAACTCGTTGACCGAGGCCCTGAGGCAGCCAACGTGCTCGGTGACACCTCCTACTTCGCGTTCTATGCGACGGCGCTCTTGGCGACGACCTCAATGTTCGTCCTTGCACAGGAATCGTTGTGGCCGACCATGGATGGCTTCACCTGGTCGAACGCGCATCAGGCCATGATCAGCACGCCGCTCAACGCGGCCGACATCGTGTTCGGCAAGATGTTGCACTACGCCGTGCGCGGCATCGTCACGAGTGGTGGCGTTGCCCTGGTGCTGGCGCTGTTCGCCGATACACGCTCGTTCGGACTGATCCCCGCCGCGTTCGTGGGAATGCTCACGGGGCTGGCCTTCGCGATGCCGATCGCCGCATGGACGGCGACGCGGACGACCGACAACTCGTTCCCGGCGATCCTCCGGTTCGGAATCATCCCGATGTTCCTGTTCGGCGGCGCGTTCTACCCGATCGAACAATTGCCGACGTGGCTGCAGCCGGTGGCCTGGTGCACGCCGCTCTGGCACGGCGTCGAGCTGTGCAGAGGCCTCGTGCTCGGCGGATTGAGCCTTGGCGCTGGACTCGGGCACCTCGCCGTGCTGCTCGCGTTCTTCGCCGCCGGCATCCTCGCCGCCCGCGTCACGTTCGAGCGGAGGCTGCGGCCATGAGCGTCACGCTCAATCCGGCGGCACACACCCGAATCGTGCCCGCGGTGGTGTTTGACATCAAGCGGCCACAGCGAATGGTCGAGCGCAGCATCATGGTCGCGCGCCGGTCGTGGATGGTGCTGTTGAGCGGATTCTTTGAACCGTTCTTCTACCTGCTGTCGATCCGTATCGGTCTGTCTGCGCTGGTCGGTGATGTCGAGGTCGGCGGCGAGTTGGTGCCGTACGACCAGTTCGTCGCTCCAGGCCTGATGGCGGCGTCGGCAATGAACGGTGCCGTGTTCGACTCGACGATGAATGTCTTCTTCAAGCTGAAGCACTCGAAGCTGTACGACGCGGTGCTGACCACACCGATGTCGGCAGGTGATGTCGCCCTCGGCGAGATCGCCTGGGCGGTGCTGCGTGGAGCGCTGTACTCCACCGCGTTCATGCTGGCGATGTGGGCACTTGGGATGGTGCAGTCGCCATGGATTGTGTTGTCCGTGCCGATCTGTGTGCTGATCGGCTTCTCGTTCGCAGCAATCGGCATGGCGCTCACGACCTTCATGCGGTCGTGGGAGGATTTCGAATATGTCCCGGCGATCACGTTGCCGCTGTTCTTGTTTTCTGCCACGTTCTACCCGGTGTCCCAGTACGGGGACTGGGCATGGCTGGTCCAGCTGAGCCCGCTGTATCACGGTGTCGTCTTGGTCCGGGCCTCGAACCTCGGCGAGTGGTCGCCAGCGTTGATCGGCCACGCAGCAGTGCTGGTCGTGCTTGCCGTTGTCGGCGCGACGGTCGCGTCCCGTCGAATCGAACGCCTTCTGCTCACGTAGCGATGGTTCGGCAGTAGCTTGCCGAATATGACGACCTTGGATGCCGAAGCGGTCACGGATCACGCGAACAACACTTGGGAAGGCATCGTGCCGGTGTTGCACGACTACATCGCGATCCCGAATGTCTCCCTCGACTTTGACCCGGAATGGCGTGAACACGGATTCATGGCTGAGGCGGTCGACCTCATTGCCGGGTGGTGCCGCGACCGGCCCATTCCGGGCATGACGCTCGATGTGATGGAGCTGCCGGGGCGTACCCCGATGATCGTGATCGAAATACCGCCAGCGGGCGGCGGAGCGGCAGATGACACCGTGCTGCTGTACGGACACCTCGACAAGCAGCCTGAGATGGAGGGGTGGCGTGACGACCTCGGCCCGTGGACGCCCGTACTGGAGGGCGATCGGCTGTACGGCCGCGGTGGTGCCGACGATGGTTACGCGGCGTTTGCCAGCCTGACGGCCATTGAGGCGGTGCACGCCGCCGGAGGCGTCCACACCCGTTGCGTGGTCTTGATCGAAGCGAGCGAGGAATCGGGATCACCCGACCTTCCCGCCTACATCGACGCGCTCGCCGACACCATCGGCACCCCCAGCCTGGTTGTGTGTCTTGACTCGGGTTGCATCGACTACGACCGCATGTGGGTGACCACCTCGCTGCGCGGCATGGTGATGGGCAAGCTCACCGTCGACATTGTCACCGAGGGCCTGCACTCGGGGGACGCTTCGGGAATGATTCCGTCCACGTTCCGCATTGCTCGGCAACTCCTCGAACGGATCGAAGACTCGAGCAGCGGCGAGTTGCTGCTTCCTGAACTGCAGGTCGAGGTCCCTGCGGGGCGGTTGGCCGAGGCGCAGTCCACGGCGGAGGAGATCGGCGCGATCGCGACTCACTACCCATTCGTTGATGGCGCGGGTCCCACCACTGACGACCCTGCCGAACAGCTGCTTGCTCGAACATGGCGTGGCACGCTGAGCGTGGTCGGCGCCGACGGCTTGCCGCCGGCAGCCCGAGCGGGCAATGTGCTGCGGCCATCCACCACGCTGAAGCTGTCGTTCCGCCTCCCGCCGACAGCGGACCCGGATGTCGCGTTGGCAGCGATCATCGCAGCTCTTGAGTCCGACCCGCCGTACGGCGCGCGAGTCCGCTTTCACGAGACTGACGCTGCGCCGGGTTGGAATGCTCCGGCAACTGCGCCATGGCTTGAGGTGGGCCTTGATGCAGCGTCCAATGCCTCGTTTGGTCAACCAGCGCGCAGTTTCGGTGAAGGTGGCTCGATCCCATTCATGGGCATGCTCGGTGAGAAGTTCCCCGAGGCGCAGTTCGTCATCACCGGGGTGCTCGGTCCGGATGCGAACGCGCATGGCCCGAATGAATATCTGCACGTGCCGACTGCTCGCAAGCTCACGATGGCCGTTGCCCACCTGCTCAACGCGCACGCCACTCGCTGACCAGCAGCCGGGCCCGGGCCGGTCAGCGGCTGGTATCGGTATCGTCAGCCCATGACTCGTACCTCACGCCACGTCAATCTTGCTTCCCGCCCCCATGGCGCGCCCGTTGCCGAGAACTTTGAAGTGGTCGAAGTCGAGGTTCGTGAGCCGCAGGACGGCGAGATCGTCGTCGCTAATCGGTTCATGTCGGTCGACCCCTATATGCGGGGCCGGATGAATGACGTGAAGTCGTACGTTCCGCCGTTCCAGATCGGCCAGCCGCTTGACGGTGGAGCCGTCGGCGAAGTCATCGAGTCGAACTCACCCGACATCGCCGTTGGCGATCACGTCGTCCACGGCCTCGGTTGGCGCGAGATTGCCGTGATGCCTGCATCACAGACTCAACCCGCTGCGCAGGTCGACGGGGTCTCGCTCTCGGCGAACCTCGGTGTGCTCGGGATGCCGGGCATGACCGCCTACGCGGGGCTCCTCGACGTCGCATCGTTTCAGGAGGGTGAAGCCGTGTTTGTGTCGGGCGCAGCCGGTGCTGTCGGTTCACTGGTTGGCCAGCTCGCCAAGTTGAAGGGTGCATCACACGTCGTCGGCTCTGCCGGGTCGGACGAGAAGGTCGCCTGGCTCACCGATGAGCTTGGGTATGACGCAGCGTTCAACTACAAGTCGGGCCCGGTCGCCAAGCAGCTCTTCGCTGCAGCGCCCGACGGCATCGACGTCTACTTTGACAATGTCGGCGGCGACCACCTCGAGGCGGCAATCCACGCACTCAAGATGCATGGTCGAGTTGCCATGTGTGGTGCGATCTCGATGTACAACAACACCGAACCGGCGCCCGGTCCGAGCAACTTGACGCTCTTGATCGGCAAACGTCTGAACATCCGCGGTTTCATCGTCAGCGACCACGGCGAGATGCGCGCGGACTTCATCCGTGAAGTCGGCGGATGGCTGGCCGACGGCACGATCAAGTCCGAAGAGACCGTGATGCACGGCATCGAGAATGCCGGAGCGGCGTTCATCGGTCTGCTCGCCGGGGCGAACACGGGCAAGATGGTCGTCGAATTTTGAGTTTCTTGGTTAGTGCTTGAACACTTCGGTCGCGAGGTCGATGCCGCGTGTGTCGCCGAGTAGTCCTTCGTCCATTCGATTCATCACGTAGGCGAAGGTGATCTTGCGATCGATGTCGACGATGATCGATGAGCCACCCCAACCGCCCCAGTAGGCGTAGTTGCCTTCGGGGAGGTACGGGACGGCGATGGAGTGCAGGGCGTAACCCATCCCGAAGCGCACCGGAAGGCCGAGGACCTGGTCGACGCCGTTGGCCTGCTCTTCGAAAATCATCTTGATCGTGTCGGGCGACAACAATTCGACTCCGTCGACGGTTCCGCCGTTGGCAACGATCGCTTGGATACGCGCGACCGAGCGAGCGTTGCCGTGGCCGTTTGCCGCGCCGATCGTTGCCTGGCGCCACTCTGGCGTCCACGACTCGGTGGCATCCGGTGCGGGGCCGGTGAAGGTCTTGATCAGCACGCTGTCAGGATCCATCGTTGCCATATCGATTGCGAGCGCCGGCGGAGGGATCACGTTGGACACTCGATCGAACTCGCTGGGGTCGAGCCCGATGTGGAAGTCGGCGTCGAGCGGTCCGGCGATCTCCTCGGCGAAGAACTGGCCGAGCATTCGACCATCGATTCGGCGGATGACCTCACCGAGCAGGTGGCCCTGGTTGAGCGCGTGGTAGCCGGAGCCTTCGCCTGGCGTCCACCATGGTGCCTGGGCGGCGAGCATCGCCGTCGACTTCTCCCAGTCGTAGATGTCCTCGACCGCCACGGGTTGCTCCCAGGCACTCACCCCCGAGGTGTGACCCATCAGATGGCGGACCTCAATGTCGGCCTTGCCGTTCTGGGCAAACTCGGGCCAGTACGTCGAGACCTTCTCGTGGTAATCGAGCAACCCCCGCTCAGCGAGCACGAGTGTCGACAGGAACGTCATTGTCTTGGTCGTCGACCACACATTGGTGATCGTGTCGCGACCCCACGGCGTGGTCTGGGCCTCATCGGCCCAACCGCCCCAAATATCCACGACGGTCTCGCCCTCGACGGTGACCGACACCGACGCACCGACGTCCTTGCCGCTGTCGAGCGTCTCGCTCAGCAAGTCACCGAGCCGCGCATATTCAGAGGTCGACGTTCCAGAGATCTTGGCCATGCCGAAGTCTCGCCAGTGGCTCAGGTCAAGGACGAGTCAGCCAGCGGCATTGGAATCTGGAACGGGCGTGGACGAGCGAGGCTGAGACGAGTTGGTGCCTGGCACCAAGTCGTCTCAGCGCATCCAGGCGGGGCGGGTCGTCTCGAAGCTGGTGATCTCGTCGACGTGGGTCATCGTCAAGGCGATGTCGTCAAGGCCGTTGAGGAACCGGTGCTGAGTAGCGTCATCCATCGGAAATCGTTCGTCGATGTTTGCAGCGGGCACTTCGACCTTGCGTTGCTCCATGTCGACGACGATCGACGTCTGGGGGTCGTGCTCGATGGCGGCCCAGATCGCCTCGACGACTACTTCAGGAACCACGACCGGCACGAGGCCGTTCTTCGTGCAGTTGTTGCGAAAGATGTCTGAGAAGCTCGGCGCAATCACAGCGTCGAAGCCGTACTGCTGGATGGCCCACACCGCATGTTCCCGTGAAGAGCCGACGCCGAAGGCGGGGCCCGCGACCAGGATGTTGGCGCCGGCATAACGCTCGTCGTTGAGGACGAAGTCCTGCTGATCGCGCCACGCAGAGAACAGGCCCTTCTCGAAGCCGGTGCGTTCGACCTGCTTCAACCACGCGGCGGGGATGATCTGGTCGGTGTCGACGTCGGACCGCTTCAATGGCACACCGGTTCCGGTGATGACCTGCACAGCCTTCATGACGTTGCCTCCAGATCGCCAGGCGTACAGAATGTGCCCTTGACCGCCGTTGCCGCAGCGACGGCCGGCGAGACGAGATGAGTTCGACCACCGGGGCCTTGGCGGCCCTCGAAGTTGCGGTTGCTGGTCGAGGCGGCGCGCTCCTTGGGGGCGAGCTTGTCGGGGTTCATCGCGAGACACATCGAGCACCCGGGTTCGCGCCAGTCGGCGCCAGCAGCAGTGAAGATCTTGTCGAGGCCTTCTTCGATCGCCTGGTCTTTGACCTTGTGGCTGCCCGGAACGATCATCACGCGCGGCACGGTGACCTGGCGGCCTTCCATCACCGCGGCGGCAGCCCGGAGGTCTTCGATCCGGCTGTTGGTGCACGAACCGATGAACACCGTGTCGACGCTGACGTCGCGCATGCTTTGGCCAGCTTCGAGGCCCATGTAGTCGAGCGCTCGCTGCACGGTTTCCTGGGCGGTCTCGCTGTCGAAATCGCTTGGTGAAGGAATCGGTGTGTCGATGGACGCGACCTGGCCGGGGTTGGTGCCCCACGAGACGTGCGGAGCGATCTGCGCGGCATCGAGCACGACTTCCTTGTCCCACACGGCGTCATCATCGGTGTACAGGGTCTTCCAGTCGGCAACGGCTGCATCCCAGTTGGCGCCCTGCGGTGCCTGTGCGCGGCCCTCGAGGTAGTCGAACGTGGTCTGGTCAGGAGCGATGAGACCGGCCTTGGCGCCGGCCTCGATCGACATGTTGCAGACGGTCATGCGGCCTTCCATCGAGAGTGCCTGAATGGCCGATCCGCGGTACTCGATGATGTGGCCGATGCCGCCGCTGGTGCCGATCTCGCCGAGGATCGCGAGGATCACGTCCTTTGCCGTGACGCCGGGCTGGAGTTCACCATCGACGGTGACCGACATCCACTTTGGGCGACTTTGGGGGAGTGTCTGCGTCGCAAGCACGTGTTCGACCTCGCTGGTGCCGATGCCGAAGGCGATGGAACCGAACGCACCGTGCGTTGCGGTGTGGGAGTCGCCGCACACGATGGTCATGCCCGGCATGGTCCGACCTTGCTCGGGTCCGATGACATGGACGATGCCCTGGTTGGGGTCGCCCATGGGGAAGTTCGTGATGCCGAACTCGGCGGTGTTGACTCGCAACGTGTCGATCTGCTTGGCGGAGATCGGGTCAGCGATCGGTTGGTCGATGTTCTCGGTCGGGACGTTGTGGTCCTCGGTCGCAATCGTGAGGTCGGGTCGGCGCACGCCTCGACCGCTCAGCCGGAGCCCGTCGAACGCTTGCGGGCTGGTGACTTCGTGGACGAGGTGGAGGTCGATGTAGAGCAGTTCCGGCTCACCCTCGGTGGAGTGGACCAGATGGCGGTCCCACACTTTTTCTGGCAAGGTCTTCCCCATTGCAAACTCCTGTTGATCCTCGATGGTGCAGGATCCCACATTGTGAGATACTGTTCTTGAGATATGGACAGGGTATCGGAAAATGCTGCGCCCGTGCCAGTGACTGGCGTCGGTGTGCTCGACAAGGCGATGGTCGTGATGCGAGCTGTCTCCGATGCGCCGTGTGGTCTCGCCCAGCTGCAGGCCTCGACCGGCCTCCCCCGGGCCACGGCACACCGTCTGGCGAGTGCCCTGGAAGCGCACGGCCTGCTCCGGCGTGACGCTGCTGGCCGCTTCGAACTCGGTCATGGTCTGGTCGCCCTCGGACAGTTGTCGGCCGATCGTTTTCCGCTCGTCGACGTTGCTCGACCGGTCGCTACTGCGCTGCGCGATGCAACTGGTGAGGCCGTTCAGGTGTTCGTGCGGGAGGGCAACCAGCGACGTTGTGTGTTGTCACTCGAATCAGCGCATGGTTTGCGGTGGATTGTTCCCGAGGGATCCTTGCTGCCGATTGAGGTCGGCTCGTCCGGCCGGTTGCTCGAAGGGGAGCGGGCCCGCAATGGCTGGATGCAGAGCGTCGGTGAGCGCGAGGCCGGCGTTGCCTCCGTGAGCGCTCCGATTCACACCGCCGACGGCGCCATCATCGGTGCACTGTCGGTGAGCGGGCCGGTCGAGCGTCTCACCAAGCAGCCTGGCAAACGCTTCGGAGCCATGGTCGTGGCCGCGGCGAGCGAGATCCGGCTGTAGCGCTCCGTCAAGCTGCAGGCGCTGCGTTGCGGAATTCGCGCCACAGCCACCAGAGCAGCGGAAGCTGCATCGGGAGGCGGACCCAGTTGGCCGGGCCAGCTGCAGTACCAACGCTCCGGGTGAATCGGCCGTCGACCAGTTTTGGCTCGACCTTGTTGACCGCAGCATCGATGTTCGCCGGGAACACGGCGATCGTGAGCACGACCAATCCGAGTGCGGAGATTTTCCGTGTCGTGGTGTTGAACATGCCGAGCCCAAGCAGCAGCTCGGCGGCTCCGCTTGCCCGGTTGGCCAACGCGGCGCCCGGAAACCAGTCAGGCACGATCGCCTCGAAGAAGTCGGGCTTCGCGAAGTGGGCGACGCCGGCACCTGCGAAGACGATGCCGGCTGCAATTGCCGACGGTGGGGCGGGGTTCATCTTCATGAGCGCAGTCTGCCGGGAACGAGCGGGCAGCAGGGCGCGGCGAGGCGCGGTGAGGCGCGGCCCGCAATCCCAACCCCCTTCGAACCGGTGAACTGATCACGTGGCCGGTCGGGCGGCCTACGCTGGGCCTCGTGACCGACACCGCAACGAATGTGGAACTGCTTCCCTCCGACTGGCGTGAGCAGGTGCTGCAGCTCGCCGAGGAAAAAGACGCCGTCATTCTGGCGCACAACTATCAGCTGCCCGAGATTCAAGACATCGCGCATCACACCGGCGATTCGCTCGGCTTGAGTCGTGTGGCCGCCGAAGTCGAAGCATCGAAGATCGTGTTTTGCGGCGTCCACTTCATGGCCGAGTCCGCCAAGATCCTCAGCATGGACAAGACGGTCCTCATTCCCGACGAACGTGCCGGATGCAGCCTCGCCGAGACAATCACCGCCGACCAGCTCAGAGCCTGGAAGGCAGAACATCCCGGTGCCGTCGTTGTCAGCTACGTCAACACCACCGCGGCGGTGAAAGCCGAGACCGACATCTGCTGCACGTCGTCGAACGCCGTCGATGTCGTCAACTCGATCCCCGCCGACACCCCGGTGTTGTTCGGGCCCGATCAATTCCTCGGCGCCCACGTCCAGCGCATCACCGGCCGCGAGAACATGCACATTTGGATGGGCGAGTGCCATGTGCACGCCGGCATCAACGGCGCCGATCTGAAGGAACGCGTCGAGGCCGAACCCGATGCCGAACTGTTTGTACACCCCGAGTGCGGCTGCGCCACCAGCGCCCTCTACCTCGTGGGGGCCGGCGTTGTGCCTGAGGAAAGGACCAAGATCCTGTCCACCGGCGGGATGATCACCGCTGCCCGCGAGACCACCGCAAGCAAGGTCCTCGTCGCCACCGAGACCGGCATGATCCACCAACTCCAGAAGGCGGCACCTCACGTCGAGTTCGAAGCGGTCAACCGCGCAGCGGTGTGCAAGTACATGAAGATGATCACCCCTGCCAAGCTCCTCAACTGCCTGCGGACCCTGACCGATGAGGTCACGGTCGATCCCGACATCGCCGATCAAGCGCGCATGTCGGTCGAGCGGATGATCGCCATCGGCACAACGTCGCCGACCGCCGAATAGATCGCGAACATCATCTGATGCTGCCTCGCCGACTTGCCGCGCCCGCCTCGACATGGGAACGCGATGTTGACGTCGTGGTGCTCGGTTCGGGAGCCGCCGGATTGTCGGCGGCGCTCGCGTGCCGCCCGGTGCGCAGCGTGCTCGTCGTGACCAAAGACGTGCTGTCAGCTGGATCGACACAATGGGCCCAAGGTGGCTTGGCCGGTGTACTCCACCCGTCGGACACGATCGAGAATCACGTCCGAGACACGCTCGCCGCAGGCGCGGGTCTCTGCGACGAGGCTGTCGTGCGCGAACTCGTCACCGAAGCACCGAAGTCGATCCGCTACCTGATGCGGCTCGGTGCAGCGTTCGACCCCGAGCACGGTGGCACCGATATTGCGCTGACCCGTGAAGGTGGGCACAGTCACAATCGAATCGTGCACTCAGGCGGAGACCAGTCGGGCGCCGAGGTTCAACGCACACTCGACGAGTCCGCGCTCGGTGCAGGCGTCGATGTGATGGCCCGAGCGTTTGCCCTCGACCTGGTGATGGGCACGGCAGCTGACGGACAGCGCCAAGTCGTCGGCGTCCGAATTGGTCAAACGAACGAGAGTGGAGCGCTGGTATCGGTCGGAACGATCACAGCCCGAGCGGTGGTGATGGCCTGCGGCGGGTACGGCCAAGTGTTTGCCTCCACGTCGAACCCCCCAGCGGTGACCGGCGACGGCGTGGCGATGGCCCTCCGGGCAGGCCTGCCGGTGACCGACATTGAGTTCATCCAGTTTCACCCGACAGTGATGTGGCGTGGCGCAGATGCCACCGGACAGCAGGCATTGGTGTCCGAGGCAGTTCGAGGGGAGGGGGCGATCCTCTATGACGCCGCAGGTGAACGGATTATGGAGGGAGTGCACCCCCAAGAAGATCTCGCGCCGCGTGACGTCGTCGCTGCAGCGATCAGCCGGCGCATGGCCGAGGCCGCGGCCGGTGTCGACGATCACGTTTACCTCGACGCCACCCATCTGGGCGAGCGCTTCTACGAGCGGTTCCCGTCAATCACCGCCGCATGCCGTGAGATTGGGCTCGACCCGGCGACCGATCGCATCCCTGTCGCACCGGCCGCGCACTACGCGTGCGGCGGTCTCCGCGCCGGCCTTGACGGTGGCACGGCATTGCGTGGCCTCTACGCCGCGGGCGAGGTCACCGCCACTGGCGTCCACGGCGCCAACCGGCTGGCGTCGAACAGCTTGACCGAGTCGATCGTCGCCGGGACCAGAGTCGGCCGCGATCTCGCTTGGGAACTGCCTGACGCTGTGCGGCCCGACCCCGACATTCAGGCCGCTGCGAACGACCCGATGGCGGCTCCGTTGCTGCATCCATCCCGGCTGCGCGAAGTTCGCTCGGTGATGTCCCGTCACGTTGGCGTGTTGCGCAGCGCCGAGTCGCTGGCGTCAGCGGCGGGCGCGCTCGGATCGATTGCTCACACTCTCGGCACCGGCAACGACACAGCAGAGCCCTCGCGGCGTTCATGGGAGGGCACCAACCTGCTGACCATCGCCACAGCAATCGTGGCCGCCGCACAGGCCCGCACCGAGAGCCGCGGCTGCCATCGTCGCACCGACTTCCCCGAGCGACGCGACGTGTGGCGCACGCATCTCGACGTGGCGCTCGACGCGACCGGAACCATCGACGTCACGGGAACCCCCCCGGGGTTCCTGACCGGTTCCTGACCCGTCGTACACTGCCGCGATGTTCGTCTTCCATCCGCTGTCGGAAACCACGCGACGACACCTACTCGACGCCGGACTCGATCCCGATGCGCTGTCAGGCTTGATCCGCCACGCGATCGCCGAGGATTTGATGGGCGGCATCGACGTGACCTCGACCGCCACGATTCCGGCCGAGCAGCGCAGCATTGCGACCTTCGGGGCACGCGAGGCCGGTGTTGTGGCGGGCTTGCCTGTCGTCGCTGCGGTGGTCGAGACCGTCTGCGGGGACACGGCAAGTGAACTCAAGTACCTCGTCCGCGATGCATCGCGAGTCGAGCCTGGCACGAAGGTGGTCGCAGTCACAGCGCCGACACGGCTCATGCTCACTGCGGAACGAACCGCGCTCAACTTGCTCTGTCACCTTTCCGGCGTGGCGTCGCTGACCCGGAAGTGGGCAGATGCACTCGAGGGCACCTCGGCCTCAGTTCGCGACACCCGCAAGACCACTCCCGGATTGCGAGCGCTCGAGAAGTACGCGGTGCGCTGTGGCGGGGGTGTGAATCATCGCATGGGTTTGTCGGACATGGCCCTGGTCAAGGACAACCATGTCGCCGCCGCGGGTGGGGTCGTCGAGGCGTACACGCGCGTCAAAGCCCTGGAAGCGAGCATCCCCGTTCAGATCGAGGTCGACTCGGTCGACGTCATGCGCCTTGCCATCGACGCAGGAGCCGACGATGTGCTGATCGACAACTTCACACCGGATCAGATGCGCGAAGCCGTGCGTGTCCGCAATGAGATGAACCCAAATGTTCGGCTCGAAGCGAGTGGCGGTCTCACCGTTGACACCGCTCGACAGGTCGCTGAGACCGGCGTCGATCTCATCGCCGTCGGTGAGCTGACGCATTCGGCTCGCGTGCTCGATTTCGGCCTCGACCTGCAAGAAGTCCTCTGAAATCTGCACACCGGGAGGGTGAACGAATCGTTGGCAGTCGCGCCAGTAGCGTGCCAGCCATGCGTCGGACGATTCCCATTCTTGTCATCCTCTCCCTGCTCGGTGCCGCGTGTGCCGGCTCGGATTCCGAAGCCGCTCCGGATACCGCAGTCGAAGACTCAGTCGACGATGTCGTCGACTCATCAGCGGTTGCCGACGAGGCCGTCACCGATGACAGCATCGAGTCGGCTCCCGTGCCGACGAGCCCCGATAAGCCGACCGACATCGCCTTTCCCGGAGAGGCGCCAACGAAGCTCAAGGTCACCGTGTTGACCGAAGGCGACGGGCCCGAGTCGGAACTTGGTGACACCGTCATCGTCGACTACATCGGTGTGCGCAGCCTCGATGGCGAGGAATTCGACAACAGCTACGACCGAGGAACGCCCTTCGCCGTCGGCCCGCTCGGCAACGCACAGGTCATCGCCGGGTGGAACGACGGACTCATCGGTGTGCAAGCCGGTGCACAACTTCAACTCGACATCCCGAGCGACCTGGCCTACGGCGAGGCAGCGCGGAGTGAGGTCATCCGTGAGAACGAACCACTGACGTTCGTGATCGATGTCCGGTCCATTATCAAGCAGCCCGATCCTGCTGATGCACCGACCGAGTCCGGCGTGGAGGCATCCGAAGGTGCCACTGAACTGTCCTTCGAAGATCTCATCGAAGGCGACGGCGCGGTACTCGAAGAAGGGCAGACCGCGGTGTTCCATCTCGTTCTCTTCCGAGCGGACAATGGTGCCCAACTCGACAGCACCTGGACAGACGAGCCGATTCAGATTCCGATGGACCCGACCGGATTCCCGGCACTGGTCCAGGGCATGCCAGGCATGAATGTCGGTGGCCGTCGAGCGATCACCGCCCCGCCGTCACTCGCCTTCGGCGACGAGGGCAACCCGACGATCGGACTGCCGGCCGACACCGATGTTGTGATCGTCGTCGACCTCCTCGGGGCCTACTGACACGCTCACACTGACTGAGCGTCAGGCCACGCGTTCGCCGGCTTGAAACACACGCTCGACTCGGGGATGCAGATCGCTGACGTCGAGGTCGGTGCCACTGAACATGACGGCGTCGGCGAGCTTGCCGACTTCGAGCGTGCCAAGGTCGCGATCCACTCCCATCAGCTCGGCGGCGACCCGCGTCGACGACTCGAAGACGGCAGTTGGTGACATCCCGAGTTCGGCCATCGCCCTGAGTTCGCGCAGGTTCTGGCCGTGCGGGGTGACGCCAGAATCGGTCCCCATCGCGATGTTGACGCCCGCGTCGATGGCCTTGCGGATCGACTCGTGATGGACGTCGATCACAGCACGGCACTTGTCGAGAATGACGGCGGGAAGCTCGACGCCGCGGTCCGCTGCCTCGAGCACGCCGAGCGGTGCGATCAGAGTGGGGACGAGATACGTGCCGGCATCGAGCATCATCTGAATCGCCTCGTCATCGAGATAGATCCCGTGCTCGATAGATCGAATCCCGGCTCGAATGGCGTTCTTGATCCCATCGGTCGCCTGAGCGTGAGCCATCACGAAACGACCTGCAGCCGTGGCCTCCGCAACAAGCACATCGAGTTCGTCCGCCATGAAGTGCGCATGCTGAGGATCGTCTCGCGTCGAGATCACACCGCCCGATGTGCACACCTTGATCACGTCAGCGCCCGCTCTGATCAGTTCGCGGACCTTCTTGCGCATCTCCTCGGGCCCGTCGACGATGTTGTGCGGCCGACCCGGATGCTCATCCATCATCCCCGGCATGTGTGCTCCGCACACCTCCCATCCATCGCCGTGGCCCCCGGTCTGGCTGAGGATGGTGATCGACAACTGCATCCGCGGTCCGGCGATCAAGCCGTGTTCCTGCGCTTCCTTCACGCCGAGGTCGGCGCCACCGGCTTCACGCACGGTCGTGACACCGCAGGCCAGCGTGCGTTGCATCCGCTCCGCGGCCTGGAAGAAGTTCATCGAGAACGGCGTTCCCAGGTGGGTGTTGGCGCTGAAATCGCCGTCCGCCATGAAGTGCACGTGGCAGTCGATCAGACCAGGGGTCACCAGTCGGCCGGTGCAGTCGATCGATTCGTCTCCGTCAAGGTTGCTACCGATCTCGACAATCCGATCGCCCTCAATGGCGATGTCGGCCACCGATGGGGCTGCCCCAGTGCCATCGAGAACCGTGCCGTTTGACCAGATCGTACGTGTCATCGGCTGAGCCTGGCATACCTGAGACTCAGGAGCGAGTTGCCAGCCAAACAGCTTCGGCGTCGCCGATCGGCGAATCCGGTCCGGCATCGACAAAAGGCCAGAGCTCTGATGCGATGCGTCGATAGTTGCCGGAGGCGTTCAGCTCGCCGAGCAAGGCGTACAGGCCGAGGTTGATGCGCTGGATGAACACGAAGGCCCGTGGCACCGTGGCGTACTGGCTAATCGGGCTCTCGCGATCGAAGGTGTGGCGCACGATCGTGTTGGCGTACTCGCGCGTCCATGTCATTCGTTCGTCGCGTGCCACGGTGTCGTAAAACAGCGAGAAGTACTCGCCGACATCGTCGGTGTCGACGGGAGCATCGGGCTGCAACATGCCGGCCTGCTCGAGAATGTCGCGAAAGAGACGCGGGTCGTGCTTCACGGCTGCTGCTTCGACCATCGATGCAAAGGTGTTGAGTTCGTCGCTGGTGAAGTGCTTGACGAGACCGAAGTCGAGGAATGTGACCGTGCCATCGTCGTGGAAGATGTAGTTGCCGGGGTGGGGGTCGCCATTGAATGCGCCCATGCGATAGAGGCTGCGGAAGACGAAGCGGAAGATGACCTCTCCGGCATGATCACGCTCGACCTGAGGGCGTTCGAGCAACTCGGCCCAGCCGAACCCATCGACGAGCTGGGACGTGAGGACTCGTTTGGTGCAGTATTCGGCGACAATCTCAGGGATACGAATGAACGGGTGTCCGGCGTAGTAGTCGTGGAACTCGCGTTGGTTGCGGGCCTCGAGTTCGTAGTCGACCTCTTCCGCCAGGCGGATCTTGATCTCGTCGACCATCTCGGTCGGATCGAGCCCGCCGAACCCTTGCTTGAGGATGACGCCGAGCATGTCGGCGTTCTTCAGGTCGGAGGTGATCGCTTCGTCGACTCCTGGATATTGCACCTTGACGGCAACGGCACGCTCGGACCCCGTCGTCGGGTCGTTGATGATCGCCCGGTGCACCTGGCCGATCGACGCAGCTGCAATTGGCTCGGGGTCGAACTCGACGAACAGGTCGGCGATGGATCCGCCAAGCTCGGCCTCGATCGTGGCGACGGCCAGCTCAGCTGACATCGGGGGAGCATTTGACTGGAGCTGAGCGAGCGCCAGCCGAAGTGGTTCAGGGAGTCCGTCGTCGAGGTAGCTGGCCATCTGGCCGAGCTTCATCAAGGCGCCCTTCATTTGGCCGAGTTCGTCGGCCACCTGTTGTGCGGTCTTGATTTCGCGTGCTCGATCGAGTTCGTCGCGACGCTTCGTTGACGCGAACGTTTTGCGCGCGGCGGTTGACGCGTAGGTGCCGCCGACCTTGACTCCCATTCGTGCGAGACGTGCGTTGCGGCCCTTCCACGACGTTCCCATCGCAGTCCGATCAAGGCGCCGTGAGACGACGACGATGGCCGCTGCGAGCACCCCGAGCATCCCGAGCCAGGTCAGCTTCTTCATGTCGAGACCCCTCGGCGGGCCACCGAATCGAGGGCGCGGAGGAGTGTCGGGACGAAGCGGTCGGCGTGGGCCACGGCTGCATCATGGTCGCCGTCGACGCGGAACGCCTCAGCCTGCGCGATCATCTCGAACAACTTCACCTGTCGGGCAAGTGGGATCACGCGGTCGGTCATCGTGATCAACACCGACGTCGGGACATCGACGTCACCGATCCAGTCGGCGCTCGAGAACCGCCCAATGGCCTTTCCGGCCTCAAGCACCGTCCGCCAGTCGTGGCTTGCCGCTTCTTCGATCGCCCAGGGCTCCCACTGTTCGCTCTTGCGCTGCAGGTAGACCTGCTCGGTGAGCCACTCGCGGGCCTGCTCGGGGGTGTAGCGCGCCACCGTGGCGAGTCCGGCGAGTCCCAGGAACGACAATCGCTCGGGGCGACGATTCGAGAAGAACGGTGCGGTCGCGCACAGCACGAGTCCGTCAACGCGGTCAGGGTGGCGCCGCCACAACAACTGCGCAATCGGCCCGCCCATCGAATATCCGACCGGAATGAACGAATCGATCCCCAGAGCGGTGGCGATATCGGCAGCATCATCGGCACAGTCCTCGAGACGAAACGCCTTCTTCGTGCGCAGACCAGCGGCGTGCCCTCGATGATCGAAGGCAACGACCCGGTAATGCTCGCCGAGCGCCCGGTACGAGCTGTACCAGTTCAAGTCAGCAGATGCTGTCCAACCGTGGAGGAGGATGACGGTCGGAGCGCCAGGACTGCCGCCGAAGTCGCGAACCAGAACGTCGCCGCGGTCTTCAAGGTGAACGAATTTTCCTTCAGGAACAGCAGGCTTCTGGATGGGCGACGCGGCGAGAGGTTCGGTCAACGGAGGACGCTCAAACCGGCTCGACGCTCAGCACCTTGATGGTGAGCGCGCCGTTGGGAGCGTCATAGGTAATCGACTGCCCTGGAGCTGAGCCTTCGAGTGCCGCTCCGAGCGGCGAGGTCGCGCTGATGACGTCAGCACCTTCGACCTCTTCTTCCATGTTGCCGATCATGTAGCGCTCGGCCATGTCGTCCGAGTCGCCCTCGTAGACAATGACATACAGCTGATTCTCGACGATCTCGGGTTCATCGATCAGATATTCGAGCTGACGGATGCGGCCTTCCATGTGGCCCTGCTCGTCCTTCGCCGCGTGATAGCCGGCGTTCTCCTTGAGATCGCCTTCTTCGCGTGCCCGTTCGATCTTGTCGGCGACTTCGATGCGCCCACGGGTCGTGAGGTCGTGAAACTCGGCCTGCAGACGTTCGAGTGCGGACTTCGACAACTTCGCTCCTGCCATTGACCAGACGATACAAGTAACAAATGGGGACAGACCCCTTTCGTGACTCGGTTCATCCGCGGTGCAGTTGAGTAGCCTCGCTCGTCGTATGACGCACAACATTGCAGTGATCGGAGGCGACGGCATCGGACCGGACGTCACCGCAGAGGCCATCAAGGTCGTCCGGGCGGCCGGAGTCGACATCGCCACGACGGAGTTCCATCTCGGGGGTGCCCGGTATCTGGAAGACGGCGAGATCTTGAGCGATGCGACGCTCGACGAGCTGCGGCCCTTCGACTGCATCCTCCTCGGCGCCGTCGGTCATCCCGACGTGAAGCCCGGGGTGATCGAGCGGGGGCTGCTGCTGAAGATGCGCTTCGAACTCGACCTCTACATCAACCAGCGACCGTTCCTCGGCACGGCACCGGGAGGCGACACGGAACACAACTTCGTCGTCATTCGTGAGAACACCGAGGGTCCATATGTCGGTGAAGGCGGCGCAATGCGCGTCGGAACGCCGCACGAAGTCGCCACGCAAGGTTCGGTCAACACCCGGATGGGTGTCGAGCGGTGCATTCGCTACGCCTTTGAACTGGCTGCCAGCCGGGAACGTCAGCACCTCACCCTGGTGCACAAGACCAACGTGTTGTCGTTCGCCGGCAGCCTGTGGGAGCGCACGTTCAACGAGGTCGCCGCCGAATACCCGCAGGTCGGCACGGCGTACAACCATGTCGACGCTGCGTGCATCTACTTCGTGCAGGACCCGCATCGCTACGACGTGATTGTCACCGACAACCTGTTCGGCGACATCCTCACCGACCTCGGTGGCGCCGTATCAGGCGGCATCGGCCTGGCATCGTCGGCCAACCTCAACCCGACACGCACCGGCCCGTCGATGTTCGAGCCGGTGCACGGCTCTGCCCCCGATATCGCGGGCAAGGGTATCGCCAACCCGATCGGCCAGATTTGGTCGGGCGCGATGATGCTGGAGCATCTCGGCGAGCAGGAAGCTGCCGATGCCATCGTCAAGGCGATCGAGACCGTGCTCTCGGATAAGAACG